>Ga0097691_1002755_pt1 | contig 11352 bp, 8 predicted proteins | sample NGESurdeep072012_8_FD_72858 | JGI IMG/M metagenome (GOLD analysis project Ga0097691, IMG submission 72858) | Arctic peat soil microbial communities from Barrow, Alaska - NGEE Surface sample 210-1 deep-072012 | ecosystem: Environmental > Terrestrial > Soil > Wetlands > Peat ...
CCAACGCGAGGGCCTCGTCGCTCGAAGGGTCGAACACGTCTTCCTGGACGATACGGCCGACGATGCGGTCGCGGAGCGGCTCGAGAATCTCGCCGCCCTCGACGATCGCCGACACGATGATGCCGTCGACCGTCTCGCAGTCTTCCTGCGTGATGATGACGTCCTGGGCGACGTCGACGAGGCGGCGCGTGAGATAGCCGGAGTCGGCCGTCTTGAGCGCCGTGTCGGCGAGACCCTTGCGGGCGCCGTGCGTCGAGATGAAGTACTCGAGGACGGTGAGGCCCTCGCGGAAGTTGGAGATGATGGGTTGCTCCATGACCTCGCCCGAGGGCTTGGACATGGGGCCGCGCATGCCCGCGAGCTGGCGGACCTGCTCCTTGCTGCCGCGGGCGCCGGAGTCGGCCATCATGTAGATGGGGTTGAACTCCGAGCCGCCGACGCCGTCCGACGCCTTCATCTCCTTGAACATGGCCTCCGCCACGGACTCCGTGATGCGGTGCCAGATGTCGATGATCTTGTTGTGGCGCTCGCCGTCCGTGATGGCGCCCTGCTGGCGCTGGTGCTCGACCTCGAGCACGTCCTTGCGGGCGCGCGCGACGAGCTCGAGCTTCGTGTCGGGAATGTGCATGTCGTCGATGCTGATCGAGATGCCGGCCTTCGTCGCCACGTCGAAGCCGACGTCCTTGACGATGTCGAGGATCTCGACCGTGCGCTCGAGCCCGTAATGTACGAAACAGAAGTTGACGAGGTCCTGCAGGCCCTTCTTCTTGAGCGTGCCGTTCAGGAACGGCAGTTCGGGCGGCAGGTTCGCCGACAGGAGAACGCGCCCGACGGTCGTCTCGATGCGCGTGCGGTTGCAGGCGATCGGGTCGGTGTGGACGATGTCCTGGTCGTTGAGGACCTGGCTCTCGAGGTCGATGAGGCTGCCCGTGAAACGCACCGCGATGCCCGCGTGCGTGTCGACCTCGCCGGCCTCGTGCGCGAGGACGACCTCGTCGAAGCTCGAGAAGACGCGGCCTTCTCCCTTGCAGCCGTCCTTGCGGCGCGTCAGGTAGTAGAGGCCGAGGACGAGGTCCTGTGACGGCACCGTCAGTGGTTTGCCGTGCGCCGGCGACAGGATGTTGTGCGACGACAGCATCAGGACCTGCGCCTCGACCTGCGCCTTCGGCGAGAGCGGGACGTGGACGGCCATCTGGTCGCCGTCGAAGTCGGCGTTGAAGGCCGCGCAGACGAGCGGGTGGATCTTGATGGCCTTGCCCTCGATGAGGACGGGCTCGAACGCCTGGATGCCGAGCCGGTGGAGCGTCGGCGCGCGGTTCAGGAGCACCGGGTGCTCCTTGATGACCTCTTCCAGGGCGTCCCACACCTCGTTCGGCGCCTGCTCGACGAGCTCCTTGGAGGCCTTGATCGTGGACGTGATGCCCTTTTGCTCGAGGCGGTTGTAGATGAAGGGCTTGAAGAGCTCGAGGGCCATCTTCTTCGGGAGGCCGCACTGGTGGAGCTTCAGCTCGGGCCCGACGACGATGACGGACCGCCCCGAGTAGTCGACGCGCTTGCCGAGGAGGTTCTGGCGGAAGCGGCCCGACTTGCCCTTGAGCGTGTCGGACAGCGATTTCAGCGGGCGGTTGTTCGAGCCCTTGAGGACGCGGCCGCGGCGGCCGTTGTCGAACAGGGCGTCGACCGCCTCCTGGAGCATGCGCTTCTCGTTGCGCACGATGACTTCGGGCGCGCGCAGCTCGAGGAGCTTCTTCAGGCGGTTGTTGCGGTTGATGACGCGGCGGTAGAGGTCGTTCAGGTCCGACGTCGCGAAGCGGCCGCCGTCGAGCGGCACGAGCGGGCGGAGCTCCGGCGGGATGACGGGGATGACGTTCAGGATCATCCACTCCGGGCGGTGGCCCGACCGGCGGAACGCGTCCACGACCTTCAGGCGCTTGGCGGCCTTGAGGCGCTTCAGGGCCGACGTCTCGGTCTTCATGACGAGGCGAAGCTCCTCGGCGAGGTCGTCGATGTTGACGCGCTGGAGCAGCTCCTGGATCGCCTCGGCGCCCATCTTCGCGACGAACGCGTCGATGCCGTATTTCGCCCTCATCTCCCGGAACTTCTCCTCGGAGACGAGGCTCTTCTCCTCGAGCTTTTCGTCCTCGGCGAGCGGGCCCGGGTCGATGACGACGTACTGCTCGAAGTAGAGGATGCGCTCGAGATCGCGCAGCGTGAGGTCGAGCAAGTGTCCGATCCGCGACGGCAATCCCTTGAAGAACCAAACGTGAGAAACGGGGGCGGCGAGTTCGATGTGACCCATGCGCTCGCGGCGCACCTTGGACTTCGTCACCTCGACGCCGCACTTGTCGCACACGACGCCGCGATGCTTCATGCGCTTGTACTTCCCGCAGAGGCATTCCCAGTCTGTGATCGGGCCGAAGATCTTCGCGCAGAACAGGCCGTCGCGCTCCGGCTTGAACGTGCGGTAGTTGATCGTCTCGGGCTTCGTCACCTCGCCGAAGGACCACGAGCGGATCTTCTCGGGGCTCGCGAGGGCGATCTTGATCGCGTTGAAGTCACGCGGCCCGGGGTTCTTGAACGGCGACACGGAGCCCGTGCCGGGAAACGCGGAAGAGGTCGAGAACGCTTCCATGTGACTCTCTTCTCCTCAGACTTTGAGCAGCTCGACGTCGAGGCAGAGCGACTGCAGCTCGCGCACGAGAACGTTGAAGGATTCGGGCAGGCCCGGCTCGTCCGGAACCTCGCCCTTCACGATGGCCTCGTACACCTTCGAGCGGCCCTCGACGTCGTCGGACTTGACGGTGAGGAGCTCCTGCAGCGTGTACGCCGCGCCGTAGGCCTCGAGCGCCCAGACCTCCATCTCGCCGAACCGCTGGCCGCCGAACTGGGCCTTGCCGCCGAGCGGCTGCTGCGTGATGAGGGAGTAGGGGCCGATGGAGCGCGCGTGGATCTTGTCGTCCACGAGGTGCGACAGCTTGAGCATGTAGATGTAGCCGACGGTGACGTTCTGCTCGAAGCGGCTGCCCGTCATGCCGTCGTAAAGAACCGTCTTGCCGCCCACGGGGAGGTCCGCCTTGCGCAGCAGCGTGCGGATCTCGTCCTCGGACGCGCCGTCGAAGACCGGCGTCGCGATGTTCATCCCGAGCACCTTCGCGGCCCACCCGAGGTGCGTCTCGAGAATCTGTCCGACGTTCATGCGCGAGGGGACGCCGAGCGGATTGAGGACGATCTCGACCGGAGTTCCGTCCGGAAGGTATGGCATGTCCTCCTCGGGGAGGATCCGGCTGATGACGCCCTTGTTTCCGTGGCGCCCGGCCATCTTGTCGCCGACCTGGAGCTTCCTCTTCATGGCGACGAAGACCTTGACCGTCTTGTTCACGCCTGGAGCGAGCTCGTCTCCCTTCGCGAGAAGCGCCACGCGGTCCGCGCTGACCTTCTTGATGACGTCGATCTGCGAGTCGGTCCGCTGGAGGATGAGCCGCACTTGGTCGCGGATCTCCTCGTCCTTCAGCTTTAGGCCCTTGAGCATGCGGGGGGTCATCAGGCTGATCTTCTCGACCGTCAGCTTGCCGCCCTCCTTCACGAGGACGTTGCCTTGCGAGTCGGAGACATCCTCGAGAACCGTGCGCCCCGAGAGGAGCGACTCGATCTTCTCCTTTGCCTCCGTCCGGATGATGCGGATTTCGTCGTCGGCGTTCTTCGTGAGGCGGCCGACCTCTTCGTCGAGGATCTGCTTGGCCCTCACGTCCTTCTGCTTCTCTTCGTCCTTGCGGGTGAAGATCTTCACCTCGACCACGATGCCCTCGATGCCCGGGGGGCACTTGAGCGAAGCGTCGCGCACGTCGCCGGCCTTCTCGCCGAAGATCGCGCGAAGGAGCTTCTCTTCCGGCGTGAGCTGCGTCTCGCCCTTCGGCGTGACCTTGCCCACGAGGATGTCGCCCGGCTTGACGTAGGCGCCGATGCGGATGATGCCGCTCTCGTCCAGATCCTTGAGGAACCCTTCCGAGACGTTCGGGATGTCCCGCGTGATTTCCTCGGGCCCGAGCTTGGTGTCGCGAGACTCGATCTCGAACTCCTCGATGTGGATCGACGTGTAGTAGTCGTCCTTCACCATTTTTTCGGACACGAGAATCGCGTCCTCGAAGTTGTACCCGCGCCACGGCATGAACGCGACGAGCACGTTGCGTCCGAGCGCCAGCTCACCGAGCTCGGTGCAGGGCCCATCGCCCATCACCTGCCCCTTGTGCACCTTCTGGCCGACGCGGACGATCGGCTTCTGGTTGATGCACGTGTTCTGGTTCGAGCGCTTGAACTTCGTCATGTTGTAGATGTCAGCGCCCATCTCCTTGCCGTCTTCCGTCTCGCTCTCGACGCGGACGACGATGCGCTGGCTGTCGACGAAGTCCACGATGCCCGAGCGGCGCGCCACGATGACGGCCCCCGAGTCCCTCGCCGTGATGTACTCCATGCCGGTGCCGACAAACGGCGCCCGCGCGCGGAGCAGCGGCACGGCCTGGCGCTGCATGTTCGATCCCATCAGGGCGCGGTTCGCGTCGTCGTTCTCGAGGAACGGGATGAGCGAGGCCGCGACCGAGACGAGCTGCTTGGGCGAGACGTCGATGAACTGGACGTTGGCCTTCGGCGACAGGATGAAGTTGCCCGCCTGGCGCGCGTTCACGCGGTCCTGCGTGAGGTTGCCGTCGTTGTCCACCGTGGCGTTGGCCTGCGCGACGATGTACTGGTCCTCTTCCCACGCGGACAGATAGAAGGAATAGGGCTCGAACTCGACGCCCTTCTTCTTCGATCGGCCCTGCGAGTCGACCAGCTCGTCGGCTTCGACGACGTCGCCGGCCTTGTATTTCGACCCGGCGGCGTTGTTGATGATGACGTAATCGGTGACGCGTCCGTCCTTCACCTTCCGGTACGGCGACTCGATGAAACCGAACTCGTTGATGCGCGCGTAGCACGAGAGCGACGAGATGAGCCCGATGTTCGGCCCTTCCGGCGTCTCAATCGGGCAGATGCGCCCGTAGTGCGTCGGATGGACGTCGCGGACCTCGAACCCCGCGCGCTCGCGCGAGAGGCCGCCCGGCCCGAGCGCCGAGAGACGCCGCTTGTGCGTGATCTCGGAGAGCGGGTTGGTCTGGTCCATGAACTGCGAGAGCTGCGACGACCCGAAGAACTCGCGAATCGCGGCCATGACCGGCTTCGCGTTGATCAGGTCGTGCGGCATCGCCGTCGCCATTTCCTGGTACACCGACATCTTTTCCTTGATGGCGCGCTCCATCCGGACCAGCCCGATGCGGAACTGGTTCTCGAGGAGCTCGCCCACGGATCGGACGCGGCGGTTGCCCAGGTGGTCGATGTCGTCGACGTTGGCCGGGTTCTTCCGCAGCTTGAGCAGGTACTTGATGACCTCGTAGAAGTCCTGCGGGTGCAGAATCTTCTCGTCGAGCGGCGTGTTCAGCCCGAGCTTGGTGTTCAGCTTGAGCCGGCCGACGCGCGAGAAGTCGTACTTCTGCGGGTTGAAGAACATGTTCTCGAAGAGCGACCGCGAGCTGTCGAGCGTCGGCGGATCGCCGGGCCGCAGGCGGCGGTAGATCTCGATGAGCGCTTCCTCGTGCGTGTGAATCGGATCCTTCTTCAGCGTCTGGCCGATGATGGCGCCGACTTCGTCGCGCTCGGGGAAGAACACGTCGATGCGATCGACGTTCTTCTCCTGCGCCATCGAGATGACGCGCGGCGTCAGCTCTTCGTTGGCTTCGAGGATCACTTCGCCCGTCGACGGATCGACGACGTCGGCGGCCGCGTAGGCGCCTTCGAGCTCGGCGTCCGAGATCTCGACCGACTCGACGTGCGCCTTCTTCAGCGCCTCGACCGCGTTCTTGGTGATCTTCTTGCCCTGCTGCACCGTGAAGTTCTCGCCGGGCACGACGATGTCCTTCGCCGCGCGCAGGCCGACCAGGCTGTCGGCGACGCTCCAATAGAGCGTGCCGCCTTTGACCTGCAGCTTGTCGACCGTGTAGAAGCTCCGGATGATCTCGTCGGCGCCGCGCAGGCCGAGCGCGCGGAGAAAGACCGACGCGAGGAACTTCCGCTTGCGATCGATGCGGACGTAGAGCAGGTTCTTGCTGTCGTACTCGAACTCGACCCACGAGCCGCGATACGGGATGATCTGCGCGACGTACAGTGTCTTGTCTTCCGAGTGGAAGAACGCCCCCGGCGAGCGGTGGAGCTGGCTGACGATGACGCGCTCGGTGCCGTTGATGATGAAGGTCCCGTTCTCCGTCATGAGCGGGATGTCGCCGAAGTAGACCTCCTGCTCCTTGATGTCGCGGATGGTCTTGACGCCGGTCTCCGGGTCCTTGTTCCAGACCACGAGCCGGATCGTCACCTTCAGCGGCACGGCGTAGGTCATGCCGCGCTCCTGGCACTCGTCGACGTCGTACTTCAGCTTCAGCGCGACCGTGTTGCCGCAGATGTCGCAGACGTCGCCGCGCGCCTGGTTCGCCTTGCCGCAGCGCGCGCAGAGCACTTCGCGGTCGCCATACGGATCGGCGATGAGCGTCGCCCCGCACTGGCTGCAGGGCTTGCGCAGGTGGTGCAGGCCGGCGAGCTTGCCGCACTTGCACTCCCAGTTGCCGATCGAATATTCGATGAACTCGAGCGACGAGTTCTCTCGAAAATCGCTGATCGGAAAGACCGACTTGAAAACCGACTGGAGCCCCGCGTCCTCGCGCTCGCTCGGCAGACGGTTCATCTGCAGGAAGCGTTCGTAGGACTTTTTCTGGATCTCGATCAGGTTCGGAATCGGAACCGTCGTCTTGATTTTCGAGAAGTCGATGCGCTCGCGGTAGACGTTCTTGGGAAGGCTGTACATTCTTTAGACCTCGAGAGAAGAGCGCAGAACACCGTCGGATAAAAGTGAGAATGTGAGGAAGTGAGAATGCAAGGAAGGTACACCCTCAAATCCTCAGATCCGTAGATCCGTAGATCCGTAGATCCTCAGATCCTCGCTTCTATTTGACCTCGACCTTCGCGCCGACTTCCTCGAACTTCTTCTTGATTGCCGCGGCTTCGTCCTTCGTCACGCCCTCTTTGACCGCCTTGGGCGCGCCTTCGACGAGATCCTTGGCTTCCTTCAGACCGAGGCTGGTGACTTCGCGGACGACCTTGATCACGTTGATCTTGTTGCCGCCGACTTCGGTCAGCGTCACGGTGAACTCGGTCTTTTCTTCGACGGGCGCGGCCGCGCCGCCGCCGGACATTCCGCCCTGCGGCATCGCCATCGGCATCGCGGCGGACACGCCGAGCTCGGTCTCGAGCGTCTTCACGAGCTGCGAGAGCTCCAGAACGGTGATCCCCTTGATGTATTCGACCACTTGCTGCTGCGTCACTTCGGCCATGCTCTGTTCTCCTGAAAACTAGAATCAATTCCTAATTCTGAATTCCTAATTCCTCATTACGACGCTTCTGATCTCTTCTTCTCCGCCTGCGCCAGCACGCTCATGAGATCCCGCGGCGCGGCGTTCAGCACACTGACAATCTGCACCATCGGCGCCTGCAGCACGAAGAGCAGCTTCGCGTACAGCTCCGGCTTGCCCGGCAGCGCGGCGAGTTCGTTCACCTCAGCCGGCTTGATGGCGCGGCCCTGCACGACCGCCGCCTTGATCGTCAGCGTCGGCGCCGTCTTGACGAATGCCGTCAGCGTCTTGGCCAGCGCGACCGGATCGGACTTGGTGTAGGCGACCGCCGTCGTCCCCGCGAAGTGTTTCTCGAGCGACGCGAAGCCGGTCCCCTTCAGCGCGCGACGGGCGATCGTGTTCTTCACGACCTTGTAGCCCGCCTTCGCATGGCGGAGCTGGCGCCGCAGCTCGGTGACCTGCGGCACGTTCATGCCCTTGTAGTCGACGAGGATCGCGCTGTCCGCTCCTTTTAACGCCTTCTCGATCTGCTCGAGCTCGGCCTGCTTGTCCGCTCTGGTGACAGCCATTAGTGTTTCACCGCCACATCGATGTGCGTCGTGTCGATGCGGACGCCCGGCCCCATCGTCGACGACAGCGTGACGCTCTTCAGATACTTGCCCTTGGCCGCCGACGGCTTCGCCTTGACGATGCTCTCGACGAGCGCGTGCGCGTTGGCGACGAGTGAATCGGTGGCGAACGACATCTTGCCGACCGGCGCGTGGATGATGCCGGTCTTGTCGACGCGGAATTCCACCTTGCCTGCCTTGATTTCCCTCACGGCCTTGCTGATGTCGGCGGTGACGGTGCCCGTCTTCGGGTTCGGCATCAGGCCGCGCGGGCCGAGCACCTTCCCGAGCTTGCCGACGGCGCGCATCATGTCGGGGGTCGCGACCACGGCGTCGAAGTCCATGAAGCCGCCCTGGATTTTTTCGACGAGCTCCTCGCCGCCGACGATGTCGGCGCCCGCCTCCTGCGCTTCCTTCTGCTTCTCCGCGCCCGCGATCGCCAACACGCGTTTGGTCCGGCCCAGACCGTGCGGCAGCACCACCGTGCCGCGCACCATCTGGTCGGCGTGTTTGGGATCCACGCCGAGCCGAAGCGAGAGATCCACGGTCTCGTCGAACTTCGCGAACTTGACTTTCTGCACGAGCGGCACCGCCTCTTCGATCGTATAGGTGCGATCGACGGCGATCTGTGCCCGTGCGGCTGCGAATTGCTTGCCGCGCGTTCTCATAAGCTCTCCTGTGGTCCTGACGCGCTCGTGAAAGCGCTCCCACTCTTCTTTACTTTGCGCTGAGGCCCCACCCCCAGCGCCTGTGCCTTCGCCGCTCACGCGGCTCGGCATTGGCTCGACACGACTTTCCGCTCAACGCCCGAAGCGTCAGCCGATGACGTCAAGCCCCATCGAGCGCGCCGTGCCCGAGATGGTCTTCACCGCCGCCTCGAGCGACTCGGCGTTCAAATCCGGCATCTTCAGCTTCGCGATGTCTTCCACCTGCTTGACCGTGACCGTGCCGACCTTCGTCTTGTTCGGTTCGGCCGATCCCTTCGCGATGTTCGCCGCGCGCTTCAGCAGCACCGCCGCCGGCGGCGTCTTGGTGATGAAGGTGTAGGACCGATCCGCATACACCGTGACGACGACGGGAATGATGAGACCCTCGTCCTTCGCCGTCTTGGCGTTGAAGTTCTTGCAGAAGTCCATGATGTTGACGCCCTGCGGCCCGAGCGCCGTGCCGACCGGCGGCGCCGGCGTCGCCTTGCCGGCGGCAATCTGGAGCTTCACCATCGCTTGAACTTTTTTCATGACTAGATCTTCTCAACCTGCAGGAAATCGAGCTCGACCGGCGTGGCGCGCCCGAAGATCGTCACCATGACCTTCAACGTGTTCTTGTCGAGATTCACATCGTCGACCACGCCGTTGAAGCTGGTGAACGGCCCTTCGTTGATCCGCACCTGCTCGCCCTTCTCGAACATGTACTTGGGCTTCGGCTTCTCCGCCGCCGTGCGCACCTGATCGAGAATCTGCTCGACTTCGTCTTTACTGAGCGGCGTGGGCTTGGCCCCCGCCCCGACAAATCCGGTGACCTTCGGCGTGTTCTTCACCACGTGCCACGCATGGTCGGACATGTGCATCTCGACCAGGATGTAGCCGGGGAAGAACCGCTTCGCCGTCACGACCTTCTTGCCGCCGCGCATCTCGACGACGTCCTCGGTCGGAATCAGGACCTCGCCGATGTCGTTCTGCAGCCCGTACGCCTTGACGCGTTCGGTGAGCGACTCGGCGACCTTCTTCTCGAACCCCGAGTAGGTGTGGACGATGTACCAGTTCTTGGTCGCGACGTCCGTCATGACGCACCAAACCGCCGGAAGATCGCCGTGACGATCTGGTTGAACCCGTAGTCGAGGACGAACAGGTACACGCCGAAGAACACCGACGTGAGAATCACGACGACCGTCGTCGCGTAGACTTCCTTCTGCGACGGCCACGTGACCCGTTTGAGCTCGTTGCGGACTTCGCTCAGGAACAGCCGCCAGCGCTCGATCCGCCCGCCCGCCGCCTCCCTGACCGTCTCGATCGTCGTAGTGTTGTCCGCCATGGCCTTCGTTCTACGTTCTACGTTCTCGCGTTCCAAGACTGGCAGGCCAGGAGGGAATCGAACCCCCAACCCCCGGTTTTGGAGACCGGTGCTCTGCCAATTGAGCTACTGGCCTACGTGCCGCGATCTACTTCGTTTCCTTGTGAGCCGTGTGCTTCCGGCAGAACCGGCAGTACTTGCTCATCTCGAGGCGCTCGGTCGTCTTCTTCTTGTTCTTCGTCGTGCTGTAATTGCGCCGCTTACACTCGGGGCACGCGAGCGCGATGATGTCTCTCATGACGTGCGTTTCCTATTCGACGATGTCGGTGACCGTGCCGGCGCCCACCGTGCGGCCGCCTTCACGGATGGCGAAGCGCGCGCCCTTTTCGAGCGCCACCGGCGCCATCAGCTCACCGCTGATCGCCGTGTTGTCGCCCGGCATCACCATCTCGACCCCTTCCGGCAGGTGGAGCGTGCCGGTGACGTCGGTCGTGCGGATGTAGAACTGCGGACGGTAGCCGTTGAAGAACGGCGTGTGACGGCCGCCTTCTTCCTTCGACAGGATGTAGACCTCGCCCTTGAACTTGGTGTGCGGCTTGATGCTGCCCGGCTTGGCCAGCACCTGCCCGCGCTCGACGTCGTCTTTTTCAACGCCGCGCAGGAGCACGCCGATGTTGTCGCCGGCGACGCCTTCGTCGAGGAGCTTCCGGAACATCTCGACGCCGGTGACGACCTTCTTCTCGGTCGGCTTGAACCCGATGATCTCGATTTCCTCGCCGACCTTGACCTTGCCGCGCTCGACGCGGCCGGTGACGACGGTGCCGCGGCCCGAGATCGAGAACACGTCTTCGATCGGCATCAGGAACGGCTTGTCGATGTCGCGCACCGGGAGCGGGATGTAACTATCGATGGCGTCCATCAGCTTCGTCACGCCGGCCACGCCCTCGGGGTCGCCCTGCAGCGCCTTCAGCGCCGAGATGCGGACCACCGGGATGTCGTTGCCGGGGAAGCCGTAGGACGTCAGGAGCTCGCGCACTTCGAGCTCGACCAGGTCGAGCAGCTCGGGGTCGTCGATGGCGTCGACCTTGTTGAGGGCGACGACCATGTACGGCACGTTGACCTGCTTGGCGAGCAGCACGTGCTCGCGCGTCTGCGGCATCGGGCCGTCGACGGCGCTGACCACGAGGATGGCGCCGTCCATCTGCGCGGCGCCGGTGATCATGTTCTTGACGTAGTCGGCGTGGCCCGGGCAGTCGACGTGCGCGTAGTGGCGCTTCGCGGTCGAGTACTCGACATGGCTCGTCGCGATG
>Ga0097691_1002756_pt1 | contig 11346 bp, 7 predicted proteins | sample NGESurdeep072012_8_FD_72858 | JGI IMG/M metagenome (GOLD analysis project Ga0097691, IMG submission 72858) | Arctic peat soil microbial communities from Barrow, Alaska - NGEE Surface sample 210-1 deep-072012 | ecosystem: Environmental > Terrestrial > Soil > Wetlands > Peat ...
CCGCCCTGCTTGGTCCCTGTTCGCTCTCGGTCTGCACACGTTTCGCAAAATCTTTGTCGCCGCAAGTCCTGATCAAATAATCGCCTTCCTCGCCCAACTCCTGCAATCCCGGTTGGCTCCAGGATAAACAGCACCTGGTCATACTGCAGCGTCAGGTTCATCGAGACCGAGCGCTCTTCCTTCCAGGCAAAGGCATCGTCGAGGTCGTCATGTCTGGCCAGGGGACGGTGAACATCCCGTCCGTCGAAGGGCGCCTTGGCAAAACGCGCGTTGTACTGCTCCATGAACGCCGGCAGGAACGCGTTGCCAGCCGCGATGCTGTCGATGCCGCAAAGTCTCATCTCCTTCACCAGCCGGTCCTGCAGCGTTCCATTAGCTCGCTCCACACGCCCCTTGGCCTGCGAGGAGTTGGCACAAATGATGTCGATGTTCAGCGCATGCAGAGCCCGGCCGAACTGGGTCATGCCATCGCCGCCGACCGCATCCTTCCTGTTGACCCGGAACACACCATGCTTGTCGGAGTAGAACGCCACCGGCTTGCCATGGCGCTCCAGATAAGCCCGCGTCGCGGCAAAATAATCGAAGGTGCTCTCGCTCTCGACAAACTGCAGATGCATCAGCCGGCTGGTGGCATCGTCAATGTAGACGAGCAGGGTGCATTGCGGCCCGCGGCCCTCAAACCACCAGTGCTCCGATCCGTCGATCTGGATCAGCTCGCCCACGCAATCCCGGCGATACCGCGGCTGATGCACGGGCCTCAACCGTGCTCGGCGATCCTTCCACAGACCAGCCATCATCATCCATTGCCGGAGCGTCTCGCGCGCAAGATGAATCCCGTGCAGCTCCGCAAGCTTCTCCGCCGCCAGCGTCGGGCCAAAGTCGCAATACCGCTCCTTGATGATGCCAATCACTTCGGCACGCAAAGCCGTCGGATAGCAGCGGTTGCTCGGCCTGCCGCGCCGTCGTGACACCAGCGCCTGCGGGCCATGCTTGCCGTACGCCTTCGCCAGCCGAAACACCTGACGCCGCCCAAGCCCCATCAACGTCGATGCCTCGGCGATCTTGATCCTGCCATCCGCCAGATCGTGCAACACGCTCATCCGGTCGATCTCCGTCCGGCTCATCGTAATCACCGTCATCGGCCCAATGCTCCCCAACTGAAACTGCGGAGAGTGACATCTCTATCTGGGCCAACGGTGACTTCTCTATCTGGCGTCTACACCGCCTGTCGCCGCCGTTTAGGAAAGTCACGATTTGAGCCATTTAGAAATGTCACTCGGTTGGAGGTAGCTTAGCCGTCCTTTCCTTTGCTGGGGTTGAAATTCCTTTGTACCGAACTGAGAGGGCGTCGCGTGAAGCTTTCAGGTCGCGCAACGCGGCGCCCGGGTGTCCATCTATCCGACCTTGAACATATGGTTCTTCTGGCCACGTCGCCGCGGCGCCTTGGCCGAACGGGACATGTCGAGCTTCTTTTGCTGCTCGGCGATATAGGCCAGGATTGGGCCCAGGCGCTTGTTCTCGACAATGGCTGCCTGGTTCACCTGCGGCCGCTTGTCGAAGGTGCGATAGGGTAGATCGCCCCCATTGTACCGGATCGCGAGCCGGCCGTCAGGGTAGTCAATCACCGTGACCCGCTTGCGCGCCAGCGATCGTGCGATCCCGGCCGGCTCAAGAATAAAAAGGACCTGGTCGTATTGCAGTGTCAGATTCACAGAGACCGTACGCTCTTCCTTCCAGGCAAACACATCGTCGAGATCGTCATGCCCGTCGACCAGAGCGCGGTGGACGTCACGATTATCAAAGGGAGCCTTGGCAAAGCGGGCGTTGTACTTCTCCATGAACGCAGGCAGGAACGCATTGCCGGCCGCAATCGTATCGATGCCGGATAACCGCATCTCCTTCACCAGCCGGTCTTGCAGCGTTCCATTGGCCCGCTCGACCCGGCCCTTGGCCTGAGACGAGTTGGCGCAAATGATGTCGATGTTCAGCGCATGCAGCGCGCGGCCGAACTGGGTCATGCCGTCACCGCCGATTGCATCCTTCCTGTTGACCCGAAAGACTCCGTGCTTGTCGGAATAGAACGCCACCGGCTTGCCGTAACGCTCCAGATAGGCTCGGGTCGCCGCAAAATAGTCGAAAGTGCTCTCGCTCTCGACAAACTGCAGATGCATCAACCGACTGGTCGCATCGTCAATATAGACGAGCAGGGTGCAGCGCGGCCCACGGTTCTCGAACCACCCATGCTCCGACCCGTCGATCTGGATCAGCTCGCCTAAACAATCGCGCCGGTACCGCGGCTGATGAACAGCCTTCAACCGGGCGCGGCGATCCTTCCATAGACCTGCCGTGATCATCCATTGGCGGATCGTCTCGCGGGCAAGGTGAATGTCATGAAGCTCTGCAAGCTTCTCTGCCGCCAGCGTCGGGCCAAAGTCCGGGTAACGCTCCCGGATAATACCAATGGCCGCATCCCGTAAATCCGCAGGGTAGGAGTGATTGCTCGGCCGCCCGCGCTTCCGGGAAACCAAGGCTTCAGCGCCTCGCTGAGCGTAGGCCTTGGCCAGTCGGAACACCTGACGTCGGCCAAGGCTCATCAGCGTCGCGGCTTCCGTCACCCTGATCCTGCTCGCAGCCAGATCCTGCAACACGCTCATCCGGTCGATCTCCGTCCGGCTCATCGAAATCACCGTCATCGGCCCAAAACTCCCCAACCAAAACCGTGGAGAGTGACATCTCTAACTGGGCCAAAGGTGACTTCCTTATCTGGCGTCTACACATGCTTTTTCGTGTAATGAACGGTTATGGAATGTCGCGTCAAGGTTGGGCAGGCTATTCTTCAGACGTGCACCGCGCTACGAACGCGGCCCGCGTTTCCAAATATCCGCAGATAGCGGTCAACTTCAGAGGGACTACCTGTAGCTTTTTCTGGATTGTCTGAGAGCTTCACGGCCGGTCGACCGTCGACCGACGTCACCTTGCAAACGATTGAGATTGGATCGAGATCGACGGAGCCGTCCGGCGCGCATCCCACGAAATCATTGGTCAGGTTAGTGCCCCAGCCAAAACTTATCCTGACGCGGCCCGCAAAATGACGGTAGGTCTCTTCGATCGATCCGACATCCATGCCGTCCGAAAAAACCAGAAGCTTCTCTTTGGGATCCCGGCCCTTTTGCTTCCACCACCTGATTATTTCTTCGCCTGCCGCGATCGGCGGCGCACTGTCCGGTCGAAAGCCGGTCCAGTCTGCCACCCATTCGGGCGCATCTCGCAGGAATGAAGTGGTGCCGAAGGCGTCGGGAAGGGCGATCAGAAGATTACCGGCGTAGGTATGCCGCCATTGATCCAGGATTCGATACGGCGCCCAGCGAAGTTCAGTATCGTCGTTCGCCAGCGCTGCGGCCACCATCGGCAGTTCATGTGCGTTGGTGCCGATCGCTTCCAGATCGTTGTCCATCGCCAGCAAGACATTGGAGGTGCCGGTGAAGGACGATCCGAGGCCTTCCTTGACAGCCTCAACGCACCAGCGCTGCCACAAGAAACCATGGCGCCGCCGCGTCCCGAAATCGGAAAGACGTAAGCCTTCCAGCTTGCGCAGACGCTCGACTTTGGCCCAAAGCTTGGCCTTGGCGCGGGCATAGAGGACATCGAGGGCAAATCGCCCTTGTCCTTTCGTCACCTGGCGCGAACGCAACTCATTGAGAATGACCAGCGCCGGAATCTCCCACATGGTCGTATGCGTCCACGGGCCGTGGAAATGCAATTCGTATTGGCCGTCTACCTTGCGAAGCTCATATTCAGGAAGGCGGAACGTGGCGAGCCAGTTGATGAAGTCCGGCGAAAACATCTGCGTCTTCCGGTAGAACGTATTGCCGGCGAGCCATATCAGCTCTTTCTTGCTGAACCGGATGGTGCGGGCGTGATCGAGCTGGGCGCGGAGTTCTCCCTCGTCGATCACCTCGGCGAGACGCACATGCCGGCTGCGATTGATGACCGAAAAGGTGGTGCGCGTTTCGGGGTAAAATTCCCGGATCATTTGCAGCATCAGCAGCTTGTAGAAATCGGTATCGAGCAGGCTGCGCACGATCGGGTCGAGCCGCCAGCCGTGATTGTAGGTTCTGCTCGCAATGTCTGTGACTGCCATTTTGGAACTCTATCGCGCCGGAAGCCTTGCAACCAGCGACTTTCGGTTGGGCATAACAGGTCAGCGCGTTATCCCTTGTCTGGCCTGGCTGGCCGCCGCCTGCACACCGGTCCAGGGCGGCTTGTCCGGGGCGAATTGCCGCCGGAGGTATCCCACAAGCTCTGCGAGCTGGTCGTTGGTCATGCTGTCCTTGAAGCCGGGCATGTACCCCAGATCGCTCGATACCGGCGATGCGATGCCGTGCAGGATCACCTGGATCAGATTGTCCGGCACGGCACTATGCAAATTGCTGTTCAGCGCCAGCGACGGCCGGCTGCCGAATGTCCGCGGGTGGGTGATTTCGAAACCTATAAAACCTCCAGCAACAACCAGGGCCACGGTGATGAAAATCGCGACGCGTAGTGGTGATGAAGTGGCCCAATTCGGCCAGTATCCACGCTCAACACCAAACTCAATTCTAACAATTGACCTTGGATCAAATACAGCCCGTCAGCGCCGGGAGGGGCCAAATTGGGCCATGCCTAACTGATGAGGCCCATAGGCCGCTCCCCGCGCGCTGTTCGCGTGGAGCCGCTCGCTGGAGCCCGAACAAGTGCAACAGCGGTCATTGCGACAATGCAAGACCTCCGCAGTTTCAGATCACCTCCTGGCTCTGCCTCGCACCTGGCAACAAGATCTCCGGCGGCAAGGTGCTGTCTTCGCGCACACGGAGATCCTCCAGTCGGGCAGCTGCGCTGTTACGGTTGGCGGCCACCACCGTCGGGCGGAGCGACACGGCACTCGGAGCATTCTATCGACGACTGTCTTCACGTGCAGGCAAGGCGAAGGCCGTGACGGCGACCGCCCGCAAAATTGCGGTTCTGTTCTACAATACCCTCCGGCACGGTATGAACTACAAGGATCCGGGTGCAAACCATTATGAGCAACAATACCGCAGCCGTGTCTTCGCCAACCTTCAGCGGCGGGCCAAATCCCTAGGCTTTCTCTTGCAGGCCATTCCGGGCGACTTCGATCCGGCTGTTTCTTAGGAAAGCCGCGCCAAGGTTCCGATGCCGGTTGACCCCATGACGATCAAGTCGATTTGGTGCCGACCGACGGCAGCGGCGATCATCTCTGGCGGTCTGCTGTCAAGGACCTCACATTGATAAGGGATATCCACACGTGCGTTCCATCCGTCCGCCTGCGAAAGCCGGGCTGCGCCGGTTTTTCGGCAATTAGGACACCGAAGATTTTCAACCCAGTGGTCGAGGACGATCATCCTTCAAATATGAGCCTACGGCAGGACGGATCAAGCCAGTTATCCTGCCACAATCAAACTGACCCGGTACCGTCTTTCGTGGGCCGATGTCCGTTGAAAAACTCAAAAACCAGGCAGCGAGGAATTCTCGCGAAACGTAGATCGAAATCGTTCTCGGAGGATTGGTTGCCTTCCAATGACCCTACAAAGTCCACTCGTTGAAAAGCGAACCGATGACGAGGTCCCCCACATAATTTCAGAGCGAACGCACCAGTCCTTCTCTAAGAATCCGACTGACTCCGGAAATCGACTTTTTCAATATCGGTCAAAAGCTGACCTCTCCGGAATGGCGGCTTCTGGCGGATACCGTTGCAAAAGTCGAAAATCGAACAACTCCAAAAATCTCGCGAAAGTTGATTTTCAGACGTCTCTGCCGCTGCGATGCCCTGCAGCGCCGATACGAAGGTCCGTGGTCGCTTTTGTGTGAAACGATGTGGTCCCTCACGTCGTCGCGAGCGAAACGCATCAGCGGTCCTAAAAAATTTCGTTCTTCACCCGAAAAAGACTTTTTCAACACTATCTGCCAAAAGGCGAAATACACGCTGGGTAATTTGCGTGCTTGACGCGCCTCATTTTTTTGACAGCCGAAGCCTTCAGCTACGTCTCAGTCGCTGAAGCGATAATGGTCTCGATCGCCGAGAAACGCCGCCGCAGTTTTGTCAGTTCATCCTTCGGCAAGTGCTCGGCGCAGCCGGCCGTCACGCGCAACGCGCGCTCGAGAAGTCTCGCGCGCAAGTCGGTATGCTCGGTGGTGCTTGCGATGTCGGCGAAGGCGCGCATCAGCCTCAAGCTTACCGTGACGTCGGCAACGGCGTAGTGCCTGATCTGCTCGAACGCCGTGTCGAGCAGGCCGTCGAAGCTTATCCACGGCACGAACAGCCGCAGCACGTGCGGTGGCGCGTAGTAGTGCGACGGCGGCGGTATGCGGCTTGTCCATAGGATCATGATTCGGCTGAGCTGGTCGACACAGCTGATCGCCGTGCTGGGGTCGTTGACCGCGGGCGACATCGCGCGCAGCGCAATGTCGACGATCTGGATGATGCCAAACTCGACGTCCTGCTGCATGGTGCGCGCCGGACCGATGTCGAAGGCGGCGATGAGATGCAGCGCGCGGTCGGCCGGCACGCGCTCCGGCTTCGACACGCGCATGAGCGGAACGCCGGCTGGCACGAACTGACCGACGCGGCGCTCCAAATGCACGCAAACTTGGTAGGCTTTCGCCAGGTTAACAAGGCGGTTGATATCGACATAGCGGATATAGCCGGACTGTCGATTGAGGATAGGAGTCCCGTGCTCTGCCGAAGACGCCTCGCTGCGATCCGGCAACTGGAACGGACCCCGCGGATAGGGCATGAACTCTTCGATTACCATCTCGGTTTCGCGCGCAATTCGATCCACAATGTGGTTGACGCTGATGGATTGGGAAATGTGGTTGATGAAGTAAATCAGCCATCCCACGCAGACCAGCGCGAGCGCCATCGCGCCCGTCACGGCTGCGACGGGTACGAACGGGTGCGGCAATGCGCGTGCGGCGGGCAATGCCGCCATGCAGTAGGCGAACGTCCCCAGGAATACGCCGAGCGTTCCCTGTGTGGTGCGGTCCCTGACGAAGCCGACCAGGATGCGCGGTGAGAATTGCGTCGATGCGAGCGTGAGCGTCATCAGCAGGATCGCGAACACGATCGACACCACCGTCATGATCGAGGTCGCAATGCTGCTGAGGATTACCTGCGCGACGCCTGGATCCTCGTGCGAGGGGAAAAGCGTGCTCGGGATCCAGGCGCTGATCCCGGGAATCGCTTCTTCCAGTGACGAGAGCACCGCGCCCGCAGCCCCCAGGATCATGGCGATCGCCAACGGCCGAATGAGAAAGCCGCCGCGAAGCGCGTACATCGCGGAGCGGAACAGGACAGGTAAGCGATCGAACATTCGGATGCCCAATGTCGGCTTGGAGGACATTGAGGTTCTCACCCGACCGGGCCGAATTCAATCAATATCGGTCGATTTGCTCAGGGGCTGCTTCTCGCCGCAACCATTGCGAGGTAAAGCGCAAATAGGAGGCGGGGCTACGGGCGGCGGGACGACCATCGTCAATCGCCTCCGGCTGTGCGATGGCCCTATCCCCAAAGGCTGAGTCTCCATCGCCAATCTAGAACCAGATGGCATGAACTTTGAGCTGGATCACCGCGCAGACCATCAAAAGCAGCAGGATGCACATCAGCGGAGAATATGGGTTCGCATGGTCCTTTTGAGATTGATCCTTCATGACCGCCCCAAAATGAGAGGTATTTCCTATGCCGGCGGATTGTGGGCCGATGCGACAAAGATGAAAGGGGCGGCGTAGGAATTCCAGATCAATGGCGCATTCGTGTCATAAAGACGCAATAAATGTCGGCACCCTCTTCGTTCCGCGATGAGATTCCCTGGTCGCTTGGGGCCCGGGCGTTTGATGCGCCTCCAGCCTTTCCAGGGACCGGCGACGCGCGCCCTTGTGTTTCCAATCGTGTCCGGTCATTTTTGCCTATGTATGCTTGCCGCGTTGCTGTGGGTTTCTCCCGGGAAGCCCCAGCCTGCTTCCGCACTCGACTCGTCAAAGCCCAAGAGAGGTCGGCGACGAAACCGCTGCGTTGCGCTTTGGGGACTTTCGATGAGCATGATGGCAATTGCCGACACCCGCAGCGCACATGCCCCGCGTGGCAGTCTCGGGGCCTTGGCGCTCGGCGCGCTTGGGGTCGTCTACGGCGACATCGGGACAAGCCCGCTCTACACCATGAAGACGGCGCTCGACTGGGGCGGCGGAGCGACGCCTGAGGTCGCGATCGGCATGCTGTCGCTGATCGTGTGGACGCTCCTGCTCATCACGTCGATCAAGTATGTGGCGGTGGTGATGCGGGCCGACAATGACGGCGAGGGCGGCATCCTGGCGCTGATGTCGCTGCTCGGAATCAAACATGGCAATCGCCCCGGCGTGATCGCGATCGGCGTGTTGGGCGCGGCGCTGCTCTATGGCGACGGGGCGATTACGCCTGCGATCTCGGTGTTGAGTGCGCTCGAGGGGCTCAAACTGGCCGCGCCGTCAATCGCACCCTATGTGGTGCCGCTCTCGGTGGCCGTTCTGGTCGGGATCTTCGCGCTGCAGCCGCAGGGCAGCGCGCGAATCGGAAAACTGTTCGGGCCGATTATGACGGTGTGGTTCATCACAATCGGCGTGCTTGGGCTCGGCGGCGTGATGAGCCATCCTGGTGTGCTGGTGGCGTTCGATCCGCGCTATGGCTTTTCCTATCTGTTCAGCCACGGCTTTACCGGCTTCCTGGTTCTCGGGGCGGTATTCCTTTGCGTCACCGGCGCCGAAGCGCTCTATGCCGATATGGGCCACTTCGGACCCCGGCCGATCCGCTTTGCCTGGTACGGTCTTGTCCTCCCCATGCTGCTCCTCAACTATGCGGGGCAAGCGGCCGCGGTGGTTGGAGGCGCGGCTGCGACCGACGCCAATCCATTCTTCGTGCTGTGTCCGGCGCCGCTCCAGGTGCCGCTGGTCGTGCTCGCCACGCTCGCCACGATTATCGCCAGCCAGTCGATCATCAGCGGCGCTTTTTCGATGACGCGGCAGGCGATCCAGCTGGGGCTTTGTCCACGACTGAACATCACGCAAACCTCGGCAGAGGGTTACGGCCGAATCTACGTTGGCTTCGTCAATTGGGTGCTGATGGCGCTGACGCTCGGACTAACCGTTGCCTTTCGCTCCTCCGACAACCTCGCGGCGGCTTTCGGCGTCGCCGTTTCGCTGACGATGCTGCTGACCTCGGTGCTGATGTTTTTGGTGATGCGCGAGATCTGGAATTGGGGCCTGCCGGCGAGCCTATTGGTCGCCGGGCTGTTTGTCATCGTCGACCTCTCCTTCGTCACGGCGAATTTGATGAAGGTTTTCGAGGGCGGGTTTGTTCCGCTGATCGTCGCTGCCATCATCTTCTTCCTGATCTGGACCTGGCGGCGCGGCCGTGAACTCATGCTACAAAAGCTTGAGCGCGATACGTTGCCCCTTGCCAGCTTCATTAAGCAGATTCACGGCAAGTCTCGCGTGCCGGGCACGGCCGTCTATATGACCAGCCGGACCGATGTGGTGCCGGTTCCGCTGCTGCACAATCTCAAACACAACAAGGTCATCCATCAGCGCATCGTATTGCTGCACGTGGTGACCGAGAATGCGCCGTATATCGCAGCGGATCAGCGTTGCCAGGTCACACATCTGATGGACGAATTTCATTCGGTGGTCATTCATTACGGCTTCATGGAGCAGCCGGACATCCCGCAGGCGCTCGAGGCCTGCGGCTCGGAGCAGCTACGGTTCGATCTGATGGATACCTCCTTCTTCGTCGGTCGGCTGACGATCGTTCCCGCCGCGGCGTCGCGAATGAGCCGGTTCAGGATCAAGCTGTTCGAGGCGATGCATCGTAACGCGCTGGCGGCGACCGAATTCTTCCGTATCCCAGCCAACCGCGTGATCGAGCTCGGAGGTCAGATCGAGCTCTAGTGGATGAATTCTGACGGAAGATTCCGACGGCCGTTACTTTTGTCTAGCGGACCCTCAAGCGTGAGGGCAAAGAGCCAAAATACACGGCGGAAACGGGCAAACGCATTCTGGCGCTGTTGGATCAGCCGAAGCCCAAGGGCTATGCCCGCTGGTCGGGACCGCTCTTGGCCGCAGCGCTCGGCGATGTCGATGTGCAGTATGTCTGGCGCTTCCTGCGTGCCCAGAAGATCGACCTCGCTGGGCGCAAATCCTGGTGCGAGAGCAGCGATCCGGAGTTCGCCGCCAAGGCGGCCGACGTAGTTGGGCTCTACATGGCCCCGCCGGAGAACGCGATCGTCATCTGCGTCGACGAAAAGCCCTCGATCCAGGCGCTGGAGCGGGCACAGGGCTATCTGAAAATGCCGAATGGCCGAGCGCTGGGCGGTCATAGCCACGATTACAAGCGCAACGGCACCTCGACGCTGTTCGCCGCCTTCGAGGTGGCCACCGGCAAGGTGACGGCAGCTCACAAGAAGCGGCGGCGGCGCATCGAGTTCCTCGACTTCATGAACGACATTGTCGCCGCTTGGCCCGACACCGCCATCCACGTCGTGCTCGACAACCTCAATACCCACAAACCCAGGAACGACCGTTGGCTCAAGCGGCATCCGAACGTGACGTTCCACTTCACGCCGACCCGGGCCTCATGGCTCAATCAGGTCGAGATCTGGTTCTCGATTCTGCAAGAACAGTCCCTGTGCGACGAATCCTTCACCTCGGTCAAACAGCTCAGAGAGCACATCGACGCCTTCGTCGATGCTTACAACGCCGACGCCAAGCCGTTCGTCTGGAGCAAGTCCGAAGTCCATCAAAAGCGTCTCAAAGCCCGTTTCGCGGACCAATGATTCCGGGTACTAGGCTCCAGACTTCGCCCCATCCCGGTCAACCAGCGCCAGACCAGGATGGGGAAATCTCTTTCGCAGTATGCGAGCTGGAGGGTTAGTTGGCCCGCAAATTCAAAACACTATCCTTGACGCTCCTAGTCTTCTGCCTCCTCGCTCTCGCTTCGATATGGCTAGGCGTGAAGTGGTAGCCCTTTCACGCGCCGCGCGACTATGAAGAATGCTCGGAGAATGCCGAGACTATCGCATCATCAAAGGATGGCCCAGACGCGGGTCAGCGTCCCTTGCTGACCGATTCGAGCCTCGTCCTTACATGAGGGTTCCGCTGTCAACGGGTCTGTGGCATTCGCTTCTCCGATCTTGATTGACGGTGCTTCGGCACGTCGTTGGGTCCGGGGCTATCGAGTCTCGCAGCTACGGCTGCGTCACCTTACATGCGGTCGGGCCCGGAGCACGGTCCCGCACCATAATGCCTCATGCACGAGGCGTAGCCCCG
>Ga0097691_1002757_pt1 | contig 11343 bp, 11 predicted proteins | sample NGESurdeep072012_8_FD_72858 | JGI IMG/M metagenome (GOLD analysis project Ga0097691, IMG submission 72858) | Arctic peat soil microbial communities from Barrow, Alaska - NGEE Surface sample 210-1 deep-072012 | ecosystem: Environmental > Terrestrial > Soil > Wetlands > Peat ...
GCTCGAGCGGAACGAGCGCGCCACCTCGAGCATGTTCTTGTCGCATTCGCGCACGCCCTGATAGGTGTTGATCAGGACCGGGAACACGCAGAACAGGAACACCACGATCACCTTGGCTTCCATGTAAATCCCGAACCACAGCACCAAGAGCGGCACCAGCGCCACCATCGGGGTTGCGTACATGGCGTTGACCGGCAGATCGAGCGCCCAGTCCACCGGACGGAAGCGCGCCATCAGGATCGCCAGCGGAACGCCGACCACGATCGCGATGGCGAGCCCGTAGAAAAGAATCAGCAAGCTCTCGACCATGTAGTGCTGCAGCTCACCGGTGACGAAGGTGAGTTCGTAGAATGCCAGCGCGATCTTCGACGGATAGGAGAAGAAGATCGGGTTGACCAGCGGCCCGACCAGCTCCCACACGATCAGGATCAGCGCCAGGAAGCCGTAGCGATAAAAGCGCGGACGCATCCATAGCGGCACCGGCTTGGGCGCCGCCCGCGACGGCTGCGCCGCCGGAATGGCTCCGGTGTGGACTTCGTTGGCGACGCTCATCGCATTCGCTCCATGGATGCCGCTAATTTACGCGAGTCTCAACCGTCGGACGGGCAGACCGGGCCCTTCCACTCGCCGAGCTCCTTGATCGCTTCGTCGGCGAACGACAGATCGATGAGATCGTCGTATTTCGGAACCTTGCCTGGCGCGATATTGCCGACCTTTTCCATCAGCTCGGCGGTGAAGTTCACCCGCTTGGGGCCGAGGCCATGGTTGGCGTCCCAGATGCAGTTCTTGATCATGTAGTCGAGCGTCTTCTCGGCCACGTCTTTCGGCAACTGGGTGTACTTGATGATCGCCGGCAGCACCTTGGCCTTGTCGGTGTAAATCAGCCGGGTCGCTTCGATATTGGCTTTGACGAAGATTTTGAGCGCGGCGCGCTTGTCGGCGATCGTCTTCTCGGTCACCGCCATCACGGTGTTGAGATTGTTCGGCTGGATTTCCCACAATTGCGCGACCGGGTGCAGGCTCGGCAGCTTCGACTGCGCGACGATCACCTGCTCGACGTGCAGGATCGCGCTGTCGACCTGGTTGGCGACCAGCGCCGGCACGTCTTCCGAGGCGATGCTGACGAAATTCACATCCTTGACGTCGATCTTGGCGACGCGCAGCACGCCGCGGCTGAGCACGTCGGCAAAACCGCCCGGCTCCTGGATGCCGATGCGCTTGCCCTTGAGGTCGGCCAGCGTCTTGATGTCTTTGTTGACCACCAGCGAGGCTTCCAGCTTGGGCGCATTGGCCAGGATCAATTTGGTGGGCGCACCCTTGGCGCGGCCGACGATCGTGAACGCGCCGCCGGAGAGCGCCACGTCGGCGCTGCCCGCCACGGTGGCGCGATAGGTGAAGACGCCGCCCTCGAGCTGGATGGTCTGGACGTCGACGCCCTTGTACAGGCCAAGCTCTGGCGATGAGCACCGGCATGTGCACGACATTCGGCGGCGTCGTCGGCAGCGCCACGATCAGCTTGTTGTTTTGCGCGACCGCCGCGCCCGGCAGCATAAGCGCTACCGCGGCGAGCACCGCTAGCGTCGGATAAAGTTTGCGCATGTCATCCTCCCAAATTCTTTTTTAGGGCTATGCACTTGACTCAAGTGGCACAATTTGTTGTGGCTGGGTCATGGCAGAATATCCGCGCACGGTGCTGGAGTTCCGCGATTGGTTCGCGGACGATGCGGCATGCCGGGACTATCTCGCCAAGCTGCGGTGGCCGGAAGGGTTCCGCTGCCCGATATGCAGCGAGCCGGATCATTGGGTCACGGCGCGGGGCTTACGTCACTGCCGAGGGTGCGGTCGGCAAACCTCGGTGACTGCGGGAACCTTGTTCGCGGACACGCATTTGCCGTTGCGGCTGTGGTTCGAAGCGCTCTGGCACGTGACCAGCCAGAAAAGCGGGGCCAGCGCCCTGGGCCTGCAGCGGGTGTTGGGTCTGGGGAGCTATCGCACGGCTTGGAATTTGCTGCACAAGTTGCGCCGGGCGATGGTTCGCCCCGGACGCGACCGGCTGCAAGGAGTTGTCGAAGTCGATGAGATCTTCATCGGCGGCCCGAGACCGGGCAAGCGAGGGCGCGGGGCGCAGGGCAAGGTGCTGGTCGTGGTCGTAGCACAACAGGCAGCCAAAGGGATCGGTCGCATCCGGCTGACGCGCGTGGCCGACGCTTCGGCCAGTAGTCTGGAGCCGGCGATCACCGCCGCCATCGAGCTCGGCAGCCAGGTACGGACGGACGACTGGAGAGGTTACCGCGGGCTGGACCAACTGGGGTATCGACGCCAGATCGTCCGCTCCAGTGCGGAGGTGGGCGAGAACCTGTTGCCACTGGCCAACCGAGTGGCGTCGCTATTGAAGCGATGGCTGCTGGGCACGCACCAAGGAGCGGTTAGCGCCACGCACCTCGACTATTACCTGGATGAGTACACCTTCCGCTTCAATCGCCGAACATCGGGGTCGCGTGGCCTGCTATTCCTGCGGCTAATCCAGCAAGCCGTCGATCTCAGCCCGGTTCCTACGAAAGAACTCCTGGGTGGGAGGCGGCTCCGAAAGAACTCCACCAATTGACAGAACTTGAGTCAAGTGCATAGCCCTATTCTTTAGTTTACGCACGTTGCGCTAGTTCCAGAAAACCGGCAGCGCTTGTTCCAGCACGCCGCCGAGCCGCACCGCGCCGACTTTGACGGCGAGGCCAGTGGCGTCGTCGGTTTCGACCGCCAGACCGCACAGCGTGGCCGGGCCGCTCGCCGCCTCGAATTTGCCGCCCGGCACCTTGCGCAGAAAGCGGTTGAGCGGCTCGTCCTTGTTCATGCCGATGACGGATTCGAAATCGCCGGTCATGCCGACGTCCGACACGAACGCGGTGCGGCCCGGCATGATGCGGTGGTCGGCGGTCGGCGTATGGGTATGGGTGCCAACGACCAGGCTGACGCGGCCGTCGACGAAATAGCCCATCGACTGTTTTTCGCTGGTGGCCTCGCAATGCATGTCGATGATGATGGCGTCGGCGCCCGACTTGAGCGGACAGGCCGCGAGCTCGCGCTCGACCACCGCGAACGGATCGTCGAGCGGGTCCATGAAAACGCGGCCCATGGCATTGATGACCAGCGCGCGCTGGCCGTTCTTGGCGTCGATCAGGGCGGCGCCGCGTCCGGGCGTGCCCTTGGGATAGTTGACCGGCCGGATCAGCCGCGGCGCGCGCTCGATGAACACCAGCGCCTCACGCTGATCCCAGGCGTGATTGCCGAGCGTGATGGCGTCGGCGCCGGCGTCGATCAATTCGTTGTAGATATTCTCGGTGATGCCGAAGCCGCCGGCGGCGTTCTCGCCATTGATGACAACGAGCTCGAGCTTCCAGTCGGCGATCAGCCCCGGCAGACGTTCGTTGACGATGGTGCGCCCGGAGCGGCCGACAATGTCGCCGATGAAGAGAATGCGCATGCGCTCAGGACTCTATTTTTGGGCGCATGATCTTATCCGAAAACCGGTTCCCACTTTTCGGGATCATGCGCCGCGGAAATCGATCGTCTCGCGCTCCGTTAGCACGAGATCGAGCCGCGCGTCGCGCTCGGTGGCGGGCACTTTGGGAATTTCCTGCGCGGCAAAGGCGATGCCGATGGCGATCACCGGCTTTTTCGCGCGCAGCGCGTTGATGGTCATATCGTAATAGCCGGCGCCGTAACCGATGCGGTGGCCGGTTCGGTCAAAGCAAGCCAGCGGCACGATCAGAATGTCGGGCGCCACCTCCGCCGCCTCCGGCGTCGGCTCGCGGATGCCCCATTGGCCCGAATTGAGCGGCGCGCCAAAATGCCAGGCGCGCATGATCAGCGGTTTGCCGCGCCCAGCGATGGCCGGCAGCGCGAGGCTGGCGCCGGCATCGCTCAGCTTGCGCAGCAAAGGTATGGGATTGATCTCGCTCTTCATCGGCGAAAAGCCGGCGACGATCATGCCGGCCGCGACCTTCAGCGGAAACGGCCGTGCCGCGATTACCTCCGCCGCGACCGCGCGCGCCGCCGCCAGCAGCGCATCGCGCCGCGCGAGCGCTTGCACACGGAGTTGGGCTTTTCGGTCTGTGATTTCTGACGGTGCGGACATGGATCAAGTCTAACCGTCATTCCGGGACGCCCGCAAAGCAGGCGCCCCGGAATGACAGTGGGAAAAGTGCGGAGCCGCGATGGCCGTCAGAGCGTGATCCCGGGAACCTACATTTGTAGGTGGGCGCCATATGACCGAACCCACGAGCTCGGCCAGGGACAGCTCCCGATGGGATCGTAAGGCCCCGGGGAATGTGTCTCTGTCGCACCTCGCAGCCCCGCCTGGACAATGTAGTCACTCAGGAGGGCCGGCGCCAGCAACGTCCTGCGCATCAATCCCGCAGGCCGGAACCGGTGGATACGACCATCATTGTCGCGGTGATCATGGCAATCTGCTTGGACGCGCCGGCGGTCTCGGCAAAGACCTCGCCGAGCGTGACCACCAAGGTCTTGCCACTCCGGATCACGCGGCCGACCGCGCGCAGGCGGTCGCCCTTGGCCGGCGACAGCAAATTGATCTTGAATTCGGTGGTCAGCACCGCCGCATCGCGCGGCATGACGGTGAGCGCCGCATAGCCACAGGCGCTGTCGGCAATGGTCGCGACCGCGCCGGCATGAATGAAACCGTGCTGCTGAAGAATCCTATCCGAAAACGGCAGCACGATTTCCACCTCGCCGGGACGGACTGCTGACACTTCGGCCCCCAGCGTCGCCATGATGGTCTGCAGCGCGAAACTGTCGCGAACGCGCGCCGCGATCTCGGTTTGCTCCTGCGTCGAAGGGCTCACCCGATCGCCACGCCGTTGCCGAGCGTCTGGTTGAGCTTCCGGGTGATGCCTTCGAGCCGTTCGGCCGCCGAATTGAAGGCGCCGACCACCGCCGCCGACGCCGCCTTGGCGCGGTCGGAGGAGACCACGCGGGCATCCTGCAGCGCCGCGACCTCCTCCTCCAGCAGGCGGATGCGGCGCATGGCCTCGGCCAGTTCGTCCGCCACCATCAGCGCCGCCATCACCGTGAGCCGGGTGTCGCCGATCTCGCCGAATTTCGCACGCAGATCGATGATGCGCTGGTCGAGGTCTTTCGCCAGCACCTGCAGATGCTCCTCCTGCCCGTCCTCGCAGGCGAGGCGGAACTGGCGGCCGGCAATGGTGGCGTTGACCTGGGCCATTGTGTCGCTCTTTTGGCGCTATTCGTTGGTGTCCAGCACCGACTGGATGCTGACGATGGCCGCGTCCAGGCGCTGGGCAATCTCGCGGTTGGTCGATTCCAGCTTGCGCGAGCGCGCGGTCTCGCCGTCGAGGGTGTCGGCCAGCCGGGTGCGATCCAGCCCCAGCGCCTGCACTTGGGCGACGAGGCCCTCCTCGTTGCGGTCGGCCTCGCGCCGGCGCTCGACCGCGGCATCGAGCGCGTCGAGCGCAAGCGCCAGACGTTTCACCGCCATATCGATTGCGCTTTGCTCCGTCATGCCCCGATCCGCACCCAAAAACTCTTGCGGCGGCAAATGTTTAGGCGAAGAAGCTTACGTGCTGCGCGACCATCGCGTCAACGCTTCCAGCACGATATGCCCCGATGTTTTCGTGAGCCTGTGCATGGCTGCCCGGCAACGGCGCCGTCACATTGACTCAGAGGCCTCACATGCTATCCACCCCACGCAAAAGGCCTTTTCCATGAGTGCAAAAGCCTCGCCGACGGTAGCCGTGGCGCAACAGAAGCGTCCCGCGCAACCGGCCGCAGCATCCGCCGTTGCCCATGCAAGCATGGCCAATGCCATTCGCGCGCTGGCGATGGATGCGGTCGAGCAGGCAAAATCCGGCCATCCCGGCCTGCCGATGGGCGCCGCCGACGTCGCTACCGTCCTGTTCACGCGTTTCCTGAAATTCGATCCCGCCGATCCGGCCTGGGCCGACCGCGACCGCTTCGTGCTGTCCGCCGGCCACGGCTCGATGCTGCTTTACGCGTTGCTCTATCTCACCGGCTATCAGGCCATGACGATCGATGAGATCAAGCGCTTCCGTCAGCTCGGCTCGATCACCGCCGGCCATCCGGAATACGGTCACACACCCGGCATTGAGACCACCACCGGCCCGCTCGGCCAGGGGCTCGCCAATTCGGTCGGCATGGCGATCGCCGAACGGCATCTCGCCGCCGTGTTCGGCCGCGATGTGGTCGATCACAAAACCTATGTGCTCGCCTCCGACGGCGACCTGATGGAAGGCATCAGCCAGGAAGCGATCGCGCTCGCCGGCCACCTGAAGCTCAACAAGCTGATCGTGCTGTTCGACGACAACGGTATTTCCATCGACGGCGCGCTGTCGCTGTCTGACAGCGTCGATCAGGTGAAACGCTTCGAGGCCGCCGGTTGGACCGCCGCGCGCGTCGATGGCCACGATCCGGCGGCGATTGCCGCCGCGCTGGAGCAGGCGCAGAGCGCCGACCGGCCGGTGCTGATCGCAGCCAAGACCACCATCGGCTTCGGCGCGCCGACCAAAGCCGGCAAATCGTCCGCGCACGGCTCGCCGCTCGGCGCCGATGAAATCGCCGGCGCGCGCAAGGCGCTCGGCTGGACGCACGCGCCGTTTGAAATTCCCGCCGATATTCTCTCGTCCTGGCGCGCGGCCGGGCAGCGCTCGAAGACCGCGCATGCCGACTGGAACAAGCAGCTCGCCGCGCTCGATGCGGCTCAACGCGCCGAATTCGAGCGCCGCATGCGCGGCGAGCTGCCGAAGCAGGCGTTTAGCCACGCCGTGCGCGCGGTAAAGGAAAGCCTCGCCGCCAGCCCAAAAGAAATCGCCACCCGCACCGCTTGCGAATTCGCGCTCGAGAGCCTGATCCCGGCGCTGCCGGAGATGATCGGCGGTTCGGCGGATCTCACCGGCTCCAACAACACGCGCACCAAGTCGATGAAGGCGATCTCGGCCGCCGACTTCTCCGGCCGCTTCATCCATTACGGCGTGCGTGAGCACGGCATGGCCGCCGCCATGAACGGCATGACGCTGCATGGCGGTATCATCCCCTATTCCGGTACGTTCCTGGTGTTCTCGGATTATTGCCGGCCGGCGATTCGGCTGGCGGCGCTGATGGGCGCGCGCGTCATTCACGTCATGACGCACGACTCCATCGGCCTCGGCGAGGACGGGCCGACGCATCAGCCGGTCGAGCATCTGGCCGCGCTGCGCGCGATTCCCAATCTCATGGTGTTCCGCCCCTGCGACGCGGTGGAGACGGTCGAGTGCTGGCAGCTGGCGCTCGAAGCGCGCGAGCGGCCGAGCGTGCTCGCGCTCACGCGCCAGAACCTGCCGCAGCTCAGCCAGAATTTCCTTGGGCTCAACCGCTGCGCCGCCGGCGCCTATGAGATCGCCGCGGCCGACGGTAAGACCCAAGGAAAAGAAGACGTCTCGATCTTCGCCACCGGCTCGGAAGTCTCGATCGCGGTTGACGCCAAGAAGCTGCTCGCGGCGAAGGGCGTCGCGGCGCGCGTGGTGTCGGTGCCCTGCTTCGAATTGCTGCTGGAGGCGCCGGAAGCGGCGCGCCGCGCGGTGATCGGCGACGCCCCGGTCAAAATCGGCGTGGAAGCCGCCATACGCCAAGGCTGGGACGCCATCATCGGTTCCGACGGCATCTTCGTCGGCATGAATTCGTTCGGCGCCAGTGCGCCCTACAAGGAGCTTTACAAGCATTTCGGCGTGACCGCCGAAGCGATCGCCGATGCGGCGTTGCGCAAGCTTGGGAAAAATTGATTTGTGTCAATACGCGCCGTGGTCCATTTCGGCCATGACATGTTGAACGAGCCGGGAGCGAATAAAATGACAGTACGCGTTGCCATCAATGGGTTCGGCCGCATCGGCCGCAATGTTCTCCGCGCCATCGCCGAGTCAGGCCGCACGGACATCGAAATCGTCGCCATCAACGATCTCGGCCCGGTCGAGACCAACGCACATCTGCTGCGCTTCGACAGCGTGCATGGTCGCTTCCCCGGCGTGGTCACCGTGAAGGGCGACACCATCAGCATCGGCAACGGCGCGATCAAGGTCACCGCCATCAAGGATCCGGCGACGCTGCCGTGGAAGGATCTCGCCATCGACATCGCGATGGAATGCACCGGCATCTTCACCGCCAAGGACAAGGCGTCGATGCATCTCACCGCCGGCGCCAAGCGCGTGCTGGTGTCGGCGCCCGCCGAAGGCGCCGATCTCACCGTGGTCTATGGCGTCAATCACGACAAGCTGACCAAGGATCACAAGGTCGTCTCCAACGCCTCCTGCACCACCAATTGCCTGGCGCCGGTCGCCAAGGTGCTAAACGACGCCGTCGGCATCGACAAGGGCTTCATGACCACGATCCACGCCTATACCGGCGATCAGCCGACGCTCGACACCATGCACAAGGATCTCTACCGCGCCCGCGCCGCCGCGCTCTCGATGATCCCGACCTCGACCGGCGCGGCCAAGGCCGTCGGCCTGGTGCTGCCCGAGCTCAACGGCAAGCTCGACGGCGTCGCGATCCGGGTGCCGACGCCGAACGTATCGATGATCGATTTCAAGTTCGTCGCCAAGCGGGCAACCAGCAAGGACGAGATCAACGGCGCGATCAAGCGCGCGGCCGAGCAGCAGCTCAAGGGCATCCTCGGCTACACCGACGCGCCCAATGTTTCGATCGACTTCAACCACGACCCGCACTCGTCGATCTTCCACATGGATCAGACCAAGGTGATGGACGGCACGCTGGTGCGGGTGATGTCGTGGTACGACAACGAATGGGGCTTCTCCAACCGCATGGCGGACACCGCGGTGGCGATGGGGAAGTTGATCTAACAATCGAGCGTGCCGGGGCGGCTGATGAGTGCGTTTAAAACGCTCGACCATGTCGACGTGAAGGGCAAACGCGTGCTGGTGCGCGTCGACCTCAACGTGCCGGTGGAAAACGGTATCGTCACCGATGCGACCCGCATCGAGCGCGCGGCGCCGGCGATCACCGAGATCGCCGACAAGGGCGGCAAGGTGATCCTGCTCTCGCATTTCGGCCGGCCGAAGGGGCGCGATCCGAAAAACTCGCTTAAACCCGTCGCCGCCGAGGTCGCCCGCATCATCAAGCGGCCGGTGAAATTCGTCGACGATTGCATCGGCGAGACCGCCGAACGCGCGGTCGCTGCGATGAAGCCGGGCGACATCGTCTGCCTGGAAAACACCCGCTTCTACCCCGGCGAGGAGAAGAATGAGCCCGAGTTCGTCGCCGCGCTCGCCAAGCTCGGCGACATCTGGGTCAACGACGCCTTCTCGGCCGCCCATCGCGCCCACGCCTCGACCGAGGGGCTCGGCCACAAGCTGCCCGCCTATGCCGGCCGCACCATGCAGGCCGAGCTCGACGCGCTCGCCAAAGCGCTGGAGACGCCGCAGCGTCCGGTGGCGGCGATCGTCGGCGGCGCCAAGATTTCCACCAAGCTCGATCTGCTCGGCAATCTGCTGCAAAAGGTCGACGTGCTGATCATCGGCGGCGCCATGGCCAACACGTTTTTGCTCGCGCTCGGAAAAAACATTGGCAAATCGCTGGCCGAGCATGACCTCACCGCCACCGCGCGCGCGACCATGGACAAGGCCAAGGCCGCGCACCGCGAGATCGTGCTGCCGGTCGACGCGATCGTTGCGGAAAAATTCGAGGCGCATGCGCCGTCGCGCGCGGTCGACATCGACAAGGTCGGCGAGCGCGATATGATCCTGGATATCGGCCCGCGCAGCGTGGAGCAGGCCGTCTCCGTGCTGGCGCGCGCCAAAACGCTGGTGTGGAACGGCCCGTTCGGCGCCTTCGAGATGGAGCCGTTCGACAACGGCACCATCGAGGTGGCGGAAGCGGCGGCGGAACTGACCGAAGCCGGCAAGCTGGTGTCGGTCGCGGGCGGCGGCGATACGGTGGCGGCGCTCAATGTCGCCGGCGTCGCCGATCGCTTTACCTACGTTTCCACCGCCGGCGGCGCCTTCCTGGAATGGCTGGAAGGCAAGCCCTTGCCGGGGGTCGAGGTGTTGCGGCAGAAATGACGACGAACAGTGACATCCCGCGGGCGATGCTAGAGCATGATCCCGAAAAGTGGGAACCGGTCTTCCGAAAAGATCATGCTCAAGAAAAATGTTAGGCGATGGAGGGAAACATGAATCTCGATGAATTGAACAAAGTGGCGCAGGCCATGGTCGCGCCCGGTCGGGGCATCCTGGCAGCGGACGAATCCTCCGGCACCATCAAGAAGCGTTTCGACGCCATCGGCGTGGAATCGACCGAGGACGCTCGCCGCGACTACCGCGAGATGCTGTTCCGTTCGACCGAGGCGATGAAGAGTCACATCTCCGGCGTCATCCTCTATGACGAGACGATCTGGCAGAAAGCCAAGGACGGCACGCCGCTGGTGGAGATCATCAAGAAGGCCGGCGCGATCCCCGGCATCAAAGTCGACGAAGGCACCAAGCCGCTGCCGAACTGTCCCGGCGAGGTCGTCACCATCGGCCTCGACAAGCTCGCCGACCGGCTGCCGAAATATTACGAGCAGGGCGCGCGCTTCGCCAAATGGCGGGCGGTGATCGACATCGGCGCCGGCATTCCGACCCACACTTGCATCTACGCCAATGCGCACGCGCTGGCGCGCTACGCCGCGCTCTGCCAGGCGGCGCAGATCGTGCCGATCGTCGAGCCGGAAGTGCTGATGGATGGCGACCACGACATCGACCGCTGCTTCAAGGTTACCGAATGGGTGCTGAAGGAAACCTTCCAGCAGCTGTACCACAACCGCGTCGCGCTCGAAGGCATGGTGCTCAAGCCGAATATGGTGGTCCCAGGCAAGAAGAGCGGCAAGCGCGCCTCGGTCGAGGAGGTTGCCGAAAAGACGGTGCGGCTGTTGAAAAATTGCGTGCCGGGCGCGGTGCCGGGCATCGCGTTCCTCTCCGGCGGGCAAAGCGATGAGGACGCCACTGCCCACCTCGACGCCATGAACAAGATCGGCAACCTGCCGTGGCAGCTCACCTTCTCTTACGGCCGCGCGCTGCAGCACGCGCCGCAGACAACCTGGGCCGGCAAATCCGAAAACGTCGCCGCCGCCCAGCGCGCGTTTTCACATCGCGCCAAAATGAACGGCCTGGCCACGCTCGGCCAGTGGAAGGCCGACCTGGAAAAGAAGGCGGTGTGATCGGGATAGGGGGGAGCCTCGCGGCTCCTCCCCTCCCACACCACCGTACATACGGGTCCGTATACGGCGGTTCGGTGGATTGAGCTGACACCTGTTCCCGCAGGAGG
>Ga0097691_1002758_pt1 | contig 11343 bp, 12 predicted proteins | sample NGESurdeep072012_8_FD_72858 | JGI IMG/M metagenome (GOLD analysis project Ga0097691, IMG submission 72858) | Arctic peat soil microbial communities from Barrow, Alaska - NGEE Surface sample 210-1 deep-072012 | ecosystem: Environmental > Terrestrial > Soil > Wetlands > Peat ...
TGAGGGGCCAATTGAAGGGGCGGCTGAAGCTTTCGGACGCGGAGCGAGCGAAGCTTGGCGAGATTGGCCGTCGACTGGGCCGCAAGGCACTCGGCGAAGTGGCGAATGCGGCCCTGCCGGATACCATTCTGGCCTGGTATCGAAGGCTCGTCGCGCGCAAGTTCGATGGCTCGAAGCATCGAAGCCCAGGCCGGCCGCGGGTCGACAAGACAATTGAGGGGCTGATTGTTCGCATGGCCGAGGAGAATCGGTCCTGGGGCTATGACCGGATTGTGGGGGCGCTAGCCAATCTGGGGCATGAGGTCTCGGATCAAACGGTCGGCAATGTTCTGCAACGCCACGGTCTACCGCCCGCGCCGGAGCGCAAGCACACGACCACCTGGGCGGCATTCATTCGGGCTCACCTGGCGGTACTGGCGGGGACCGACTTTTTCACGGTGGAGGTCCTCACGCTGCGCGGACTGGTGACCTACTACGTGCTGTTTTTCATCCATCTCGAGAGCCGCAAGGTGGACATCGCCGGGATCACCGTCCACCCGAACGAGCCGTGGATGCAGCAAATGGCCCGGAACGTGACCATGGAGGGATGCGGTGCGCTTCAGGACTGTCGCTATCTCCTGCATGATCGCGACACGAAGTACACCATCTCTTTCCGAGCGATCATCGAGTCAGGCGGGGTCAAACCGCTTGCATTGCCTGCCCGCAGTCCGAACTTGAATGCCTATGCTGAGCGGTGGGTCAGGTCGGTGAAGGACGAGTGTTTGTCGAAGATCATTCTCTTTGGTGAGCGCTCCTTGCGGCGCGCGCTGAGCGAATACGTCGAGCATTACCATGCTGAGCGGAATCATCAAGGGAAGTCTAACGTCCTGTTGTTCCGTCGGGTCACGGAAACGCGTCGTGAGGAACCTGTGCAATGTCGCGATAGGCTGGGTGGGCTCTTGCGTTATTACCATCAAGAGGCTGCGTGATTAGCCGGCAGGTCGTCGTGATGAAATGGGACTGGCCGATGAGACCGATCAAATCCGGACCGCTGACCAATTGGGAGATCGAAGAACTTGACGTATTTCTGCTTGCCGACGACGGCCTCGAAAATGCAATGGATGTGTCCACTTTCGACGGTTTCCTCTGCGCGGCGCTCTCGGGGCCGAATGTCATCATGCCCTCAGAGTGGATGCGGTGGGTCTGGGATAAGGAGGAAGGCGCGCAGGCTCCGGAGTTTGCGAGCGAGAAGCAGGCGCAACGCATCCTCAGCCTGCTGATACGCCACGCGAACGTCATCGCGTTCACGCTGACCCAGGCCCCGCAGTACTATGAGCCGCTTTTCTTGGAACGTAAGGTCAAAGGACGTATCGTGTCGATCGTCGACGAGTGGTGCTGCGGCTACGTCAAGGGCATCGCGCTCGATCCTCTGGGTTGGCAACCGCTCATTGAAGCGCGGCCTGACTGGTTCGAGGTCATCCACCTCTACGGCACCAAAAGCGGCTGGGACAGGTTGAAGGAATTGGTTGACGCCCACGAGGATGCCATTGCTAGACATCAGGCCTTCGTTGACCTGATCGCCCCCGCCGCGCGCAACATTCATGCGCACTGGCTTGCCCGCCGTGCTCCAGGTGAAGAAGCCATCCGCGATCCGCGACAGCCAATCCACAAGATAGCCGTTCCTGGCCGCAATGACCTTTGCCCATGTGGCTCCGGCAAGAAGTTCAAGCGCTGCCATGGGGCGCCGTCGGAAACGGCGCACTGAGCTGCTCCATCGTGGAAGCTTGGACAACTGTCATCTTTGCGGCCGTTTTAATTTTTTGACCATACGAGGTCGATTGAGTCGTAGCCGACGCCGAAGTTTGCGATGATCTCCAGCTTGGGCAGGCCAGCGATCAGCGCGACGTCGGTCTTCTGCCGTCCCCGCGTTGCGATACCACAGATATTGTTCCCAAACGCAGTGACGATCGCCGCGATGCTATCGGCGTCGGCCTGATGCACGACAAAGGGCTGTTGCAGGGCTGCGTCGACCGAAGGCACCATCTGCCCCATGCTGAGAATGTGGACCTGATCCGGCATCGCCGCTTTCAGTGCTGCAGGATCTTGGAAAGGAACAACTGCGCGCGATCGCTACGTGGCGTTCCGAAAAACTCGTCCTTTGCCGCATCTTCGACGATGGCGCCCTCGTCCATGAACACGATCCGGTCGGCGACACGGCGGGCGAAGCCCATTTCGTGCGTGACCACAGCCATGGTCATGCCCTCTTGTGCCAGCGCCACCATCACGTCCAGGACTTCGTTGATCATTTCCGGATCGAGCGCCGAAGTCGGCTCGTCGAACAGCATCGCCAGCGGATCCATCGCGAGCGCCCGCGCGATCGCCACTCGCTGCTGCTGCCCGCCTGAAAGCTGCGCCGGGAATTTCTGTGCCTGCACCTTGAGCCCCATCCGGTCGAGAAGCTGCTCGGCGCGAGCTTCCGCCTCGGCGCGGCTGCGGTTCAAAACCTTAATCTGCGGCAGTGCGATATTCTTCAGCACCGTCATGTGCGGGAACAGCTCAAAATTCTGAAACACCATACCGATCCGCGAGCGCAGTTGCGGCAGATTGGTGCCCCTCGCGCCGACCGAGATGCCGTTGATCAGGACTTCGCCCTTTTGAAATGGCTCCAATCCGTTCATGCATTTAATCAGCGTGCTCTTGCCCGAACCGGACGGCCCGCAGATGACAACAACCTCGCCCTTCTGGATTTTAAGCGAGCAGTCATCCAGCACCCGAAAGCTACTGTACCACTTGCTGACATGACTCATTTCAATCATAGCGCATAGCTCCGCTGCAATCTGCCGACCAAGCGCGAGGCCGCGAAGCAGATCACGAGATAAGTAACCGCGACCGTCGTGTACAGTTCGATCGGTCGGTTGGTGCTGTTGGCGACCACGTCGGCGGTGGTCAGGAAGTCACGGACGCCGACGATGTAGACGATGGAGGTGTCCTGGAACATGATGATCGACTGCGTCAGCAGAACCGGCAGCATGTTCCGGAATGCCTGCGGCAAGACCACGTAGCGCATCATGTTGAGATGAGTTAAGCCCATGGCCAGCCCGGCCTGTACCTGCCCGCGCTTCACGCTGGAGATGCCGGCGCGGATGATCTCGCAGTAATAAGCCGCCTCAAACAGAATGAAAGTGATCAGTACAGACGAGTAGGCATCGATCGGGTGACCGACGATCTTCGGCGCCAGCACGTAGAACCAGAAGATCACCAAAATCAGCGGCAGCGAGCGGAGGAAGTTCACATACAGCCCGGCGAGTGCCGACAGGACGCGCAGTCTGGACATTCGCATCAGCGCGAGGAAAGTGCCCAAAACGATGCCGCCCGCGATAGCGACAAGGGTCAACTGAAAGCTGACCATCAGCCCGTGCAGCAGCAACTCCTTGTACTGCCATAGGACGTTGAAATCGAAGCCCATCACTGACCTCCCGCCGAGGCGGTTCCGGTGATGCGGGTCCTTCGCTCTAGGTACCTCATCAGGGTGATCGCAAGTAGCGTGACGCAGGAATACAGCACGGTCGCTGCCGCGTAAGGCTCGAACGATTGGAAGCTGTATTCCTCGATCTGCCGAGCCGTCGCGGTTAACTCCATCACGCCTAACGTCAACGCCAGGGATGAGTTCTTAAACACGCCCAGGAAATCGTTCGTCAGCGACGGAATGACGGTCCGGAAACCTATCGGCAACAGCACATAGCGATAGACCTGCGTTGACGTGAATCCCATTGCCAGAGCTGCGGCACGCTGGCCGCTCGGAATCGATTGGATGCCGGAGCGAACCTGCTCGGCGACGCGCGAGGCGGTATAGAGCCCTAGCGCCACAACCGCGGTCCAGAATTGTGGGTTCGGCATGCCGCGTTTGACGTAGATTTGCGCGTCGTGTGGCAGAAGTTCGGGAATGACGAAGTACCAAATGAACATCTGCGCCAGCAACGGGATGTTCCGAAAAATCTCGACGTAAACGGTGCCGATCGTACTCAGGATTTTATTATCCAGCGTACGAAAAACACCGATCACCGAGCCGACACTAAAGGCGATCAACCACGCGTAGGTCGCCAGAATGCAGGTCGTGGCAAAGCCGGAAGCGATCCAACCGACATAGGGCTCGCGAAACAGTAGCCCCCAGTCCCAGGAATAATTCACCCCTACTCTCCCACGACCTGATTGTACGCTTCTGTTACGAGCGCATTAGTTCGCGAAGGCGTTCAGTCGCAGCGCGTTTTTCAGATCGTCGTTCATCGGCAGGTTGATGTTGGTCGGACCCGGCTCGAACCACTTCTTATAGATTGTGAAGATCTCGCCGGACCTATACAGGTCCGACATCACCTTGAGGCCCAACGCACGAAAATCCGTGTCGTTCTTCGGGATCATGATGCTGAAGGGATCGTAGGAATAGAAAGGACCTACGACTTCGTAGTCGCTCGGATTCTTCGCCATTGTGCGGATACCGTAAAGCACCACGTCGTTCGAGGTGTAGGCATCCGCGCGGCCCTGCTCCAGGTTCAAAAGCGCCTGCGGATGGTCTTTCACCTTGACCATGTTGACCTTCAGCTTGCGCTTTGCGATTTCCTCGAGGGCGGCCTTTTCATTGGTTGTTCCTGCGAGCGCGATTAGCGTCTTGCCTTCCAGATCTTCGATCTTGTTGATGCCCGAGCCCTTGCGCACCAGCAGTTTGGTGCCGGTGATGAAATTCGGCGTGAGGAACTCGACCTGCTTCATGCGGCCCGTCGTGATCGTGGTTGACGAGCATTCCGCATTGGCCGTTCCGTTGGCGATCACCGGAATCCGGGTCTGCGGCGTGATCGGGACGTACTTGATGTCAAGCTTGTCCAGCTTGAATTGGGTTTTGATCTCCTCGGCGATCTTCAGGCAGATGTCGATCGCGTAGCCCTTGGGCTTGCCGCTTGAATCGATGAAGGAAAACGGCACCGATTCTTCGCGATATGCGATCGCAAAGGTCTTGCTGGCGACAATCTTTTCCAGCGTTCCGCCGGGGGACTGCGCGAGAGCGGATTGCGTGGTGATGGCAGAGATCGCGATTAGGCCCGCGACAGCAATGGCGCGTTTCAACATGGTTACTCCCTTTGAAGATTGCCCGTGACCGTTTGTGGCGGCTCGTGTTGTTAGAGCTTAACTTTCAGCACGGTACAGCCGGTTCAGCGCAGCTGGCAATTTAATTATCAATAATGTTATTGACAAGCGCCGCGTCCGCCGAACCAGAAGACCAACGCCCGCATTGGGCGCTACACGTTTCCGGTCAATAGTAGAATGCCTTTGATAACGGAGTTGGTTGCGCTTGAGATAAGATGCGACACAAAACTTAGGTCCACTCCCAATTGCGAACCTAACAGAGGCAGAACAATTAGGAGTCCAATTAGAATAATCATCCCATAAGGTTCTAGGCGGGCAAGCGGATTGGCGAGGACATTTGGAAGTAACCCAACCGCAATACGCCCACCATCAAGTGGTGGTAGCGGAAATAGATTGAAGACCGCCAGAATAACATTGATGACGATGGCGTTCTTTAGATTCAGGGCACCCCACTGACCGACGATGACTGGCAGATAAACGATTAGGTGAAAGCTCAAGGCAGCAACGATAGCCAGGCCAATATTCATCGCGGGTCCTGCCGCCGCGACAAGGACCATCCCGATACGGGGATTACGAAGTGCCCGAAAATTAACCGGCACTGGTTTCGCATATCCAAATAAGAATGGCGACCGTGCCAGAAGTAAGAGTCCGGGCAGAAGAATTGTGCCAAATGGGTCTATATGCCGTAACGGATTGAGGCTGACACGTCCGAGTCGTGACGCCGTTTCATCACCAAGGAAGCGGGCAACAAATCCGTGAGCCGCTTCATGAAACGTAACGGCGATAAGAACCGGCAGTAGCCAGATTGAAACGATGTAAATCATGTCCATGCTGAGTCATCCGAGGACAGTTGGAGCATTGCTTAGCCCCGACAAAAACAATCTAACAATGAAATAGATGAAGAAATATCGCCCTGCTGCCGCTAATGGCGTGAATGGCGCGGCTTGGTTGGGTCGGATTCTTCTTTCTTCTCAAGCAAAAAACTGCCGAGGTTCGCTAGAATGTCAGCCATCAGCATGGATTGTTCATCAGGCGGCGCCATCAAAATTAGGTCAGCAAGCACCTCTGTCACTTTTGCCACTATTACCGTCAGATCAGCCCCTTCGCTTTGTAATGGACTCTCCAACAATTCATGAATGTCACAGTGTAAACATTCGGACATTGGTAACCCCTTTCATCCGCCAATTGCTTATTGTTTTAGCAGCGTACGAGTAGATTCGTCAGGATCTCGAACCATAAAAATGGGTGCGATCAGAAGGTGTCAAAGCCGTATCATGATCGCTTAACTCATGACAAACCTGCTGTCGTCTACTCAGTCAGCAACCGGATAGAAATCCTGTAATTCTTAAACCGTCGCGTAAGTCGCGTTATGGAAAATCTCTCATAAGTTCAGAAGGAAACAGAGGCCAACTCGATCACGGCACACGCATTAGATTGCCTGATTTCTTAATGAGCTTGATACAAGCGTCGTAGCGAAGACCCCCCAACCAAACCGGACTGGGGTCCTCAGCACTTTCACACCTTCAGCAGAGCTTGATCGATCGGCAGCGTACGAATCCGCTTTCCGGTCGCCGCGAAGATTGCGTTACACAACGCAGGAATGGCCGGCGGCAGCGGCGGTTCACCCAAGCCAGTCGGCGAATTGTCAGTGCGCAAAAAATGCACCTCGACGGGCGGCGCTTGCGTCAGCAGCAATGGTGAGAAGCTGTCGAAATTCGCCTGCACCACCCGACCGTTTTCGATGGTGATCTTCTGATTCAAGGCTTCGCCAAAACCGTCGAGGATGGCGCCTTGCGTCATGTTCTCCGCTGCCGTCGGGTTGATGACCTGACTGCCAATGTCACCGACCGCCCACACCTTGTTGATCTTCACTTGCCCGTCATTGGCGACCGCCGCCTCCACTACTTCAGCGAAATAGCCGAGGTGACTGTAATAGACGGCAACGCCGCGGCCCGTGCGCGGCGGCAAGCTGCCGCTGCCCCAGCCGGACACCTCGCTCACCTTTTGGAGAACGCCGCGGGCGCGGCCGGTGTTAAAGCCATCGCCTTTGCCGGGCAGCAGTTCGTCTTTGCCAAGTAGGTCAATCTGGAATTGCAGGGGGTCCTTGCCGGCGGCGTGCGCCATTTCGTCAATGAAGGATTGAAAGACGAAGGCGAGCGCATTGTCCCCAGGCGCCCGCAACGGCCCGGTGGGGATACCGAACGGAATCAACGAATAGCCATAAGACAGGTTCGGCACGCGGCCGGCCGGATAAGTGTCCGCATCGAGGTTAGCCGAGCGCGCGAATGCGCCGTCGCTGCCGAAGCTGACGAAATGCTGCTGCCAGGCGATAAGCCGGCCATCCTGGTCCAGCCCGCCTTTGAGAAAGTGCCAGCCGGCGGGCCGATAGAAATCGTGCTGCATGTCGTCGACGCGGTTCCAGAGCAGCTTTACCGGCGCACCGGCGACCTTCGCAATCCACGCCGCCTCGACCATGTAATCGTTCATCAGTCGCCGGCCAAAGCCGCCACCGACGCGCGTCATGTGGATGGTGACGTTCTTCTGATCGAGCCCGAGCGTCTTCGCGACCAGTTGGCGTCCGGGCTCCGGATTCTGGGTCGGCGCCCATATTTCCACGCGGCTGCCTTGCACACGCGCGGTGCAATTCATCGGCTCGAGCGCGGCGTGGGCGATGAATGGATAATGATAGGCCGCCTCGACAACACGTGCCGCGCTCTTGAGGACGACACTCGCGTCACCGTCATTACGCAAACTCACGGCCGGTACGTTGCCGCTGAATTTGGCGGCCTGGCGAGCAAAACCGTCGCTGCTCTGCTCGCGGGTGGCGCCTTCATCCCATTTCACCTGCAGCTTCTGCCGCGCCTTTTCGGCCTGCCACCAACTATCCGCCACGATGGCGACACCGGGCATCAGCCCGGCCAAATCCATGCCGCCCTGCACAACAAAGGCGCGACGCACGCCCGGCATCTTGCCGACGGCGTCCACGTTGCCTTCGACAACTTTGCCGCCAAACACGGGGCATTTCTGAAAAACGGCATAGAGCATGCCGGGGACGACAGTATCGATGCCGAATAGTGGCTCGCCCTTGACCAACTTCGGGCTATCAACGCCAGGAATTGAATGGCCGATGATCTTATAGTCCTTCGGATCCTTCAGCTTGATGCTGCTCAGGTTTGGCACCGGCAGATTCACCGCCGCAGCCGCCAGAGCGCCGTAGCTAAGTGTGCGACCGGAAGCTTTGTGCTGCACCTCGCCGGAGGAGGTGTCGCACTCGCTAATCGCGACCTTCCAACGCCGGGCCGCGGCCGCGACCAACATCTGCCTCGCCGCCGCGCCGACTTGGCGCATAGGAGTCCATTCCAGAGGTGTCGCCATGCTACCGCCGGCGACCTGCCGCCCGTAAATGGTCGCGTCGGCGAGCGTCTGTTCGATGCGCACCTGGCTCCAGTCCACATCGAGTTCCTCCGCAATCAGCATCGGCAGCATGGTCTTAATGCCCTGCCCGATCTCGGGATTCTTCGACATAATGGTCACGACATTGTCTGGCGCAATGCGAACATAGGCATTGAGAGACGCAGTCTTGCCGCCGGCCCCCGCAGCAGCAGAAAAATCCGGCAGGGCAAAGCTCAGAAGGAACCCGCCTCCGGCCGCAGCACTAACTTTCAGAAAATCGCGACGCGATGTGCGGCCGGCCGTAAACGCCTTAGTGCTTGTCGATCGGTTCGATGAGAGGCGACGGTGCACCATGGCTCACGCCCCCTTCTTGGTGGCGGCCGGGCCAAGGTCGGCCTTCGCCGCCCGTTTGATGGCTTCACGAATCCGCGGATAGGTCGCGCAGCGGCAGATGTTGCCGTTCATCGCCGAGTCGATGTCTTGGTCGGTCGGCGTCTTGGTCTGCGCGAGTAGCGCGACGGCCGACATGATCTGCCCCGGCTGACAGTAGCCGCATTGAACCACGTCGACCTCGAGCCAGGCTTTCTGCACGCGCGCGCCGATTGGCGTGTTGCCGATGCCCTCGATCGTCGTGACGGCCGCATTGCCGACATCGGAAATCGCCGTCACGCAGGAGCGCACTGGCGCCCCATCGAGGTGCACGGTACAGGCGCCACATAGCCCAGCACCGCAGCCAAATTTTGTGCCTTTCAGATCGATGACGTCGCGCAAGACCCAGAGCAGCGGCGTGTCGCGGTCGACATCGACCGCGTGTGCCTGGCCGTTGACACGGAGCGAATAATTCATGAGCGACCTCGCCAATTCACGCGTACATGATCCTTATGAGGACGACGGAACATGTCGTAATGGCTGATGTCTAAAAAGGATGCTCCTTTCCGGGAGGAATGCACAAGCGATTATCCGGCAATGGACATATGCGCCCTATGCAGATTCGCCGGACACGGCATTGTGATTGCACGGCAGATATCGACATAATCGGCATGCGTCTGCCGAAAGCAGTCAAGCAATAATTGGGGCGAAAAAAGAGCAGCTGTGAAGTCGGATGAAGGGTACAACAATGCTGAGGGACGATAGCAATAATGGATCCAGTCGGCGGCCCGCACCCCGCAACGTCTTCGGCGAACCGCTTGAGGCCTGCTCAATTAAACCGATGACTGGGTTTTATCGGGACGGCTGTTGCAACACTGGCCGCGAGGATGTTGGTAGCCACACGATTTGCGTTGTAATGACTTCTGCGTTTCTCGAATTTTCCAAGTCGCAAGGCAACGATCTTTCCACACCGGTACCGCAATTGGGCTTTCCAGGCCTAAAACCCGGTGACCGTTGGTGCTTATGTGCACCCCGCTGGCAAGAAGCATTCGAGGCGAACCAAGCGCCCCGCGTGGCCTTGCGGGCGACTCACGAGGGTGCCCTGGATTATTGCTCGCTAGCCGATCTCAAACGGTTCGCCGTGGACCTGACGTGACGGTACTCTTAATGCCCGTATTCCATGATCGGTACCAAGACGGACAGCTGGACCGGTGGCAGTGCGTTAGGCGACTTGTCGAGCTTGATTCCAATAAGTCCGCATAAGCTCCATTATGGAATATCTCTTCTGAAGTCACCCCTTCCGCCAATCTGTTTTTCTTTCCCGCCATAACCATATGTAATAGCTTGATATTGTACAAAAAATTGAGAGCTCGCCCTTCCTTCCCCGCTTCTAATTTCTGGATCATACCTGCAAAATTTGCATGGGTCGCGACTGCTTCGTCTGACTATTCATCGCACTGCAGGGCGCATTCTTGGTCGGAGTGTTTTTACCTCTAGCCACCAATTATTTGCGAATCGGCGTGTTATACAAGCTTGCGCATGCTTATTTTTGATTTCATCACGCAAGAAGAGATCGACGACTTGCCGGACGACGATCCGCAAGCTGCTTTCACCACGTTTGTTCGCATCGCTCAGCGCCGTCTTGGAGAGCGAACCAACCAAATTGATACTGACAATAGCGATGGATGGGCGGCGCTCAGTGACGCGCGTCATGGCTTTATGAATGTCGTTGTGGCTGCAGCCAAAAAATATGAAATTGAACCGTTATCGTCGCTGCCTATTCCTAGGTTAGATGAATTCAACGAGAACGCGCATCGCCAATTCAGAGCCGATCTTGATCACTATCTGACTCAGCTTCTGCTCGACAACAGTTCAAGAGCTAAACGAGATTCAGTCCTCGTGTCGGTCGAGCTTAAGAAAACCATTCGTGTCTGCCTACATGAGCTGCGCGACGCGACCGCCAAGGATAAAAGTCTCAGCGAAACAAAACGAAGCGAATTACTGCGTCAGCTAGAATAATTTGAAGCTGAGCTGGATAAGAAACGCCTCAATCTGCTCGCTGTGACGACTCTCACGATCACTCTCCTAAGCGCTCCTGGCGGAATTTGGGCATCAGGGGAGCTTGGAACGAAACTTCTGAACACCATTTGGCGCGCAGTCGCAGAAGCAAAAGTAGCTGACGACGAGTCACGGCGATTGCCGTCCAATGCTCCGCCTATGATGATCACCGGCCCCAGAAAGGATGATCCGGGCTTGGCTAAGAAATCTGAGCTGGACGATGAGATACCATTCTAACGGCACCACGAGAACGACTAGTGCTGTTTCTGTAGCCTGACGAGACTGGCTCGAGACCTGCAGCCCCCCCGTGCCAATGTGAGGTGAGACACCTGTCTCGGGCAATTTAGAGTACAGGTAGGACATGCACATGACCTCATTGCTGAAGTCTTCTATAAATGGATCGTTGGG
>Ga0097691_1002759_pt1 | contig 11342 bp, 9 predicted proteins | sample NGESurdeep072012_8_FD_72858 | JGI IMG/M metagenome (GOLD analysis project Ga0097691, IMG submission 72858) | Arctic peat soil microbial communities from Barrow, Alaska - NGEE Surface sample 210-1 deep-072012 | ecosystem: Environmental > Terrestrial > Soil > Wetlands > Peat ...
TCCCGCCGCTCGTGTGTCAGCCCGACAATCGAACGATCCAACGCGGCGACGGCGCAGTCGCGTTCGAGCTGGTCCAGCATGCGCGCGACGATTCTCTTTCTGCGACCAACCGTTCGCGAGTAACGCGCACGAAGCAGCGTGATTTGTTTCGACTGCGGAATGCCGTTCGAGACCGCAAATGACCCTCCGGCCAACGAGTCGCCAACGCGGATATTGCGATCGAGGTTTGGAAGCGGAGTCACCTTCATCGGATTGCGCTCGGGATTTTCGATAGCCATCGAAAGCCAGAGGCGCAGCTCGCAGAGCCAGACCGCGGTGTGATTCACATCGACACCGAAGATCGAGCGCGTGAGAATCTCACGTCGCACGACATGGACGGGTCGCGGGTCGCCCATATGGATGCGAAGCGCCGCCAGCCGCTCGAGGAAATGGACGAGGAAAGCACCGGATCCACATGCCGGGTCGAGCACCCGAAGCTGTTCCGACGCCTCGAGGATCTTCTTACGATGATCGACTGATGGCAGCTCGCCGCCGAGGGTGGCGGCTATTCTCTCCGCGGATATTCCCCGCGCTCCGATCGCGCTCGCGAGCGCCGACGTCGTTAGCTGCTCCACCAGCGTCTGCGGCGTGTAGAACGCCCCGGTCGTCTTCCGGTCGGGTGCGGCCATGAGTGACTCGAACGTCTTCCCGAGCATCTCCGGATCGACCGCTGCCTCGGACCACACCGAGCTGTCTTCCCGCGCGGTGAATCTGTATCTGGCGAGGAGCTGGCCAAAGACGTCGCCAAGCGCTTCGTCCGAGAAAAGGCTTCCGGAGTGCGACCGCTCGAGGGTCGAGCGGGCGAAGAGGCCTCCGTTCAGGAAGGGCACCTTTCCAAATGCGCGGGATCGTTGCGCCCGTCTGGCCGGACGCGTGTTCAGCGTGCCAAAGAAAAGAGGAGCGAGAACTCTCGCGTGATATCGGCCGCCCGACACCATGCAATCTGCAAACTGGTTGGCGAGAAATGCGTGATCTCCATTGAGCCATCCCTTCGTCTCGATGAACGAGAGGAAGACGAGTCTCGAGAGACAGAGTACCGAGAGCTCAGTCGCGGCCTTGGAGGGAACGACGGGCGTCAGTGACGCCGCCAACTGACTAACCGACGTTTGCATTGCGCGAAAAAAGTTCCGGCTGACAGTCTCCCGTCCCAGAATCTCGAGCCACCGCGAGTGAGTCGCGATGTCGGAGTCGCTCGCTGCCGCGCACAACGCGCAGAGTGTCTCGGAGTCGCTGTCGACGACGTGCTGCTGCGAGGCGACGAGCGCAACCGCGCGCGGCGCGGTTCGGCCTGGATACCAGCAGGCGATGCCGATTTGCCGCAGATCGCGGTGGATTATTACCAGGACCCAGAGAACATGAGGAGTTCGCGATGAGAATCGCGCGGCAAGTCGAGTGACAGTGTCGCGAACCGAGTGATCGCCGGAGAGACTCGCCACCAATCCCCTCATCGAGCCGGGCCCCAAAGCCATGTGGGCCGACTCGAGCTCCGCAGTCACTCCAAGCCGTTCGCGGGTATCGTCATCGAGAAGAACCGTCTCGTCGCTGAGCCCGAGCTCGACGAGAAGCGGGCCGGCGCATTCGACCGACGTGGTGTTGGCGAGAAGGACTGCGGCCGAGCGGAGCGTTCGCACTCGCGCAGGCTAGGCGCGGAGATCCACTCGGCCGGCATCCTTTCAGGGCGCATGCAACCCGGCGCTCGCAGTTGTCCCGAGTCACGTGGGGGGGGCGTGTTCTCAATGGTCCCCTGGGCCGGATGGCGAGCCGATGTTGACATCGCACTTCCCGAACCGGAATATCAGGGTCCCTCCAACCACGTCCAGTTGACCGCTCCCGCCCCGCAAACCGCACTCGGCGACCGCTATACCATTGAGCTCGAAATCGGCCGCGGCGGGATGGCGACTGTCTATCGCGCACGCGACCCCCGCCACGGCCGCAGCGTCGCGGTGAAGGTCCTCAACTCCGAAGTCGCCGCCGCCCTTGGGACCGAAAGATTCCTCCAGGAGATCAAGACGGCCGCCAGCCTCACCCACCCGCACATCGTGCCCGTCCACGACTCAGGCGAGACCGGCGGCGTGCTGTTCTACGTGATGCCGCACATCGTGGGCGAGACTCTCCGCGAGCGGATCAATCGCGACCGGCGCATTCCGGCAGCAGAGACGGTTCGCCTCACACGGCAACTGGCGGCAGCTCTCGACTTCGCACACCGCCACGGAGTGGTGCACCGCGACATCAAGCCGGAAAACATCATGCTCTGCGAGGGCGAGCCGCTGATCCTCGACTTCGGAATAGCCAAGGCCTTGAGCGCCGCCGGCGGAGCCACGCTCACCCGCACCGGAATCGCCATCGGGACTCCCGCATACCTGAGCCCGGAACAGGCCAGCGGCGGAGATCAGATCGATGGCAGAAGCGATCAGTACAGTCTCGCCTGCGTCGTCTACGAGATGATGGCCGGCGCGCCACCGTTCGTCGCGAACACTCCGCAAGGCGTAATCGCCAAACGATTCAGCGAGCGACCGGCCCCCTTGCCGTCGAGCGCAAACGTACCGGCGGCCGCATCCGACGTTCTGCTCCGCGCGCTTGCCCTCGACCCCGCGGACAGATACGCGACGGTGTCGGAATTCGCCCAGGCGCTTGCCGATGCCATCCCCTCTTCGGGCAGCACCTCCGCAACGGACAGCGGGCGCCGGTCAATCGCCGTGCTGCCATTTACCAACATGAGCGCGGACGCCGAGAACGAGTTCTTCACCGACGGCATCACCGAGGAGATCATCAACGCCCTCACAAAGGTCCGCGCCCTCGACGTCGCATCCCGCACGTCGGCGTTCTCGTTCAAGGGGAACAAGGAGGACATCAGCGCGATCGGCCGCAAGCTCAAGGTTCACACGGTGCTCGAGGGAAGCGTGCGCAAGGCAGGTAATCGCCTGCGCATCTCCACGCAGCTCGTGGATGTCGCGACGAGCTTCCAGCTCTGGTCGGAGCGGTACGACCGCGAGATGCAGGACGTGTTCGCGATTCAGGACGAGATCGCGACGAGCATCGTCAACGCGCTGAAGGTGGTGCTGACGGAAAAGGAAGAAGCGGCGATCAAGAAGATCCCCACGCAGAGCGTGCGCGCCTACGAATACTACCTTCGCGGGCGGCAGCTCTTTCACCAGCGGCGCCCCGAGACGCTGGACGCGGCGGAAGACCTCTACCGCCGCGCGATAGCGCTCGATCCGGACTATGCGCTCGCGTACGCCGGCCTCGCCGACTGCTCGTGCTTTCGCTTCTTCGAGCACGCCGGAGGAGATGAAGCGCTTGCCCAGGCGGAATCCGCCAGCCGCCGCGCTCTCAAGCTGGATCCCGAGCTTGCGGAAGCGCACGCGTCCCGCGGCCTGGCGCTCACCTATCAGAGAAGATTCGACGAGGCCGCGCAGGAGTTCGAGCGGGCAATGGAACTCGACGCCGTGCTTTACGAGGCGCCGTGGTATTATGCGCGCGCGCTTCAGGCGCAGGGGAAGATGGAGCGGGCAGTGGAGCTATACCAGAAGGCTGCGGAGCTGCGGGTGGACGACTACCAGGCGCTCGTGTTTGCCGCGAACTGCTATCGCAGCCTCGGCCGCGAAGACGAAGCACGTGTGGCATCCCTTCGAGGCATCGCCGCCGCCGAGCGCGCGCTGGCCATCAATGCCGGAGAATCGCGCGCTCTCTCACTTGGCGCCGTCGAATTGCATGCACTCGGCGAAACAGCACGTGCCGAGGAGTGGGCGCGCCGCGCGGTTCAGTCCGACCCCACCAATCCGCTGATGCTGTACAACATCGGCTGCCTCTACGCGCGGGCTGGCAACCCCGGACTCGCGCTCGATCACCTCGAGCGCGCGATGGAGCTGGGAATGCGCAACCGGGACTGGCTGATGACGGATCCCGATCTCGAGTCGCTGAGGGCCGACCCCCGTTTTGCGGCGTTGCTCACCGAAGTCCACCCTGCGGCGTGACTGGATTTCACCTGCTGGGAGCCCGCAGCAGAAACAAAGCTGGCAGCCAGGAGCTGCCCACGACGTGACAGATCTTTTCTTACTTCGCCTTAGCTCGAGATGTAGCGCCGGCCTTTCCAGCTCACTTGCTGCCCGCGCAGCACCGCTCGCAACAGAATGTAGAACACCACCGCCGCGCCGAGCGGACTGAGGAAAGCATACGCCGGCGATTCTTCGATCCAGTTGTAAACGTAGAGCCACCAGAGAAGCAGCGCCGCGCTGGCAATCGCCGCCCAGAGCGTAACTGCCGGCGCAACGAGTCCCGTGAGCGAGAGCAACAGCACGAGCGGCGGGATGAGCCCGATGAGCGGGCCGCTCAGAAGCACGGCCGGATAGACTGCCTTGCCCAGCCGGCCGAACATCATCGAGTCGCGGCCGCCGGCAAAGACGTTCTTCCCCCATCCATCTATGAGCTCACGCAGCGAAGCGTACATGCGGGCCGAGAGCTGATTGACCCCCGCCTCAACCACGACACGGTTCCCGAGAGCGAAAGCGCGCTGCGCCAGCATCATGTCCTCGGCAACGTGGTGTCGGACCAGCGCGTGGCCGCCCAACGACTCGTAGACGGCGCGCAAAAAGAAGATGCACTGGCCGTTGGCGATCTTGTCCGTCACCCGCGAAGAGTTGGTAACTGTCTCGGTGCCACCGTAGCGAATGGCCAGGAAGGTGAAGATCTGTGGCTGTATGACCTTCTCCCAGAAGCTTCCCAACTCCTGCCGGCTGACCACCGAGAACAGATCGGCCTTTGTTCGAGCGATGGCGTTCACCGAGCGCGCGATCAGGTCGGGATGGTGAAAGGTGTCGGCGTCGGTGAAACACAAAATGTCCCCACGTGCCGCGCTCGCTCCGCTGGCGCATGCCCACTGCTTTCCAAACCAGTCGTCCGGCAGCGGCGGGTTGTCTACGACGCGAACCCGCGCGTCTTGGACGGCAATGCGTCGCGCTATCTCACCCGTTCCATCCTCCGAATGATCGTCCACTACGACCACCTCGAGATTCGGCCAGGTGGTGGAGAGCACGGACCTGACGCACCGCTCGATGTTGCGCGCTTCGTTCCGCGCTGGGATGATGACACTCACCATTGGCGCCGGAACGGGAATGTCGGCGCTCTCGGCGTCGAGCATGCACGAGTTGCGCACGCGGAGCACGGTCACGATTGGCGCAACAATCCATGGGAGGGACGCGAGTACCGCGACAATCGATCCGGTCACGCAGGAAAGCTAAGCGCGCTCGCCCGGCCCGGACGTGGCGCGTCACGCCACGTGCACTTACGTTGCCTTCCCAGATGCACAACATTCGATTCGGCTCGATCAAACCGCTCCGCGAAGGCTCGCGTGTCGCACTCATCGCCCCCGCGGGCGTCATCAACCGTGACGACGACTTCGAGCGCGCCTGCGACAACGTCCGCTCGTTTGGCTGGGTGCCGCTACTCGGCGAGCATGTACGAAAACAGTCCGGCTACCTTGCCGGCGATGACGCAGACAGGGTGCATGACATCAATGCGGCGTTTGCCAGCGACGAGATTGACGCCGTGTGGTGCCTGCGCGGAGGATACGGAACACTTCGCCTGCTGGCGGCGATCGACTATCCCGCTCTCCGGCGCCGTCCACGGCCGGTCATCGGATTCTCCGACATCACCGCGCTCCACTCGGCCATTCAGAGACGATGCGGCATCGTGACGTTTCATGGTCCAACGGCGCGGTCGAAGCTCACCGATTTCTCGCGGCACTCGATGGCTCGCGCGCTCATCGAGCAGGAGGATTCCTGCGGCGAAGCGCCCGCCGGGCGCGTGCTCAGGAGCGGCCGCGCCACCGGTCGCCTTGTCGGCGGCAACCTCGCGCTCGTGTCCGCTCTCATCGGAACGCCGTTCGCCCCGAACTTCGAGGGAGCCATTCTCGTTCTCGAGGACATTGGCGAGGCCATCTACCGCATCGACCGGATGCTGCGCCAGCTCATTCTCGCGGGCGCGCTCCAGCAATGTGCGGCGCTCGTGGCCGGGGATTTCCGGCCGCCGCGCGACGAAGTCGCCACCGACAACCGGACGCTGGACGAAGTGCTTACTGAAGCGGCGACGCTGGCAAATATCCCATGTCTGGCCGGCGCTCCATTCGGTCACATCGCCGACCAGTGGACAATTCCGCTGGGCGCAATTGCGGAGCTCGATACCGACGCAAAGACATTGCGGGTACTTTCCGGTACATGAGGAGCCGATAATGTCCGAGAAGTCAGCCGCCCAACTGCTCGCGGAAGCAAAAAGCCGGATCAAGGAAGTCACGCCGGCAGAGGCGATGCGGATGCACGAGGCGGATCCCGCCATCGTGTACCTCGACGTGCGCCAACCGATGGAATGGAATCTCGGGCACCTGCCCGGGGCCGTGTTCATTCCGCTCGGCGACCTGGACAGCCGCGTCGAGGCGACGGTCCCTCGGAACAAAAAGATCATCATCTACTGCGCGCGCGGAAACCGCTCTGCTTTCGCTGCCGACACGATGCAGCAGATGGGCTATTCCGGTGTCGCGTCCATGTCCCAGGGCATCATTGGCTGGGTGCATGCCGGCGGCGAGGTGGAAGAGTGACGCCGACTGAAACCTTCGAGATCGAGCGCGAGCGGCCCGGCGGCGGCAAACCGCTTGTCGTTCGAGGCGAGGCGTATCATCCCGCTGATGCGGGCGCCGAGGTGGGCGCTCCGGGAACCGTCGTGATCTGCCACGGATTCAAGGGATTCGCGCACTGGGCTTTTTTCCCTTATCTGGCCGCCGCAATTGCCAATCACGGAATGCGGGCCATCACCTTCGATTTTTCGGGGAGCGGAATCGGTCCCGATCGCGAGAACTTCACGGCGCTCGAGGAGTTCGCCACGAACACGTTCACGCAGGAGCTCAACGATCTGGACCAAGTGATCGCGGAATCCAGGCGGCGCGGCTGGATAGATCGCCAATTCGGCCTCTTCGGCCACTCGCGCGGCGGTGGAGTGGCGATTCTTCACGCCTCGGTCGACAAGAACGTGAAGGCGCTTGTTACCTGGGCGGCAATTTCGTCAACGATGCGCTGGTCGGCGGAACAGAGAGCAGAGTGGCGCTCGCGTGGCTACACGGACATCGAGAACCTGCGAACCAGGCAGACGATGAGAATGGGCACCGCTGTGCTCGATGAGGTCGAAGCGCTGAGCGAGGGCAAGCTCGATGTTGCCGCTGCTGCGAGAAAAATCCGCGTTCCCTGGCTCATCGTTCATGGTGTCTCCGACGAAACTGTCGCCGTGGGAGAGGCGGAGCTGCTGGTCGATCTTGCGCCCGGATACGCGACGCCGTGGATGGTCGAGGGGGCGGGCCACGCGTTCGGCGCGAGCCATCCGGTGAAGGACCCTCCGCCGCTTCTCGCTCTCGTGGTGCGCGGCACGGTGGGTTTTTTCGCCGAACGCATCGGTCGCGCGCCGGTGTGACCGGGCTCGGGCGCCTCCGCGAGCATCCCGAGATTGCGCGGCTTGCGGAGAGAATTGCGAGCCACAAACCGGCGGAGGCCAACGAGACGAAGGCACGTCGCGCCGCGGTTGCGCTCCTCCTCCGGCTGAGCCCTGAGACCACCCAGCCCGAGATCTTTTTCATCCAGCGGGCGCATTACGAAACTGACCCGTGGAGCGGCCAGATTGCATTTCCCGGCGGCCGCGAGGAGCCGGGCGACCTGTCGCTCGTGGACACCGCCATGCGCGAGACCTGGGAAGAAACCGCAATCGACATTCGCCGTCACGGAGAGATCCTGGGTGCGCTCGACGACCTCCCCCCGATGTCGGTGAGACTTCCGGCAGTCGTGGTGCGGCCCTATGTCGTGTTGCTCGGAGAACATTCCGAGCCGGTGCTGAGCAACGAGGTGGCGGCCGGTTTCTGGGTTCCCCTCACGTCCTTTCGCGACAGCTCCGCCTGGCGCGACGCCCTCGTCACCGCGCGGGGCATCGAATTCACTCGGCGAGCATTCCACCACGAGGAATTTGTGATCTGGGGAATGACCGAGCGGATACTTTCCCACTTTCTGGCCCTGACGACATAGTCTTTGGCCACAAGGAGATAAGGCGATACTTGCGTCAGGGATTAGGATATCCTAAACTATGCTGCTAGCGTAGCCGTAAAAGGGATTTCCATCAAGCGAAACCGACGCCAACAATAGTGGCCACCCGAAGACCAAGACGACGTATCACCGAGCTGCCTCCGCCCGACGCCGGGTGGCGGCGCGCTCGCGTCACGCCGTCGCTCGCCGAGGTCTACAAATCGGTGCCGCTTGCCGGCGGACCCTGGTGGCGCAAGCTGCTCGCGTTCGCCGGCCCCGGATACATGGTCGCGGTGGGCTACATGGACCCCGGCAACTGGGCCACCGATCTTGCTGGCGGATCGCAATTCGGATACACGCTCCTCTCCGTGATCCTGATGTCGAACCTGATGGCGATCCTGCTTCAGGGGCTGGCGTCGAAGCTCGGAATCGTCACCGGCCGGGATCTGGCGCAGGCCTGCCGCGACCACTATCCGACGCCAGTCGTCTGGTTTCTCTGGGTGATCTGCGAGCTGGCCATTGCCGCCTGCGATCTGGCGGAGGTCATCGGCTCGGCAATCGCGCTCAACCTGCTCTTTCATATCCCGCTGCCCGTCGGCATCGCCATCACCGCGCTCGACGTGCTGATCGTGCTCTTCCTGCAGAACAGGGGATTCCGGCTGCTCGAGGCGCTTGTGATTGCGCTCATCGCCACTATCGGGCTCTGCTTCCTGTTCGAGATCATTCTGTCCCATCCTCCCCTTGGTGGCGTGCTCGCCGGCTTCATTCCGCGGGCGGAGGTAGTCAGCAATCCGTCCATGCTTTATATCGCCATCGGGATTCTCGGGGCGACTGTGATGCCGCACAACCTTTACCTGCATTCCTCCATCGTGCAGACGCGGCAGTACGCCGAGACGGCGGAGGGAAAGCACGAGGCAGTGCGATTTGCGTTCATCGATTCCACCATCGCCCTGAGCTTCGCGCTGTTCATCAACGCCTCCATCCTTATTGTGGCCGCGGCCACCTTTCACACGTCGGGTCACAGCGAGGTGGCGGAGATTCAGGATGCCTACAAGCTTCTCACGCCGCTCCTCGGCGCCGGCGCAAGCACGATGTTCGCGCTGGCGCTCCTGGCTTCGGGGCAGAATTCCACGCTCACCGGCACGCTTGCCGGACAGATCGTGATGGAAGGCTTTCTCAACATCCGCATCAGGCCGTGGCTCAGGCGGCTCATAACCCGCGGCATCGCCATCATTCCCGCCGCGGTTGTTGCGGTGATGTACGGCGTGAGTGGCGCGGCCCGGCTGCTCATCCTGAGCCAGGTGATCCTGAGCATGCAGCTCTCGTTCGCCGTTTTTCCGCTGGTGGCTTTCACGTCCAACAAGGCGAAGATGGGGCAGTTCGCCAACCCTGCCTGGCTCAAGGCGCTAGCGTATGTTGTTGCGGTGGTCATCGCCGTGCTCAACATTTGGCTGCTGCTTCAAATTTTCCGCGGAGGGTGACGCGATGTACAAGCGAATACTGGTCCCCGTGGAGAACTCGTCCTACGATGAAACGATTCTCAGTCACGTGAAGGAGCTTGCGCGGGAGAACGACGCCTCGGTGGTGTTGATCCACGTCGCCGACGGGTGGGCAGCGCGCAACATTGGCCCGCTTCATCTGCGCGACAGCGAGGAGATTCAGGGCGACAGGGCATACATCGAGAAGGTGAGCGCGTCCCTCGAGGCGGCGGGGCTCGATGCCGATGCGGTGTTGGCGTCGGGCGACCCGGCGGACGAGATCGTTGCGGCGGCCGTGCGCGAGAAATGCGATCTGATCGCAATGTCGACTCACGGCCACAGGTTCATCGGGGACCTGATTCGTGGAAGCGTGGCGAACACGGTTCGTCACAAGTCGCTCGTGCCAGTGCTGATGGTGCGGGGCACGGGGCCGCACAAGGAGCAAAAGGCTAGGTGAGAAGCAGCAAGCGGTCAGAGCTTCGACTGGTGTCATCGCCTGATGACAGTCTCACCGGTCCGGTGGAGGACTACCTCAAGGCGATCTATGCCATCGGGCGCGGGACCGAAGCGGTGGCGACGAACGACATCGCGCAGCGGCTCGTGGTCGCGCCGGCATCCGTGAGCGGAATGGTGCGACGCCTTGCCGAGCAGGGACTGCTGTCGTACGAGCCCTATCGCGGCGTGAAGCTGACGGCAAGCGGGCGGCGGGCTGCACTACGCACGGTTCGGCGTCACCGCGTGATCGAATCGTACCTCTCCAGGGCGCTTCAATACCCATGGGACCGCGTGCATTCGGAGGCCGAGCGGCTCGAGCATGCGGCGTCGGACGAGCTGGTGGACCGGATGGCCGCGGCAATTGGCGAGCCCGAAGTCGATCCGCACGGCGCGCCGATTCCATCGCGCGACGGGATGGTGGACGAGACCGAGTATTTCGCTCTCGCCGACCTTGGCGCCGGGCTCGGCGTGCGGGTAGTGCGGGTGAGCGACGCAGATCCCGAGATGCTGCGCTACCTGGGCGAGCTCGAGATCACGCCCGGCGCTGAGCTGGTGATAGTCTCCAAGGCGCCGTTCGACGGCCCAATCACCTTGCGCATCGGTCCCGCCTTGCACTCCATCGGTCCGGCGCTCGCGGCCCAGGTTCTGGTCGAGCCGCTGACGGACATCGAGGCGCCGGCCCACTAGGTTTGAGGGGTGTTCACGCCTCTCTTCGCCGCTTTTCTGTTGTTGCAGGGAAGCCCGCGCACCATTGCCATCGACGAGCGGCTCGCGGCGGACGCTCACATCGCCATTGGCGATCGGCTGCTGGTCTCAGCGATTCCGGGCTGGCCAACCGGCGACACGGTGGTAGTGGCGGCAATCGTGAAGCGCGGCACCGATCCCTCCGAAGTTGCGCGGAGCGAATATCGCATCCGCATGCACCTCGACGAGCTTCAGTCGCTCGCGGCATACGGCGACAGGGTGGATCGGTTTGCTGTCGCCACTCGCGGTGACGCCGCGACGAACAAGGCGCTGGATGAGATCAACTCCGCGGCCTTTGGCTTCGAGGCCCACCGCTCGCGCGACATCGCCGTTGAAACGTCGAAGACATTTCAGGTGGTGAGCCGCTTTCACCGGGCCATCGGCATCATCACCATCGTCGCCAGCGCGATTTTCCTCCTCTGCATCATGCTCCTCAAGGTGGAAGAGCGGCGACGCGACGTCGCTGCGCTGCGACTGATGGGAATCTCGAGGCGGAGTGTGATGATGGGCGTCGTCATCGAGGCGGCCCTGCTCG
>Ga0097691_1002760_pt1 | contig 11341 bp, 11 predicted proteins | sample NGESurdeep072012_8_FD_72858 | JGI IMG/M metagenome (GOLD analysis project Ga0097691, IMG submission 72858) | Arctic peat soil microbial communities from Barrow, Alaska - NGEE Surface sample 210-1 deep-072012 | ecosystem: Environmental > Terrestrial > Soil > Wetlands > Peat ...
GAATGCGGGCCCCTCGAGCCTGCTCCGGGCGAAGGCGTGAACGCCGTCAGCTCCCTCGACAGATCGGAGCCTTCGCCTGCCACTTGTCGGGCATCACCGGGCTTTGCGGAGTCATCGCGGGGCGACCCCATCGGGACAGGTCCTCGCTTACTGCTGCTTCGCTTGAACTGGCGCTGATTCTATGCTCCTGCTGTAGGGGTGCAATGGGAATTGCCGGAGGCTATGGCGCGTAGAGACCAGGGCCACGCCCTCGACTGGGAGCCCTTCATGCGCTCTTCTCGGCAGCCGCGGGGCGGCGGGGTCTGGAGAGGGTTATAGGGGTGCAATGGGAGTTGCGGCCCGTCCTGGGCGCTCGGAGACCAGGGTTTCTCCTCACCGACGTCCGAAGGGCTTCCGAGCCAGCTGTTGCCGTAACCGAGCGCAACGTAGAATCCGTCCGGAGGCGCCTTATGACCAGCCGGAAGTTCTTCATCATCGTCGGTTCTTTTTCCCTCGCAGCGTGGGGCATGCCGGCGGCGGGCGCCGAGAAGTCGGCCACCGCACGGGCGACCATCGAGGCGAGGAGCGGCAGCTCTGTCGCTGGCGCCGCCGTTGCCACCGAGAAGGGGAGAGCTGTCCAGGTCGTCGTCGACGTCACCGGCGCTTCAGCAGGGGTTCATGCTGTTCACATCCATGAGAAGGGCGACTGCTCCGCGCCGGACGCCACGTCCGCCGGAAGCCACTTCAATCCCACGGGTGAAGCACATGGGGCTCCTGACGCCGAGCATCACCATGCAGGCGACTTCGGGAACATGATGGTCGGGGCGGACGGAAAAGGGCATCTCGTCATTACGTCAAAAGTGCTCACCGTGGCCGCCGGGCCTAACTCGGTCGTGGGACGGGCGATCATCGTCCACGAAAAAGAAGACGACATGAAGACTCAGCCTACTGGAAACGCGGGTGGCCGCATCGGCTGCGGCGTCTTCAAATAAAATGGCAAGCCGAGCCCCGCGAAGCTGGTCGAGCTCCCCGGTTTCTACGCGCTCCAACCCCCCGGCAATTCCCATTGCGCCCCTACACGTGAGGTCAGATCACGGTACGGGAGCGGGCGAGCGCCGGATAGCGAGGATCGAGACGTCGTCCTCCAGGGGCCGGCGGTCGAGGAAGACGGAGGCCTCTCTCGCGAGCTCGGAGACGAGAGCTTCGGACGAAGCGCCGGCCTTCTGCCGGGCGATCGCCAGGATCCGCTCCTCCCCAAACTCCAGGCCCGCCGGATCGCGATTCTCGTAGAGGCCGTCGGTGTAGAAGAGGAGCGTCTCACCCGGGTTCAGCGTGCCCCGTTCCTCTTTCCAGGACGTCACTTCGCGGACGCCCGCAGGATACGAGCCCGTGCCGACGCGCCCGAGGACGTCGCCGCCGGGCGAGAGGTGCAGAGCGGGGGGATGGCCGGCGACGACGGCCCGGAAGGCGCCGTCCGCTCCCAGCAGGAGGGCGATCCCAGCAAAGAACTGGCGCGGGCCGGACTTGCGGAAGGCCCCGGACCGGCAAAGCAGGCGGTTGACGGTTTCCATAACGGCGGGGGGAGATGGATCGACGGAGAGTTGTGCGCGAAAAGCCGCATCCGTCACGGCCATGACTAACCCGGCGGCCATGCCGTGGCCGGAAGCGTCACCGAAGAGGACGGCCACATCCCCGGACGGCACGATCTCCACGTCGTAGAGATCCCCGCCGACCGTGTTCGCCACCTCGTGGTGCGCGCCGAAATCAAAGCCGCCGACGGAGGGAAGGGTGCGCGGCAGAAGATCGGCCTGCAGGTCGCGCGCCATCTCCAGCTCACTCCGGAACCTGATCTTGTCGATCAGCTCCATCCCGAGGAGGAACGTGAAGAGCAGAAGGCCGATCCAATGGAGGTCGAGCGTGATCGTCGTCCGGTCGTTGTCCACGAAGACGCAGCTTCCCTGAAGGAGGACCCAGAGCCCGAGGATGAACAGAACTCGCCTCGTGGGGGCGAGCCTTTGCGTCAGCCCATAAAGGACGGCGTTCGCCTTTCGGATAAAGCGCCGGATCCTCCCCCTCGCGGCCGCGATGGAGGCGGATTCGTCCCCGATCAGGGCGGCGGCCGCTTCCCGCCACTGGACCCGGTAAAGGTCGACGATGTCCCGGCGGTCGACCGCTCGAAAGGTCTCCTTCGCGAGGCGTACCCAGTCTCGCCCGCTCGGCATGTCCTGAAGATTACGCGCACTAGCAGGAATGGGTTCAGAGACGCGGTCCTCAGGGGACGTGCGGACGAACGTGGATGGCTCCGTGTCAAAAGTATGTAAACAAACGCACAAGCACTAGTCGGCCGGCGCGGACTCTGGGAGAATCGACACTCAGGACCCCCCCGTGCACCCTAGATGTTGGCTTTGCCGATCGGCGAACCCGTTCTTCGCGAGAACCTGCCGGGGCTGCGGTCATCATGTCTGGAAGGACCGAGCCGTCGACCTTCTGCTTGCTGTAGGGGTGCAATGGGAATTGCCGGGGGCCTGTGGCGCGTGAAACCGGAGCCATTCTGTCTCTTTCTCGGTGCGGCCGAGGTATTTTGACCCCGCCCCGTAGACGGGCATTCTGGCCCGGCGGGGGCCCTTCATGCACTCTTCCCGACCGCCGCGAGGCGGCAGTTCTCCAGCGGCGCTTGCCCGCCCTCCTGCGCGCCTCGCACCTTCTCGGCCTCGCTCTCGGGTCGGCTTTCGGTCGGCTACGGGCGGTCCGAGAAACCCGTGAGCGCCAGAGCTAGGGTCCGAAAAAGAGCGAGGCCGTGCTGACCAGCAGAACTCGGACCGCCCACAGAAGGAAGGGGCTATTCAGCGCGAGGCCGATTGCGGCGACCACGACCAAGGGCCGGTTGTTTGCGCGCCGTGCGCCGATAAGGGCAACGATTGCGGCGAGCGCGCCAGCCGCGGCCATGAACCCGAGAAAGGACGCGATTGGAAGGGCGTTTCCGCTCAAGAAGAAGCCGAAAGCGAGGCAGGCGAGCGGTGTCGCGTAGCTTATGCCTGCCGCGATGCGTAGCCGTGACTGACTGAGCTGGCCCGCCCACGGGACAAGGAAGGCGCGGGGAGCCGCGGGAAAGGACGGGGCCGCAGGATCAGGGACGGTATTTGTCATGGGTGCCTCAGCGAGACGCGAGTGTAAGGGTAGCGTGTCAAGGGCGGCCGAAGAATGTACCGACGTGGCGGTCGAAAAGTGGACCACCCTGGGAGGGATTTGATCTGTCGAGGTCGTCGTCGCAGTGCTGAAGATCGGTGGGAAACGTACTCGTTTTCCACGGATCCTCAGCCGCGGGGCTGGAGGGGTACGGGCTCAGGCGGCAGGATCGGGGGATTCGGGAGGGGTGTGTGGGCGCCTCTGCTTCTTGCTGCGGGCCAGCCGGTAGCCGAAGGCAATGCTCGCTCTTCTGACGACTGGCGCCACGGCGTCCGTCCCCCAGGAGGGCGCACGCAACCCATACCTTTACCGCGAGCAGGAGACTGCGCTATTCGGCATGGGCCACAGTCCGTCTTCCGCGATTCAGGACCAGATTGGAAGCCAGAGCACGAAGGGGATTCATTTCCTGCATCGCGCCGGATTATCGGCATCGTCGCCAGGTGTGTGGTCATCAGGAACAGTGACCGCCATCGAGACCTATCCGGCGCCGGCGAAAACCGTGAAGGACCTCTTCGACACCAGAGAGAGACTGCTTGATACATACCTCGAGACCGGCCAGTTGCCCTGGGTTGAAGCTCAGAGGAAGGACACGGTCGACGCCATCGTGTGCGCGCTAGTGGCGCGCATGCACTGCGTGTGCCCAAACCAGCTCGTTGCTCCGCCGGGTGGCGATGGCACCGAAGACTGGATCTGGCTTCCTAGGGGAGTCGGGCCGAGTCGCCGGAAGCGTTAGCCCCCGCCCTTCGGCACGGACAGAGAAGGTGCCACGCCTCCTGAGGACCACCCGTGGAGAAGACCTTTCACCGCCGCAGGCGCCCAGGCTACTCGGGAAAGGCAGCTCAGCGTCAGTAACCGCTGAGCAATGCACATTTCCACCGCGCGACGACTACGACGACGAAGGGGACATTTCTAAGGAGCGTTGACAGGGTGGGAGCGATTTCCGGTCCCCGGCATCGAGGTCTCGACGCTCAGGAGCTTCGGCCCCTGCTTGATCCGGAACTTGCCGTCGACCGTCTCCCAGATCCAGCCGGAGTAACCGTAGCCCCCGACCGCTCTCGTCACGAAGGCGCCCCGCCAGGACTCGCCGCGGGTCTGGTTCAGGGCGATCGTGCCGAACTTCCCGAAGGTGTAGGTCGGGACCGGGTGGCAGTACGCCTCACCCACCAGCTCCGATGCCGCCTTCGCCGCCTCCTTTCCGCCGAAGAGCGCGGCGCGCAGCCCGTACTTGTGGGCCTTCGCCCGGGCCACGGCTTCTTCCATCGTGTCGAAGGGGGAAGTGAACGCCACGGGGCCGAAGACCTCCTCGCGCATCCCGAGCATCTCGTCCGTCGCGTCCCGGACGATCGTGGGGTGGATCAGGTTCCCCTCGATCTTTCCGCCGCAGACGACCTTCGCCCCCATCGCCGTTGCCTCCTTGAGCTGCTCCCGGATCCGGGCCACCGCCAGCGTGCTCGCCACGGGGGAGACGTTTGTCCGGACGTCTTCCGGGGAACCGACCACAAGCTTGCGGACCCGCTCCTCGAATCGCGCGAGAAACTCGTCGTAGATCGAGCGGTGGACGAGGATCCGCTTGGGGGCGACGCACGTCTGGCCGGAATAGGAGAACTTCGAGGAAACGAGATCCCTCATGGCGAGATCGAGGTCCGCGTCGGGGAAGACGATGAAGGGATCCTGTCCGGGCCCTTCAAAAACCAGTTTCTTCCCGCTCAAGCGGAACGCCTTCTCGTAGGGGAGGATGTTGTCGTCCGAGCCGAACGCCACCACGGCGGAAACGTCGGGATCCTCCAGCGAGCGCTCCATGAACTCCTTTCCGCCCTCCCGGGTGAAGCGGATGTCGTCGCCGAAGATCGGCTTGTAGATGGACTCGGTGAGGACGGAGAGGCCGGATCCCTTCGAGGAGAACTTCACGTTCACGCGGTTTCCCACCATGTAGAGGGAAGTGATCGCGGTGTTGAGCCAGGAGCTGCCGTTGTAGGAGAGCATGAGGGAAACGAAGGAACCTTCCCCCCCGAGCGGCCGCCTTCCTTCCAGGATCGGCCTCGCCTCGGCGAACATCTTGAGCCGGTCGATCGAGACGCCCACCTCCGCCTCGCTGTCCTTGACGGTGAACCGGAGCTCGCGGACCGCCGCCCGGACGATCCGCATCCGGTGTTTCCCGAGGCTCTCCGCGAGGTCCAGCAACTTCCGATAGCGTTCGTCGTACGGTGTCATGGTGTCCTCCTTTCGCTTCGCGCCGCCGTAAGGGCGGTTCCCGCGCAAGCCATCAAGCCGGCCGCAAGGAACCCGAGATGGATCGCCCGGAAGACCCGGTCCGGGGGAATCCCGTGGGCCGACCGGCCGCCGACGATGCCGGCGAGGACCGCGCCCGCCAGGCTGATACCCGTGGCCATCCCCAGCAGCCGCGACGTGGCGAGGATTCCCGAAGCGATGCCCTTCCGTCCCGGCGGCGCCGCCCCGAGCATTGCGCTGTTGTTGGGCGTGGCGAAGATCGCCACCCCCACTCCCGTCACCATCAGACCGATCACCGTGAGATGGAGAGGGGACTCCCCGTTCATGGCGGAAAGGATGAACAGTCCCGCCGCCAGAATCGCCATGCCCGTCGTGGCGGGGCCGCGGGAGCCGACGCGATCCGCGATCCTCCCGCTGACGGGAGCGGCCACGACCATGGTGAGAAACTGTGCCGTCATGACGAGGCCCGCCTTCGCCGCCGAAAAGCCCCGCCCCTGGATGAGGTAAAAGGGGACCAGGAAGAGCACGCTTGCCATGCAGATGTAATTCACCAGGGCGCTCCCCACTGAAAAGGAAAAAAGGCGGTTCCTGAAGAGGGCCAGGTGCAGCATGGGAGACGTAGCGGTCGTTTCCTGCCGCAGGAACAGGAACCCAAGAGCGGCGCTTCCGACGAAGACGCCGAGGGTTCTCGCCGAGAGCCACCCCCAGTCGTTCCCGCGGCTCAACGCGAACTGCAAGGCGAGAAAAGCCGCGAGGAAAAGGAAGGCTCCGACCCGATCGAACGTCTCTTCCAGCGACGGCAGGCGCTTCTCTTCCGGGATGTTCCGGAGCCCGATCGCGAAGGCGACCACGCCGATCGGGACGTTCATGAAGAAGATCGTTCGCCATCCCCATCGGTCCGTGAGCCATCCACCCAGGGAAGGCCCGAGGGCGAGTCCGATGGAGGTCATGGCGGCCTGGAGTCCCAACGCCTGCCCCATCCGCGAAGAGTGCACGCTCCCGATGAGGATGGCGGGCGCGGTGGAGACCACGATGGCGGCACCGATGCCCTGGAGGACGCGGGCGGCGATCAGCATCTCCACCGAAGGGGAGATCCCGCACAGGACCGACGCCGGCACGAAGACCACGAGTCCGGCAAGATAAACGCGCTTATGCCCCCGGAGGTCCCCCAGGCGCCCGAAGGTGAGAAGAAGCGATCCCATGATCAACAGGTAGGTCGTCGCCACCCACTGGATCACCTCGACGGGAACATCGTAGTCCGCGCGGATCACGGGAAGCACGGTGTTGACCACGCTGGCGTCGAGAGCGGACATGCAGGTCCCCAGACCCACGGACAGAAGCACCCGGATGCCGGCGGCATCCTTGTCACTATTCCAAGCCATGCCGATTCCTTGCCACCGTCGATCCCATCGCTACTGTCGCGTAGCGTGGCTCGTCTTCTCCGAGACGCACGAGGCAGCCACGCCCTGCGATCTCGAAGGCGCGCCTCGCGCCGTCGATCGTGTCAGCGGTGTTCATGAACCCTGATGCTATCGCCCGGAGCTAGCGCGCCAGACCCTTTAGCCCGAAAGCGCGACGAGCCACTGAGCTTGATCTTTCATGGAAGGGTCTCTAGATCTACCCACTCACCGCTCTTCCACACCTCGATCTTTGTGATCGGATGGATCTCCCAGATCGTTCCCCCCTCCAGGACGCGCGAGGTGCTGATACGGTGGATGCGTCTGGAGGCGCATATCGTCGACCGGCCGGCCCATGGTGAAGTGGTAGAGCACCTGGAACCGGTCGCCGGTGAGCCCGAACACCCGGTGTGTGAGGTCGTCGAAAAAGCATCCGATGCCGGTGCCACGGAGACCACTCGCTTCGGCTTCGAGGTAGAGGATCTGACCGATGACGCCCGTCTCCCAATACAGGCGGCAGTAGTGCCACGGGCCGAACGCCTCGAGGGACGCGCGGTACTCGGCGAGCATCGCCGCTGCGAAGACCCCGTCTGCGGCGATTGCCTGATCGCAGCTCGTCTGTTGTGCGACGCGGCGCGCATCCCCAGCCTCGAGCAAGAAGAGGGGCAAGGACGTCGGACACGCCTCCGCTCGCGTCCATGCGAAAGCCCGATCGATCGCTCCCTCGAGCGCCTCTCTCCGCGCGGGATCTCGCAAAAGGACGTACAAGCCGGGCGGCAAGTCCGCCACGCGGTGGACGAATAGCAGGAGATCCACGCATGGGCGCCACGGCAGCGTCGTAAACGGGACCTGCCGTGAACCCGGCATGACCTTCAGCAGGATCTGGTAAAAGGCGCTGCGCGTGAGGCCCGTCCGGCCGTCGAGTGCGACTGCGCTGCGCCGCTGGTGGATGATATGTCGAAGCGGCAGCGTCGAGTCGCTGACCTCGAGGGAGTGCTTCTCGAAGGCGCCTGCAGACCAGAACGCCTCGCCAGGTTGCGAGCGTTTCTCCGTTGCAGCGGCCACCTCATCGATGACGGGCCACAGATGATGATCGCTGCTCAGGCGGTTCGGCGCTCCAGACCAACGCGCGCCACGGATCTCATCGGATACCGTACCCGGAATGGCGAACAGCTTCTGCTTCTCAATCGTGAAGCTCGCTCCCTGCGCGAAGACTGCCATGAGGCAGTCGGCGTGTTCGGCCTCAACTCCGGCCTGGATGTGCACGCCCAGGAGCACAGCCAGTTCGGCGTCGGTGACGCTCTCAAGCAGCCTCGTCTCCCAGCCGAGCCCAGCAGCGGACACCGCAACGCTGCCGATCGCGTGCCCGGCGTCGTGATGGCAATAGCGGAACGCTCGTTCGCCATACTTCCACGACTCGCGCCAGTGGATCGAGGTGAGACCCACGAGAACAGCGTTCTCAGGGAGTTGCGCCGCAATCTTTAGCCACGCGTCCTCCGACAGCTCCGCACGAAGCTCGAGGGCGTGCTCCAGCGGCGCGTAGTGGAAGACGGCAGGTCGCGGATGAAGGCCGGCAATGGGCCCGGCGACGAGATACCCCTCGGTCGGGTGAAGATTACCGCTCGACGGATTAACCCGGAGGGCCCAACGAGCGGTCCCGGCTTGCTTCCACGCGGAGAGCGCGAGGGCATCGTGGAAGAGCCGAGAGATGGAGGCGCGGTCCAACGGCGCCGGAGCGATGAGACCGAACGTGAACGCAGGCTCGTAGCGCGGTTCCGGCCCGACCCTGAGGAGATCCAGAGGCAGCACAGGGGCGCCTTCGAACCGGCGGAACGGATCCGGCTGCGTGTCCCAGTCCATGTAACCAAGAGCGGGCGCAAACCGAAGCGGATCGTGCTTCGACCGCTCATGGTACGCGAGCGTGATGTCCAGCGCTGACCGCCCTCCTCGTGTTGGTTCGACCTCCGGCGGTGCGAGCTTTCCGGATCGCGGTGGGACACTCATCCGCGCGCTCTCAGCGCGCCGCCGGGAGGTCGAAGCGAGCGGAGGGCTCTGCGGGTGCCGCGCCGGCCGCGACGGCCTCGAACGCGTTGCCCAGCGCCTCGGCCACGACACGCGCGTCCATCGTCTGGATCTCGTGCCGCTGCAGGATGAAGAGGAGCCTGCCGTCGCGGAGGATCGCGATGGAGGGCGACGACGGGGGATAGCCCGTGAAGAACGAACGGGCGCGCGCCGTGGCCTCGGCGTCCTGATCGGCGAAGACGGTGAAGAGCTTTTCAGGCGCCTTCGGGTGCTTCGCGGCGAGCGCGGCGCCGGGCCGCGCCTGCCCGGCCGCGCAGCCGCACACGGAGTTCACGACGACGAGAGCCGTGCCCTTCGCGGTCAGCGCGGCGTCCACATCGGCCACCGCGCGCAGCTCGGTGAAGCCGGCGTTCGTCAACTCGTCGCGGAAGGGCTGGATGGTCAGGGGATCGTACATGGCGGGCGCTCCTTGGAGCGGCGAGTGTCCCGGCCGCCCGAGGGCACGATACGACAACTGAGATCGCTTCTCATCAGTGAGGGCGGCGCCGAGCCGCGCGGCCTTCGGCGACGTCGCGCAGCTTTTTCGGCGCGATCGCGAGATAACCCTCGCGCAGGAGGCCGGCAATCACACCCAGTCCAGGCCCTTGTCGAGGTGGATGCCGGCCTCTGTTAATGGGTTGTAGCGCTCCACGCCCTCACTGACCGCCGTTAGCAGCATCGTCGCGTCCTCGTGGGGCTCGAGCCGAGCTGCTATCTCAGTTACGGTCGCGTAGCGAGGCTCGTCCTCGCCGATTCGGACGACGCAGCCGCGGCCTGCGATCTCGAAGCCTCGGCGGGCGTCGTCGATCGCGTCAGCAATGTTCACGGGAGAAGTCTCGCAGATTCCCTCGGGGCGAGTCTGGGGAGGGCTCTGCGACGAGTGCTACCGTCGGGGTCGTCCAGGAGTCTCCCGTGGGGGCCGTCCCTCCGCACCCGGCCGGAAAGCAGCGGAGGGAGGGACCCGGATCTGAAGCCCGACGTCACCGACCGGGAACTCGGACTAATGGCTGTCCCGCGAACGGCTCCTGACGAAGAAGAGCCCGGCGCAGATCACAAGGACGAAGACCAGGAGGGGGATTGGCCATCCCCCTCCCATTCCGGTCATCCCGGACCATCAGCCGCCGTGGATCAGGTCTTCTTTACCTTCTCCACTTCCTTCGCGGCAGGGGCCACGAACTTTCCAGGCTCTTTGTCGAACTTCGTCTTGCAGCCAGAGCTGCAGAACACGTGGTTCTGCCCCGCATAGGTGCTCTTGTGCGCGGATTTCTCGTCGACGCTCATCTTGCAGACAGGGTCTTTGACCATTTCGAGGGTCTCCTTTCAATTCGCTGACCGGTGGGGGCGGGAGCGGCGAGGACGAACTCCTCGTCGGCCCTCCCTGCCGACATCGGCTCGCAATAGCCCTGCCAGCCTTACCAGGGGCGAACCGAACTCGATTTCCCAGCGGAGCAGCGGCCGCGCACCCGCGGCGTGGAAATTCTTCCATCCCCCATGAAAGAGGTTCCCACCGGACGTCTTCCGTCAGGTTCCGGGAACAGCTACACGTCCGCCCTCCGGAGCCTCAGGGCGTTGGCGATCACCGAGACCGAACTCCGCGTCCGAGGTCGTCAGGGAAGCCATCAGGGAGAGCGGGCTTCCGATCCGGGAGCTGGCCCGGAGAACCGGGGTCGAGGTGTCCGCCCTGTCGAGGTTCCAGGCCAGGAAGGTCGGGATCAGCCTGACCACCTTCGAGAAGCTCGCCCCCGAGCTGGGCCTCCGGGTCGTCCAGGAGTCTCCCATGGAGGTTGTCCCTCCGTCCCCCACGGAGAAGGTGGAGACTACCGGACCGCCATCAACTCCGAAGGGTTCGGGCGCCTCCCCGGGCACGCACGCTCCCGCGTCTTGACAAACCTCGGAAACCTACTCGACCACCTCGGCCGGTTCGTCGAGGCCATCGAAAGCTAGCCCTTTACTTATCGGCACGGCATAGGCCATGTACAGCAGTTAACCTCGGAAAACGGACAGCAGGTGTCCGGGGAGAGGAACTAGCTTCCTTTTCGAGGTGAATAGGATGACGGCGACGCAGATGAGCCCGGGGTTGAAAGCGTGGGCAGCAAGGGCTCTCGAGCTAGGCCTGGGTTGGTTCTCGGGCGGAAATCTCACTCCGTTCATCCTTTTCGACGATGCGTCCGGCCAGGGGCACCTGATCGATCTCCAGAACGTCAGCGGTGTCGTCGGGCCGGAACTGGTGGAGGTTGGACGGGCGATCATTCGGGACTTCGAGCCTGGACAGTTCTACGCACTCGGGTGGGATGGCTTCTTGACGACGGCAGGGATACGGCAGGACGCGGTGTTTGCGGAGGTCGGGGCGGCAGGCGAGGTGCTGGCCTACGTGTTCGCACAGCGCTACAAGCAGGCCGGGTCTGGAGAGCTGGCAAGGGTAGACCTGCCTCTGGTGGCAGCCGTAACCGCTAACTTGTGGGCCCGGCAAAAGGGACGACGGCGGGCCC
>Ga0097691_1002761_pt1 | contig 11339 bp, 12 predicted proteins | sample NGESurdeep072012_8_FD_72858 | JGI IMG/M metagenome (GOLD analysis project Ga0097691, IMG submission 72858) | Arctic peat soil microbial communities from Barrow, Alaska - NGEE Surface sample 210-1 deep-072012 | ecosystem: Environmental > Terrestrial > Soil > Wetlands > Peat ...
CGGCGCCCTTCGCCACCGCCACGACGAGTGCCGGGCTTCCGACATTCTCATCGAGCCTGGCGGTCACGTACCGCGCACCCTCGCCGCTCAGCTCCACGACCGCTTCGCGATCGAGCAGCGCGACGCGTTGCGTCTCGCCGTCGCGGATACCCTCCCCGAACTCCTCGATGAGCGCCTCCACGTCCCAGGCGTGCGCCGCCTGACGGCGCAGGTCGTCGAGGAACGGCCCGAACGCGTCGGCATAGCGCTCGCGGAACGACCCCCAGTCGTCGACCTCCACGGGCTTCAGGTCCGGGATCTTGTCGTCGGAGCGCTTAACCTGGTGCTCGATGCCCTCCGCCTCGTCGTCGGTCTTCCCCTCCTTGGTCGGCGTCGCCTCGAGCGTCGAGACCCCGAGCGCGGACCGCTGCAGATTGTGCGGCAGCCCGGCGACAAGGCCGGGCAACTGGCCGACCCGTCCGACGAGCGTGCCGTCCTTCGACTCGGCGACGTAGGCCAGCGCATCGAGCCGGTAGATCCGCTCGATCTCGAGGCCCTTCTCCCCGGATGCCTGGAGCTGGGCGCTGACCGGTGACCGGTCCAGGCTCCAGTGCGGGATCGGGAAGTCGTGGGGTCCGGTGGAGACCACGATGAACCCACGACCCGATGATCGCGACGGTCCGGCACGCTCCTTGAGGCTGACCTCAGTCCGCTTCGCGCGAGCGCTGGCCGTCTTGCGTTCCGTGGCGAGCAGCGCGGAGAGCCCGGCCGCCGATGTGACGAGCCGGCTCGGCCCGGAACCCAGTTCGACGCTGAACTCGTAGTAGGCGACCTCCTCGAGATCGGGGCGGTAGATGGGCCAGACCTCGTCGGCCAGCCTGGCGTTGGCCGCGTTCGGCGCCATCGGCGTCCCGCGGATGGACTCGAGGTGCTGCGCGGCCTTACGCCTCATCGGCGCAGGGACCTTCGCAAGCTCGATCGACATGACGCCGCCTCTCCTGGCTGGTCCGTGTCGTAGTGTTGACGGTGCCCGTGAGTTTGGAGGGCCATATGGCCTGTGTCAAGGGGGTTACAATGGCCCTTGTCAGAGGGTCCAATGGCTCTCTCGGAGCATGCATGCACCGGCGCGCCGAGGGACGGCAGCAGCGATGACGCCTGACCCCGGAGCGCTGCGGGCGGCAAAAGGCCCAACGGACCCGCGGGATCCGGGCGAGCAGGCCGACCTTGTGGTCGCGCCCGAGCCAGGCCCACAGCCCGGCGGGTGAAGACTGGCTAGGACGGCCTCCAACTCATCGGCGTCCACCTTGTCCGAGAGATCATCCGCAGCTGCCTTCTGAAGTACCGCGACCATCTCGTCCCAGCCTGGTAGTCCTGAGGCGCGCGAGACGCCGGCTCCGGCGACGATAACGAGGTCTCCGTTGAGGTATAGCTCTGCGAGGCCTTGCACAAGGGTCCGAAGTTTCGGCCCGAGCACCTCGCCGCCTGGAGACACGTGGCTCTCCTGTCGCACGTTCAGGTGACCAAGCGGCTGCGTTGCAGCCCCAGGTTGCACCGCGCACGAAGAGTCGGGTCGCGCGGGCCCGAGCCGCGAGGTCGAGTATAGATGGACCTACCCGCTCGGCCGCGAGGTTCCTGCGTCCGTCAAGCCGTCGGCGGGCACGCCAGACGACTACCCGCTATGAGCGAGCCCTCGTCGGGAGGCCATCGCTAGGCGCTCGGCGGTCCCGCGCTTCAAGGGGGTGATCCGACACCATGAACGGATCGTGCGGGCGCCGTGCCCCGCTACCCGGCAGACACCTCGATGGGACGGCCCTCCGATCCGCCGGCGACGACGACGCGGTCCCGGCCTTGCCCTTTGGCGAGGTACATCGCCGAGTCGGCGGCGAGGATGAGCTGCGCGGCCGAGGCTCCGTGCTCCGGGTAGGCGGCTACCCCGACCGACATCGTGGCGGTCGGGTAGAGGCCGGTCGATTCGTCGAGCGGCTTCGTCTTGATCCCTTCCCGCAGCGCCTCGGCACGGCGATACGTGTCATCGAGCGATGCCTTTGGGAGGATGACGACAAACTCCTCGCCGCCGAAGCGGCAGGCGATGTCCTCGCCCCGGACGGCCGCCCCGAGGAATCGGCCGATCCGCCGAAGCACCGCATCGCCAGCGGCATGGCCGAAGGCATCATTGAGTTGTTTGAAGTTGTCGAGGTCTGCAAGGAGGAGACCGAGGCCGTAGCCCTCGCGGGTTGCCCGGCGGACCTCCCGGTCGAGCGACTCCTCCATGTATCGGCGGTTGAAGAGCCCCGTCAGCGGATCGCGCGCGGACTGCTCCCGGAGCGTGGCCCGCAGACGGATGTTGCCCAGGGCAAGCGCCAGCTGCCTGCCTAGGGTCTCGACCAGGCGTTCCCGATCCGCGAACAGGGCCGCTCGAGCCTTGCCTGTCGCCCGGCGACGGACCTGGACGTGCAGCAACCCCAACGTCTCGGTCTGGGCGACGAGCGGCTCGCAGAGCAGGCCGGCCGCGATCGGCTCCTCGACGTGCGGACATCTGAGCTCCGAATCCCGGTCATGCACGACGTGGAGCCGGCCGCGCCGCAGGGCCCAGCAGTCGGTCGCGGAGAACACGCTCCGCGTCGGGGGTGGGCTGCCCCAGGCTGCCACGGCCTCGACTACGCTGCCCGAGGACGCCAGGGCGTACACCGCGCCGGCATCGCCCGCGAAAAGCGGCTCGGCAATCCTGGCGATCACCGTGTACGCCTCGTCGAGCGACTCGCACGACTCGAGCAACTCGCCCATCTGGGCCAGGAGAGCCATCTCGCGTCCGTGCTGCTCCAGTTCGTCGGCGTGCCGCTTGAGCTCCTCATTGGCGCGCTCAAGCGCCTCCTGGAGGTTTGTCCGGGCAGTGATGTCGACGATCGTGGCGAAAACGAGAGGACCACGTCCCGATCGCACCGGCGTGAGGCTGATCTCCGCCGGGAACTCCGTGCCATCGCGGCGACGAGCGGTGAGCTCCAGCCCGCTCCCCATCGGACGCGGGCCGGGATGGAGGCGATACTCGGCCCGCCGCGCGGGGTGTTGCTCGGCGAAGCGCGACGGAACGAGACGCTCGATCGGCGCTCCACGGAGCTCCTCGGGCGACCAGCCGAACACCTGCTCGACCCTCGGGCTGCCGTACACGATGCGACCGCGAGCGTCGACGGCAATCACAGCATCCGGGCTCGCATCGAGTATGTGCTCCGCGCTGAGGCCAAGGAGTGCGGCGGCCCGGGCTCGCGGCGCCCGCGGGGCGTCCATGTCTCTAATCAAGGGAGTCGCCGCGAGGCCAGACAGCGCCATCTGGCCGGCCATCGAAAGCCACCGTCGAAGACGAAACCTGCGCCTATCTTCCATTTGGACCCCGGAAAAGGCGGCTGTCAGAGGCGCCTGGGGGCGGGGTGATCCGCGTGGAAGCTTGGATTGGCGGGAGGCGGTCATGCGAGTCTCTTCAGCCGAACTAGGGTCTCGACCTCGAGCGGACTGGCGGTTGAACCCACGATGAAAGAGCGGATCGCCTCGATCGGCAGGCTGGTGCGGCGCGTCACGACGGTGGCGATCCGTTGCGGATCACAGGCGCAGACGATGAACGCCACGGTGGTCACATCGTCAGTCCCGTGCGTCAGGCACAACCCCTGGATCTGCCCTTGAAACTGGCCGATGAGCGCGTCGTCCGGGATCGGCGCGTCCGCCTTCAACTTGCGCTGGGACGTCAGGAGGATGTCCGACGCCATCACGTATTTCTGGTGTTCATCCATCACATCGCGCCAGTCCGCGCAGGTCGTCGTGCCGTAGGACTTCGTCCACGTCTGCGTGTACTTTGTCGAGGCCGGACCTCCTCCGCAGCCCGCCACGGCCAGCGCCACCACCAGGATCAACGTCAGTCGTCGCATCCCCCGCCTCCCTGTTTGGACCGCCAGGATTTGGCGCGGCTAATGCCGAACAGCATAGAGGGGTCGCGTCGCCCCGGACTGGGCTGGTCGGCGAACCGAGATCGACCGTCCGGGCGCGGAGCGCGACCCGTCCACAGGGTAGGCGGAGTCGCTTATCCCGCGGGTAAGCGGCGCCCGGCATCATCCGGCGCGGCCCCCGCTCCGCGCGTCCGTCGCCGCTCCGGCTCGTCGGGATGGGCAGTCGGCCGGCGTCGGGGACCGCTCTTTGCTCTCGTGGGTACGATGACATGGAGGAGGTGGCCGATGTATTCGCTGGACGCTCAACTCGCCAGATTGTCCGGCAACAACTATGACGCTAGGGAGGCCGAAACAGCGATCGTCTCTCAGATACCCGACTGGATTGCACGGATCGAGCAGACTGCCGACCCGGGGGAAGCCTTCGGCGAACTGGTGGCTCTCACGATTGTCCTCAACGCAGCCGTCGGCGTCCGGCCGTCGATCGTAGAGAAGATCAAGGAGCACATCGACAAGGTGCGCAAAGCGTTGGCGACGATCGCCGAGCAACTCGATGCGGGCTCATTCGCCATAGGCGCGAGCGTGACCGGGCTATCCGTGAGTCTGACGTTCCCGGTGAAGTGAGGCGACTAGGCCGCGAGCAAGCGAAGCCGGCTGATGCTTATCCCGTTGCTTCAGCAGGCCACAAGATGTAGGGTGAGGCAACGGCCGCCTGCCAAGCTTCGTCCACTTGACTCTTGACCGTTCCCAACTCGACGGAGACGCTGCGGGAGCCAATCGCCGCGAATCGAGGTGCCAGCGTGAGAAGGCTTCGGCTTGCGGCCTGCGTCGCGATCTGCGCGACACTCCTCGTCTCGGGCTGCGCCAACGGGACCGCGACCATCACCGGGACACTCGTGGGCGCCGACGGCGGCTGTCTCTACGTCCGTGGGCCGGATGCGAACGGCACTGATCTCTACTGGCTTCGGCATCTGCCGTCCGACTACGTGGCGGACGCCGACGGCCTTGGCGAACCTGACGGGAGCCACATCAGGATCGGGGACTCGCTCACCGTCTCCGGGGCTCTGTCTTGGGTGCCATTCGAGAGGCAATGCGTTAGCGTGCACACGCTCGACGCGACGGCGATCAAATAGGGTCTCGTCCTCACCCCAGAGTCACCGGCCTTCCCGCGGCTACGGCCTGATCGGGAACTGCGGCAGGTCGCTCGCTCCCCGGACGATGGAGAGCGGAGCCGGCGCGCGTCCGGTGCCGAGCCCGAGCAGCGTCTGGAACGCCGCCTGCGGGTTGCCGCGTCGATTGTGGCGGAACACGAACTCGTCGAGGTAGACCTGGAGCTGCTCGCGGCTGACGCCGTGGAACGTGCCCAGCAGCCACTGCTTCATGTTGCCCATCGCCCGGTCCGCGAGCGGGACGACATGGTCGCTCTCCTCGATGATCTTGCCCTGTTTGGCGGGCTGATGAACGAAGCCGGCCGCCGTCAGGCCATCGAACCCCGTCATCTTGTCGGTGATGATCGTCGTGCCGGGCTCGATGTTCGCGCAGGCGAAGGCCGTCATCGTCTTCTGCGTGAAATCGGGGATGACCTCCATGCGCGCGCGCCCGGTCGCGGTTCCGCGACGCTCGACTGCCACGATCACGAGGGCAGCCTTCCGGCCCTTGAGCTGGCGACTGCCGCGCAGGCCCGCCTGGAGCCCACCGACCCACGTCTCGTCCATCTCGACGACGCCGCGCAGCTTCTCGCGCTCCGGGGCGACCATCGCTCGCCGGAGCTTGTGGAGCAGCAGCCAGGCCGTCTTGTAACTGACGTCGAGCTGGCGCTGGAGCAGCAGGGCCGAGACGCCGCGCTTGTCCGTCGTCATGAGATAGGCGGCCCAGAACCACGTCGTGAGCGGCGTCTTCGATCGGTGGAGAACCGTGCCGGACGTCAGCGATGTCTGGTAGCGACAGCCCGGGGCCGCGCACTGCCAGCGTCGAGCCGATGTCAGGACGTAGGCGCGGTCATGACCGCATCGCGGGCACCGGAAGCCGTCCGGCCAGCGACAGGCTGCGAGGTAGTGCGCGCAGGCGGCTTCATCCGCGAACGTCCGCTGGAACTCGCGCAGGGTCTTGGGGAAGCCAGGCCGTCCCACGGGCTGACCCTACATCTTGTGGCCTGCTGAAGCAACGGGATAAGCATCAGCGGCCTACGTACCCGCCAACGGCCGAACACGGGATGTGTTGCCCTTCCCCTTGATAGACCTGCTCCTTGGCGTTCCATCGGGATCGGTCAGCTCACGGAAGATCTTTGCGATCCTCGGGTTGGCTGTGTCCTGGTTGACCTGGACGAAGTAGGCGTGACCATCGGCCAACACGTCGGTCGCGAAGATGATGTCGACCTTGCCGAGGAACGGGCTTGCCTTCGAGATGACCTCGTACTTGAGCTTCCACAGCTTCTGTTGATGCAGCCACTCGCACGTGATTACCCTGATTGAAAGGCGCTGGCCCAGCATTCGCACGCTACCGATGGAGACCGATTCGCCCGTCCACTTCTTGCGCACACTGACCACGGAGAGAGCCGGTCCCAGAGTCGATTTCGCCGAGCCCTTCGCCATCTTGTCCACCGCTCGGTTGTGAGGATCACGAGAGTGTCCTTGAACCCACTCGAATTCGACTCGGCGGCCTGCGTTCTTGATCGCCCTGACCAGTCGCTTCCAAAGATCAGCGTTGAGTACTGGTGTGCCTGCCCTGGTGGCCCACCGTTGCTTGGGCCACGTGAAGATCGCCTGATTCACGTTGTCCGCGACGTACTGGGAATCCGTGTGAACAACGATCTTGGAGACCGGGGTCGCCAACCCTCGATCGTGGGCTTCCTCAAGGGCCACGATGCATGCTTGCAGCTCCATCTGGTTGTTGGTGGCGCCCTTGTAGCCAGCATGCCTGGAGTCCGAAATCTCCTCGCGGCCCTGAGAGTCGATCAAGAGAAAGCGAATCCCTATGCCACCACGTCTCGGAGATGGAAGCGAAGAGCCGTCCGTATAGATGTGTAACGCGTTCTCGGCAAGCATCCCGCCCCACCGATACCAGCTGAGTTTCTGCCTTGCCGCAGCTTACTTCAGCTAAAGCGCTCAGAGCACACCGCTATGGTTTCATGGTGTAGGGCTCGAACAGAAAGCTCGTGGGGGCGGCCGGCGCTCCTGCTAGCGACGGCGGCGGCGCGCGACGGGGGAGTACGACGGCTGAACGCCTGTAGCAGATGCCGGCGTGACCGGAGGCTCGGGCGGAGCCATCTCCGCCGCCGCAGCCTGCCGCGCGGCAAGTCGCAGGGACGCCAGGGCCCACTCGATGTCGCCCTGGACCTGGGGCGGGACCCGTCGACGGGCGGAGCGCAGGACCTTCGCGGCGGCCTTCGGCTCGCCCTGCTGCCCGACGCGCAAGATGACCCGGACCGCGAACGCGGCCAGCACCCCGTTGGTCAGCCACGGCTCCACGCCGTCGATCGCCCGTTTGCCGAACGGTGCGATCTGGTCACGCCAGAGGATCCGGCGATCGGGCGGCGCCCCTTGCGCCTCTTCCAGAAGACGGGCGAGTTGCATCGGACCCTCCCAGTCAATCGGCGAGCGCGGCGAGCATCTTCGATGCCGCAGGGGCCGGTGGCAGCGTGAACCTGAAGACCCACGTCCCACGCTGGGGCTGGCGTGGCCGGGGGGCATGCCCACCGGTGTTCGGGTCGAGGTCCACGCGTTCGATGCGGCCCTCGTACTCGTTGAGCACGTGCTCCGGACGCTTGAAGAGCCAGGACACCCAGGCCATGTCCCCGTGGGGCAGAACGTGCGCCGAGAGGGGCACGAGTGGCGACCCGTTGACGGCGGCCAGCGCAAGCTCCGGCACCGAGGCGAGCCGGACGTTCGGGCGGTTCCGGATGCGCACGAGCCCCGTGACCCGGGCGAACTCCCCCACGACCACGAACGAGAGCAGTGTGATCTCGATATCGTCGCAGTCGGCCGACTTGTTGAGCGCGAACGCCCATGACCCGACCGAAGCCGGGAGCTGGTCTGCGCCCTGCCCGAGTGGCCCACCAGGCTCGTGCACGCCCAGATGATACGGGTGCTCTCTATTTCTTGCTACATTCAGCAGTTGCGTCGGCCGACCCGGCCCGGGTAGTGTTGGCCGCATGGTCGGTAACCAGCGGCGCGATGATTCCGAAGGGCTGCGGCAGTTCAAGGCCGAGTTCTTCAAGGCGCTCGGCCACCCGATGCGGATCCGGATCCTCGAGCTGCTCCGCGGCGGGCCGCTGAGCGTCGGACAGCTCCAGGATGCGATCGGGGCCCCCGCGTCGTCGATCTCGCAGCAGCTCGCCGTCCTGCGCGGGCGCAACATGGTGGCGACCGAGCGGCGCGGCACGACCGTCATCTACCACGTCCGCGACCACGGCCTGTTCGAGCTGCTCGACGTGGCGCGCCGGATCTTCAACGGCCACCTGTCGGATACCATCGACCTGCTTCGACTGGTCGACGCGGAGCCGGTCGCGGTCGACTCGAGGTAGTCCGGGCCGTCCGCGAGCGGCAGCGCCCTGTGACCTGCCTCAGATTCTCATGGTGGCTTGACGTGCTGCCGCGCCACGTCAGCATCGGGCTCGAACGCCCAGGGGCATGCCCCTTGAGTTGGAGGCTCTCCACGTGTGACCGTGCCGCATCGACGACGTAGAGCCCGATGACCCGCGGGCGAAGCCGGCATGCGCAGTGGCATCGCTGACCTACCGCTACGCCGCGTTGCCGTCGCGGCCGTCAGCGCTCGTCGTGCCCGGGGTGGGGGCGAAGGGAGCGCTGAGGCGCCGCTCGATGATCGCCACCGCGCGCTCACGCTCCCCGAGCATGTTCAGGGCCTCGATCCGCGCTGAGTCGATCAGCTCGCTCGCGCGTGCCCGTGCGCCCTCGGCCGCCGCGGCGCGCAGCCCCTCGAGCCCGCTGTCATGCTCCCCGGCCGTTCGGAGCTCGGGGAGGCGATCGGCATGCGCGGCCAGCCACTCCAGGCGCTCGACGAGGTCAATCCATTCCCGCGCCAGTGCGGGGAAGAGCACGGGTCGGCCGTCGAAGTATCGGCGCTCGAGGATGACTCGCGCGGCGTCCTCCGTGGCGAGCGTCGTCAGCGAGAAGGCCAGGACGTCGCGCCAGTCCTGCGCCTCGCGGGCCGCCTGCTCGGGATCACCACAGCGGGTGCGCTCGGCGAGCTCGGCCTCGCTCGAGAGCAGGCCCAGCCACTTGGTGAGGAGCACCCAGCGCAGCCCCTCGACGTCGCGGATCTGGCGCGCCGCGAGGTTGAACGCGAGAACGAGCTCGAGGAGGAACCAGGCATCGCCCACTGCCCAGCGCACCGCCTGCCAGACCTCATCCGGCGTGCCCTTCGTCGACGCCCGCACGGACGCCTCGACCTGCCCCGCGATGCGCCCGAGGGGCCAGGCCTCCGGGGGCGCGTCGACGAGCGCCGCGAGGTAGGCGGGCAAGGTGGGCCACTCGTGTGCCTCGGCCAGCCAGGCGAGGACGACCTCGGTGGGCGAGCGGCTCGCTTCGAGCTTCGCCAGCCGACGCGCGAGCGTCACGGGTCGGTCTCGCCAAGGAGGACGCCCCCTAGGGAGCCTGGGACACGGGCCTCCTCGTCCTTGCGCTGGGCTGCCTCCAGGGCGGCGAGGCGCTCGGCCAGCTCGCCGGTCTCGAGGAGCTTGGCCCCGACGAGTGCCGCGTGGAGGAGGGCCCGCGCTGGGCGATCGAGTTCTCGGCCCCCAGCAGGTTGAAGACCGCGATCTCGACAACGCGCAACAGATCCTCGACGGTGCGCACGCCAGCGAGCCCATAGGCGCCCGCGAGGGTTCGCTCGCGGCGCCGTCGGATGCCGCCTAGCTTGCGAGCCTCTGCCATCTCTTCGGCCCGCTCGGGTCGTGCATCAGGCAGAACGGCTCGCCACGCAGGGCAGGAGCGCGGCAGAGACGCCCGTCCGGCATCGTGAACGTGCAGCCGCGGTTCACCATTCTTCAGCTCTGGTGAAGAGGGACCGGTTGGTGAACCGGCACGATCTGCTCATCGTGTCGCGTTCTCCTGGACACCGTGGCAACTACTCGACCGGGGAGATCCGCTGACTGCTCAGGGTCGTCCCGGACCACTCGCCCGTGTGTGGCGTGCTCAAGGGCAAAGGCGATCAAGAACGGATCGTGCGCTAGCCGATCTCTCCTCGCCGCTCGGGGCTCGAACCCCCGGGGAAACTTCAACCAAGCTGCCCGCCGGGCGCTATCCCGCAGCTGCCACTACATGCTGGGACGAAAGCCAGGCGCCAGGTCAGGGATCCAGATCGTTGCGACCGCCAGCGCCAGCGAGGCAACTCCCACGAGCCGCGAGAAGTTCTCGCCTCTCGACCACAGCTTCTCGACGAGAACGATCGCAGCGAGGATGACCATCGGCCCGAGACTCATGGCCCCGAGGGCGAGCAGCACGACCATCAGCGACCAGCAGCAGCCGAGGCAATATCCGCCGTGATGCAGGCCGACGCGGAAGTCCCGCAGCGCGCCCCGGTATGAGGAGTACCTGAAGAACAGCGACAGCGGGGAGCGGCAGTGCTGCAGGCAGCGGTATTTGAGAGGCGAGAGCTGGTACAGACCGCAGGCCAGGTAGGCACCGACTCCAGCGGCGGTCCCGTAGGCGGCGTTGGCGTTCGCGAACCCGGCGATGACCGTGCCGAGTGCGAAAGCAAGGACGCCCGCTGAAGCCCACACAACGAGGTAGCCGCCTGTGAACAGGGTGAGACGCAGCGCGCGATGTCCGGAGATCGAGCGGGCGTACAGCGAGGCGACCGGCGCCACCGACGGCAGCATCATCGCCGCCATCATCACCGTCCACGCGACCAGGAACGTCGGCAGGGCGAACGCCATCGTGCCCGCCATCGACCCGCCGAGCGGAGACCAGGCGATGATCGCAACCCACGCGATCGCGGCAGCGATGAGGAGGATGGCCGCCTGCCGTGTGAGGCGCCAGAGGGTCCGTGCGCCGGTTACGCCGCCCACGAGAAGGGGGCTGAGAACCCGCTCTTGCCCGTGTTTGACATCTCGATCCCGAAGGCGGAGATCCGGGAGGATGTGGCGCGAGCGACGTTCAGCGTGGAGTTCGCGGGGTGATGCCCGCCGGTCAGCTTCGGCGGCGGCCCTTCGGGATCGAGCGGAGATGCCACATCCTCAACCACGATCTCCACGCCATCCCCGATCTTGACGCGGTGGTGGCGCCCCTCGCCGCTGTACTCGATTGGCGTCGTCTCGATCCCCAGCATCTCGCTGATCAGCGGAGCCAGCCCAGCCATTGGCCCGCCCATGTGCCCAGAGAACACGCCTGCGAGCTTTGCGGACTGTTGCTCCGATGCGTTCGCATCCATGAACAGCACAGTTATCGACTCGGCGCGCAGCGAGCTGCGTCA
>Ga0097691_1002762_pt1 | contig 11337 bp, 12 predicted proteins | sample NGESurdeep072012_8_FD_72858 | JGI IMG/M metagenome (GOLD analysis project Ga0097691, IMG submission 72858) | Arctic peat soil microbial communities from Barrow, Alaska - NGEE Surface sample 210-1 deep-072012 | ecosystem: Environmental > Terrestrial > Soil > Wetlands > Peat ...
ACCGGCTTGATTTTGGTCATCGCCGTGACGTCGTTTCCCTATACATTCGTATTCACGAGTTCGGCGCTCGACCTGGTATCCTCCGAAATGGAGGACGCCGCCAACATACTGGGCGCCCGCACGCTCCGGACCACGCTGCGCATCACATTGCCGCTGGTGACGCCGGCGATTATCGGCGGCATCATCATCAGCTTTCTCGAAGCAATCGCGCTGTTCGGCGCGCCCGCGCTGATCGCATTGCCCGCGCGCTTCAACGTGGTGTCGACGCAGCTTTGGCAATTTTTCGAATATCCGGTCCGCGTCGAGGAGGCGGCGGCTTACGCGATGCCGCTGCTCGCCATTACCGTGTTGATGTTCTGGTTACAGCGCCGGATATTGGGCCGCAGAGGCTACACCTCCGTGACCGGCAAGGGCGGCGAGCGACGGATGATCGCGCTGGGGCCGTGGCGCTGGGTAATGCTCGGCTATGCGCTTCTGGTCTGCGCGCTTTCGGTTTTTCTGCCGATGTTGGTGCTGCTGCAGGCCGCCTTCGCCAAGGCCTGGGGCCGCGGCTTCAGTATCGACAATCTGACCTTGCACAATTTCTACTATCTTCTGGTCGAGCAGACCCAGGCGAAGCAGACGATCTTCAACACCTTTACCTACTCGGCCGTGACCGCGTTCGCCGCGATAAGCCTGTCACTGGCCATTGCTTATGTGGTCAGCCGAAAGCTGGTGCCATGGAGCAATGTTCTGGCTTTTCTCTGCGTGGCTCCGTTCGTGGTTCCCGGCATCGTACTGGCGATCGGGTTTTACGCCGCTTATGCCCCGCCGCCGCTGGCGCTCTATGGCACCGCGACAATCCTGATCCTCGGTTTCACCACCCGCTTTCTCCCCATCGCCTACACGTCGAGTGCGGCGGGTCTGCGCAGCATCAACCCGGAAATGGAAGAGGCGGTCCGGATTCTCGGCGGCAGCCGCGTTCTGGCCATTCGCAAGGTGCTGATTCCGCTCCTGAAGAAGAGTCTCGCCGGCGCCTGGATCCTGGTCTTCATCCCGGCGACGCGGGAGTTGTCCTCGGCGATCTTCCTGGTTGGACCGAACACGCGGGTCATCTCGGTGATGCTGTTCGACCTGTCGGAGGAAGGCAATTTCGAGGTGCTGTCAGCCCTTGGCGTCATCCTCCTGATTGCGACCGTTGCGATCGCCGGCATCGGATCCAAGTTGATCGGACGCGACTTCATGCTGCGGAGGAATAGTTGAGCAGGCTCAGACTGACCGGCGTCAGCAAGCGCTATGGCAATTTTCTCGCGGTCGACAATATCGACCTCGAACTGCAATCCGGTGAATTCGTCTCGCTGCTCGGGCCTTCGGGTTGCGGCAAGACGACGACCTTGCGGATGATCGCCGGCTTCATCGACCCCACGCTCGGCACCATTGAGATGGACAATCAGATTCTTTCCTCGCCCGCCGGCTCGCTTCCGCCGGACCGGCGGCAGATGTCCATGATCTTTCAGAGCTACGCCATCTGGCCAAACATGACCGTCGAACAAAACGTCGCATTCGGATTGGAGCTGCGAAAGATAGCGAAAGCGGAGGTGAAACGTCGCGTCGGGGAGATGCTGGAAGTCGTGCATATGAACCATCTTGCCGACCGTTATCCTGCCGAGCTCAGCGGCGGCCAGCAGCAGCGGGTAGCGCTGGCCCGCGCCATCGTCATCCGCCCTTGCGTCCTGTTGCTGGACGAGCCCTTGTCCAACCTGGACGCAACCTTGCGCGAGGAAATGCGTTTTGAAATCCGGCGCCTGCATGACGAATTCCACGTGACGACCGTTTACGTGACGCATGATCAGGCCGAGGCGATGGTGACCTCCGATCGAATCGCGGTCATGAATCATGGCCGCATCGAGCAGATCGATCATCCCCGCATGCTTTATAACAAGCCGAAGACGCGCTTTGTGGCGGGCTTCATCGGGCGGACCAATTTCCTCGAAGGCACCAGCGACGGGTATCAGATTTCCTTCGACGGCTTTGCGTTGCCGCGCGCCGCATTCGAGCCAGATGTGCCGCTGCAGGGAAAGACAGTGTTTTCGGTCCGGCCGCACAGCATGCGGCTTTCAGACGCCCCGCCCGCCGCGCGCGACGGCTGCACCTCGGTCGGCGTCGTCGTGCTGGAGCGTGCATTCCTGGGCGAACACTGGGACTACGTCGTAAGGCCGCGCGAGGGCGCCTTGCCGCTCAGGGTCACGACCTCACCGATGGACGATATTCCCGTCGGAGCCAGCGCCTGGCTCGAGTTCCAGCCGGGTCAAATGGCGTTGATCCATTGAATGCGGCAAGCCGCAAGGTGCTGCACGACGGTGCTCCGCAGGCCGCAACGCGGGTCTGCAGAAAGTCTTATTTTGCTGGGTTTTGGCGGTGGGTGCAGTCTGCTGCGAACCGCTCTCGGGAATTTCGCCTGTTATTGGGGTAAAAAATAAAAATAGGGCTATGCACTTGACTCAAGTGGCACAAGTTGTTGTGGCTGGGTCATGGCAGAGTATCCCCGCACGGTGCTCGAGTTTCGCGATTGGTTCGCGGACGATGCGGCGTGCCGGGAGTATCTCGCCAGGCTGCGGTGGCCGGAAGGGTTCCGCTGCCCGATGTGCGGGGGGCCGGATCATTGGGTCACGGCGCGGGGTTTGCGTCACTGCCGGGGGTGCGGTCGGCAGACTTCGGTGACGGCAGGGACCTTGTTCGCGGACACGCACTTACCCTTGCGTCTGTGGTTCGAAGCGCTCTGGCACGTGACCAGCCAGAAAAGCGGGGCCAGCGCACTGGGCCTGCAGCGGGTGTTGGGGCTGGGGAGCTATCGGACGGCGTGGAATTTGCTGCACAAGCTGCGCCGGGCAATGGTTCGCCCGGGACGTGAGCGGCTGCAAGGTATCGTCGAAGTCGATGAAATCTTCATCGGCGGGCCGAGACCGGGCAAGCGAGGACGCGGGGCGCAGGGCAAGGTGCTGGTCGTGGTCGCGGCACAACAGGCGGCCAAAGGGATCGGCCGCATCCGGCTGACGCGCGTGGCCGACGCTTCGGCCAGGAGCCTGGAGCCGGCGATCGCCGCCGCCATTGAGCGCGGCAGCCAGGTGCGGACGGACGACTGGAAGGGCTACAGTGGCCTGGACCGGCTGGGGTATCGACGCCAGATCGTCCGCTCCAGCGCCGAGGTGGGCGAGAACCTGTTGCCACTGGCCAACCGGGTGGCGTCGCTGTTGAAACGATGGCTGCTTGGCACGCACCAGGGAGCGGTCAGCGCCGCGCACCTCGACTATTACCTGGACGAGTACACCTTTCGCTTCAATCGCCGGACGTCAGGATCGCGCGGCCTGCTGTTCCTGCGGCTGATGCAGCAAGCCGTCGATCTCAGCCCGGTCCCTGCGAAAGCGATACTGGGCGGCAGACCACCCGGTGAAAATCAACCGGTTGATGGAACTTGAGTCAAGTGCATAGCCCTATTTCAGATTACAGCATTGAAATCTTGGCGCTGGGCCTCATCTAAACCGCCCTTAAAGTGTCCCGGCCCGGAAGGATTCGGACAACCCTCGCATTTTTGGGTGGGCTCCGAGAACTCGAATGCGGCAAATACAGAACCCGACGAGCAGGCTCGCCTCATTTGGCGGCCTCTTTCATATCTGCTCCACTAAGCGCCCGCGGCGGACGCCCTCTCACCGCCAAGCGAATCGGGAATACTATTGATCTGGGGCGAGCTGGGCCGTTTGGCGGCCCCCATTCATCGCCTTAAGCTCATTCACGTACTCTTCGGGCCTCTTTAGATGGAACGGAACCTTCAAGCCCATGAAGGCTGCTATTTGACCAATAAAAGCAGTGCAATTCGAAGTTTCGGCGTTCCATAGCGGTGAGGTCGCCTGAAGGTGCTTGATATAAGCGAAAACCTTCCGGGCGTCTGGTTCGCTCAAATACACCCGGTAACTTGCGGTCAAATATTGAACATCCAAATCACCGTAGCTGGCCCCCGTTTCCGACGGAACCCACATCAGATGTCCCAATACGTAGGGCAACGTGTCGCCGGCTGGATGCAAACCGGCAACTTCGACCTGCTTTTCGCTTGTCTTCCCAAACCAAACAAAAGCATGACCATAGCTCGCCGCTGTTCGGGCCCGAAAGTCCACATAATAGGGACCCTTGCTTGCAGGGCCAGATTGGGACTTTCGGACTGGTTTCGCGCTTGTACCAGCGACTGGGTCGGTTGCGGCAAGCGCGGTTGCCAAGGTAGGCTTCTTTACCAAGTGACGTGGTTTAGAGTTCTCTTGCAAAGTCTGATGGTCGGATTGCAATGCAACTTGTTGCGCATTGCTGCTCCCGACTCCTACGGTCGCAAGCATGATAACTGCCGCTATAAAATGCGGGCCTCGGACTTTCCAATTCCCAACTGCCACGTTCGAACCCTTGCCAGCGGTAAAAACTTAACTTCCGGACATGCAAAATCGGTCCTCCCGCGCCTGCAGCAGACGGAGGCGCGGGACGATACTATCGTAACCTCAACCTCTTGTGACGAGCGGGGCTTTGCCGATCGGGGTTTTGCCGATAGGAGTTTTGCCAATTGGCGATTTCCCGATTGGGGCCTTTCCGACTTGCGCCTGCTGATAAACCGGCTGCGCACGAGGAAGATCTGCAGCCGCTGCGGAGCCGATGAGGGCAACGGACGCGGCTCCGATAACCAGATATTTCAGCATTTTTGATTCTCCTAAAGGGCGAACGGATGATTTTCAGACTAACTTGACCGGCCTTTCGGCACAACGAAACTTGGGTCGAACTCAATGTTTTCTGCCGTTATGTGGCAAAAACATCACGGTATTAGGAATTCTCCGGCGAGCTAGAAGACCAGCGGAATGATCCGGTAAGTGCGCGCCATATATTCGCGATAGCGGGTTCCGAATGCCTCCAGCATCATTCGCTCTTCTTCAGCAATTCGTCCAAAAAACAGAATCCCGAAGCCGACCATTCCAGCAAAGCCCGCTACCCAATTTGGCAGCAATAGCGCCTGGGCGGCAGCCCAAAGCCAGAAAGCGGAATACATCGGGTGTCGAATTTTTCGGTAAATTCCCTCGGTGATCAACTGATGATCTTCCCGCACATCAAGGCTCACCGACCAGTTTCGCCCGAGAGCCTGATGCGTCAGTTGAAACATCACGAGCGAGCCAGCCGCACAGAAAACACCGGCCCAGGCTTGTAAAGGATGAAAGGAATAAGCAGCGAAACGAGGTATGGCGGTTACAATGTAAATGAAGGGAACGGCCCCCAGGCCGGTAAGGGAAATCAGCAATAATCCTGTCTCGCGAGGACCTCGGGCGGTGCGTGCAACGGGTGCCAGACGAGCACGCCGCGCATGTTCATAACGGATGAGATACCAGCCGACCGCCAGCATAACGAATACGAATTTCGATATCGCCGGCGTCATCGTGGGGAAATGTGTGGCGCATGTTCAGATAGGCACGAGGCGCACTTCAGGGAGCCGTCCTCTCCAATTATCGAAAGAGCGCCGTCCGAGGCTATAGTCTGGTATCTGGCGGAAACAGGTCCGCACACAAGCATGAAGTAATCATACGCTGCCCGCTTATCATTTCCGCTGATAAATTGGGAATGCAGCCGATAAAACCTCAAGCGAATGCGTCGATACATATCGGGTTCCAGCATTCGACTAAATTCGACCAACCTTATAACAGGACCGGGCTTGCTCGGCAGTGACATTTCGGCCATCGGGTCGACGTTATAAAAATTCATTATGTCGACCCGAGCCTGACAGTCGCCCCAAACAATGCCAGGAGCCTGGGCCACACGTTCGACAGCGGTGCGGAAACGGCTGGCCGCGCGGTGCAATCCAATCTTAAGTATCGAGGATCCGATCGACACGAAAGTTATCGGGCTTCCCGTCGTGCCAAGCGAAGGATTCAGTTTCAATGCACGATCGAGAAGGTCCACCGCGAGAACGGCGCCGAGACTATGGCCCATCACAAGAATTTCGTCAGCGCCTGAACTATCGGCCGCAACACGTATTTCTTTCGCTAAGTTGTCCAGCCTTTCATCGATAATTGAATTACCGGTTCGGATATAATCGCGAGCGAAGATCCAGTCGTCGAAAAGTACGTCCAGATGCAGCCACCGCCAAGGACCGAGCATCAGTGCCGGCATTGCGAACAAACCCGCGGCGGCGGACAACGGGACCGAGTGGCTACGATGCCATGCCACAGCGCCAACCTGATAAGCAGCGGCAATAAAGCAACCGAACATAAGGAAAGGATAGAAAAAGAATATTGCGTAGTACCAATTTGTGCGGAGGTAACCCCAAAGGGCGCCACCCCACACGAAATCAAGGAACGCGATTACACCGCGAGGAAAGCGGCGCCAGATTGTCTGGCGACTAAAACTTTCGATGACGTCGTCCCAGCGAACAAGGCGATAATCTGTTTCCACGTACCAATTTGGACCCCGTGTAAAAACGCTCCATTTTGCTTGATCAGCGTTTTCATGCAGCGCACCCACCGAAGCCTTTATCGACCAAGTATGTTCAAACCTGGCTAACTCGCGCTCAAACCGTAGCCGTGCAGCAACGTGAGGCGTAATTGGGTCGTAACCCCCAAGGTGAAACACCAGACGTCTGGCAATGATGGTCCTTTCCTCTCCACCAGCCTGTTGTCGAACGCCGCTACTGCTTTCAACAAATGACAGACGGCTTTCATCTTTCGCGTTTGCACTACTCATCGCCTACGCCCGTCTATAAACACTTTTGAACTTCAACAGCTCGCCTTCAACTCTAACGATATCAACGGTCGCGTCTAGCAGTGGGCTGTGTCATCTGCCGGCCAGTATACCTACGCGGAACCGACTGCCGAGTTCCAAAACATTGAAACGGATGTTTTTTCCGACTAGTGTAGTAGCTCGGCGTTTTGTTTTCTCACTACTCCATAGACCTAGTTCCAGCGATCATCTCATGGCAACTGGCAACCCGTTATTTTGGCGCCGTGTTCGGATAGGATCTTGCGGTGTCCGACTCATCTGGTTCAGTGCGGCAATACTCGTTGCCTCATTTGAACCTGGGCGTACTGGACAATTTACCGAGATACCTACCGAAATGTGCCTAGCCGCCAATCGAGAGCTGTCCTTGGGGGCTCAGCTGCCTCGTACATCGGCGCGGCTGAAGGCTCGCGAACCGCTTTTGATTGTGGCCATTGGGTCTTCCTCGACTGTTGGGTTATGGGTTCTTCAGTCTGCCTCTACGTATCCGGAAGTGATGCGCCAGGAACTCGTTAGACTAAGATCCAACACCGGGATTACGGTCGTAAACAGCGGTCGGATTGGCGATACGATTGGGGACACCGTAGCGCGTTTCAATCGCGACGTTTTTTCTTTTAAACCAGATCTGGTTGTGTGGCAGTTAGGAACTAACGACGTTGCTTGGGGCGGGCAACCCACTACCCAACTAAAGACCGCAGTTCTTCAAGGCGTAAAGATGCTAAAGGCGAGCGGCGCTGATATTATCCTCATGGACCTCCAATATGCGCCGATGGTTCTCGCCTCTCCTCACTTTTCAAAAATGGAGGCGATAATTTCTGATGTGGCACGGGAGGAGAAAATCGGACTGTTTTCCCGGTTTGCGCTCATGCGCAAATCAATTGAAGCCGGCGTGGCACCGAGCGATCTCGTGTCTTGGGACGGACTCCATAATACGGTTGATGGCTATGATTGCATCGGCCGAGCGCTCGCGAGAAGCGTCTCAAACGTTGTGCCCTAAGAATGCTTTCGTTAGTATCTCATAGATTAGAAACAGGGGCGCCTCGCGGTGAATTTCAGATGACGCACTCGCCTTCTTGAAAACTTGCAGACGGTGAACCTCAAATGGAAAGCTATTTTGGAATTGACGGCTAAACAGTCCAATAACGATTCTAGAACATGCCGAGCCGAGCGCGGCCCATCTGTAATCGTAGCACTCTTGGCCACTGGTGGTGGTCTCGGACTGCTGTTTTTTTGTTTTATTTGGCTTCTGCTGTTTGGACTGTGACCTCCTTCGAGGAGCCCATGAACCCGCATGAACTCTAGTAGCTAAAAAAGACCCCGGGCGACGCCCGGGGCCTTAAGTTGCTGGAGATAAAACACAGATCAGTAGCGGGCGGTGACCGGACCTTTACCCACTGGGCCCTTACCTACGCCGAATTTGTAGTTTAGGCGAACAGAGAACAAATCAACGTCCTGCCCGATGCGATCGGTTGCAACAAGGATGCCTGCAGCCGGAAGACCGCCGACCGCCCCGGTGGAATACATCGCAAGGTTTCTGTTTCCCATAAAAAGATGATCATATTCGACGCCGAATGACCAATTCGGGGCAAAGCCATATTCAAGGCCCACACCGACCGTTCCACCGTATCCATCCGGCATAGGCCGCAGGTCGCCTATTTGTCACCGTCCCGGCGCTTGAGCAGTGTGCGGTCTTTGTGCATTTTGATGAGATCGACGAGGTTTTCGATTCCGAAGTCCGTGAAGGCCATCACGCCGTCCTCGCCGACGCCGCAGACCCATATTACACCGTCTTCGACGTCCATTTCGTTGGCGACGTCGGATAGCCAGTCCTCGGTTTCGCCGAGATCCTTGGCGACGCGGTTGATCGTCGTGACGTGGTGGACCTTGTTGACATGCATGATCAGGCGGCCTGAGCGAGAATAGCTAATGCTCGCGGCGTCCAGTTCCACGGCAACAACTCATCCAATCGATGCGCAGGATGAGTTGCGATACGGGAAAGGACGTCGGCGAGCCAGGCCTGCGGATCGACGCCATTCATTTTGGCCGTGACGATGAGACTGTACATGGCTGCGGCGCGTTGTCCGCCGCGATCGGACCCGCAGAACAGCCATGATTTTCGGCCAAGGGCGATACCTCTCAGTCCTCTTTCGGCGGCGTTGTTCGAGAGGCAGACGCGTCCGTCCTGAAGGAATAGGGTGAAGCCCGCCCAGCGCTTGAGAATGTAATTGATCGCTTTGGCCAAGTCGTGCCCGCGAGCGAGCCGAGCGACCTGCGCACGCATATAGACATGAAGATCGTCGACCAATGGCTGGCTCAACATCTGCCTGACGGCCAGGCGCTCCTCGGCGCCCTTGCCATTGATGGATCGCTCGATCTCGAACAGCGCGTCGATACGGCGCACGACCTCGATCGCGATGGGCGACAGCGCGATCTCTTTCTTGCCTGAGGCTTTGCGTCGAGCGTTCTCCTCGATGTCGGCCATGGCGAAGAACGGGCGCCGCGCATGCACCCAACACGCCGCCTCCAGGATCGGCCCAGGACTTCTCCCGGCCCGATAGAGCTTATTGTACCCGTCATAGGCGTCCGCTTGCAGGATGCCGGCATATCCTGCCAGATGCGCCTGAGGATGCTCGCCTCTGCGATCGCGTGAGTAGTAAAATACCGCCGCCGGCGGCCCGGTTCCGCCAAAAGGTCTGTCGTCGCGCAGATATATCCAGCATCGCCCGATGTCGGTTTTTCCCTCGGCCAGAACCGGCACGGTCGTATCATCCGCATGCAAGCGCTCTGCCGCCATGACATGGCTTTCCACAAGGCGAAGGAGAGGATCGAGCGCCGCGCAGACCGACCCCACGGCGTCGGCCATGGTCGACAGCGCGATCGGCACGCCTTCCAGAGCATAGCGTTCGGCCTGGCGATTCAGGGGCTGATGCTGACCGAACTTCTCGAACATGATCATGGCCAGGAGGCTGGGTCCCGCCCATCCCCTTGCGATGACATGGAACGGCGCAGGCGCTTGCGTGATCTTCTCGCAGTCGCGGCAGGTGAACTTCTCCCGCACCGTCTCGATCACTTTCCACCGACGGGGCTGCGTTTCCAGGGTTCGCGTCACGTCTTCGCCGAGTTTGCGCAGGCGATTGCCGCCACAGCACTCACACGCCGTCGGCGGATCGATCACTACACGCTCGCGGGGAAGGTGATCGGGGAATGTGTTGCGCCCGGAACGCTTGCGCGTAAATCCGCGCACCGACGTTGTCTTGGTGACCGCTGCCTCCGCCGCGAGTTCGTCCTCCGTGGCGCCGGCTTCCAGCTCTTCAAACTCCAGCGCCAACTGATCGATCAGACGCGCCGAGCGCTCCGATCGTTGCCCGTAGACCTGGCGCTCCAGCTTGGCGATCCGCAACTTCTGCTGGGCGATCAGTGCCACGTCTTCGGACGCCTTGGCCCGCGCGACCGCCAGCTCCGCAGTAACCTCAAGGGCCTTGGCGCGCTCAATGATCAACGCCTCTTTCAGTGCGTTTATGTCATCAGGCAGAGCGTCGCGAGCCGCATCCATGGAAACGAGAGAATCATAAATTCAGCGATTTGTGGTGCCCTAAAATGCACGTGGTCCCATATTTTTTTGGCTCAGCCGGCGCTCTTCGGCCGCCATGTCAGTTGCGGATTTCGCCAGTCGATCCCTTCCAGCATATAGGCCATCTGAGCCGCCGAGATCGACACCACGCCATCCGACGCCGAAGGCCAGATGAACCTTCCGCGGTCCAGACGCTTGGCGTAAAGCGACAATCCGATCCCGTCATGCCACAGAATCTTGGCCAGATCGCCGCGGCGACCGCGGAATATGAAAAGATCGCCGCCGTGGGGATCGCGCTTGAGACCCTCCTGAACCTGCAAGGCCAGCCCCTGCATGCCCCGTCTCATGTCGGTGTGGCCCGTCGCGATCCAGACCCGACTGCCCGATGGAATCGGGATCATCGGCGCTCCAGAACCTGCAGCACCCGCGCCAGAGCGGCCGCATCGACGCTGGTGTCAACGATGACACGACGATCTTTGCCGACGACAATCACCATTCGCCCGCGCGCCAGCGCGGCGTCCATCGTCGGCGCCGTCTCAGCAGCAGCGACAACCATCACGGGCACGAAACCGGCTTGTTGCGCTTCAGGGCCGGTTGGCTCCGGGCGAAACGAGCGCCGCCACGTCACCAGCAATGAGCGCGATATGCCGTGGCGTCTCGCTGTCGAGGATATCGCTCGCGGCGTCTGCAGGCTTTCCATGACGATCCGCAGCTTCTCATCATCGGACCAGCGCCGCCGTCGGCCGGTCTCAACGATCTCAAGCCGTTCAACCTCAGTACTGTGCTTATGGCTGTCCATAAGGACTGTTACACATCACTCGACCTAACCCAACAAGGCGGCCTCCGCCGGAGGGAGACGTTCGGCCCGCACCTTCGGCAGCATCTCAAGGCCGCTCATGCCGAACATGTTGATGTCGGACAGGATTAGGATCAGCGACGGGTCGGCGATGGCCTTGACGCGCTCCAGCGCAGCCGGAGCCGACAGCGCGAATTCC
>Ga0097691_1002763_pt1 | contig 11330 bp, 20 predicted proteins | sample NGESurdeep072012_8_FD_72858 | JGI IMG/M metagenome (GOLD analysis project Ga0097691, IMG submission 72858) | Arctic peat soil microbial communities from Barrow, Alaska - NGEE Surface sample 210-1 deep-072012 | ecosystem: Environmental > Terrestrial > Soil > Wetlands > Peat ...
CGCGCTCTTCGCCCAGCGCCAGCACGACCGCGCCCACCCCTTCGATTAAACGACGGTGAAGACCTCGGGTCCGTCGTCGGTCACCGCGATCGTGTGCTCGAAGTGGGCGGACAGCGCGCCGTCCTGGGTCATGACACCCCACCCGTCGTCGAGAACGTAGGTCTCGTACGAACCGACGTTGACCATGGGCTCGATGGCGAAGACCATCCCCTCCTTCAACGTCGGTCCGGGCGTGCCGGGCCAGTAGTTGGGGACCTGGGGACTCTCGTGCATCTCGGTGCCGATCGCGTGACCCACGTACTCGCGCACGACCGAGTAACCCGCGGCCTCGGCGACCTCTTGGACCGCGCGTCCCACCTCGTGGAGACGATTGCCGACGCGCAGCTGATCGATACCGGCCCACATCGAGCGCTCGGTCACCTCGATGAGTCGGCGCGCCTCGGCACTGATCGTCCCCACCGCGGCGGTGTAGGCGGCGTCGCCGTGGTAGCCCTCGATGATGGCGCCGCAGTCGATCGAGATGATGTCGCCCTCTTCGAGGACGTAGTCACCGGGAATGCCGTGGACAATCATGTCGTTGGGGCTCGTGCAGATGACCGCAGGGAAGCCGTGGTAGTTCAAGAAATTGGACCGCGCACCGCGCCTGGCGAGCACGTCGGCGGCGACCTCGTTGAGCTGTCGGGTCGTCACGCCCGGGCGGATCGCCGCGCGCGTCGCCTCGTGCATCTCGGCGACGACCCGGCCGGCCTTGCGCATCTTGTTCAACTCTCCGATCGAACGTCTCACGCAAGACCCCGTTCGCGCACCACGACCTTGATGGCACCCGTCACCTCGTCGGGTGTCTGGTCACCGTTGACGCTCACCAGCAGCCCGCGCGCCGCGTAGAACTCGAGCAACGGTGCCGTGTCGCGCTCGTAGGTCTCGAGGCGCTGGCGGATCGCCTCGGGCTTGTCGTCGGCGCGTTGGATGACGTCGCCGCCACACTTCTCGCACGTTCCCGAGATGGCCGAGACGTCGGTCTCACTGTAGATCGCGCCACACTCCTGGCATACGCGACGCGCCGAGAGCCGCTTCGTGACGAGATCGATCGGCACGTCAAGATTGATGCAGAGCTTGACGCCGTCGTCGCCGAGCAGGCGCTCGAGCGCCTCCGCCTGGGCGAGCGTTCGCGGGAAGCCGTCGAGCAACGCGCCGCGTGCGGCGTCGGACTCGAGGAAGCGGGCCTCGACCAATTTGATTACCAGGTCGTCCGAGACCAGTGCGCCCGCGTCCATGACGCTCGACACCTCGCGGCCGAGCGGCGAGTCCGACTTCACGGCCGCGCGCAGGATGTCGCCCGTCGAGACGTGGGGAATCGAGTAGATCTCGGCGAGGCGAGCGCACTGCGTTCCCTTGCCCGCACCTTGTTTGCCAAGGATCACGAGGTTTAGACGTGCCGACATGGCTATCGCTTCAGGAAGCCTTCGTAGTTGCGCATCATGAGCTGGCTGTCAATCTGTCGCATCGTCTCGAGTGCCACGCCGACCGCGATCAGCAAGGTCGTGCCGTAGTACGGGAAACGGTTGATGTTCCACAGGGCCATCAGGATGCTCGGGATCACCGCCACCGACGCGAGGAACACCGCGCCCACCACCGTGATGCGGCTGAGCAACTTGGCGAAGTACTTCTCGGTCGGCAGACCCGGTCGGATGCCCGGCACGAAGCCGCCCTGCTGGCGCAACTGCTCGGCCTGCTGGTGCGGCTCGAAGGCGATGTACACGTAGAAGAACGTGAAGGCGAGGATCAACACGAAGTCCGAAAGGATGTAGAAGAAACTCGTCGGGTGCAACGAGGAGTTGACGAAGTTCTGGAACCCGGTCCAGGGAACGATGTTGGACATCAGCACCGGGATATAGAGCACCGAGGAGGCGAAGATGATCGGGATAACACCCGACTGGTTCACCTTCAAGGGGATGTACGTCGAGTTCCCGCCCATCTCCTTTCGTCCGACGACCCGTCGCGCAAACGTCACCGGGATTCGCCGCTGGCCGTTGTCCATGAAGACGATGAGCACCAGCAGCGCAATCGAGATGAGCAGGATGACGAAGAACTTGAACGGGCCACCCTCGCTGTACACCGCGCGTCCACCCGTCGGCAGGCCCGCGACGACGTTCGCGAAGATCAACAGGCTCATGCCTTGACCGATGCCGCGCTGGGTGATGAGCTCGGCGAGCCACATCACGAAGGCCGTGCCGGCGGTCATGATCAACACCATGAAGAGTCCGAGCCAGATCGTGAACTTGGGGATGAGGTCGATGTTGAAGCCGAGCAGCGCCTGGTCGTGGCCGTGGAAGGCGTAGATCAGACCGGTCGACTGCAGGAGTGCCAGCCCGATCGTCAGGTACCGCGTGGTCTGGGTGATCCTCTTCTGACCAACGGCGCCCTGGTCACGCCACTGCGTGAGCTTGGGAATGACGGTCGTGAGCAACTGGATCACGATGGAACTCGTGATGTAGGGCATGACGCCGAGGCCGAAGACGGCGAGACGCGTCAGTGCGCCGCCCGAGAAGAGGTTCAAGAACCCCAGCACGCCGCTCGCGCCAGCCTTGGACTGGAGCAACGTGACCTGTGACCAGCTGACGCCAGGGATCGGCAGGTTCGCGCCGAGTTGGTACAGACAGATGATCGCGATCGTGAACAGGACCTTGTTGCGAAGGTCCGGTACGCGAAAGATGTTCCCCAGTCGGCGAAGCACGATCAGGCCCTAGCGGTTCTGGTGCTGGTTGCCCGACGCGGGTGGACGAACGGCGAACGGCTTGTCGAGTTCGGTCGTTGTGCCGCCGGCGGCTTCAATGGCGGCCTTCGCCGACGCGGAAAACGCGTGCGCCGAGACGTTCATCTTCGTCTTCAAGGTCCCGCGACCGAGGATCTTCACGAGGTCCTTCTTGCGCGCGAGGCCGTTCTCGACGAGCACGTCGAGGTTGACGTCACTCACGCCCAGCACGACGAGCGTGTCCAGGTTCACGGGCGTGTACTCGACGCGGAACGGGTTGGTGAATCCCTTCAACTTGGGGATGCGCTGCAGGAGCGGCAACTGGCCGCCCTCGAAGCCCGCGGGAATCGTACGGCGCGCCTTCTGGCCCTTGGTACCGCGGCCGGCGGTCTTGCCGCCCTTACCGGCGATACCACGTCCGACGATCCTCTTGCGATGCGTGGAGCCCTCGGGTGATTTCAGATCGTGCAACTTCATCAGTTGACCTCTTCTACTTTGATCAGGTGCGGCACGCGAGCGATCATTCCGTGAATCTCGGGGCGATCGGGCAACACGTTGGACTGGCCGATGCCGCGAAGTCCGAGCGCGCGCAGCGTACCGCGGTGCTTGGGCTTGGTGGCGATGGCCGAACGAATCTGGGTGACTTTGAGCTGGGTCATCTCTAGGCCTCCGTTACCTTGAACAAGTCGCCTTCGCGCTGACGCTCACGGTACGCGCGCAGCGTGCCCGAAGGGATGACGTGATCGGCGGTCTGGTCGCGCGAGGCGGCGATCTCCTCGGGACGACGCAACTGCTTCAACCCTTCGATCGTCGCGTGCGCCACGTTGATGCCGTTGGACGAACCGAGCGACTTGGCGATGATGTCCTTCACGCCGGCCATCTCGAGGATGGCGCGGGCGGCACCACCGGCAATGACGCCGGTACCGGGTGCGGCGGGCTTCATCAGCACACGACCGGCGCCCGAACTGCCGAGCACCGGGTAGACGATCGTCGTGCCGGCGAGGGGCACGTCGAAGAGGTTCTTGCGAGCCTCCTCGATACCCTTTTGGACCGCGAGGCCCGCTTCCTTCGCCTTGCCGTAGCCGAGACCGACCCTGCCCTTGCCGTCGCCAATGACCATGAGGGCGGTGAAGGAGAAACGACGTCCACCCTTCACGACCTTGGACACGCGGTTGACCTTGATGGTCCGCTCTTCGTACTGCTCTAGGTCACTCATTAGAACTCCAGTCCGGCGGCCCGCAACGCGTCCGCAAAGGCGGCGACGCGACCGTGGTAGTCGAATCCACCGCGGTCGAAGACCACGGTGGTGATGTTGGCGGCCTGGGCGCGTTGCGCGAGCAGCGCGGCCACGGCCTTGGCCCCGTCGACGTTGCCGCCGGTCGTGGCCTTGAGGGTCGGCTCCACCGATGAGGCGGACGCCAACGTGCGACCGGCGACGTCGTCGATGATCTGGGCCGAGATGTGCTTGTTGGTACGGCTCACGGCGACGCGCGGACGTTCGGCCGTGCCCGAGAGGCGACGGCGGATCCGGGCGTGGCGACGCTCGCGTAGTTCACGTGTAGTTCGTGCCATTACTTTGCAGCCTTTCCAGCCTTGCGCGCCACTCGTTCACCGAGGTAGCGCACTCCCTTGCCCTTGTAGGGCTCGGGCTTACGAAGCTTGCGGATCGACGCGGCCACGCGGCCGACGACTTCCTTGTCGGCACCCTTGACGATCACGCGCGTAGGGGCGGGCACCTCGAAGGTGATCCCCTCGGGGGCGGTGAACTTCACGGGGTGCGAGAAACCGAGCGCCAGGTCGAGCACGCCGGGTCCGCCCGAGGCGGCGCGGTAGCCGACACCGATGATCTCGAGTTCCTTGGACCAGCCGTCGGTCACGCCGGTCACCATGTTGGCGACCAGGGTGCGCGTCAGTCCGTGCAGCGAGCGGTACATGGTCTCGTCGTTCAGTCGGTCGACGGTCAGGACGTCGCCCTCTTGGACGACGGTGATCCCTTCGGGCAGCGTGCGGTGCATGGTCCCGTTGGGACCCTTCACCGTCACGACGCTCTCGTCCACGTCGACGGTGACCGACGAGGGCACCGTGATCGGGTTTCGGCCAATTCGCGACATCAGCGAACCTCCTGGGAGACAGTGGGCTGGTTACCAGACATAACAGAGCACCTCGCCGCCCAGCTTGGCCTTGCGGGCCTCGCGATCGGTCATGAGACCGTGGCTCGTCGACACGACGGCGACGCCCACGCCACCGAGCACCTTGGGCATCTGGTCGGACTTCTTGTAGATACGAAGACCGGGCTTGGAGACGCGCTTGATACCGATGATGGTCTTCTTGCGGTCCTCTGAGTACTTCAGGTTGATCTCGAGCGTCGCGCCGGGCTTGCCGTCGAGCTTGGTGACGGTAAAGCTGCCGATGAAGCCCTCGCGCTGGAGGATCGTCGCGAGACTCTCCTTCAACTTCGAGCTGGGCATTTTGACGCTGTCGAACATGGCCGAATTCGCGTTGCGGATCCGCGTGAGCATGTCGGCGATGGGGTCAGTCATTGTCATAGCTGTCCTCCTACCAACTCGCCTTGGTCACGCCGGGAATTTCACCGGCGTGGACCATCTGACGCAAGCAGATGCGGCACAGGCCGAACTTGCGGTACACCGAACGCGGGCGACCGCAGCGCTCACAGCGCGTGTAGGCACGCGTTGAGAACTTCGGCGTCTGCTTTTGCTTGATTCGAAGGGCTTTCTTCGCCATGACTATCGATTCTCCTGCTTGAAGGGGAAGCCGTACGCACTGAGGAACGCGCGACCTTGCTCGTCGGTCGCAGCCGTGGTGACAATGGTGATGTCGAATCCACGTGGTGCGTCGATCTTGTCGTAGTCGATCTCGGGGAAGATCAACTGGTCGTTGATGCCAAACGTGTAGTTGCCGTGACCGTCGAATGACTTGGGCGACAAACCACGAAAGTCTCGAATTCGCGGGATCGCGAGGCTCAATAGACGATCGAAGAACTCCCAGGCGCGGTCGCCTCGCAACGTGACCTTCACGCCAATGGGCTGCTCCTCACGAAGCTTGAAACTCGCGATGGACTTCTTGGCCCGGGTCACGACCGGCTTCTGGCCGGTGATGAGCTCGAGGTCGCGCTGAGCGCCCTCGAGCAGTGACGCCTGCTGGGTGGCACGCCCGACGCCCGAGTTCAGGACGATCTTGGACAGGCGCGGCACCTGCATGATGTTGTCAAGGCCGAGCTGCTCCTTGAGGGCAGGGCGGATCTCCTGGTCATAACGGGTCTTCAGACGTGGACGGACGGCAGTGCTCACAGCGCCTCCCCGCACTTGCGACAGACGCGAGCCTTGGCTCCGTCAACGACTCGAAGACCGATCTTCGCTGGTCCCTTGTGTCCCGTGCACCACAGCGCCACGTTCGAGACGTGCAGCGGCATCAACTTGTCGATGATGCCGGCCTGCATGGTCGAGCCGGACTGCTTGGTGTGGCGCTTGACGATGTTGAGACCGTCGAGAACCACCATGTTGCTCGCCGGCATCGCTTCTTCGACGTTGGCGCGCTCGCCGCGGAACTTGCCGGCGATCACGAGCACGTCGTCACCTTTACGAATCTTCATTACAACACCTCCGGGGCCAAGGAAATAATGCGCATGAACTTCTTGTCGCGAAGCTCACGGCCAACGGGTCCGAAGATTCGGGTACCGCGCGGCTGCAACTGGTCGTTGATCAGCACCGCGGCGTTCTCGTCGAACTTGATATAGGAACCATCGGGACGACGGCGCTCTTTGGCGGTGCGAACAACGACGCAGCGGACCACGTCGCCCTTCTTCACCGCGGCACCGGGGATGGCGTCCTTCACCGTCGCGATGAAGACGTCACCGATCGACGCGTAGCGACGGCGAGAGCCGCCCAGTACGCGGATGCAGAGGACTTCCTTCGCGCCGCTGTTGTCGGCCACCTTGAGACGGGACTCTTGTTGAATCATCGCGCACGCTCCACGACTTCGGTGAGGCGCCAGCGCTTGAGCTTGGACAGGGGACGAGTCTCCTGGACGCGCACTTTGTCACCGATCTTGGCTTCGTTCTTCTCGTCGTGGACGTAGAGCTTCTTGGTGCGCTGCACGGTCTTGCCGTAACGGGGGTGACTCACCCGCTCATTGACGGCGACGACCAACGTCGCGTCCATCTTGTCCGATATCACAATGCCCTCGCGAACCTTGCGAGGGTTCGCTCGGGTCGTGTCGGGCTCGGCGGCGGGCGTCACGACGTCGGGCGTCACGACGGTCTCCTCTACGGGGGTCTCGGTCGCTTCGTCGATCGTCTGATCGTTCGTTTCGAAATTCGTGATGTCACTCATGACTGCTCACTCTCCTGGGCGGCCTCGTGGGCCGCGATCTCGCGCTCGCGCAGGAACGTCGAGAGGCGCGCGATGTCCTTGCGCACTTCACTCAGTCGTGCCGAGTTGTCAAGCTGGCCGGTCGCCAGCTGGAATCGCAGGTTGAACAGCTCACGGCGTGTCTCGGCCAAGCGCTCAACCAGTTCATTGTCACCGAGGAGACGGAGTTCAGCGACTCGTTCTTTCGTCTTCGCCATTAGATGCTCACCTCCGGGGTGCCGTGGGTTCCGGGTCGGATGACGAACTTCGCCTTGATCGGCAACTTTTGGATCGCGCGCTCCATAGCGGCGCGAGCCAACGTCTCGTCGACGCCACCCAGTTCGAAGAGGATGCGGCCGGGCTTGACGACGGCAACCCAGAACTCGGGATTGCCCTTGCCCGAACCCATACGTGTCTCGGCGGGCTTCTGGGTGACGGGCTTGTCCGGGAACACCCGGATCCAGACCTTGCCACCACGCTTGACGTGGCGGGTCATCGCGATACGAGCGGCCTCGATCTGACGTGCGGTGATCCAACCCCGTTCGAGGGCTTGGATGCCGAAGTCGCCGAAGGACAACTCGCTGCCACCCTTGGTCATGCCGGCCATGCGGCCTCGGTGCTGCTTGCGGTGCGCGGTCTTGCGGGGCATCAACATGATTACTCGGCGTCCTTTCGGAAGTGCGGCGTGTCGGTGTGATCTTGCGCGGTACGGCGTTCGATCTCCTCTTCCACGCTCAACTGACGCTCGACCTCTTCGGTCACGGCGAGCAAGTCGGCCGGATTCACGTCGACAACATCGACATCGACATCGACGTCGACATCGGGCGCAGCGTCCACGACGGCGTCATCGGCGGCGTCCACGGCGTCAGTTGCGAGCGGCTCGGTCTCAACGCGACGACGTCCACCACCGGCGCGAACGACACCCTTGGGCGCCGTGCCCGACGCGGCGACCGGGACGGCGTCACCGGCGGCCATCGCGGCCTCACGAACGATCTTCTCGTCATTGGTCAATTGATAGGGAAGGATGTCGCCCTTGTAGATCCACACCTTGACGCCGATACGACCCGTCGAGGTACGCGCCTCACGGAAGCCGTAGTCAATGTCGGCGCGCAGCGTGTGGAGCGGTACGCGACCCTCGCGGTACGACTCGCGTCGCGACATTTCCGCGCCGCCGAGTCGGCCTGACGCCTGGATCTTCACGCCCATGGCACCGGCCTTCTGCACGGTCTGGATGCCGCGCTTCATCGCACGACGGAAGGCCACGCGGCGAAGCAACTGGTCACAGATCCCCTGGGCGATGAGCGCCGCGTCGAGCTCGGGCTGCTTGATCTCCTGGATGTTGAGCGAGATCTTGTTCTTCTGTCCGGTGATCTTCTCGAGGTCCTTCTTCAAACGCTCAGCTTCGGCGCCGCGGCGACCAATCACGATGCCCGGACGGGCGGTGTGGATGTCGACGCGGATGCGGTCCGAGTTGCGCTCGATCTCGATGCGGCTCACGGCCGCACTCTCGAGTTGACGCGTCAGGTAGTCGCGAATCTTCCAGTCCTCGATGACGAGGTCCTTGTAGCCGCGCTCCTTGAACCAGCGCGACTTCCAGTCCGTCGTGATACCGAGGCGGAAACCGTAGGGATTTACCTTCTGGCCCATTACTTGTCCGTCTCCTCAGTGGTGTCCTCGGACACCGTTTGGTCCGTTGAGTCCAGCTCAACGGTCGTCTCGTCAACATCGCTCGGCGCGACGTCGTTGTGGTCTTCGGTCTCGACCGTTTCGGTCTCAACGGCCTCGGCCTCAACGGCCTCGGTCTCGACGACGTCGGTCTCGATCAGCTCGTTCTCGGCTTCCTCGGCAGCGTTCTCACGCTTGTTGAGACTCGCCTGCTGGTCGGCGCGACGACGCGAGGAGGCGACGCGGCGCGTGCGCGAGACGGCGGCCTGCGCGTTGCGCGCGGAGCGCAGCACCTCGAGGCGGTCGTCGTCCAGACGCGACACGATCACCGTGATGTGACAAGAACGCTTTCGAATCTTTCCCGCGCGTCCTCGCGCCCGGGGCGTGAAACGCTTCATCGTGACGCCCTCGTCGGCGTAGGCGGCCGAGACGAAGAGCTCGTCGGCGGCGAGTCGGTCGTTGTTCACGGCGTTGGCGACGGCCGAAGCCAGTACCTTGCCGATGACGTCGGCGGCCTCACGGGTCGTGCCGGCCAGGATCTCACGGGCCGTCGTGACGTCCTCGTTGCGAATCAGGTTCAACACGACACGGGCCTTGCTCGCCGACATGTGGTAGCCGCGCAGCGTCGCGCGCGTGCCCTCACGCTCGTTGGTCTTGGGGCCGGTCATTAGCGCTTACCCGTCTTTTCTTGTCCGGCGTGGAACTTGAACGTGCGCGTCGGCGCGAACTCGCCGAGCTTGTGTCCGACCATGGACTCGCTGACGAACACCGGGACGTGGCGACGTCCGTCGTGCACGGCGAAGGTGTGACCGACCATGTCGGGGATCACCGTCGAACGACGGCTCCAGGTCTTGATGACCTTCTTCTCGTTGGCCGCGTTCATCGCGTCCACCTTCTTCAAAAGGTGGGCATCGATGAAGGGACCCTTCTTTAGGCTTCGTGACATTTTCTACCTACCTCCGCGAGCCGCGTCCACGGCGACGACGAATAATGAGCGCGTCTGATGTCTTTGGCAGACGCGTACGACCTTCGGGCTGACCCCACGGCGACACCGGGTGACGACCACCGGATGTCTTGCCTTCTCCGCCACCGAGTGGGTGGTCGACCGGGTTCATCGCCACACCACGGGTCTGGGGGCGAATGCCCTTCCAGCGGTTGCGACCGGCCTTGCCGATCTTGATGAGCTCGTGCTCGGAGTTGCCGACGACGCCCAGCGTGGCGCGACAGTCGATTGGCACGCGACGCATTTCGGTCGAGGGGAGACGTAGCGTGGCGAAGCCACCATCCTTGGCCACGAGCTGAACGCTCATGCCGGCGCTGCGGGCCATCTTGCCACCACCGCCGGGACGAAGCTCCACGTTGTGCACGGTCGAACCGGTCGGGATGTAGCGCATGGGCAACGCGTTACCGGTGCGAATGTCGGCCTTGGGACCGGACTCGACGTAGTCGCCGACCTTGAGACCGTTCGGCGCGAGGATATAACGCTTCTCGCCGTCGAGGTAGTGCAGCAGCGCGATGCGACAGGTGCGGTTCGGGTCGTACTCAATGGCGGCGACCTTCGCGGGCACGGCGTCCTTGTTGCGCCTGAAGTCCACGACGCGGTACTGCTGCTTGTGGCCACCGCCGCGGTGACGCGAGGTCTTGCGGCCGTAGTTGTTGCGCCCACCCGTCTTGGGCTTGGGCTGCAGCAGCGACTTCTCCGGTCGGTCCTTCGTGATCTCGACGAAGTCAGAGACCGTCTGGAACCGACGTCCGGGGCTGGTGGGTTTGCGGTGTCGCAGTGCCATACCTGTCCTTAATTCTCGAAGAGGTTGATCGAGTCGCCCTGCCTCAGGGTGACGATGGCCCGCTTCGTGCCGGGGCGTTGGCCGACGACACCGGTGCGACGGTTGCGCGTCGACTTACCCTTGCGGTTGAGAGTGTTGACGTTGACGACCTTCACGTTGAAGGCCTGCTCGACGGCGTTGCGCACGTCGACCTTGGTGGCCTTGGGGTCAACGATGAAGACGTAGGTGTGGTTGTCCATCAGGCCGTAGGTCTTCTCCGAGACCACCGGGCGGATGAGCACGCTCATGGCGTCGCGCATTAGTCGTTCTCCTTGGCGTTCAAGAGGGTCGCGTCGGTGAACAGGAGCCAGTCGCAGTCCAGGACGTCGTAGGCGTTGACCTCACCGACGTCGATGGTCTTGACGTTGTCGAGGTTGCGAAACGAGTGGAACGCGACCGCGTCGTCGCGACTCAGCACGACGAGGATCTTGCCCGCAAGGCCCATGGCGAGCAGTGAGCCGACGGCCTCTTTGGTCTTGGGCTGCGTCCAGTTCGCGAAGCTGTCGACGATCGCGACGCGCTCTTCGCTGGCGCGGTCCGACAGGGCCGAGTAGAGCGCCAGACGGATCATCTTCTTGGGGGTCTTCTGGTCGTACTTGCGCGGCTTGGGTCCGAGCGCGATGCCACCACCGGGATAGTGGGGGGCGCGGATGGTTCCCTGACGGGCACCGCCGGTCCCCTTCTGGTTGAACGGCTTCCTGCCACCACCGCGCACTTCCT
>Ga0097691_1002764_pt1 | contig 11325 bp, 11 predicted proteins | sample NGESurdeep072012_8_FD_72858 | JGI IMG/M metagenome (GOLD analysis project Ga0097691, IMG submission 72858) | Arctic peat soil microbial communities from Barrow, Alaska - NGEE Surface sample 210-1 deep-072012 | ecosystem: Environmental > Terrestrial > Soil > Wetlands > Peat ...
GAGCGCACCCGCAACGTTCCGATCCTCGCGATAGCCGCAGCCGATAACAATGCGCGGCTGGTGCGCGGCCTGGAATCGGGGTGAACGATTACCTGATCCGCCCGATCGACAAGAACGAGATGCTGGCGCGCGTGCGCACCTGGATCAAGAAGAAGCGCTACACCGGACGGCTGCGTGACAACGTGCAGATGTCGATCGAAATGGCGATCACCGACGCGCTCACCAGCCTGTTCAACCGCCGCTACATGGAGATGCACCTGGCGACCCTGGTCGAGCAGGCGGCCCCGCGCGCGGCAAGCCGATCGGGCTGATGGTGCTCGACATCGACTTTTTCAAGTCGATCAATGACGGCCACGGCCACGATGCCGGCGACGACGTGTTGCGTGAATTCGCACTGCGCATCCGCAAGGCGATCCGCAACATCGATCTCGCCTGCCGTTATGGCGGCGAGGAATATGTCATCGTGATGCCGGAAACCGACTTGGCGGTGGCGACCACGGTGGCCGAGCGGCTGCGCCGGCGTATCGCCACCGAGCCGTTCGCGATCCAGCAAGGCGCGCGCTCGCTGGGGTGACGATTTCGATTGGCATCGCCGCGTTGGGCGCTCCCGGCGACAATGCTGCAGCGATCCTTAAGCGTGCCGACCAGGCGCTCTATCGCGCCAAGCGCGACGGCCGCAACCGGGTGGTCCCGGACGCGGCCTAGAACAGGATCCCAAAAAAGCCTGCCCCCAGACTTGATCCGGGGGCAGGCTTTTTCGGGCTCATGCACTAGCGTCGAAGCGACGCGGCGGTCACTTGATCTTGGATTCGCGATACTCGACGTGCTTCTTGGCGATCGGATCGTATTTCTTCTTGGTCAACTTATCGGTCTGCGTGCGCGAGTTCTTCTTGGTCACATAATAGTGGCCGGTATCGGCGCTCGACACGAGCTTGATCTTTAGACTGATGGCTTTGGCCATGGAATTGCCCTCGAAACGGAATGGTGGTGGCGGTGTTAGTCTTTGGCGCGGAACCTAGCGCCGGGGCGGCAAATGTCAAGAAATCGCGATTTTTGGTAGTGGTACAGTTTGTTTGTGGCGGCCTATTTTCCGGCGAGAATATAGCGAAGCCCACGGCCGACGAGCCAACATGAAACGGCAACGAAGGGCAAAATAACAGCCGCAGAGATGGAGCTGGCACGATCTGCTGAATGGCCCGTGACCAGCAATCCAACTGCTAACAGAGTGCCGAGAAGAAAAAGCGCAGCTGATCCAATAGAGAACATTTCCTAGCCTTGCGGCCGTAATCGTCTTAAATGGCGCTTTCCCACGCTTCTAGCATATCAACCACGTCGCTCATTTCCCATAGGCGTTCGATTATGCGCGGACGCTTTGGGTGCTTTTGCGGCTTATCCGGCATGGTCAGTGCGAAAAAGAGAAGTAGATCACTGGGATGATGATCGCCAAAGCGATCACGGCCGAAAGCACTATGCGGGTGCGGTCGTTCATGCCCTCATTGAGGGCTGCCCTCAGTCCGCGTCAAGTCTCAATCGACATTGGCCACAATTAGACTGGTCCACTTCCCGATTTTGCGGCGTCTACAGCAGTTCCCGGAAGAATTTCCGCTCGATCATAAAATAATACGGCACCGGCAGGCCATGACCCATGCCGGCCTCGACGCGGGCGGCAAGCTCTTCCAGAACAATTCCGGTAATGGTCGGCATGTCGAGATGGGTTGCTTGCTCGATCGGCACCCAGGTGAGCTCGACCAGCTCGGACTCCGGCCCCACCACGCCCTCGATTCTGTGCGCGATCGCGGAGGCGTCAGCCGTGAAGAAACGCGTGTCGAAGCGCCGCGGCCGCCGCGGCGGCGTCACCGCGCGGGCGATCAAATGGATTTGGCCGAGGTCGGGATGCACACGCGCCTTGGCAAACTCGGTCCAGATCTCGCCCGGTGATGCCGGGGACACGTCGCGCTTGACGCCGAGCAGCAGGCCGGTCTCTTCCGCCATTTCGCGCACCGCCGCCAGCGCAATGGCGCGCGCCAGTTCCGCGCTTGGGTTGGCGACCCGCTCCATGAGCTTCTTTTCCATATCCGGATGCAGCTCACTCACCGCCGACATCAGACGGTCGAGCGGCTCGATACGCCCGCCCGGGAATACGAACTTGCCCGGCATGAATTTGTGGCTCTGGTGGCGGCGCCCAAGCAACACTTTCGGCTTCGGCCCGGCGCGGTCGATCAGCATCAGGGTTGCCGCATCGCGCGGCTCACTGTCGGGGAACGATTGGTCGCGTTCCGCCACCGTCATCCGTTCGGCCCAGAGTCTTCCCAGATCAATCGTCATCAGGTCTTCCGTTGTTGCCGGCGCTGCCGGTTCGATTTGCCGCGCTCCTGCCGTCGCGGCGCGTGTTGCGGGCGGCGTTGCGGTCTACCGGCGCGTCCCTCGGAGAGAAGCTCGAAACGCAGCGCGCCGGCAACGGGTGCGGCTTCCACCAGTTTGACGGTGACGCGGTCGCCGAGCCGGTAGGTTTCGCCGCTGCGGCTGCCGACCATGGCGTGGCCGGCCTCGTCATGGCGGAAATATTCATCGCCGATGGTGCGCGCGGGCACGAAGCCGTCGGCGCCGGTGTCGTGCAACTTCACGAACAGGCCGGCGCGGTGGACGCCGGAAATGCGGCCATCGAAGGTTGCGCCGATACGGTCGGCGAGGAAATGCGCGATCAGCCGGTCTTTGGTTTCGCGCTCGGCCAGCATGGCGCGGCGCTCGGTGGCTGAAATCTGCGCGGAGACCTCGGACAGCGCCTTCACGTCGGCGGCCTCGGGCAATCCGTCGGGCCCAAGCTTGAGCGCGCGGATCAGTCCGCGATGCACGATCAGGTCGGCATAGCGTCGAATGGGCGAGGTGAAATGCGCGTAGCGGCGCAGATTGAGGCCGAAATGGCCGTAATTCTCCGCCGCATATTCGGCCTGCGCCTGCGTGCGCAGCACCACGTCGTTTGTCAGTTGCTCGGCATCGCGGCCCTTCGCCTGCGCGAGGATGCGGTTGAAGGCTTCCGGGCGCAACGCGCCGGCTTTCGCGAACGGGATATCAAGTGTGGCGAGGAATTCGCGCAACGCGTTGACTTTCTCGATCGAAGGCTCGTCATGCACGCGGTAGATCAGCGGAATGTGCGCGCGCTCGAGCGTCTCGGCGGCGGCGACATTGGCGAGGATCATGTACTCCTCGATCAGCCGGTTGGCTTCCAGCCGTTCCGGCGTGACCACGCGATCGACGGTGCCGTCGGCCTGCAGCAGGATTTTCCGTTCCGGCAAGTCGAGATCGAGCGGCTGACGCTCGCCGCGCGCCCGCTTGAGCACTTCATAGGCGGCGTAGAGCGGCTCCAGCACCGGCGCGATCAGCGGCGCGGTGTCCTCATCGGTGCGTCCGCCGATCGCCACTTGCGTCTGCGCATAGGAGAGCCGCGCGGCCGACCGCATCATGATGCGGTGGAATGTGTGCGAACGCTTGCGCCCATCGGCGCCGATCACCATGCGCACGGCCAAGGCGGCGCGATCCTCGCGCGGACGCAACGAACACAGGTCGTTGGAAATGCGCTCGGGCAGCATCGGCACCACGCGGTCGGGGAAGTAGACCGAATTGCCGCGCACCAGCGCTTCGCGATCGAGCGCGGAGCCGGGCGTGACGTAATGGGCGACGTCGGCGATGGCGACGCTGACGATGAAGCCGCCCGAATTTCCCGACGCCGTATCCGGCTCGGCGTGCACGGCGTCGTCGTGATCTTTGGCGTCCGGCGGATCGATGGTCACGAACGGCACGCGCCGCCAGTCTTCGCGGCCGGCGAGTGTTGTGGCTTTGGCGGCGTCCGCTTCGTGGAGCGTCTCGCGGTGGAAGACGTGGGGAATCGCGTGCGCATGAATGGCGATCAGGCTCACCGCCTTTTCGCTCGCGAGCGAGCCCAGTCGCTCCACGACGCGCCCGGTGGGCAACCCCAATCGCGGCGCGCGGGTGGTTTCGACCGCGACCAGATCGCCGTCCTCTGCTTGCCCGGTGGCGCCCGCCGGGATGCTAAGTTCCTTGCCAAGCATCTTCTTGTCGACCGGCTCCAGCCGGCCGCCGCCATGCGGACTTTTTCGAAAAATCCCCAGTACGCGATGTTTGGGACGGTCGATGATCTTGATGACGCGGCCGCGGTGGCGGATGCCGCCGTCTTCCTCGATTTCCTCGATGTGCAACAGAACGCGGTCGCCGATGCCGGCGGCTTCGCCGGGTCGCGTCTTGCGCGGAACGTGGATGCGGATTTTCGGTGCTTGCCCGTGCGCTTCCACGTCCCATTCGTCGGGCGTGGCGAGCAACTCGCCGTCGCTGTCGCGCGCGATCACGTCGGCGAGCACGGTGGCGGGCAAGGTGCCCGGGTGGTGGAGCTTCTTGCGCTTGCGCTCGACCGCGCCTTCGTCGGCGAGTTCACGCAGCATACGCTTGAGCTCGGCGCGCATGGCGTTCTTGAGGCCGAAGGCGCGGGCGATTTCGCGGGTGCCGACTTTGCCGCGCTGGTTGCCGATGAAGGCAAGAAGGTCGGCCTTGGAGGGGAGGGAAGGCGTCTTTTTGGATTGCTTGTTCAAAATAGATGGTCCTGCGCCAAGCGCATGATCCCGGAAAGTGGGAACCGGTTTCCGGACAAGATCATGCGCAGAAAATCGAGGCGCTGTTGTAAATGAATGTAATGATCGGGCGCAGTGTTCGCTAGCTACTCGGCGGCCTTGGTGCGGCGCGCGGGCTTAGATTTGGCGGCAGCGGCAGCGGCGGCGGCAGCCGGCTTCTTCGGCTTGGCGGCGGGTTTCGCGGCCGCCTTCTTACCGGAGCCCTGCTTGCGTCCGGCCGCGCGACGACCCTTCGGGGTATTGCCGACCGCGGCGGTACGGGCATCGAGCAAGACCACCGCTTCGTCGAGCGTCACCGTATCGGGCGTCTTGTCGCCGGTTAGTGTGGCGTTGACGCCATTGTGGCTGACATAGGGGCCGTAGCGGCCGTTCTTGACCACGATTGGGCCGCCCTTGTCAGGATGCTCGCCTAGCGTCTTGCCGGGATCGGCACCGAAGCGGCGGCCCTTTTTCGGATTGGCGATCTTGTCGGCGATCAGATGCATGGCGCGGTTGAGGCCGACGGTGAGAACGTCGTCGCCTTCTTCCAGGCTCGCATAGACTTTGCCGTGCTTGACGTAGGGTCCGAAGCGGCCGACGCCGGCCAAAATCGGCTCGTTGTCTTCCGGCGATAGGCCGACTTCGCGCGGCAGCGACAGCAGCGCCAGCGCGTTTTCGAGATCGATATCTTCGGGTGCGACGCCTTTCGGCAGGCTGGTGCGCTTGGGCTTCTCGGGTGGCGGGGGCTTTGGGCCCTTCGAACCTTTGGGACGCTTTTCGACCGGCGCCTGTTCGCCCAGTTGCAGATAAGTCCCGAAACGTCCGCCGCGAATTGTCACTTCGAGATTGCTGACCGGGTCGACACCAAGCACTTTCGTGCTCTGGACGCCGCCGGCCCCCGGCGTCATCTGCCGGGTGAAGCGACATTCCGGATAATTCGAACAGCCGATGAAGGCGCCGAAACGGCCGACCTTGAGCGACAGGTTTCCGGTGCCGCAGGTCGGGCATTGCCGCACCTCGCCGCCGTCGGCGCGCACCGGGAAAATGTGCGGCTCGAGCAGATCGTTGAGCGCGTCGAGCACCTGGGTGATGCGCACTTCCTTGATGTCGTTGACGGCGCCGATGAAGTCGCCCCAGAAATCCTCCAGCACCTTCTTCCAGTTCAACTCGTTGTTGGAAACACGGTCGAGCTGCTCTTCGAGCGAGGCGGTGAAATCGTATTCGACGTAACGCTGGAAGAAGCTTTCCAGGAAGCCGACGACGACGCGGCCTTTGTCTTCCGGAATGAGCCGCTTCTTGTCGATGCGCACATAGCCGCGGTCTTGCAGAACTTGCAGGATCGAGGCGTAAGTTGAAGGCCGGCCGATGCCGAGCTCTTCCATGCGCTTGACCAAAGCCGCTTCCGAAAAGCGCGGCGGCGGCTCGGTGAAATGCTGCGCGGCGTCGATCGCCTGCTTGGTCAGCGTCTCGTTTTCCGACATCGCGGGCAGGCGGCGCGACTCTTCGTCCTCGGGCGTCTCGTCCTGGCCTTCCTGATAGAGCGTGAGGAAGCCGTCGAACTTCACCACCTGGCCGGTGGCGCGCAGGTCGATGACGCGCGCACCCGATTTGGCGGCGATATCGACAGTGGTGCGCTCAAGTTCCGCGGATTCCATCTGGCTCGCGACCGCGCGATTCCAGATCAGCTCGTACAGACGCGCCTGATCGCGGTCGACATATTTCGCGACCTGATCGGGCGTGCGGTGGGGGTCGGTCGGGCGCACCGCTTCGTGCGCCTCTTGCGCGTTCTTCGACTTGTTTTGATAGGTGCGCGGCGAGCCCGGAACATATTGTGCGCCGAAATTCTTGCCGATCATGGAGCGGATATCGGCAATCGCCTCCGGCGCTATATCGATGCCGTCGGTGCGCATATAGGTGATGAGGCCAGTGGTCTCGCCGTCGATCTCGACACCTTCATACAGACGTTGCGCCAGGCGCATGGCGATCGCGGGAGCAAATCCAAGCTTGCGGCTCGCCTCTTGTTGCATCGTCGAGGTCGTGAACGGCGGCGGCGGGTTGCGGCGTGCCGGCTTCGCCTCGACGGCGACAACGGTGAACGTTGCGCCTTCGAGCGCTTGCTTCAAGTCCTCGGCCTGCGCGCCGGAGCCGATATCGAGGCGCTGGATCTTCTGCCCGTCGGCGCCAACAAGACGCGCTTCGAAATTGTCGCCCCGTGGCGTCGCCAGCTTGGCGACGATCGACCAGTATTCCTTTTTGACGAATTTCTCGATCTCCAGCTCGCGGTCGCAGACCAGCCGCAACGCGACCGACTGCACGCGGCCGGCCGAGCGCGCGCCCGGCAGCTTGCGCCAGAGCACCGGCGAGAGGGTGAAGCCAACCAGATAGTCGAGGGCGCGGCGCGCCAGATAGGCATCCACCAGCGCGCCGTCGATGGCGCGCGGGTGCTTCATCGCCTCGGTCACCGACTGCTTGGTGATCGCATTAAAGACCACGCGTTCGACCGTCTGGCCTTTCAGCGCATGCTTTTCGTTGAGGGCTTCGAGGACATGCCACGAGATCGCCTCGCCCTCGCGGTCGGGGTCGGTCGCCAGGATGAGGGTGTCGGCCTTCTTGAGGGCGTGGGCGATGTCGTTTACGCGCTTTTGCGATTGGGGATCGATCTCCCAGAGCATTTTAAAATCGTTATCGGGGTCGACCGATCCGTCCTTGGCCGGCAGGTCACGGATGTGACCAAAGGAGGCCAATACCTCGTAGCCGGGCCCAAGATACTTGTTGATCGTCTTCGCCTTGGAAGGCGACTCGACAACGACAACTTTCATGAAAATCCAATGGGTTATCCGCCAAAACGGCCCCGGAGGGAGGCTGAATCGGCCGCGTGTTCGCCGGGAACATGGGGAAGGCGACCCCTACTGTCAAATCAGGGTAGTTCCGAAATCCTTTCAAACCCGCCAATTTGGGCATGAACGCGACCGGATTATCGCTTGAATACAACCGGGAGATGTATTGTATCATCTATACCATTAATAAGATTACTATTTGAACCGGACTGTGTATTTTCACTCGGGGGAACAAACGCAATGCAACTCCAACGGAACGTTGCCCCGCACGGAACTAAGATGCCCGATCAAACCGATGAATCCGGTGGTCGCACGGCGGTAGCCAGTTACGTGGCAACGCTGTCGGCGGATCTTGCCGTAATGGCACGCCGCACCGGCCTCGACACGCTCGGCTATCTGCTCGAAATGGTCCGGCTTGAGGCCGAAAGCACCTCGCGCCACAGCAACGGGCCGAATGGCAGACGTTCTTGAGCATGATCTTTTCCGAAAACCGGTTCCCACCCCGGATCAAGTCCGGGGCAGGCTTTTTCGGGATCATGCTCTGATCACGGTACCTTCACGCCGAGTTTGTCCAAAAACACTGCCGTCGGATTGCCGTCCGGCACCATGCCGAGCTTGGCTTGTTCGGCGCGGATGTTGTCGCGCAGATCGAAATCGACGTGACCTTCGAAGTCGCGCACGTTGTAGCCGCGCTCAGACAATTTTTTCTGCAAAGCGATGCGCGCGTCGCGTGAAAGCGGACGATCGTCGGCGGGCCATGCGGCCTTGATCGGCGCGCCACCGTTCATGCGGTCGGCGAGGTGGCCGACGGCGATCGCATAGGCGTCGGAGTTGTTGTACTCCTTGAGCACCGCATAATTCTCGGTGGCGATGAATCCCGGGCCCTTGGCGCCGCTCGGAAAGAACAGGATGCCGTCACCCGCGGCGGGAAACGGCTTGCCGTCGGTGCGGCGAACGCCGAGCTTTGCCCATCCGGCGAATGTGTCGCGGCTGTGCATATAGTCGAAGCCGTTCGGCACGGTGACTTCAAAGCCCCAGGGCAGGCCGTATTTCCAGTTACCCTTGTGCAGATAATTGCCGGTCGAGCCGAGCACGTCCGGTATGTTGGTCCAGATGTCGCTCTTGCCGTCGCCAGAAAAATCCACGGCATAGTCGACAACGTTCGACGGCATGAACTGGGTCTGGCCCATGGCGCCGGCCCATGAGCTCACCATCTTGTCGCGCGGGAAATGGCCGTCCTGCATGATGCGCATGGCGACGATCAGCTCGTTGCGGAAATAGGGGTGGCGGTAACGCACAAACCCAAGCGTCGCGAGCGAGCGGAACACGTCCCAACGATCCTTCTCGGCGCCGTAGTCGCTCTCCATTCCCCACAACGCGATCAGGACCGAGCGCTCGACGCCGAATTTTTTCTCCACCGCGTCGAACGTCTTCGCCCATTCCTTGGCCTTGCGCTCGCCGCGGGCGATGCGCCCGCTGGAAACCGCGTCGTTGACATAGGCCCCGACCGGCTTGCCGTATTCCGGCTGTCGTTTGGTTGCCGCGATCACCCGCGGATCGGGCGTGACGCCTTTCAAAGCGAGATCGAAGTTGGCGCGTGTGATGCTCTTGGCCTGCGCGTCCGGCCAGAGTTCGGCCAGGAACGCGGCGAAGGATTGGTTTGCCTCCTGCGCCTGTGTCTGCGCGGGCGCGTAAACGCATGCGAGAGCGAATATCAATGCGGCAATTTGGCGAATGATCATGGCTGCGATCCGGTGAATCGCTTCTCGTATCGCACGTTATATCAGCGATACCAATGCGCCGCCGTGATGCTCCAGTCGACCGGCGATTTCGAGTTCCAGCAACACGGTGCGCACGATCGCGGGCGAGGTGCGCGACATTCGCACCAAATCGTCGATCGCCGCCGGCGTCGGTCCGAGCAGCGCGATGATGCGGCTGCGCTCGTCCTCGGCCGGCTCGGTGTCGAGCGGCCCCGGCGGTTCTTGTGCGGGCGCTTGCTCCAACTTTTGCGCTGGCAGATCGAGGCCGCGGCCGAGGATCGGTTCGAGCGCCGCGATCACATCGGCGGCTTCGGTGACCAAAGTTGCGCCCTGTTTGAGCAGGCCATTGGTTCCTTCCGCCCTTGGATCGAGTGGCGAGCCCGGCACCACGAAAACTTCGCGTCCTTGTTCGCCGGCAAGCCGCGCGGTAATCAGCGATCCGGAACGGCGTGCCGCCTCGACGATGACGACGCCGACCGACAGCCCGGAGATCAGCCGGTTGCGGCGGGGAAAGTCGCGGGCGCGCGGCTCCCAGGCGAGCGGCATTTCCGATACCGCGGCCCGACATTGTCGCTGCGGATCAGGCGCAACCAGTCGAGCCGCTGCTCCGCGCTCAGTCGCACACTGTCACTGTTCACGTCGCCCCCCGGCCGGCCACGCGCGCCAGCATCGCCCAGAGGGCGGCGCACTACAACCGGGTATGGCCAGATACAACCTAAAGTCAGGGCTGGGTTGTGGATTTAGCGCCGATCTTGCCTTCGCTGCCGTCGAGCAGGCGGGCGATATTGGCGCGATGCATGATCCATAACAGCGCGCTGAGCAGCAGAAACAGCGCGGCGGCGGCGGGTTGGCCCAAGCCCCACAGCAGCAATGGCGTCAGCGCGCTGGCAATCAGCGCGGCCAGCGAGGAATAACGGCTGACGGCCGCGACCGCGATCCAGATCGCACCGAAGATCAGCGCGGCAGGCCAAGCGAGCCCGAGCAGCACGCCGATATAGACGGCGACGCCCTTGCCGCCCTTGAACTTCAGCCACACCGGAAACAGGTGGCCGAGGAAGGCGCCCAGCCCAGCGGCGAGAGCGGCATAATGTCCGGCGGCGAGCGCCGCCTCGGCGCCGACATAATGCGCGGTCGCCAGCACGGCGGCCGTGCCCTTGAGCATGTCGCAGAGCAGCGTCGCCGCCGCGAGGCCTTTGCGGCCGGTGCGCAGCACATTGGTCGCGCCGATATTACCGGACCCGATCGCGCGGATGTCGGGGCCGCCGGCGGCACGCGTCAGGATCAAGCCGAACGGGATCGAGCCGAGCAGATAGCCGAAGGCCAAGGCGAGGATAATGGCCAGCGCGATGGTCATACGTATTCGTAGACGGTTCGCCCGGCGACGATGGTGCGCACCACGCGGCCCAGCATGCGCGCTTCATCGAACGGCGTGTTCTTGCATTTCGATTTGAGTTCGGTCGGATCGACCACCCAGGGCACGTCAGTATCGACCACGATCACATCCGCCGGCGCGCCGCTCTTGAGCGTGCCGCCTGGGATGCCGAGCAATTCCGCCGGCCGCGTCGACATCGCGCGCAACAGTGTGATCAGTTCGATCTCGCCGCTGTGCACCAGCCGCAGGCCGGCGGTGAGCATGGTTTCTAACCCGATGGCGCCGGGCGCCGCTTCCGCGAACGGCAGGCGCTTGGTTTCCACGTCCTGCGGATTGTGGTCCGACATCACCACATCAATCAGGCCTTGCCCCAGCGCTTCGACCAGCGCCTTGCGGTCATCCTCCGAGCGCAGCGGCGGCGACACCTTGAGGAAGGTCCGATAGGGGCCGATGTCGTTTTCGTTGAGCGTGAGATGGTTGATCGAGGCCGACGTGGTGACTTTCAACCCGGCGTTCTTGGCGCGCCGCAGCACCTCGAGCGATTCCGCGCAGGTGACGGATGCCGCATGATAACGTCCGCCCGACAACGCGACGAGCCGGATGTCGCGCTCGAGCATCACCGTTTCCGCGGCTTTGGGAATTCCCAGCAGACCGAGCCGGGCGGCGAATTCGCCTTCGTTCATCACCCCGTCGCCGATCAGGTCGGGATCCTCGGTCTGATGCACGATCAGGGCATC
>Ga0097691_1002765_pt1 | contig 11323 bp, 14 predicted proteins | sample NGESurdeep072012_8_FD_72858 | JGI IMG/M metagenome (GOLD analysis project Ga0097691, IMG submission 72858) | Arctic peat soil microbial communities from Barrow, Alaska - NGEE Surface sample 210-1 deep-072012 | ecosystem: Environmental > Terrestrial > Soil > Wetlands > Peat ...
CATCGCGCATGACATCGATGCGGTGGATCGGCAGGTTTTTAGCTCTCGCGGCCTCGACGAGGCGGTCGAAATCGGTTTTTTTGAACAGTGGATTACGCGGTTTGCGCGGCATCATACCCTCGCCAGCAGGGTTTCCCTGCGATGCTGTATTAGGATGATTGCCGGCGGAGTGTAGGGACGTCGCGGCGCAGACCGCATCTTGCGGGGTAGCCCGTACTTGGCCCAGAGGCACGCCGAAGGTACCAAAAATGCCGTCCAAAACGCAAGTGGGCATTTTAAGCGCCCGCCGCCGCCACCGCGACGCCGTTGAGCCGGACGCGCACGGTCGCATCGTTGGTCCCTGCCGCCTTAACCGCGACGCCAAGCGGAAACAGGCCAGCGCCAGAGGCGTTGACGACATTGTGCCCGGTGACGTTGTCGAAGAACACCGCAGCGCCCGCGTTAATCTGGCCGTGCACCACGACGACTACAACAAGCCTTTGGAGGTCCGATGGCGCATTTTGAGACCTCCCGCGTCGTTCGGCGGGATAGAACGCCGGCGACGACGGCTGCGCAAGATTGACGCCCGGAAGACTCGGAACCCCGTCCGGAGGCCGCCTGTGCGTTCATCGGGTCCGGAGGCACCCAACCAGCGGCCAAGTCTCAACAGCGGACCAGCGGCCACCGCTGGCCCGGCGCTGGCCATGCTGAGGCTCGCGCTCCTGCTGACGAAACACTGACGAGAATTTGGTGGCTTCGCACAGACCTGCTAAGTGCCTGAAAAGATGGAGGCCACGACCAGAATTGAACTGGTGTTCACGGTTTTGCTAGTTCTACTTATGCCGTCCATGCTGATACCTTCAGCCTCTGCGCACGTCTTGATCTTTGTCTCACGTTCGAGCGCTGCCCACTGACCTCGCATGATGTGACTGATAACGAAGGTACCATCACTCATCGCGTGCATTCGAACACCAGCAGTGAAGGCTGCATCCGAATTGTCCGAAGCATCAGTGCCGGCCTTGTCGTAGTACCGGATCGTATGCGTGATCTTGCTGCGGTCGAACACTGGCAGCACCTTCATCTTCTCTATCGGGAATTGGCCACCGCCTACCACGATAGGATGCTGCTGGTATATCGATTCCCAGGACGGCTGCGTCAGCAACTTGCGACGCTCTAACAAAAGGTCCAGCGGCTTGTGCTCAGGGAATAGCGCCTCGCCCTTACGCCGATGCAACTCATCCATCTCAGCAATAGCTGGATAGCGCAGCACGCGGATATCGTCGTGAATTTTCTCTATGTAGCGACCGAGGATGTCATCGACGTGCCAGCGAGTCATAACGCACAATAGCGCGGCGTCCTTGGCGAAGCGCGACAAGAAGTCGTCAGCGAACCAGTCCCACGTTTTATTCCGCATCGTTGGGCTGTGCGCCTCGGCCCTGCCCTTCAGTGGATCATCGATCACGCCGAGGTGCAGCTCCATGCCATTGATCGGGCCAGCGACCGTTGTGTTTCTGAAGCTGCCAGGATAGCCGACAAACTCGATCAGGCTGCTGTTGCGCTTCCACCTGTCGTAACCACCTGTGGCACCTTCCTCAGCTATCCGTGTTTTAGGAAATATCTTGCGGAAAGGTTCGCTTGTGAAGATGCGCTGCAGTTCATTGTTCGTGCGGACACCGAGATCGTCTGAGTACGAACCGAAGATCGTTTTACGTTCTGGATTCCTGCCGGAAACGTAGGCAATGAAGTCAGTCGCTGCCCAGGACTTTCCGTGTTGAGGCGGTGCGGCTATCGCCAGCTTCGGTCGCCTGCCAGCCATCATCTCGTCGTAGAACTGTTGCAGGTGATCTGCAACTTCTTCAATCCACCACCCCACGAGCATGTGGGGCCTGATCTGCCGCCGGAACGTGAGGAAATTGGTGCGGGCTACGATAGTAGCGACATCATCGATCTCCGCAGTGGAGAAGCGTGCTTCTTTCTCAAGAGGGGCATGCATCATCGGGTATTCTTTTTAAGCGCCCGCTTCAGGTCAACGATACGCTCAGCTATCGTCAACTCTCGGCCGCGATCCTCCTTCAATGCCCCGAGGCGATCCAAAGCCAAGTGACCATCCGCGAGTTCTTCCAGTGCAACCTGAATCAGGATGCTGTCTAGATCAATTGTGATCGCGCCGACCATCAACCACTGCCGTCACGACTGTCTTGCGAAGGCGTTGCTCGATCCAACCACGCTTTGGTTTCCTCGTTGTTCCAACCCGGCACCGCGTAACCCTCAGTGATCATCTTGGTGGTGACCGCCTTATGGCCCTTGCCGGTTTCCTTCATATTGGCCCGGATGTCCGCGACAACCGTCTCGAACAGTTCGGCGGCAACGCCTGAGAACACACCGATGATCTTGATCACCACGGGCAACAAGCTGATCAGCGTCACCCACTGGGTGGCAGTGAGGCCACCGAAAATGGCGAGTAGAGCAACTGGCATTTGTCTTTTCCCTTCAGGAAATGTCGTTCCACGAGCTTCTGAAAAGTACGAGGCCAGCCCCGTCGCACAGGACAACCTCACTCGTCTTGCTGTTGGCGTACACCCGACCGTCGCAGCCGGCGGCGTCACATACAGACTCGTACATGTCGGAATTGTCATCGCCGCAGGCGCTCCCGCGGGCGCCGGTTCTCCGGCGGCTGCCTTTTCAGCGAGCTGCCTTTTCGCCGCGGCGTCGCTGACCAGCATCGCTGTCGCAGGAAATGGCTGGGGCGGATCCCTTGCGCAGATCAGCCCACGATATTTTCCGCTGGTCTCGTCATATCCGTCAGCGTAGCCGAACTGCGGATCCAACTTCGCGACGGCATCTCTGATCGAAGTCTCCAAGACGACGCGATCACGCAATTTCGGCAGGTAGACGTAGGCCGAAAACCAGTCTGTAAGTTCTGCTATGGGTAGGTGATCCCTATCGTCAGGCCAGATTGGCTTCAGCGCGTGCCACAATCGCGCGGTTCCCAGCTTCTCTAGCGCGATCCCGTCTGCCCTAGCCTTGTCGTAGACAACGGTCGGAATGGCAGCGCGGTCCCGCGATGAGATCAAGCTGTGCTCAAGTTCGAACGGCTTGCCCGGGGTATCACTCTTAACGGCGTAAAGAATGTGGCTCCACGCGGCACGAACAGCCTTCAGCGCCGAATCGCGATTTGTCCTCGCTTTGTCTTCCGCGTCCGCAATCTGCGAGGTCGTCATCGCATCGTGCAGACGTTTGTCCTCAACGATTTGCTTCCACGCCATGCCTTCCGCATGACGTCTCGGGCGGTTCCCAGGTTCGCCTCGTCGGCTGCGACGAAAATAAGAGTATTGCGAAAACGCCGCTGGGAGGCCGACAGCGCATCAAGACATCGCTCGCAGCATCCGTCGCGGCGGATTTCGAAGGGCCCTTTCCGGCATGTGGGCTGGCCGGAGCGAGTATGACAAGAGCCAACGCTTGGGCTTCGTCGATTGTCACCGGATCGTCCGGTGCCGCATGGACCCGGTCAAACCCGCCCTTGGTCACCGCATCTTTTCGGAGGACATCGGCAATCGCCTCGTCAACGTCATGATCAGCCAACGCCTTAGCGCGATCATCCGCGAGACGATTGAGCGTCGGTTGCGTCGAGAACCAATAGCGCCCCGCTTCCTCGTACAAATAAGTGGCGCGCTCGGTCAGCTCCCGAAGAGCCTCACCGAAAATGGCAAGCTGGTCGCCTGGTTCGGCGCAAGCAAGCCGGAGTCCTTGACCCGTAAGCCCAGCGTTTGGCTGGCCGACCAAAGGTGCTGTGCATAGAAAGACCGCCCGGGCGGAACGAGTGGCGGCCCGTAGCTGCGATATCCTTCGTGACGGATTCGACTCCATCCGGTTCGGCAAAGAGCCCTCACCATCGACTTCCTTGTCTACCACGGACCCGAATTGGGGATCGAGCGGATACAGCACACTTGCACGAACACGCTCATGCGCCACAGGAACCCGAGCCGGCGTAATTAGGGGATCATGCGTCTGCGAATGCCAGAGAACGCCCACGACATTGGCCATGAAACGAAGAACGCCTCGTGTTCGCTGAAACTTCTCCAGGCTGGCCCAATCTTTCGACAGCCGGTCAAACAGCTCGGGGTGAATTGGATAGGATAATCGCAACAGCTCCAGGTATCTTTGCTCTTTTGCTTCAGGTGGAAATTCAGCTGCGTTCTTCTTGTAAAGGTCATGGAAAGCCTTCACGGTTTCTTCGCGCGCCTTCTCTCCCTCAGAGTCGAGAGCCTGAAACAGACGACGGCGGATGATCTCGTATGTCTCATCGCCGGATGCGGGAAGCCATGGCGACTGCACACGGCCGAACACCTTTTCAAGCCGTCGCAACGCCGCCTTTCCCCGTTCGCCACCCGCCTCAGCGTCACTTTCCGGCAAGGAGCCGATGATCAGAATGCCGGGCACCATTTTCGAGGCTTCGGTCAGCGACTGAACGAACGACAGAAACGCTTCGAAGCAGAAAGGCGATCCACATCCATAATGATGGCACCGGCTGGCATTTCCGGTCCGGGCGCCTCATTGGCAATCGTTACCAGCCTCAAGTGTGCATGAGCTGGTGACGATTCAATCCGGCCAAGGAAATGCTCTTTTGACCTGAGCAGAGCCTCCGGAATGTCCTGCGTCGCCAGCAGCCAATCGCCGACGCCTTGATATTTATCGGTTTTCCGAATCCGATTAATGTACCGCAGGCCCACCTTAACGACCGAGCCAGGCTTCAGATAAGGCTCTGAGATCTTCCACAAGCGAAGGAGATTTGAGCGAAAATCCGCCCAACCGGTGTACGGCTCGTTCGACTGATAGACGAAGCTTGTTTTAGACAATTGAACGAACCGCAACCCTGAAGCAACGCTAAAGCGAAAAGCGGCAGTGGGGCTTGGCAACTGAGGAGCTTCCGGTGCAAACAGGGGTTGCCCGATAACGAACTGAATCGTCCCGGCGCCAATCGGCATCATTTCCGGAAATTCTGGGGAAAAAACGGGATAAAGAGCGCCAAGGCTCAACTGAGTGTCAGACGTCGCCGCAAAAGCAATTTCGCAAGTGACCTGAACGATCGTTGGGTTGGGATAGGTCGGGTGCGAATCGCTCAAGTCAGGACCCAAAGCTTGGGGAATCTGTTGCACCATTAGGTCATCAACGCTTTGGCCGTGTCAAATCCGGACACCGCCCGGCCTGGAGCGCAAAAGCGGCCCGGAGGGATGGATTTACACCCGCGGCGTGGCGTGGCGGCAGGATCTCGCGGCGTTATTGCGCGCCCTTCAGCGGTTTGACCGCGGCGGCGTCCTCGTCGTATTCAGGGATGCCACGGCGAGGAGGAGCATCCCTCGGAATGCCGCCAGCCCATTCCGGCAAAGCACGGGGCAGAGCATCGCCTGCCTGCGCTCGTCGACGGTTCGAAAAAGGCTGGCTTCGTAGCTATTGCACCGGCGCCGGCGAGCTCCGCGCGCGAGCTTACTCGATAAAATCCGGCCTGTCTCGCCGGCGCCCGAGCCCGCTACTTATCGGGTTGCCAAGGGGACCGCGTCAGCATCGGCGCATCGACCGCGGTCTCCGGCTAAATCATCATTCGAGAACAAAATAGGTGCTTCATTTCAGAATGAACGCGGTTTTCGATTTCAGAATGAGCAACCGCAAAAGGTGAGGGCGGTTGCGTAAGTACTTGATGCTGTATATTGATCCCGCCTCATGGGGCCACGTGGCGGAGTGGTTGCACTCCTTCGAGCCGCTGGACGATGCGGGCGACGAGATGCGGGTGCCACATGCCGCCGCGCGGCGTCTCCACCTTGCGCTTGCGAAGCTCGGCGGCGATGCCGCGCATCGAGAGGCCGCGGTGCTGCAACTCCCGGATGATGGGGGGAGAGGGCTTCCAGCGTCATCGGCTCTTCCGCTAGGCTAGCCACCCCGGCGCCCGACACGATGCCACACTCGCAGCCACGGACAACCCGCCCGAATAGCTATTTTAGTTGATCGCCTCTAATTCGGCGGTTTCTCGCCGAGGCGCTGCTGTGCGTTTCAATCACTCGCTTACGTCTTGTTCTAAGGCACCATGCTGAACGACCCCGCGCAAGATGAGCTTCATAAGCTCGTTTCCGTGGATTGTCGTTACCGGAACGCCGAGTTCCTGCTGAAGGGCGCTGATGGCGCTCAATAGTTCGGCAGACGGCTTGGCGTTAGTCGATGCGAGCACGGCCGCAACCACGTGCCCACCAGATTCTCCATTCTCCTGCATCTTCCGCCGGCTCTCAACGGCCTCTCTTAACTGGCCGACGACATGGCTGCCAATCTCTCCCTCATAATCCTTGACTTGAACGACGATGATCCATGGCGCCCCGCCGAATGGGTTTTCAAGAACTACTTCAATGTCCGCGCCATGCTCGTTCGGGCCCCCAGTGTGTTCGACAGCAGCCATGGGAAAGTGTGTTTGAATTGCCCGCGTTATAACTTCTTCCCACTCAGCGGCGCGCAGCGTTTTACTCAGTTCGCTCCCGAAATCGGCTTGAAGCGCCGCAACAGCAGCAGACATGGCCCTATCGAGCGTACGTTCCGTCCTCTGTATTTCGGTGCTTTGCTCACGGATATCCCTGTCGTCTGCATGCGCGATTAAAATATCTATGTCTTTTCTTAAATGGTCGATGCTCCAGGTACGGCCGGCATTACGCAACGTCGCCCGAATGCCTTTGTTGACGCGATAGTATGTTTTCGCCACGCCCTGAGGCGTCAGCAGTTTAACATCCCGAATGTGTCCGTAATCGGCGTGCTGCTTGTCGATCTCGAAACGATATGGTCCAACGACCTCCGCGAGGGCGAACGTCCCCCAGGTGGGTACGTTAGGGACGAGGATGACATCTCCTTCTTGCCATCCGCCATCATTTCCAAGCATGTGGCGTTGGCGATAGGTCTCCTTTTGTTCAGGCGATTGGTCTTGCCAGGATTTTTTTGTGACGAGGCGGAGATCTTGACATTCGTTATAGCCCCAGCCCTGACGAAGCCGTCCAGCTTTTAGTTCTGCCCAAAAAAAATCTTGGTCCTGCGTGCCTATGCGAGAAGCCCAGTATTTGCGTTCTTTTGTTTCCATCTAACAGCTCCCAATTGCTTCTGCGATTGCGCCATCAACCAAGTTGAGCCAGCGTCCGCGACTTGCTGCGTCGGACGTTCAGGCCATGCCTCAAGATCTCCAATAGCCTGCCTACTTGCCGAAATTCGCTCGGACTGAAATCGGACCCTTTACTTCCGAGAAGAACCTAACTCGAGCTATACAGCCTTCCCAGTATCTTCCGAATCGCATCGTTAAGATCGAACGCCTGAACACGACGTGGAATTTCCTGCTCATAAGCCTCGGACAGAGGCGTCGTTATGCCGAGGGATGTTTCCATGATTGGCCTCATTTCTTGTCCAGCAGTTCGCGTCATTCCGCGCTTGTTGTTAGAATGACAGATGTCCGGGTCCGCCGGTCGGCTCCGGCGTCACATTGAATTGCTGGCCGCAGTAGACGCATGTGGAGATGGTTTTAACATCATCTAGATGGACCCAGTTACGCAATTCGCACGTCGAACATTTAAACTCCAACCCGGCGCGGAACACGCCGCGAACAGTCACGTATTGGAATACTTCTTTCGGTGTTAGCGCTTCAACGATCCATTCGTCGTTGCGCTCTTCATATTCGCGAATGTCAGTGTGAAGGGTGAACGGGCGATGTGAACGTAAAATGGGTCAGCGGACGCGTCCGCAAGGCGTTGGAGCCTATCCTCGGCAGGCCTCCAGCATTTCGTCGATGGTCATCCCTGCCGCTTCGCTGCCTTCTCGCCGGACGTTTTCCGTTTCGATGTGCTCTGCAAGGAAATGTGCGGGTGGGAGATGAAGCAGGCTCACATGAGAGGGCTTGCTGACAAGACAGGCTTCCACGATCCTTTGCAGGCTCCGTGCGCCATGGCGAAGCGGGATGGCGAGCAGAAACCTGCATAGATCATCCTTTACGCTCAGGAGAAATACGGTCTTACCGATCCTGGAATTGCTGCGGAAGAATTCACGCAAAAGCACCGCTCTTGCGAGTTTGGCATAGCTGTTCATCCAGTCGGTCCTGAAGATCTGGTAACCAGGGCCCGAATGAGCGCATGCAGATTCGTCTTTCTCAACGATGCTTGGCATGTCGAGGGCAGTATAGAGGCGGCTGTGGAAGTCGCGCGCCTTCAGCAGCACGGCCTCCGATGGCGGCCCGTCCTGCTTCGTTGTAGTGCACGCCCAAGCGCGAAATTCCTCCGCAGTCGGAAAGGTGCCGCCGATGAAGGCGAAAACGGCTGTGCCTATCGGCCGCTTTTGCTGACCGTCGAAGAAATGCGCGTCCTGCATCGGCATCAGAAAACGCGCTAGCCACCCGCCGCGTTGCCCGTCGATCACGCTGTCGAATTCATCCCATAGAACGAGCGGAACCTTGCTGCCTACGCTCTTTGAGGCGATCGCTTCGAGAGCGCGTGTAAGCTGCGCCGGTTCGGTGAATTGCGACAGGTTGAACTCGTCAACGCTAAAAATCGCGCCTTTCAAATCGATCAATCGGGCGATTTCGCGCGCCAGAAATGTCTTGCCGGATCCCGGGCTGCCGAACAGCGCAAAGTTGAAGACGCTTCCTTTTTCGGGCGAATTGTAACGATTGCCGAGGACGTGCTGCCTCAGTCGCTGCGCCAGATCCAGTGTCCGTGCAGCCTCTTTCGGATCGGCCATTGCAAAGTTGCCAAACTGCATCGAGATGCGTTGTCGCAACGTGAACGATTCGATTTCCTCTTTTTGCAAATGAGTCCAACGGGATCGGCTTGCCGTCGATCTTGATCCAGTCATCATTGATCTCAATTTTGAGTTGCTTCAGGACGTCCTTTAGTTGCCCGACGTCCCCCACGACTCGGTTGCAGTTCAGCGGCGAGGCGACGAATTTGTCCGATATTTTTTTCTCTATGGTGTGAAAGATGCGCAGCGATGCCGGGGAGTGGAAGGCCCCGCTGTCTGAATTGGGGAAACTGACTTTGCACTCCACCTCGTAAGGCCCAGCATTTTGGCCGGTTTTCGGGTCCCGGACGTCAAGCAGAAGGTCTGTGGCCTCGCGTTGCTTTCTTTTCCAGATCTCGCGGGGATAGTTGATGTAGAATTTCTTTCCGCAATCCTCGATCGCGAACAATTCGTCGGGGGTGCAGTAACCGTGACTGCGGAGCCGCTTGGACCGCATCAGCCCTTTCTTGATCGCGGGAGCCAAGTCAGCGCCGGGCGTGTCCGCCAGATGTTCAATAATGGCGTAAGTCAGAAGACCATGCCCGCCAATAATCCGGCTATGCTGTTCAAATTCCGAAAGACCAGGCTGCGCTCCAGGAACCATGAACAGCTTTCCAAGAGGCCGTTTGTCCTCGCGAAGGAATTCGTCAGTGCGATCGGCCTCGCCGATCGGCCAGCAGTTTGGTCCGATCCAGATGACGCCGTCCTCATAGACGGGTATCACGATGTGGAATCGCCAGGCTCTCTGAGCTGCATCGAACAGGTAGTCGTTTTGATCCCGGTTCAGATAGTCGTAGGCTTGCTTCCAGACGCCACTCCATGTCCCCGACCCTCTTAGGTCGCCATCGTCGATCTGCGACAGCGCGCAGACCAACATGACAATTGGTGCCGGACCTGGCTCGCCCGCGAGTTTTTTCAGGAACTGTTTGAAGTGGCCAGGGTCAGACGTTCGGATGAGGATTGGCGGCTTGCGCCCGCCAGCGCAGAACTCGTTGTACCAGTTGAAAAGCGCGTCCTGCTGATGCTCCCAGCGGCCGTCCGTCGGAGCATGGAAAAACCCGCGCCCGAGGTCCTTGCCGTAGTGGTGCTTAGTGGCTTCAAAGTCGGGACCCATGAACGGCATGTTTTGCACATGTTCAGGCAGCACGAATGGTCCGGCTTCCAGCACCAGAATGCGTCGGCTGCGCGTCGTATCGGCAATGAAGAGATGTTCCGCAACGACGGACCCGAACGTCCCGCCGCCGATGATGATGACATCGAAGTCGCGCGTTCTTCCGCCGACGCTCTGGCCCACGCTATCGCGTGCCTCCTGCAAGGTATTGCACAGGAATCGGCCCATGTTATCGAGTGTGAAGGAAGTGGTTTCCGACGACAGCGCCATGGCATCGACTCCGTGGTAACCAAACGCCGCCAGAAATTCTTGCGATGGCGGCCCTTCGTCAGGCTGGAATTACCCGTTGATGAAAATCAAGCTTCAGTCCCGATTTGGGGGGAAATCCTCCGCGAGCGTTCGCTGATTTTTCAGCGCAAAAAGCAACGACGTTGCACGAACCGCCGGTCTTTCGCGGCGTTCGAAGTCCAATTTGAAATATGTGGCGCGGTTTTGAATTTATCGCCTTCGTTCGTGCGATCCATGTCGCCGCGCTCCGGCAGTTGTACGAATTATTGGATAAAACCTTCGGTCTATCAATCGCGATCGTGTCTTTGAAGCGATGAAGCGCGCTCGTGATAAAAACAAGCCGGACCGTATTATGACAAATACAATTTTAAATGCCTACGATCGGATCGATCCAGGTCCACTGCTAAATGAGCAGCACATGGCAGCTTTCAATCCCGGGGTAGTCTCCTGTGTGTACCGAAAACCTTATCTGAGTTGATGACGTGATGGAATCGCCTAAGCTGGCGGAATGATCGGGCTGCTCTGTTTCGTTCTGGCCATCCTGGCCTCGCCATTCAAGTCGAAGCTGCGGCTTGAAGCTGAGAACGCGGTGCTTCGACATCAGTTTGATTGTCTTGAAGCGTAGGCTGCGTGGTCGCGTCCGGCTCACGAGCAATGATCGCTGGTTCTTTATCCAGCTGTATCGCTGGTTTCCTGCGATCCTGAAGGTCGTGAGGATTATCCAGCCTGAAACGCTCGTGCGTTGGCACAGGGCCGGCTTTCGCTGCTACTGGCGTTGGAAGTCGCGCCCACAGGGAGGGCGACCGCAGATCGACACGGAGCTGCGCGTATTGATCCGGCGGATGAGCGTCGAAAATCCGCTTTGGGGGCGCGCCACGCATCCACGGCGAACTGCTCAAGCTCGGGTTTGAGATCGCGCAGTCGAGCGTCGCCAAGTACATGGTCAAACGACGGGGCCACCCAGCCAGGGATGGCGAACCTTCTTGCGTAACCACGCGCCGGACATTGCCGCCATGGACCTGTTCGTTGTTCCAACTATCGGTTTCGACCTGCTCTATGCCTTCGTCATCGTCCGGCTAGACCGTAGAGACCTCGTCTGGATCAACGTCTCCTGATGTCATTGTACAACACGACGACGGAACGCCCACGGGATCGCGG
>Ga0097691_1002766_pt1 | contig 11323 bp, 4 predicted proteins | sample NGESurdeep072012_8_FD_72858 | JGI IMG/M metagenome (GOLD analysis project Ga0097691, IMG submission 72858) | Arctic peat soil microbial communities from Barrow, Alaska - NGEE Surface sample 210-1 deep-072012 | ecosystem: Environmental > Terrestrial > Soil > Wetlands > Peat ...
CCGGATGCTCCGCGCGCCATTGCTGCGCGCTATCCCGGCACCCCTGCCGATATACCGGATCGGTGGCGACCTTCCGCCGATGGTAATCGTTACGGCGTCGCCGCTGGCAGCCTGGATCGCTGCAAGCAGCCTGAGCAGGCTGAAACTTGGATGGTAGAAATGCTTTCTGGCAATAGCGGCAGGCCCGTTCTCCCATGAGCCAGTTCTCGCATGCCACGGCGCTCCATTGTCGAGCGGCTCATCGCTGCAGGCTAGGCCATTTAGAAACTCATGTAGAGTGCGTACCGCGTCCCCGCCACTGGGGCGGTTCTTTTGAACTACAAAACCGCTGAAAATGCTGCTGTTTTATTCTGGCGCTAACAGTCACCGGCAGCAGCAACGCCAACGCACGCGAAGGACGCAGGCCCCGGACCGGTAACGGCGGCTGTGGGTCTCCGCCCGATTCCAGAGACGTAAGGGTGGTCTTCGAGGCCGCCGGACCGGCGCTGCTAATTTATCAGGTATGTCGTCACCGCCTCCGCCAATGGATTGGTTTGCCGACCACGACTGTGAAGAATCGGAGCCTCGGTCCACATTTACCCCGCCCGGCGCTCCCATGTATTTCCGGCTTCGCACTCTGAGCCACTCTCCGGACACCGTGAACCTCGCCAACCGCATGAACGTCTACCCTGGTTTGCCCGAGCAGATGAAGTTCGACTTTCTGCGACACTCCGGCCATGAAGACTCATCGGAATCTCTTCTTGTAAAACAGGTCCACGTCGAACTGCCCGTTTCTGTCGCGCGCGGCGATGGCCGACCACCGCGGATTGACCGCCCACTCCACGCGAATAATCTGCGAATTGCTCTGCGTCACATCCTGAATATAGGTGAACGTCAGATCGCGCGAAATCTGCTGCTGCAGCGTCATGGTGGCCTGCGGCGTATTCGATGCGCCTGTAATCTGCGGGTCGATCTTCAGCTTGCTGACTCCGAACAACCGCTGAAGCCGTCCGGACACCGGGTTGGCGACGGACGCGCCCAACAGCGTGGATGCGCCGGTCTGTCCGAGACTCTGCGGCGGCGCTACCGGGGCGCGCGCCGCCAGAACCGGGTCCGAAGTCGGCGGCTTGCCCGACCCCAGCAGGGAGACGATCTCCGTGAACTGCAGCGGCGGATCGCTGCGGTAGGAGAGTTTCATGCGCTCGATGGGCCCGGAGACGCTCAGCGCCACGTCCACGCCCTGTACCGACGTCGACAGGTCGACGTTCAGAATCGGCTCGATCTTCTGCGGATTGTAAAACGTCACGGTTCCCTGGTCGATGTGGTACTTGGTCCCGGCGAACACGACGTCGCCGTCCGTTACCGTCACGCGCCCGATCATGCCGGGATGATCGGCTGTACCGCGGAGGGTCAGGTTCGCGTCTGCCTGCAGATTCTCCGTCAGCGTAGTCCGGAACTGAACGTCGGGCGAGGTTTGGATCTTGACGTCGAAGCGCATGCCGGCGAGCACGCCCGCGCTCACGGAGGCCGCGGGCGGCGGCGCCGCCGCCGAGTTCAGGAGGCTGCCCATATCGGAATGGGAATGGAGCGCCACGTCCTGAATCGTCACCGTGCCGGAAAGCAGACTGCGCGACGAGGTTCCGGCCAGTGCCAGCCGGGCCGAGACCTGCGTGGTCACGGTCTGCGGATACGCCACCCCGATGCCGTCCGCGTTGGCCTGCACGCGGAACTGCAACTCGGGACCGCCGTAACCTGCGAAACCGGAGATCGCAATCCTGCCGCCACCGCTCTCGCCCGTGATGTTCTGGATCACCGCCTCCGTGCCATTAAAGCTCACCACTCCGTTCGCCTTGGAGATTCCGTTGGGCAGGTCGACCATATTGAATGAAGCATTCTGCAGCTGCAGGCGTCCATTAATCACCGGATTCGCGGTGCTCCCCGTCACTGACGCGTTCAGCAGTACGCCCCCGGAAGAAAAGATGTCGGGGTTCAGCGCCTGCAACACCTCCAACTTCACGTTGCCGTCCACGTGCAGGTTGAGCGTCCGCGGATCGCGTATGGACGCCGTGCCCGTAACCGTCAGATTCGTCGAAGGTCCCGTGAGCTTGGCGCTGCGGATGGTGATCAGCCCTCCATCGAGCGCTGCCACGATGGGTCCCTCATTGTGCACTTCGAAGTTGACGCGCGGCTTCTTCACCGCGCCCGTGCCCACCGAGTGCGCCTCCAGCTTCGTCACCTGTAGGGTCCCGCGCAGGTCACTCAGATTTTGCGGCGTGCGCGCCGCCGGACCGGCCACGCTCACTTTTCCATCCAGCGATCCGTCGAACGTCCGCACGGTGCCCTGGAGCCACGCATTGAGCCCCGAGTAGGTTACATTCGCGAAACTGACCTGCGCGTCCACCGGATAGTCGCCGCCCATCTCCATCCGGCCACCGCCTTTGATGGTAGAACCCGCGAAATTCGAATTCAGCGCGAACGCCACCTCCTGGCCACGCGTCTCCGCGGTCGCTGTCAGGTCGCCCAGCGGCTTCTTGTCGAGCGCCAGACCGCGCGCCCCGACGCTGGCATTCAACGTGGAGAAGCGCGGCGGCGCGTTCTTGCGCAGTGTGGCCGCGCCATCGGCCACCACTTCCACTACTCCGGTGAGGCCGCTCTTCACCTGTTGCACTGCGTGCAGACTGCCCAACTGCACCTGGTTGCTGCGCACGTGGAACTGCACGCGCCCGTCCTCGAAATCGCCCACGGGGTGCTCCAGTGACGCGGTCAGTTCAAGGGAGGATGCACCCGACGCCAACCGCACGTCGGTGAGGCGAACCAACTGGTTGGTGTAAGCGATATTTCCCTGCAGGCGCGAGAACGGCTCGTCGTATGCTTTGCCGTTGGTCACGGTGAGCTTCACGTCGGCCTGCGGCGCGTCGAGCGTCCCCGACAAGTCTCCGGTCACCGAGAGCGTTCCGCTCACCGGCAGATCGCGCCTTCCCGCCACGGCCAGTACGCGGTCGATCGGCAGGTTGGCGATCTGCGCGCTCGCCGTGGTCTCGTGCTTGCCGGTAAGCATGGAACTGCCTTTCACTTGGATGGTGGAACCGGCGAAGTCGGAGCTCACGTTGTACTGGATGGCCTGCCCCGCCGTGGCCGCGGCCACCGTGAGGTCGCCCAACCGCTTGCCTTCCATTTCGAGTCCGCGGACGGCCGCGTTGGCATTCAGCGTGGTCAACTGCACGTCGCCGGCGACTTGGCCGGTTGCGTCCGCATTGAGCGTCAGCGCGCCGCGCAGGCCGGGCCGGTCTTTCACGAATCTCTGGAACTGCGCCAGTTGTACTTGATTGCTGGCGACGTGCGCGCGGAACGTGCCGTGTTGCAGATCGTTGAGCGCGTGGCGGTAGGCGCCGCTGGCGTCGATGCGCGAGGGTCCGGCGACAAACGCGAGCGAGGGCACGTCGACCGAGCCCTGCGTCATCACCGCATGCGCGGCCAGCGAATCGAAGCGCTCGCCGTCGATGGTTCCATTGGCCACCGTGACATCCGCGTTGCCCAGCGGATCGCCCAGCGTCCCGCTGACGTGCGCGTCCAACGTCAACGCACCGGTCACGGGTACCGGAGACGATTGGCCGGCGAGGGCCAGCACATCCCGCACGTCGGCGTTGCGCACGGTGACATCCGCGCGCAGCGGCTCGATGTTCTCGGGCTTCCAGTTGCGCAGCCCCACACTCGCGGCGAAGTTGGCCTGGAGCGCCCCGCGTGCCAGTACTCCGTTCTTCACCGACGCCCCGGTTTGGGATGCCTCAAAGCTTGCGGCGAGCCGCGTGAACGGCCGGCCCTCGGCCGTGAAATTGGTCACCGCCACATCACCGGCGATGCTCGGCGCGCTCAGCTTCCCGGTTGCCGTCGCGGTCAGGGTGGCCGCGCCGCCCGGGTTGAACTTCACCGGCAGATTCCCTGCTAGGGGCTGGAAATCCGCCAGATTGCGCGAGACGGCGCGCACCTGAATCCGCTGTCCCAGCGATCCCGAAAGATCGATCCGCGAGTGCGGCAGCGCCAAATACGACGGCGCCAACGTCACCGTATCGGCGCGGCCGTTGTAATCCACGGTCAACTTGCCAGACACCGGCACGCCGCGTTTCCCGGGCGCGATTCCGAGGCCCGCGTGCGCTACTACTGCCGCGGGATTCTTCAGACTGCCCTCCGCCTGCAACGGTCCCGAAACCACACCATCATAGCCCAGTGGCTTGGCCAGGAACGCCCGCGCCAGTTGATCGATATCGAAATTGTGCAGGTTTCCGGAGAGCCGGAAGTGGTCCAGATTCTCCAGCGACGCGGATCCGGTAAGGCTGCCGCCCAGCGCTCCCAACCGCATCCCGTCGAGTTCGATCCGCGCGGCGTCCGCGGTGACGCTGGAATCCAGGCTGACACCGGCAATCTGCGTGGTCCCCTGCCGGAAGGCCACGTTGCGCGCGTCCAGGTTGGCCGTAACGCGGTAATCGTTCGTATTCGTGTAGGACGCGCTCCCGCCGAGCCGCACCGTGCCCTCCGGCCGGGCCGCGACGCGGAACAGGCGCCCCAGTTCGCCCAGCGCCAGCGTGCTCTGGAACTGCACCTGCCTGGTGGTCCCGGAGGCTTCTATGTTGGTCTGCCCCAGGTTCACTTTCGCGTTCTGCACCTTGATTCCGCCATCGTCCATCGACGCCGTGATATCGGCGTTCAGTACCGCCGGACCGTGCGCCGTGTCCAGCGGAATGCCGAGCGCCGCCAGTTGCTTCACTTCGTCGATGGCCAGGCGCGCGACCACGTGCGCGGTGGTGCTCGGCGCCGCCAGGTGGTCCATTGCGCCCGTAATGGTAACCTGCGAATTCGGCGTGCGCAGTAGCGCGTTGGTCAGTCCGATCCGGTCCTTCTCCAGCGTCACCGGCAGGCTCATGTCCACGCGGAGCGCGTTGACGTAGAGCGGGCTGATATCCACCTCGCCCAAGTAACGCGAGCTTACAGGGTTGAAGCCGAGTACGGCGTGGAGATTTTCTCCGCTGAAGTTTAGTTCGCTCTGGCGGCCGGCGAACTTCAGGGTCCCGCGGCGCAGATCGAACTTGCCGACCGCCAGGTCCACGACGGTCTCTAGCGCGCTCTTATCGCTCTTGCTTGCCACCTTCGGCGATGGCACATTGGTGTGCCCGTCCGGATAGACGATCACGTTGGCGCGCGGTCTCTCCACAAGCAGGTAGCCGATACCGACGAAACCGCGGAACGGCGAGAGCAGCTTCAAATCCACCTGCAGCAAATCGGCGCGCAGCAGCGGCGCGGCGTCCGCCGGCTCCAGGCCATGCACCACGAAGTTGCGGATCTGCGCGCGCAGGTGGGTCCAATCGAAGGTGAAGGAGCCGATCTCGGCGCGCCCGCCCGTCCCGGTCTCCACGGCGGCGACAATCTTCTCCCGCACCAGGTTGCGGAACCACTCGGTGCGCACGATCGCGATGCCTGCCAGGAACACGACCACGATCAGTGCGGCCAGCCCGCCACCTACCCAAAGCGCAATGCGTTTCGGCCGGCTCATTGGAACGCCCCCTTCTTGAACTGAATCCGCGTATTGCTTCGCGCCTCCTTCAGCCAGACCTCCATCTGATCCTCCACAGTCGTATCTGCGGAGCGGTCGGCCGATTGGGAGCGGTCGGCCGCTGGCTCGGCCTGCGCCGTGGCCGGCGCCGCCATCGTCATGTGGAATCGAAGGTCGGTGAAGTGCATCGCCGCCGCCTGCCACAGCAGGTGACGCTTGACCTCGTCCTCGGTCAATCCATGGTTTTCCAGCGCGGCGCGAAATGCCGGGATGCCGGGATAGTTATCCTGCCGGAACTTGCGAAGCACGGCATCGCCTTCACTCTCCACGGGCATCGGATAGCCGCCGATCTGCATTTCGTTGCGGATCAACTGCTGGTCCACCAGCCTCTCCGCCGCGGCCTTGCGCTGGTCGGAGCCAAGATCGAGGGCCTGCCCGTTGAAGAACTCCGTCAGCCGCACTTCCAGAAGCACCTCGAATTCCGTGATCACCTGGTTGCCCACCACTACCGCCACGCGATCGATCACGCCCGCCGCCACGGCGGCCAGGGTGAACGCGATTGCCAGCAGAGCCCGTCTCATCATCAGAATGCCTGCCCGATGGAAAAGAAGAATTGAAAGTGACTGACGCGCTGGATGGCCGGCGTCGCCTGGTTCAACAATAACTGCCGGTAGGTCCCCTTCAGCCCGTTGAAAACCGGCGGATTCAGACTGTACGCCAGATCCAGCCGCACCGGCCCCACCGGAGTCTTATAGCGGACTCCGAACCCAACCGCCTGCACCATGTAATTAAAGTCCGTCTTATCGCGCTGTTTGTAGCGGAACGAAATACTGCCCAGGTCCGAATAGATATTGCCCATATCGTGGAACACGACACCGGTCATGTTTTCGCCCAGGAACGGGAAGCGCAGCTCGGTGGAATGGAACAGGAGCGCATTCCCGCCGATCGCGAACCCGGTCAGCAGGTCGCGCGGACCTGCCTGATTGTCCGGGAAGCCGCGATGCGAAGTCGACCCGCCGCCGAAGATGCGCTCCGGCAGGGGAATATACAGTGCCGGATCGTTCCCCGGCGCGATGCTGTATGGATGAAGCCAGCCGAACTGGGTGTTGCTGGCCAGCACGGTATCGCCGTGCAGGCGCCTGTAGTACGAATTGCGTCCCAGGAACCGCAGAAAGTTCTTGTTGCCGCCGAAGTAGTGATTGACCAATCCCAGGTCGGCGGAATTATAGATGCCGCGATGGGCGTCCACGGGGTCGTCACGCCGGTCCTGAATCAGGTTGGCGGAGATCATCGCGATGCGCGCCGGCTGCGCCAGCGAGGGAATCAATAACGGGTTGATCTTCAGCGTGCTCTGGTCCACCACCACGTCGCGCCAGGTATAGCGCCACAGCGCGGTGATCGCCTTGGAGAGGCGCTGCGAGAGTTGCGCCGACGCCTCGTACCGCTGGGCCGTGAACGTGCGGACGTCACGTGTGTTGTCGTACAGGGCCGTGAAGGAAATGTTGCGGCCTTCCACGTTGCGGTAGCGCGGAGCCATGTAGTTCAAGGACACGCGCCGGTCGAGCGTGGAATAGCGGCTCTTGAAATTCAGGCTGTGCCCCAGCCCCCACATATTGAGGCGGCTGATTTCAAAGCTTCCGCGCGGCGAAAATCCAGTGGCGCCCGCAGGTTGGTCCAGGCTGTCCTGCGCCCCGCCGATGCGTGCCACTTCCGCGCCTACGCCGATTCCCACGTAATAGCGATGCCCTTCCGTCAAGTGGAAGATCACATACTTGTTTTGCGTATCGCCCTGTGGGTTCTGGATCGCCATATCGACCTTGTCGAAGACGCCCAGATCGTAGAGGCGCCGCTGCATCGCACCCATCTGCGTCCACGAAAGCGGTTCGCCGGCCTTCAGCAGCACGTTGGGTTGCACCAGGCGCATGCGCGTGGCACGCAGTCCGGAGATCAGCACCTCGCGCACATAGCGTGGCTGGCCTTCGTTCACCACATACACCAGGTTCACTTCGTGCCGTTCGGGCGCGCCCGAAATCCGCCAGTCGAAGGACGCATCCGGAAAACCGGACGATTGATACGCTTCCAGGACCGTATCCCGGTCCAAGCCGACGTTGTTCTCGCTGAACGGCTGCCCCGGCAGCGACGCCAGGCGCCCCAGGATGGTTCCGCGATCGCCGCGATTGATCCCCTCCACGTCGATCTTGCCGACGGTATACTGCGGACCCTCTTCGATCTCCATGGTCACGGCAACGTTGCCCGTCTTTCCCTGATAGTCGTCGACGCTCTTGGCCGTCACCTTGCAATCGCGGAATCCGCTATCGCGATACAGCGCAGTGATGGCCTCTTCGTCACGCTTCGAGAACCCCTGGCTGAAGCGGCCGTGCCGCAGGCGAATGGTCTTTGCCGACTGCAGGAACATGCGCTCGCGGATCTGTTCGGTTTTGAAATAACGATTGCCGGCGACATCCACCTTCACCACTTTGTGCCGTTCGCCCAGGCCGATCACGTAGGTGACTTCCTCCTGGTCCGGCGTCACCTGCCGGTCCTGAAAGTCCACCTCCACGTCGAAGTACCCCTGGTTCTGGAGGTAATCGCGCAGGTTGGCGACGCCGCGCACCAGCAGGTCGCGATTGACGGTCTCTTCATCGAACACAGGCACGTACTTCTCCAGGTTCCCCTTGGAGATCTTCGCCCCGCTCGTCTTCACCTGCACTTTCGGACCACCGTCGGCGCGGAAGGTCGGTTTCACCGTGTTCGCCGGCGCGTTGTAGTCCACGTGATCCAGCGCCACGTTGGCGGTGAGCCTCTCGTCTTTGTTGTATCGCTTACGCGCCTTCCGCACGCCGGTCTGCTGGTTTGAGGCCGTGGCCAGCTTCCAGCGGAACCAACCCTTGTATCGCGCGGCCTTGGCGACCACTTCCGGAGGCAGTTTGGTATCGCCCGTCACATCCGGCGCCGTCAATCGCGCGCGTTTCCCCGAGTTCACCTCAAATGTCAGCGAGACCTGTTGATGCTCGTTGTCCCGCTCCACTTTCGGCTGGATCGTACCCTGGTACAGTCCGTTGCGCTGCATGAGGTCCCGTATGCCCTTGGCGGCCGTGTCGATATCCTCGTCGTTGAAGGGAGTTCCCAGTTCGAGCCGCGCCGCATTCGCCAGTTGTCCTTCGCTGGGCGGAAGGCTGACCTTGCCGCGCACCTCCACCGGGCCTACGAACCACTGCTCCACCGTGCGGAACACCAGCACCACGCCGGTGGGCGAAGACTCCCAAGTGACCTCGATGTCCTGGTATTCGCCGGTATTGTACAGGCGCTTGATGGCGTCGCGAACGTCGCTCTGGCGCAGTGGCGTTCCGGGCAGCAAGGGCACCAGGCGATTCAGGTCGGCGCGCGCGACGGGCTGCAAAGGAGGTTCGAAGCGCACACCTTCAATCGGGCGGCCTTCATATTCTTTCGGGACCGCAAGCTCGTCAGATTTTAGACTGGGAAGGCAGGCAAGAAGACAGCAACCAAACAGGCAGCGCACCATCAAGACCCAGGTCGTCATAGCTTAATGAGCTAGCAGCAAGCCGACAGCCCACGTACTCGAACTTACTGATCGAGCCCAAACTTCGCTGCCCTGGCGCTCCCCCGGGGCATCATAGCAACTGCGGATCTGGAGATTCTGAATGAGCCGATTGAAAAGCTTAGGAAGTCTCGGGCCTACCCTTATGGCCTCACTGATCGAATGCTCGAACAGCTAAGAGAGGCTGGGAAAAACACGGCCGGCGATCTGAGCCGTGCGACTGACGAAGAGCTGGATCGATTGGTATACGTCGGGGAAGCGACAATTCGACGAATGCGGAGTGTGGTTGGCCAGGCCGTCTGGATGTAGTCCTCCAGGCGCAGGGTGGCTAAATTCGTGGCGGTGCCCGGGACGGAACAGCATCTCGGCCGCTGACGTGACCAACCGCCTGGGAACCACTCGCCGCAAGATCGGCGGCCAGCACTTTGATGCGGACACGATGCGCCGCGCAGTTTTGTGCGTAAGTTCGCAAGCCGCCGTGCGCGTCTGGCGGTCAGCACGAGATGTGCGCCGCGCGCAGCCAATTTCTCCGCCAGGGCCGCGCCAATCCCAGAACTCGCGCCGGTGACCAGCGCCCACTTTCCACACCAGGGGCCGTTTGCCATGACGGTAACGTACCACCTGGATTGGGCGGAGGCTAGCCACCAGGTTCGTTTCAGCTCCCGCCATCCGGCCAGCAGTTGGAGTGGGTGTTGACGCGAATGATTGAACGATTCGCACGCCAACGCGCGTGCTTCCAGATATAGTAGCGAGTATGGCACGCCGCCACTTGGCCGTCTTTATCATCGCTCTCGCCAGTTGCCTGGCACTTGCCGCCGCTGAACCGTCGTGGGCTCCCGACGAAAAACCAATCGCCGAACAGTTGGGACGGTTGCGAAACGTACCCGATAGCCAACGGGGCGGAGTGACTCGCAGCCTGGCGCTTGAGATCCGGCGCCTCCCGGCTGCCAACAACAAAGTGCGCCTGGCGTACGCCCTCGCCAATCTCTCCACCGAGGGCGACTTCGGCACCAAGACCCTGAGCGATGTGGCAGCTACTCTTTCAGCCGCGCTTGCCGAGCAGCCGCAACCGGACGTCAATGGCGTCCCGGCCGGACCCTACATCACTTTGGCTCAGTTAGCGCGCTACGAGCAGATTTCCGTCACGCTCGATGCACCGTCTTACCGTGCGGCGCTTGCCAAATTGGAAGAGGACGACCGGCGCCGCGCCACCGCCGAGATCCGCCTGCTCGATCTATACGGCAAGGAGTGGACCCTCGACGCGTTGCGCGGCAAAGTAGTGATCGTCAACTTCTGGGCGACGTGGTGTCCTCCCTGCCGTAAGGAACTGCCTGACCTGCAAGCCCTCTACCTACGCTTTGCGGACAGGGGACTGGTGGTGCTGGCCATCAGCGACGAGAACGCTGACAAAGTCAGCCAGTTCCTCGCTTCGTCGATGATCACTTTCCCGGTGCTGCTCGATAACGGTCGCAAGGTGTCGGAAAGCTTCGGCGTGGAGGGCATTCCGAAGAGCTTCGTCTACGACCGCGAGGGCAAATTGGTCGCCACCGCCATCGACATGCGCACACGGCATCAGTTCCTGGACATGCTGGCCAAAGCTGGTCTGAAGTAACAGCGGCCCGATCATCGGTCGGCCTCGACGCGCCAATTACACTGGTCCCGAGTTTGTTTCTCCAGCGGCAAACGGTTCCGTTCAAAGGGGGCGCCGGGCGTCGGATCTGGTGCTATTGCCTGGGAGGTGACTGAACCGAGAGGCCGTTGCTCCGGTGCCGACGCGGTAAGTTCCACAGCGGGCTTCCTGGCCATCCCGGGTAAACCCAGTTCGTCACCCTTCCGGCGCCGTGGACCGGCATCACTGATTCACTTCGGCGTTGATGCGAACATGGTCGAGAACTTTCTGCGCAACGGTCCGTTTCTGATCGAGGTCGCGGTTGTGCCGCCTGCCATACACGTAGTCGCCGATAAACCATCCCATGGCAGACCCCGCCACGACATCGCCTGGAAAGTGTTGCCGCGCGCCCACCCGAGCCACCACCACGGTGGAAGCGAGGCCATAGGCCAAAATCGGGATGATCCGCGGATGCGGATACTGGTGGGCGATCACCGAGGCCAGGGCCCACGCATTGATGGCGTGTCCCGACGGAAACCCCGAGTTCAACCGGCCGTTGGGGCTGTCCTCAAAATGGCCTTTGCCGCCGCTTTCGAGCGGCCGCGCGCGATTGGCCGCCAGTTTGACTGCT
>Ga0097691_1002769_pt1 | contig 11318 bp, 8 predicted proteins | sample NGESurdeep072012_8_FD_72858 | JGI IMG/M metagenome (GOLD analysis project Ga0097691, IMG submission 72858) | Arctic peat soil microbial communities from Barrow, Alaska - NGEE Surface sample 210-1 deep-072012 | ecosystem: Environmental > Terrestrial > Soil > Wetlands > Peat ...
ACAGACGATCCCCACTGCCGGCCTCGCGGGTGCGAGCCTCGGCCACTTGCTGGGTCATTGGATCCCTCCTTCTTCGTCGGACAGGACGAACTCGAACATGAGGAGCTCGGGGCCGTTGCGGGCCAGGTGGGCGCCGAGGGCCAGCCCGCTGTGACAGGCACCGATGACGATCGCGTCGTACTCATGCATGGCCGGACTCCCCCCTTCCTCATCGCTGCACGAACGCGGATCGGGCTGGGCCCGACCGCCCCCACAGCTTCTGTAGTTGGCAAGTCCTCCTGTAGTCAGTAACTCTACGAACCCGGCAGGGGCTCAGTCAAGAACTTGTTCTAGTTCTTCCTGAGAGTTGGGCGCAGATGCTCGAGTTTCCGCTTGAACTGGGGCAATGTCGGTGCTGACCTGATCGGGTACGACCCGGGCGGCAGCCCCATGCAGGTCCACCGAGAGCATTCCCACCGTGGAGGGAGGCGTGGCCCCTTGCGGAGGCCGTGCCTCAGTCGGGTGGGGACAGCTCCGGAGGCTGGGCCCCCGCCCCGCCCTCCAGAAACGCCTCCACGACACCCGCCGCCAGGTACCCGGGCGCCCCGAGGACCATCCCGCCGGGGTAGACGGACGCCCCCCCGACGAACAGCCCCCTGATCGGCGTCGCACAGCGGGAGCATTCGTCATTGGGCCGTAGGTAGCCCATTTGCAGCGGCGTGTAGGCGCCGTGCTTGATCGAACCCCTCTTCATCGTGGTGAGCTTCGCCTCGATGTCGAGGGGGGTGTACTCGCGCCGCAACACGACCTCACCGAGCTCGACGAACTCGTTGAGCAGTTCGAGCGCGCTGTCGCCGAACACCTTGGCGTCGCGCTCCCACTCCGGGTCGTAGCGAACGACGGCCTCGGCACGCAAGACATGGTGGCCGGGCGGTGCCATGGTGGCGTCGAACCGGCTGGGCACCGTCACGTGCAGCCACTCGCATGTCTCGCGCTCGCCACGGTCCACCGCTTCGAGGTGGGCGTGGAGGTCGTCCTCCGTCTCGAGCCCACAGAACACGACGGTCGCATCGCCGACCCGCGGGTCTTCGGCCCGGAAACCGACCCCGCCGGCAACGCCCAGATGGAGACCGAGCAAGGAGCGCTCCTCCCACTCCCATCCCTCGGCCGCGTAGCGGAGGCTGGGCGTCAGCGCCTCGGGGCCGACGAGGCGGAGAAAGGTCTGTTCGGGATTCAGGGTGGACACGACGACGCGCGACGCAAAGCGCCGGCCGTCGTCGACCTCCACGCCGGTGACCGACCCGCCCTCGACGACGATCCTCGTGGCCTCGCAGCAGTCGACCACGGTGCCACCGTTCTTGATGAACGACCGGTAGAGGGCCGAGGACAGCCGGTGCGAGCCGCCCTTCACCAGCCCCGCCTTCAACATCCTGCAGAGATAGAGCGGGTAGAGGTAGCCGAGCGGCTCGTCGAGGTGGAGTCCCCACATGGCCGGGAACGACAGGAGCGCCATCCTCACCTGCGGGTCGGTGAACCCGTACTCGTCGAGGATCTCGATGAACGTCATCTCGCCGATTTCGGCCAGGCGCTGGCCGCTGTCGGTCTCCTCGAACTCGACCAGCTGGTCGAGGGCGGGCTCGGGGAGCCGGTAGGTCATGGGGACCAGGTGCTCGTCGAGGATGGGCTGGAACTCCGCCCACATGCGGCGGTAGGCGTCAGCGTCGGAGGCGCTGAAGGCCGCCACGGACGCCGCGGTCGCCACCGGGTCGTCGTTGAAGATGAGGGAGCGGCCGTCTCGGAACGGGAAGGCCGCGGCCGCGGGCGGGTGGAGGTAGCGGACGCCGAGCGCCCCCAGATCGAGATCGCGGAAGGCCGGCATGGCGTCGCTCATCAAGTGGTAGACGGCGTGCAGATTGAGTCGGAACCCGAAGTACTCGTCGGTGTTGAGCCCTCCCCCCGTTTCGTGACGCCGCTCGAGGAGGAGGACCTTCGCCCCGGACTTGGCGAGATAGGCACCGCAGATCAAGCCGTTCGGCCCCCCGCCGATCACGATGGCGTCGTAGGGCTCTTCGCTCATGGCGTTCCCTCCGCGCCGGCGCCGACGGTCCACTTGGGGTTCACCCCGAGATTCAGCGGGATGCGGCCGACGTTCTCCCAGAACCACTCCATCGGCTTCGCCGTCCACCAGGGCATGTCGCGGCACCCGAAGTCCTCGGCCACCTCGTTCGCCGCCACGCACCCGGACCCGAGGTGCGTCGCGCCGTAGGGCTGGATGGAGTTCGAGAGGTAGAGGCCGGGGACGAACGAGCGAGCCGCGCCCCCTTTGAGGATCCCGGGCAGCGGACGGTTCTCGTCGGACTGCTCGGGGATGGCGCTGCCGCCGATCATGTTCCCCCGGATGGCCGAAGGGTTGTTGCGCTCCTGGTCCATCGGCGTCATGACGTGGCGCTCGATGACCAGGTCCTTGAACCCGGGGGCGTACTCCTCGAAGCGGTCGGTGACCGCCTCGGCGAGCGGCTCTGCCAACCCCGGCCAGGCGTCCCAGCCCGACAGCCTCTGCCCTCGCCACAGGCGCGGGCACGGCGGGACGCTGATCCAGGTGTAGCTGGTGTGGCAACCGGGAGGCGCCTGGGTGGGGTCGGCCCGGGTGGGGAGGAACCAGCCGGCCATCACGTCGTCGGGGATCACGCCCGTGATGAGGTCGCCGAAGCCCGACCGCATCTCCGCCAACGTCTCACCGCCGAAGTAGCCCACCCACGACCGTTGCACGCCGGGGTCATGAGCGGCGGAGGCGAACTCCGGGTCCCCGCTCAGCGCGTAGAACACGCCGAGCAGCAGCGGCTCGTCGTAGTTGAACGCCTCGATGGTGCGCGCCCACCCGGGGCCGATCACCTCCTCGCCGAGGAGGCCGAGGAACGTCGGGACGAGGCTGAGGTTCGAGACCACCGCTCGTGCGCGGATCTCCTCGCCCGGGAAGAGCGCATCGGGCGACAGGCGGATCCCCTGCGCCCGGCCGTCCTCGACGATGATGCGCTCGACCGGGCAGGTGGTCCAGATGTCTCCCCCGTATGCCAGGACGCACTGGACGAGGGCGTGGGTCAGCTCGTGGGAGCCGCCCCGTGCCGTGTGCACCGCGGTGCTGAACCCCCCACCGCCGCCGAGCACCCGGGCACCGGTGCCGCGCCGCACCGGCCACTGACCGGTGAACTCGGCGAAGGCGGCCATCGTCGTTCGGTACTCCTCCGACTCGAACAGCATCTCGAGCACTTCGAGCCCGGTCATCCGCATCAGCTCGGCGCCACGGAGCGGGATCCCCAGCTCCGCCAGCCAACCGTCATGGAACCGCGCCAGCTCGCCAAGCAGCTCAGGCTTGGCCGGGCCGAAAGTGAGATCACGGTTGAGCCGGAGCGCGTCGTCGGCGTGCTCGACCGCGTACTGGGTGATCCTGTTCTGGAGCTCCCAGTCGCGAGCTGCCACCCGGGTGACGTTGGCCTCGGTCAGTGCGCCGTCCATGTTGTAGACGACGTTGGTCCCGTCCCGGAACGTCTTGGCGAACTGGGCGTCGGTGCCACGCAGATCGAGGCCGAACCGCTCCAGCTCGAGGTCGGCCATGGCAGGGCTCAGGGCGGGAACCAGCCAGGCCGCGTGCAGGTTGTGCAGGAAACCCGCCGCGCCCAGCTCGATGGTGTCGCAGTGGGCCCCGCACTGCCCCCGGGCCTCGAACACGCCTACCGACAGCCCCGCCTTGGCCAGATAGGCCGCCACGGTCAGGCCGTTGATACCGCCGCCGGCTATCACCACGTCGTAGTCGCGCAACGTTCCTCCCAGTCGGTCAGGTCGGTCATCGGAGCCGGACGCCCGCATCGGGCTGGCGCCGGGTGAACTGTCATCAGCCACGGAGCTCCGAGAGGGCTGATGGAGTCGAAGCGGTCAGCCCGGGTGGATCCGCAGCTCGTCAGCCGGCTCCCACGACGATGACGTCGTAGTGCTCCGAGGTCACCGGGTCCCTCCTTCTTCGTCGGTGATGTGCCAGGGCGAGGGGTACCACCACTCCGGCGTCGTGGAGGAGACCTCCTCGTAGTCCTCGTGCAGGATGTGCATGAGGTTGTACGGGACAGCGAGGAGGCACAGGCCCCCCGGGTGGGAGGTCTGGTTGCACAGGTACAGACCCTCGACCGGCGTCCGATAGCGGGCGAGCTCGGGCAGCGGCTTGCGCGACCCCCACTCGTTCTCCGACTCCCGCATGCCCATCCAGTTCCCGCCCACGAACCCCAGGTTCCTGAACGACGAGTCATAGGGCGTGTTCACGAACGTATGCACGAACTTGTCGGGCGTCATGTTGGGGGCGTACTGGCGGACCAGCTCCTTGATGTTGGCCACGATCTCGGGGGTGGCCTTGTTGACGGCGTCGGGACCGTCGCGGTGCTCCTCGGGCGCGGGCACCTGGAGGTTCATGCCGATGACGTGGTACTGGCCGCCCCGCACGCGCGTCTGGTCGTGGGCCCCGTTGTTGAGGAACCACACCCCCGCGTAGTTCTCCAGCTTCGTGGGGTGCGTCTTGAAGGTGTGGATGTCGCGCATCAGACCGTTGATGATCCGGTCGGTGTCGCAGTTGAGCACGAACACGGTCGGCTCGGGACCGCCGGTGAAGGCGTCTGGCGCGGCTGAGAACACCGGAGTCTCCGTGGTGAGGAAGTTGGCCACGTACAGGCCGCCGCCCTTGAGGCTGAGGTCCTCGATGCGCTGTACCAGGTCAGGGGCGAATGCGCCCGAGCTCACCAGGCCTGGGAGCTGCTTGATGTGGGTGCCCATGATGACGCCAAGGTTGGCGTGGATGGTCTTCTCCTCGAGGGCGGCGTTGTCGTCCACCCGTACTCCGACCGCCCGCCCGTCGCGCACGATCACCTCGCTGACCGGCGCGTTGACGAAGATGCGTGCCCCGTGGGCGAGGGCACAGCGTGCGATGGCGTGGGCGAAGGAGTGCATCCCCCCGACCGTCGCCGAGTTGTTCACCGACATCAGCTGGCTCACCGCGAAGCAGGGGAGCAGCATCCCCTTCCAGTAGGGGTGCGGGCCGTTGCCCCAGGAACCGATCATCATCCCCGCCTTGATCGGGTCGGGGATCCCCATCTCCTCTGCCCACTCGTAGAGCGACATGTCGAGCAGGGCGTCGTCCCAGATGGGCACGATCTCCTTGAACATCTTCGTCTCGGGGAGATCGGCCTTGGCGATGCCCCACCGCTCGTCGTAGGGAGGCGTCCAGTAGACCGAGCGCAGGAACTCGGTCAGGCGGGGGCCCAGGTTGGACATGAACTCGATGTAGAACTTGGCCGTCTCGGGGGTGGCCCCCATCGACTCGATGTAGGCCGCCGGGTCCATGGTCCCGTCGAGCAGCTCGGAGCGCATGTACATCGCCTGGCCGTCGGGGCGGACACTGATACTGCCCGACATGGCGGAGAGCCGGAACCCGTAACGACCGAGGTCGAGCTGCTCCAGGGCCGGCGCCGCGCCGGCGTAGAAGAAGACGGCGTGCGGGTCGATGGAGTAGCCGGGGATGGGCTCGACGTTCTCGGCCCCACCGCCGATCTCAGGGCGTGCGTCGAGCACGCACACCGAGAACCCCCACTTCGAGAGGTACGCCGCGATGCCGAGCCCGTTGGGGCCGCCACCCACCACCACGTAGTCGTAGGTGCTCTTTCGAGACAGACGATCCCCACTGCCGGCCTCGCGGGTGCGAGCCTCGGCCACTTGCTGGGTCATTGGATCCCTCCTTCTTCGTCGGTGATGTGCCGGATCATCGGGTCTCGGCTTCGAGGTCGGACACGACGAGATCAGCCACTCGGAACCCGGAGTCCACGGCCTGGTGGGTGGCCACGCCCTTGCCGCCGGCGTCGCACCCAACGATGTAGAGGCCGGGGAGCGGCGTGCGCGGGTTGGGCTTGTTGCGCCCCTCCTGCTCGATGGTTTGCGCGATGCCGATGCACTCCCCTCCGGCCCCCGCCACCGCCGAATCGCGCGTCATGGCCGACACATTCTTCGTCGTGTAGGCCTCCTTCTTCACGATGTGGTCGCCGAGGGTCGGCCATGCTTCGAGGCAGGTCTCGTGCACCCGGGCGACGGCGTCCTCGTTCATCGGCGACTCGGGGTCGGGCGAACAGAGGGTGCCGATGAGGGCAACCTGACTGCCGTCGCCCGGCGCGAGCGTGGGGTCCCACAACGCCGGCGTGCTCCAGTAGAGCTGGGGCACGTCTGGCCAGTCGCCCGCTTGCGCCTGTTCGTAGCGCGAGGTGTTCCACCAGCTCAGGTCGCCGAACGCGAGCCCTGCAGACGGGAACACAGGCGCGTCGAGGAAGTAGCGATAGCCAACGATTCCCCACGAGGGTTCGAGCCGCTCGACGTACTCGACGTACTCGGGCGAGAAGTGTTCGCGCCCGGCAAGCTTCAACACCGTGGGCTGGATCCCTGCGTTGGAGACGACAGCGCGAGCCGAAAAGACGCCCTGGGGCGTCTCGATCCCGACCGCGCGGCCGTCCTCCACCACGATCCGGTTCACCTTGGCCTTGGTGAGGTAGGTCCCGCCGTGCTCGGCCACATAGCGTGCCGACGCCTCCATGACCTTGCCGATTCCGCCGCGGAAGTAGAGGCTGTCGCCGTTCTGGAGCATGAAGCCGCGCAGGCAGATGCGGATCCCCTCTGACGCCGGGATGCGGTCGGGTCCGATGAGGAAGAACATGTTGAGCAGGACGCCGATGTAGGCGAGCACCCCGGTCGGGAGCGCGAAGGAGTCGAGCCAGTCGAGCATCGGCGTCTGGTCGAGGGCATCGAGCTGCTCCTCCGACATCTCGAAGATCGCCATTGACATGTCGATGACCGGCTGGAATTCGGCCGCGGTGATGTCGAAGGTCTGCTGGAACCCTTCCGCCGGGTTCGGGTCGGTGCCGGATGCGCCCGCCATCCGTCGCCACTCGCCCTTCGACGAGTGGTACACAATTCCGCCGTCGGCGCGCGTCTCGGGGTCGGGAAGCGACACCGGGACCTCGTCGGACATGCCAAGCTTCCCGAGCAGCTCCTCGTAACGGGACGGACCCGCGGGGATGCCGATGACGGGCCACATCTCGTAGCCGTAGCCCTTGCGGCTCAGGGTGAGCGCCTTTCCGCCCGCCTGGTCGTTCTTCTCGGCGAGGAGGACCTTCAGTCCCGCGTGGGCGCACAGGCTGGCGATCGTCGCCCCCCCCGGTCCCGCTCCGATCACAATGACGTCGTAGTCGTACAAGCTCCTACCTCCTCTTTGGGCCAACAATCGTGCGTGAGGGATCCGGCCCTTCGGCATTCCGCCCGGAGGGACCGCTCCATCCTCTGCGTGAGCAGATCGAGCACGCGGGGTGCAGACCGCCGCCCGCCACCATCACACGTTCTGCCACCAGGCATCGATGCCAAGGTCTTCCGCAATCACCTGGAGGGCGTTGTAGCCGGGCCCGAAGGTGATGAAGCCGTGCGGGTGCTGCGTGGAACCGGCCATGTAGAGGCGCTCGACCGGGGTGCGGTACTGACCCAGCTCCGGGAGCGGCCGCTGGTCGAGCATGTTGTCGAGCGAGATCTCGCCCATCATCCAGTCCCCCCGGATCATGTTCGGGAGCTTGCGGGCGATGTCCTGAGGAGTGAAGACGGCCCAATCGAGGAAGGCGCCCTCGTCGAGGTTGGGCGCGTACCGGCGCCAGGCCTCGAGGCACTTGCGCCCGTACCACCGGCCCATCTCGCTCCACGCCGCTTCGCCGCCGTCCTCAGGCGCGAAGGGAGCGAACTGGCGAAGGAGCCCGGTGTAGAAGCCCTCGGGCGCGTCGGTCGGATCGTAGAGGGAGTTGATGGCCGCGTTGGGCCGCGGGTCGACCAGCTTGCCGGCCCTGATCGACGCCCAGTCGGCGTTGAGCTGTTCGAGCGACTCGATACCGAGGTTGACCACCCACGCCCGGTTGACGTCGGGGTCGAATTCGGCGGCCGTGTACTCGGGCAGACGGGTCATGGCGGCGTGGACACTGAAGAGCGTCCAGTCCTTGTGCTTGATCTTCGTCTTGACCTTCTGCGAAAGTTCCTCGCCCACCACGGAGGAGTCGAGGAACTCGAGAAAGGTCTGCTCGGCAGAGACGGTGGATGCCACCAGCTTTCGGGCGGCGATCTCCGTACCGTCGGCGAGACGTACGCCCACGGCCCGCCCGTCCTCGACGAGGATCTTCGTCACGTCGGCGTCCACCACCATCACCCCGCCGTGCTGGGCGAGGTCGCGCCAGAGGGCGTGGGCCAACCGGTGCGAGCCGCCGAGGCACAGGTGCCAATTGTCGATCTTGCCAACCAGCAGCGGGTAGCCGATGGCCAGACCCTTGACGTCGTTGGTGTAGCCGCAGACGGCGCCGTGGAAGGCGAGGTGAGCCTTCACCTTCGGGTGCTTGAAGTGCTGGTCGAGGAATTGGTTGATCGACTCGGTACGCAGCTTGACCGAGAGGAACTCGGAGCGGTCCTGGACGCCGAACGTGGACAGCGCCTTGGTCAGCTCCTTCACCGACAGCGGCGGCTGGTACATCAGAGTGCCGAGGAGGAGGTCGATGAAGCCGTGGGCCTCGGCGTGGAGGCGTCCGAACGTCTCGGCGTCCTCTTCGGAGAACCGGGCCAGCGACGCCTTCGTCTTCTCGAGGTCGGTGTGGATGGTGATGGCGGTGCCGTCGTCGAACACCGAGGCCATCTGCACCTCGGGCCGGATGTACTCGATGCCGTGGCCGCGCACGTCGAGATCGCGCACCGGCGGAGCCAGGTCGACGAACGTGTGGTAGTTGGCATGCATGTTGTGGAGGAACCCGGAGCGGGTGACCTCTTCGGTGCACAGGCCCCCGCCCTCTTCGTGGCGCCGCTCGAGGACGACAACGTCGAGACCGCTGCGGGCCAGGTAGGCGCCGAGGGTCAGGCCGTTGTGTCCGGCCCCGATGATGACGGCGTCGAAGGAGTCACGCATTGATGGCCGATGCTGCGATGTAGGGGGGCTGGCCCTTAGGCCAGACGGTCTCCACTCCGGACGCGTACGCCTCCAAGAGCACCTTCACAAGCTCGGCCTGGCGCATGAGGAAGCGCATGTCGCCGCGGACCTTCACCGTGCCATGGAGGGCGGCGTCGATGGGGTCGGACAGCCCGGCCGCCACCTCGTCGAACACGGTGGCCGAGCCACGGAAGCGGTAGTCCAGACGAATGCCCTCCTCGTCGCCGTCAACCTCCCGGTACCACGCGCACGCGCCTTGCTCGATGTTGATCAGGAAGTGCCGCTCGTCGCCGGCGGCGACGTAGGGCGAAGCGCCGTCGCCCACGATCTCGATCTTCACGACGAAGGCGCCATCGGGGACACTCTTCAACGTGCCGACCCGGGCGTTGATCGCTTCCCGGACGGCCTCGTACCAGTCTGAGGTGTAGATGTCGGGCATCAGTAAGCTCTCCCTTCGGGAATGGGTGCTGGGATCCCCAGGTCGTCGAGGATCACCTTGGCGGTCTGATAGCCGGGAGCCGCGTGGGCGCCGCCGCCCGGGTACGACGACGGCCCGCACAAGTACAGGCCCTGGATCTCCATCCGATGGCTCGACCCCTCGGGGAAGGGCCGGTTGGCACCACTCTGGTCGGGCGTCATCTCGCCGACCAGACAGTCGCCCTCCCACATCAGGTTCTTCACCTCCTGCTCGTCCGGCGTGTAGAGCCGGTCGGCGATGACGTTGTCGCGGGTCATGTTGGGAGCGAACTCGCCCCATCGGGCGATGAACCGGTCGTTGTAGGTCGCCCGTATCTCCGCCCACTGTTCCGGCGTGTAGTAGCTGGCCTTCGGGAAGAAGTACCAGCCAGAGGCGCTGTGGCGACCCGGAGGGGCCTGCGACGGGTCCCAGAGGCTGTTGATCCACGTGCCGGCGGCGGGCTCTGGGATCCGGCCCGAGTGGGCGTCGCGGACGTAGCGGGCGACGTCCTCGGGTTGGTCGTAGCCGACCACCGTGTAGAAGGTCTTGTTGATGTCGGCGTCCCAGCGGGCCGACTTGTAGTCGGGCGCCTCGCGGAGGCAGAACACCGGGGTGGCGAGCACCGCACTCGGGCCGTAGCGGAAGTCCTTGGCCCGCTTGGCCCACAACGGGCTGAGGTTCTCCTCACCCACGAGGTCGATGAGGGTCTGGCGGACGTCGGCGTTCGACGCCACGACCTTGCGGGCGCGGATCTCCTCGCCACGGGCGATGACGCCGACGGCACGACCATCCTCGACGATGATCTTCTCGACCATCCGGTTCTCGATGAGGTCGACGCCCTCGGCATAGCAGGCCTGCGTCATGGCCTTGGCCAGGCTGTGGGTGCCCCCGCTGGCGCCCCGCAGGTTGCCGATCATCCACTGCAGCGAGAGCAGGACCTGGGCTCCGCTGCCGAGCTGGTCCAGAGGCGCTCCGAATTCGACGCTCGCGCGGTAGAGGAGCGTCCGCATCTCGGGTGACTCGAATACCTCGTCGATGACCATCTTCGGCGACTTGGTCGCGTAGTGGGCGCCCACGCCCATGTCGCTGAACATCGCCTCGAGGAGCACCCCTTGAGCCTCCACATGGCTGGCGTCAGGCAGGTTGTAGATACCGATGGCCAGGAGCTCGCCGAAATCCATCGTGCGGTTCTGGAGCTCGACCCAGGTGTCGGCATCGGCTTTCGAATACCGGGAGATGCTGACGTGGGTCTTGTCGAGGAGGTCCTTCCGGTGCAGGACGATCGGGGGGCGGCCGTCGGAGAACACGATGCCGGCCTGGTTCTCCGGCTTGAACGACCGTAGGCCGATCCCGTAGAGGTCGAAGTCCGGGATCATCGGGATGATGTCGAAGAACTCCATATAGTTGGCGTGCATGTTGAACCGGTAGCCGGCGAGCACCGGTTCCTCGGTATTGATGCCGCCGCCCTCTTCATGCCGGCGCTCGATCACCGCAGTCGAGAGCCCGGCCCGCTGTAGGTAGGCGGCGCAGCAGAGCCCGTTATGACCGGCCCCGATGACAATGGCGTCGTACTCGCTCATAGCCGGGATACCCCCTGTCCTCGTGGCTCCACGGTGCGTACATCGGGACGGGCCCGGCACCGCCCACAACTCCTGTGGTTGGAATCTCTTCCTGTAGTTGGCAACTGTATGAACCGGGCATGGGTAAGTCAAGAACTTGTTCTAGTTTTTTTGGAGGTGCCCCCAGTCCGGGGAGCTCAGGGCTCGGGACGGGGAGCGATCATCACGCCATCGGCCTTGCACAGCACCTCTCCGCACGAGCGACAGCCCACCGGTGAGGACATTCCGCCCGGCCGATTCA
>Ga0097691_1002770_pt1 | contig 11312 bp, 8 predicted proteins | sample NGESurdeep072012_8_FD_72858 | JGI IMG/M metagenome (GOLD analysis project Ga0097691, IMG submission 72858) | Arctic peat soil microbial communities from Barrow, Alaska - NGEE Surface sample 210-1 deep-072012 | ecosystem: Environmental > Terrestrial > Soil > Wetlands > Peat ...
TCTGCTCTCCAAGGCTTTAGTATGAAACGCGCCTATACCGACGAACACGCGCGCGGCGGCTTTGATGCCGCGCTGCCCGAGATCGAGACCTGGCCCAACCAGTTTCGCGATTACGAAATCGAGATCATCCTGCCGGAGTTCAGCAGCGTTTGCCCCAAGACCGGACTGCCGGATTTCGGCAAGCTGGTGCTGCGCTACGTTCCCGACAAGCGATGCCTGGAGCTGAAATCGTACAAAATGTACCTGCTCGAGTACCGCAATCTGGGGATTTTTCAGGAGAACGTGGTCAACCGGGTGTTGCGGGATGTGGTGGCGGCAACCCGGCCGGTGAGCGCCACCGTGATCGGCGATTTCACGCCCCGTGGCGGCTTGAGCACGTTGGTCACCGCCACCTATAGCCGGGCCCAGCGGGCGGCTCAGAAGACAAACCGGAGGTCACCTCGTGGAAAGCGCTGAGCTCATCGCCCTGCTGCATGACGTTCGCGACCGGGTACGCGCGCGCCATCCCGAAACCGCCGCGGGCGGAGTGGAAATCGCCTTGCCCGACCTGGCGCCGCTCGGACACGCGCGCGACGCCGCGTTCGGCAAAGTGGCCGCCATCGGGACCGTGAACCCGCGCTCCGGCGGCGTGCTCAACTCGCTGGTGCAGGCGTGGAAGCGACTGGTGGCGCGTATGCTGGACTGGCACGTGCGCGAGCAGGTGGAATTCAACCGCAAGTCGATGGCCTGCATCGACGCGGCCCTCGAGGCTATGGCAGATGTCAACCGCGCGCTGGTGGCGATGGGGGATCGCATCGCGGTCGCCGAGGAACTGAAGGACATCCGCAATCACTGGGCAGAATGGCGAGTCGAATGGGAGCACAAGCTGGCGCAGAACGAAATGCAGTTCCTGCGCTCGGTGGCGGATTTGCAGGGGAGCTTTCAACATCGCGCCACCCTGATGGACGCCAATTATCGCGACGCCATGCGCGGCCAGCACACGGAGTTCACCGGCGCCCTGGAGCGCTTCTCACTCGACATACAACAGCGCCTGTGGGCCGACCTGGAGCGCATCCGGCTGGAGTATGAGCGCCTGATCTACTCCGAGCTGAAGACTATCCGGCAACGGGCGGCTGTCAGCGGAGCGGCCGGGAGTAGAGCATCGGGGGCGGACGCCGCGAGCGCCGAAGCACCCGCTGCACCGCTGTTGGGATTCGACTACGGTCGCTTTGCGGAGCGCTTCCGCGGCACCGAGGAATACGTCAAGGCGGGCCAGCAGATCTACTTGCCCCACTTCCGCGCCTGCCGCAACGTGCTCGATATCGGGTGCGGCCGCGGCGAATTCCTGGAAATGATGCAGGCCGCCGGCATCCCCGCGAAAGGCATCGACCTCGACCCGGAATCGGTGGCCACCTGCCGGCACAAGACGCTCGACGCCGAGGTCGCCGACCTGTTCGTGTACCTGGAAAACCTGCCCGAAGCCTCGCTGGACGGCATCTTCTGTTCGCAGGTGGTGGAGCATCTGCCGCCGGAACGCCTGCCGGAGATGATCCGTTTGTGCGCCAGCCGGTTGCAGCGCCACGGCGTCGTCGCCATCGAGACGCCCAACCCGGAGTGCCTGGCGATCTTCGCCACGCACTTCTATCTGGACCCCACGCATCGGCGGCCGGTGCCGCACCCCTTGCTGGCGTTTTACCTGGATGAATTCGGCGTGGGACGGCTCGAAGTGCGCAAACTCTCGCCCGCGGTGGAATCGATGCCCTCCGTGAAGAGTCTGCCGGAGGAGTTCCGGGAGGCGTTCTTTGGCGGGTTGGACTACGCGATTTTGGGGAAGAAGCTGTAGCGTAGCCTTTCAGGCTGCCACGCCCCCATTCATGGGGGCGTTCTTCCTCTAGCAGTTCACTTCCGCTAACGCGGCTCGGACCGTGCTGCCGGTAGATTCCATGGTCACGGTGAGCGGCATCTCTTTCCTGTTGCGCACGACGGTGACGCCGAAAGTCTTCTTGGACTTCAAGCCGCGCAGGACGCGGGTGATCTCGGTGCTGCTGGTGACCTTGGAATCGTCGACTTTGGTGATCACGTCGCCGGCCTTGATCCCCGCCTTTTCGGCGGCAGAGCCCTTTTTCACCGAGCGCACCAGAACGCCCTCCTGTACGCCGAAAAAGTCGGCGAGCTGATCTTCCTGCCCCAGCGACTCGCCCACGATGCCCAGCATCGGGTTCTGCGAGGATATCTGAAAGCGCGGGATTTCAATGTTCGGCATGGCGGGAATGCTGGGCATGGAAAAGTTCCACGAGCCATCCCCCGGCGCGATCATGGTGGTCTGCTTGTTCTCGCCGACGGTCGCTGTGAGGGTCTGCGCCGCGCCGCCGCGCCACACGGTGATCTTCACCTGACGCCCCACCGGGGTTTCGCGCACCAAACGCTGAAACTGCGCGGTGCCCTCCACCGGCTGGCCGTTGAATTCCAGCACGACGTCGCCTTGCTTGATGCCGGCTTTGGCCGCCGGACCATCTTCGGCCAGGCTGGAAACTTCCACGCCGCGCTCTTCCTTGAGGTTGAGAGCCTTGGCGCGTTCGGGGCTGATGTCGAGCCCGCCGATCCCCAGATATCCGCCACTCGCCTTCTGCACGACATACCCTTGCGCGGAGTGCTCGCGCGGTATCACGACTTGCTGCGCAAATGCGGCGGACGAGACAAGGCTCACCGCCGCGGCTAATGCAATTCCCAGACTCGTTTTCATGTCTCTACCTCTACTGTTGTTTTCTGATAAAGATGGTGCCCACGGTGGCGGAAATCTGAAGCAGCGGTCCCCCGCCGTTCACAGGGCCTTCCGCCACAATCAGGCGTCCCTGCCGGCGAACCCGCACGCCGGGAAACTCCACGGCGATTCGCCTGATGGAATCGGCCAGATCGTTTTGTGCGCGAATGTTCACCCCTACGTTAGACGGAATAAAAACCGTGATGTCACCATTGCCGGTGGCGAGGTATGAATCCGCCAGTTTGCCGGCCAGCAGGGTCGCCATGATGTTGCCCAGGGATGTGGAAACCCGCATTCCGCCGGCGATATTGCTCAGGTTGATGCCGCCCGAGCCGGACTCGCACTGCACGCCCCAGGCCGCGCCTATCTTTACCGGTCCCGCCATATTGCGGGCGGTGACAATACCGCTAGCGTGATCGACGACGATCTGGCCGCCGACGGTCCCGGCAGTCACCGCGCCACCGGCTTTGACAATGTGAATGCCGCCGCCGCCGGTTTCGGCGCGCACCGTACCGCCGATATCCGCGGCGGTGATGTCGCCGCCCACGGTTTCCAACTCGGCGGCGCCGCGCACCGTGCCGACGTGAATCTTCCCGGCCCCGCTTGAACAGCGCAGCCCGCCACCCACCGTCCCGACACGAATATCGCCGCCGCCGGTGACCAGCCTGCAATCGCCGCCGATGCGGTCCGCCGAGAGTTCCCCGGCGCGGGTATCGACCTCGAGCGATCCCTCGATGCCGCCAGCGTCCACCGCGCCATCGGAAGTGGAGACCACCAGGTGGTCCAGCCGCGGGGCTTTGACGGTGACCGTGGAGATCACCGGACCGCCGGGCGCGGTGAGCACGACCCACTCGCCCCGCGGGCTTATCTGCACGTTGTAGCGCCGCATGACGTAGCGCGCTTCGGCCTCGGTGCGCGCGCGGACGCTCAAGTGGACCGTGTAAGAGATGCTGTTGGCCACACCCGCCTGCACGCTGACCGGCCCGTGGGCATTGATCCGCAGGCGGCGCCCTGGCGGCGCGATGCCGTGGAAATCGCGCACAAAGCGGTCGCCCTCGCGGACGATGCCGGTTGGCTGCGGCACGGCCACCAGAGGCAGCAGCAGGAGGATGGCGAGTGTCTTAAAATCTACCGGGCGACGCATTCATGTCCCTGAGCGCCTTCTCCAGCTTGAGGCGTACCGAATTGTTATTTTCCTGCTGAACCAAACCCTGCATCATGCCCACCATATTGTCGTCGCGGTTGGCCACCAACAGGTCGATCACCAGCATGCGCACGGCGACGTTGTCGTCGGCCAGGAGCACGCGCCGCAGAGTCTTGCGGACTTCGGAATCGCCGGCCAGGGGTTTGAGACCTTCCAACGCCTTGAGCCGCACGCCGGCGTTGGAGTCTGCCGACAACACGTTGAGCAGCGCGTCGCGCACTTCGGTGGAACCGGACTGGCTGCGCAGCAAGTCCACCGATTCCACACGCACCGCGGGATTGTCTTCGTGCGCGGCGGCCAGCAGCAGACGCTGGATGTTGGCGTTGTCCATGCGGCCCTTGACCACCTTACGGCGGGTCTCGTCGAGGGAGATGGCGACGCCGCCCGAGTTATCCGGCTGCACCGAGCGGACGGTGGAATACACGTCATCGGTGGGCGAGGTGACGGAACTCAGGAGCGCGCCGGTGGCGGATGGCGCGGCGGTATTGATCAGGCGCGCGGCGAAGAATCCGATGGCGAGGAGGGCCAGCGCGCCGAGGGGCTGGCGAAGGCGGGCGATGCCACTCAGCATGCCGCTCAACGGGGCGCCGGACAACGACGCCGCCATGGCGTCCAGGAAGAGGCGCCAGGCGCGCTTCGCCGAAGGGTCGACGTGCGGGGCGCCGCCCTGAATCGCGGCCATGAGGTCGCTCCGGCAGTCTTCCAGAAGCATCGGCGCGGCAACCACCTGCCGCTTATCCAGCGCCGCCGCCAGTGCCCGCTGTTGCGCCATTTCACGCGTACAGGCGGGACACCCGTGGGTGTGCTCTTCGACGCGTTCTTCCTCGTCGGGCGTGAGTTCGCCGTAATAGTAAAGAGGAATGAGTCTTAGAATCGAGTCGCAATTCATGTGAAATCTCCCAACACGGCGCGCATCTTTTGGGTAGCGCGGAACAGGCAATTCTTGGCGGCCTCTTCGGTGGTGCCCAGCAGTTCGCCGATGTTCCGCAAACGCAGGCCCTGGTAGTGCCGCAGTTCGAATACCATGCGTTCGCGCGGCGTCAGATCTTCCAGCGCGGTTTCAATCCGCTGCTTCAATTGCCGGTTCCATAAGCTGCGCTCCGGGTCCGCGTGCGCGGCTTCCTCTTGAAAGGTGTCCATGCGGTCGATCGGCCCGTCTTGGGTTTCGATGGTCGGAGACTCCTCCTTGCGGACCTTCCGTTTGCGCAACTGATCCAAACAAATATTGGTCACAATCCGGTACAACCAGGTATGGAAACTGCAATCGAAACGGAAGGCGTGCAGGTTCCGATATACCTTGAGAAACGCCTCCTGGTAGACATCGCGGGCATCCTCCGTCGAGCGGAGGAGGTTGATGGCCAGTCTGAGCACACTTTGGTCGTAGGTGCGAACCAACTGCTCGAAAGCGTCCTGGTCGCCGGCCTGGGCCGCCCGAATTAATGAATCAACTTGTGGACTCACTCGGGCGCCTACGGTACCGGCTGCATCCTGAGCCATAACTCACGTAACGTCTTTTCCCGCCGCCTGCTAGCCTGTCTGTGAAATTGGACGCGTCTGTTGTCATAATGTCACGGTCTCGACTGTGCGAATTTGAGACGCGTGAGACAACAACTGCCTATGGAGTTTACAGGTAAAGCCGGGGCACACGACGAAAACGGGGCGTATCCTGCCAGGCAAACCGGGGTCAGACAGCGAATTCCCGGCAAACTGCGCCGCAAATTCATGTCAGTCCCCGGTTTGCGGCGTATTCATGGCCAGCTTTCCCGAAAACGTTTTAGCACCCCGGCGCACCCCCTAAAAAGGCCGTTCCTGGGAGTAGCCTGTTACCATAGGACACATGTCTCCCAATCAGCCGGGCCAGATGCCCAAACTGCCGATTCCCGGTGTCAAGAAGCTGATCGCCGTCGGATCGGGGAAAGGCGGCGTGGGCAAAACCACGGTCGCCGTCAATTTGGCGGTCGGCCTCGCGGCGTTAGGCCACAAGACCGGTCTCATGGATGCCGACGTCTACGGTCCCAATGTGCCGCTCATGATGGGGATCAACCAGACGCCGATGGCCTTCGGCGACCGCATCCAGCCGCTCGAGCAGTACGGCGTCAAACTCATGTCGATGGGCTTTCTGAGCCCCGGCGATAAGCCGCTGGTGTGGCGCGGTCCCATGCTGCACTCGGTGATCCAGCAGTTCCTGCGCGGCGTCGATTGGGGCGAACTGGATTACCTGGTGATCGACCTGCCGCCGGGAACCGGCGACGTGCAGCTTTCGCTGATCCAGAGCGCGCCGGTGACGGGCGCGATCGTGGTCACCACGCCGTCGGATGTTTCGTTGGAAGATGCCCGCAAGGCGGTCATGATGTTCCACCAGGTGAAGGTGCCGGTTCTGGGGATTGTCGAGAACATGAGCTATCTGACCTGCCCGCACTGTGCGGAGCGCATCGACGTGTTCAGCCACGGCGGCGGGCGGCGCACGGCGCACGAGATGCAGGTCCACTTCCTCGGCGAACTCCCGCTCGATCCCGAGGTGCGCATCGGCGGCGACACGGGCGAGCCCATCGTGCAGCGCAAGGGCAAGGGCGAGCCCTTCCTCGAACTGGCGCGCAACGCCATCGCGCGCCTGGAAGAAGTGGCCAAGGACGAAGGCCCCAAGATCGAAATCAGCGACTGACGCTGCGGGCCAAGTCGAGAAGCTGTGAAAAGAAACGCTGGGACCGCCGTGTTGACGGACGAAAGCGTCTGTCCCACGTTGGTGCGACCATCTTTCGCCTGGTCTCCGCTTGCCGCTCGCCATTATGAACGGCCTTGCGGAAACATGCAATTTCATGTAAATATCAATCATGGCCCTCGAGCTCGCCAACATCCATTCTCTGAGCGATTTTCAACGTAACGCCAAGGACCACATCCGCAAGCTGAAGGAGTCTGGTAAGCCGGCCATTCTCACAGTGAACGGAGAAGCGGAGGTGGTTGTACAGAGCGCCGAAGCGTATCAAAAGCTCCTGGACGACCGCGAGTTGTTGGACAGCATCCGCGGCATCAGCCGCGGACTGGAACAAGCAAAGCGTGGAGAAGGACGGCCGATGCGAGAATTCCTTGAGACTCTCGCCAAGGGGCACGGCATCTCGCTGAAGTGAAATATCACGTTATTGTCACCCCCGAGGCGCAAGCCGAAATTCGAGAATCCTTCGCATACATTCACGAACGGTCCCCACTGAATGCGGCGCGATGGCTTCAGGCACTCTACGGCCAGGTTGATACCTTGGAAAGGTTCCCGGAACGTTGTGCGTTCGCGCGTGAGCGGGAATACCTCGACGAGGACCTCCGGCAACTGGTGTTCAAATCTCATCGCATTGTGTTCACGGTCGAAAGCAAAGAGAAGCGGGTTTACGTTCTCTATGTGCGTCATGCCAGCCGGCGAGCTGTTGGTGAACCCGCCGGGGAGGATGAAGAATAAGGTCGGCAGGTCAGCCGCGCTCTGCCGTGCGGGTGCCGGTACTCGTACCGGCGTGCTTCGAAGAACGCCGGCAAGGACGCCGGCGTGGCAGCCTAAAAGGCTACGCTACCCAACCACCGGCGCTTCGCGGGGCAGCGCGCTCTTCTTGCCCCGGTGCCTCCAGGCGTTTACGCGATCCTGTCCCGCCGACATGTAGATGTAGAAGACCGGCGTGAGGTAGAGGGTCACCAACTGGGAGAACAGCAGTCCGCCGACCACTACCAGGCCCAGCGGTTGGCGCGCCTCGCCGCCCGCGCCGTAGCCGAGGGCGATCGGGACCGCGCCCAAGAGCGCCGCCATGGTGGTCATCATGATCGGGCGGAAGCGGATCAGGCAACCCTGATAAATGGCGTCGTGGGGGGACATGCCTTCCTTGCGCTCGGCCTCCAGGGCGAAATCGATCTGCATGATGGCGTTCTTCTTGACGATGCCGATCAGCATAATCAGGCCGACGAAGGAATAGATACTGAGGTCCACCTTGAAGATCAGCAGGGTCAGCAGGGCGCCGAAGCCGGCCGAGGGCAGGCCGGAGAGGATGGTGAGGGGGTGGACGTAGCTTTCGTAGAGCACGCCGAGGACGATGTAGACCACAGCGATGGCCACAATCAACAGGATTCCCATGTTGCGCATGGAATCCTGAAAGACCTTGGCGGTGCCCTGGAACGTACCGGTGATGGTGGCCGGTAGGATGGATCTGGCGGTGGCTTCGATATCGTCCGTGGCCTGGCCGAGCGAAGTGCCGGGCTTGAGCGCGAAGGAGATGGTGACGGAAGGCAGTTGGCCGGAGTGGGGAATGCTTTGCGGGCCGGCGTTCTCCACCAACTTAGCGACCGCTTTGAGAGGCACCATGTCGCCGGTGTCGCTCTTGAGGTAGATCATGTCGAGGCCGTCGGTGTGCTGCTGGAATTTGGGCAACATCTCGAGGAGCACGCGGTACTGGTTGGTGGGGGCGTAAATAGTGGACGAGAATTGCGGGCCGAAGGCGTCGTAGAGGGTGTTGGAGATGGTGTTCCAGTTGAGGTGCAGGGCGGCGGCGCGGTCGCGGTCGAGGACGATATTGACGCGCGGGGTCTTGATCTGGAGGTCGCTGATCACATCCTGCAAGCCGGGCATGTGTGCCATGGCGCGCTCCAGTTTGGGGGCTTCGGTGTAGAGCTGCGCGGTATCGGGGCCGTAGAGGGTGTAATCGTAGGCGCTCTTGGACATGCGCCCGCCGACGCGAATGGCTTGGGGAACGGAGAGCGAAACGCGCAATCCGGGGATGCCGGAAAGTTTGGGGCGCAGGCGGTTGACCATATCGGCCACGGTGACCTTGCGCTGCCGCCGCGGCACGGTATTGATCATCAGGCGGCCCGAGGCGCCGGAAGGCCCAAAGAAGTTGCCGCCGGTGGTGGAGTAGAAGCTTTCGATGTCGGGATCCTGCACCACGATGGAGGAAAGCAATTGTTGATACTTCACCATCTGGTAGTAGGAGGTGCCCTGGGCGGCTTCCACGTTGACCATGAAATTGTCGTTATCGGTGTCGGGGATGAAGCCCTTGGGGACAACCATGTAGAGACCGGCGGTGACCAGCATGACGGCGACGAACATGGCCAGCATGACGGGGCGATGGTGGAGAACCCATTTCAGGCTGACGCTGTAGGTGTGCAGCATGCGATCGAAGATGCCCTCCAGGGCGCGGTAGAGGAAGCCGTGCTTTTCGGCTTTGGACTCGCGCAGGAAGCGGCTGCACAACATGGGAGTCAGGCTGATGGACACCATGCCGGAGATGAGGATGGCGGTGCAGATGGTGACGGCGAATTCACGGAAGAGGCGGCCCAGGATGCCGGCCATGAATAGAATCGGGATGAAGACGGCGGCGAGGGACAGCGTCATGGAGACGATGGTGAAGCCGATTTCGCGCGAACCGGTGAGCGCCGCCTGCATCGGCGTCTCGCCGAGCTCGATATGGCGGACGATGTTCTCCAGCATGACGATGGCATCGTCCACCACGAAGCCGATGGAGAGGATCAACGCCATCATGGAAATGTTGTTGAGGCTGAAGTTGAGCAGGTACATCACCGAGAAGGTGCCGACGATGGAGAAGGGGAGCGCCATCGCCGGGATCATAGTGGCGGAGAAGTTGCGCAGGAAGAGGAAGATCACCATGATCACCAGGGCGAGGGTGGCGGCCATGGTGAACTGGATGTCCTGAAACGCCTCGCGAATATTTTTGGAGCGGTCGCCGCGGATGCCGAGGTGCACGCTGGGCGGCATCTGCGCCTGGAAGACGGGCAACAGGCGCTTGACGTTGTCGGTGACTTCGATGGTGTTGCTGCCGGGCTGGCGCATGACGGCGAGGCTCACGCCCATGGTGCCTTCCTTACCGTACTCGCCGCCGTAGATCTTGGAGAAGTTCTTATCGTCTTCGACGCTGTCGATCACGCTGGCAACGTCGCCCAACCTGACCGGAGCGCCGTTCTTGTAAGAGACGATCAGGGGCTTGTAGGCGGCGGCCTTCATCAACTGGCCGTTGACCTGCACGTTGTAGGAGGTGTGCGGGCCGTAGAGCGTGCCGGTGGGGATGTTGACGTTCCAATTGCGCAGGGCCTGATCGATTTCATTGAGTCCGATCTGGCGGGTAGCCAGCTCGTTGGGGTCCACCTGGACGCGCACGGCATATTTGGCGGAGCCGTAGACCTGCACTTGCGCCACGCCGTCCACCATGGAGATGCGCTGCGCCATCATGGTCTCGGCGTATTCATCCAGGTCGCTGAGACGCATGGTGGGAGAGGTAAGGAACAGGCTGATGATGGGAGAATCCCCCGGGTTCACCTTACGAAAACTGGGCGGCGTGGGCATGCCTGGAGGGAGCAGGGTCATGGCCTCGGCGATGGCGGTTTCGACGTCGACGGTGGCGCCGTCGATGTCGCGGCTGAGATCGAATTGCAGGGTGATGTTGGTGGAGCCCTGACCGGAGTTGGAGATCATGGAATCCAGGCCGGCGATGCCCGTGAACTGGCGCTCCAGCGGAGTGGCCACGGCGGAAGCCATGGTGTCCGGATTGGCGCCGGGCAGGCCGGCGCTGACGCTGATGGTGGGGTAATCGACTTGGGGGAGATCGCTCACCCCCAGATTGTTGTAAGCAATCACGCCGAATAGCGCGATGCCCGCCATCAAGAGGCTGGTGGCAATCGGCCGCCGAATAAAAGTCTCCGATATGTTCACGGCGTTTCCCCTCTACCCCAGCCCCCTCTAGCCCCGCCGCCCGCGGCCCCCGCCTCCCCCTCTGCCATCTCTCACAACCACCTTGCTGCCGGGCGCCAGGCGCAATTGCCCCTCGGTGACCACTGTCTCGCCCACCGTGAGGCCCTCGCTGACGACCATATCCTGCTCCACCCGGGCCCCGGTGACGACCGTCCGCGATTCCACCGTCTTATCCTGTTTGACGACGTACACGAACGAGCCGGTCTGGCCGGTTTGGATGGCCTCATTGGGCACCACCACGGCGTTCTGCTGGGTGGTGAGCCGCAAGGTCACGCGCACGAACTGGCCGGGCCACAGTTTGTGACCGGCATTGGGGAACGTGCCCTTCAGCTTGATGGTGCCGGTGGTGACATCGACGGTGTTGTCGACAAAAGTGAGCGCGCCGCGTTCTTCATCGGCGACGTCGGCATCCTGCGGGCGGGTGCGGACCGTCAGACTGCCCAGCGCCATGTACTTCTTGATGGCCGTCAACTGCGATTCGGGCACAGAGAAGGTGACGTAGATGGGCTCCACCTGGTTGATGGTCATCATGTCCATGTTGTTGGCGGTGACCACGTTACCCTGTTTCACGGTGAGGTTGCCGGTGCGCCCGTTGATGGGCGAATAGATGGTGGTGAAGCCCAGTTGGACCTTGGCGT
>Ga0097691_1002771_pt1 | contig 11309 bp, 11 predicted proteins | sample NGESurdeep072012_8_FD_72858 | JGI IMG/M metagenome (GOLD analysis project Ga0097691, IMG submission 72858) | Arctic peat soil microbial communities from Barrow, Alaska - NGEE Surface sample 210-1 deep-072012 | ecosystem: Environmental > Terrestrial > Soil > Wetlands > Peat ...
GGTCCCGTATCCTCGTTCACACAGTTTCGCGCCGCAAACATAGTTAAATAGGTCAAATAACCAAATTGAGCCGCATCGTAGCCGTCGCCAATCAAAAAGGCGGCGTCGGCAAAACCACCACCACCATCAACCTCGCCGCCTCGCTCGCCCTCGCCGGCCGGCGCGTCCTGCTCGTCGACGTCGATCCCCAAAGCAACCTCACGAGCGGCGTCGGCCAAAAAGGCAAAACCGCGCCCGGCGGCACGATCTACAACGCGCTGACCACCGACGTCCCGCTCACCGACGCCGCCGCGTTCATCATCCCGACCTGCGTCGATCTCCTGAGCCTCATCCCGGCCGACCGCAATCTCACCGGCGCCGAAATCGAGCTCGTCACACTCCCCCACCGCGAGGAACGGCTGCGCGCCCTCATCGCGCCGCTCCGCGACCAGTACGATCACATCTTCATCGATTGCCCCCCGTCGCTCGGCCTGCTCACGCTGAACGCGCTCGTCGCCGCCGACGCCGTGCTGATTCCGCTGCACTGCGAGTACTTCGCGCTCGAGGGCCTCGCCGATCTCGTCGGCACGATGCGCCGCGTCCGCGCCGCGCTCAACCCCGCGCTCGACATCGATGGCGTGCTCCTCACGATGGTCGACGAACGCACGAACCTCGGCCAGCAGGTCGCCAACGACGTGCGGCAGTTCTTCAAGGAGAAAGTCTTCCGCACCGTGATTCCGCGCAACGTCCGCCTCGGCGAAGCGCCGAGCCACGGCATGCCGGTCATCCTCTACGACGTCAAATCGCGCGGGGCCGAAGCCTACCTCGCGCTCGCGCGGGAAGTGATGGAACGAGCGGCCGCCACTGCGGCTTGAGCGAGTTCAGCGAGTTCCGCGTTGAATGTGGACCATATGCAAAAACGCCCCGCACTCGGCAAAGGCCTCAGCGCGCTGATCCCCGACGCGCCCGAGCCTCGTACCTCGCCCGTCGAGGTCGACATCGATCGCCTGGCGCCCAACGACTTTCAGCCGCGGCTGCACGTCGACGACACGCGCCTCGACGACCTCGCGCGCTCGATCAAATCCAACGGCGTCATCCAGCCGATCATCGTCCGCAAGCTGGGCGACCGCTTTCAAATCATCGCCGGCGAGCGCCGCTGGCGCGCCGCACTGCGCGCCGGCCTGCTGCGCGTGCCGATCGTCGTCCGCGACGTCAAGCCGGGGCAGGAGCAGTCGCTCCTCGAGATGGCGCTCATCGAGAACATTCAGCGCGAGGACTTGAATCCGATCGAGGAAGCGCTCGCGTACCGCCGCCTGACCGATGAATTTCACCTCAAGCAGGAACAGATCGCGGACGCGGTGGGGAAGGATCGCGCCTCGGTCGCGAACTTCCTGCGGCTGCTCAAGCTGCCCGACGAAGTCCGCGCCGAAGTCGCCGCGGGCACGCTCTCGATGGGCCACGCGCGCGCGCTGCTCGGGCTGCCGGGCGAGGCCGATCAACGCCGCGCCGCGCGCGACGTCATCGCGCGCGATCTCTCGGTGCGCGAAACCGAGTCGCTCGTCAAGAAGATTGCCGACGGGGGAGCGCCCGCCGCGGAACCGGCGCCGCCAAAACCGGTCGACGTCCACACGCGCGCCGCGGAAGACAAGCTGCGCCTCACCCTCGGCACGCGCGCGCGCATCGTCCACAAAGGGAAGGGAGGTCGGATCGAAATTGATTTCACCTCTGAAGATGAGCTGCAGAGGATCTACGAGTTGCTGACGGAGAAATAGGTGCTCGGTGCTCGGTGCCTGGAGATGGTGCCGGGTGCGCGAACCGCACCCCGCACCATCCCCCAGGCACGAAGCACCCAGCACCAAGAACGAGGCACGAAGCACCAAGCACCAGGAAAGGATCAATGAAGAAACTGACCGACTACGCCCACTGCGCTGGTTGAGCGAGCAAACTCGCCGCAGGCGAGCTCGCTCAGGTGCTGAGCGCCATTCCCGCACAGACTGACGACCGGGTCCTCGTCGACTTTCGGACCTCGGACGATGCGGGTGTGTACAAGTGGGAGAGCGGCCCCGCGCTCGTGCAGACCGTGGACTTTTTCACGCCGATCGTCGACGACCCCTACACCTACGGCCAGATTGCCGCCGCCAACGCCGTGAGCGACATCTACGCGATGGGCGGCCGCCCGCTGACGGCGCTCGCGATCGCGGCATTCCCAAAAGAAGACCTCGATCGCGACGCCATCCGCGCAATCTTTCAAGGCGGCTTCGACAAGCTGCGCGAAGCCGGCGTCTCGCTCCTCGGCGGCCACACGGTTCAGGACCCCGAGATCAAGTTCGGCTACGCCGTCACCGGGGCGATCGATCCGGCGCGCGTGCTGTCGAACGCCGGAGCCAAAGCCGGCGACGTCCTGTTCCTGACCAAGCCGCTCGGTACCGGCGTCGCCGGCACGGCGATCAAATTCGCACGGATTCCGCAATCGCTTGCCGACGAAGCGATCCGCTCGATGCGGACGCTGAACCGCGCCGCCGCGGAAGCGCTGCAGGGGATGCCCATCGGCGCCGTCCATGCCTGCACCGACGTCACCGGCTTCGGCCTGATCGGCCACGCCAGCGAAATGGCCGCCGCGAGCGCCGTCACGTTCGAGATCGCAGTGGGGAAGGTGCCGCTCTTTGCGGGCGTCGTCGAACTGGCGCGCCAGAATCGTTCCGGCGGCATGGTCTCCAACGAGGAACACTTTGCCGGCGGCGTGTTGTTGCCGCCCGGGCCGGCAGGACCTGACGTGAGCGGGGTCGGCGCTGAAGGGGCCGACCGGCTGTCGTTGCTCTACGACCCGCAGACCTCGGGCGGCTTGCTCATCTCCGCCAGCGCCGCGTACGCGGACGAAATAGCCGGCGCGCTCGAGCGGGCGAACGTCCTGGCGGCCGCCATCGGCCGCGTGCGGCCGAAAAGCGGCGGCGTTCTCATCGAAATCATGGTATAAATCAGTGTTTTGCGCTTGTGAAACTCGGCGCAAGCGCCGGGCCCTGCAGCAGCGACGAGACTAACGCCATTACGAACCGAACCGCGGCCACTCGCTACGCGCGCGCCCTCCTCGACATCGCGCTCAAGGAGAAGGGCGACCTCCGCGCGATCGAGACCGAGCTCGCCGAATTCGTCGCGCTCTTCACGCAGCACCCCACGCTCGAGAAGGTGCTGCTGAACCCCGCGGTGCCCGTCCCGCGCAAGCGCGCCACGATCGCGGAGCTGACGACGCGCGCGAAGCTGTCGCCGGTGCTGGGAAAGCTGCTGTTGCTCCTGGCGGAGCGCGATCGTCTGGTGCTGCTGCCGGATCTGCTGGCGGCGTATCGCGAGCGCCTGCTCGATCACCTCAACATCGTCCGCGCCGAAGTGACGACGGCCGTGGCGCTGCCCGCCGATCGCGCGAAAGCGGTGGAGCAGAGCCTGGCGCGGGTCACCGGCCGGACGGTGATGCTCGAGACGCGCGTCGATCCCGCGATCATCGGCGGGGTCGTGGCGCGCGTCGGCAGCACGGTGTACGACGGCAGCGTCACGACGCAGCTAGAGAAGATGAGACAGAGGCTCACGGAGTAGTCGCAAGTCGTCAGTCACCAGTCATCAGTCACGGCAGGATTGCAGCATGGACATCAAAGCTGAAGAAATCTCCAAGATCATCCGCGAGCAGATCGGCAGCTACGCCGTCGACGTGGACGTCGCCGAGGTGGGCAGCATCATCTCGATCGGCGACGGCATCGCGCGCGTGCACGGCATCGACAACGCGATGGCGGGGGAGATGCTCGAGTTTCCGCACGGCGTGTTCGGCATCGCGCTGAACCTCGAGGAAGAGAGCGTCGGCGCGGTGATCCTCGGCGAGTTCGAGGAGATCAAGGAAGGCGATCTCGTCAAGCGGACCGGACGCATCATCTCGGTGCCGGTCGGCGAAGAGCTGCTCGGCCGCGTCGTCAACGCGCTCGGCCAGCCGCTCGACGGCAAGGGGCCGATCGCCAGCAAGCAGTTTTTGCCGATCGAACGTCTGGCGCCGGGCGTCGTCGACCGGCAGCCGGTGAGAGAGCCGCTGCAGACCGGGCTCAAGGCGATCGACTCGATGGTGCCGATCGGCCGGGGGCAGCGCGAGCTGATCATCGGCGACCGGCAGACCGGCAAGACCGCGGTCGCGATCGACGCGATCCTCAACCAGAAGGACACCGGCGTCATCTGCATCTACAACGCGATCGGCCAGAAGCAGTCAACGGTCGCGCAGGTCGTGCGGACCCTCGAAGAAGCCGACGCCATGCGCTACACGATCGTCGTCGCCGCGACGGCGTCCGATCCGGCGCCGCTGCTCTACATCAGCCCGTATTCCGCCTGCACGTTCGGTGAGTTCTTCCGCGACAGCGGCCGTCACGCGCTGGTGGTGTACGACGATTTGTCGAAGCACGCGCAGTCGTACCGCGAGATTTCGCTGCTGCTGCGGCGTCCTCCGGGCCGCGAGGCGTATCCCGGCGACGTGTTCTACCTGCATTCCCGGCTACTGGAGCGCGCCGCGAAACTCAGAAAGGAACTGGGCGGCGGATCGCTGACGGCGCTGCCGATTATCGAGACGCAGGCCGGCGACCTCTCGGCGTACATCCCGACGAACGTGATTTCGATCACCGACGGCCAGATCTTCCTCGAGTCGGATCTGTTCCATCAGGGCGTCCGGCCGGCCATCAACGTCGGCAACTCGGTGTCGCGCGTCGGCGGGTCGGCGCAGATCAAGGCGATGCGGCAGGTGGCCGGCACGCTGCGCCTCGATCTCGCGCAGTACCGCGAGCTCGCGGCGTTCGCGCAGTTCGGCAGCGACCTCGACAAGTCGACGCAGGCCCAGCTCAATCGCGGCGCCCGCCTGGTCGAGATCTTGAAGCAGCCGCAGTACGAGCCGCTCGCCGTCGAGCGGCAGGTGGCGATCATCTTCGCCGGCACCAACGGCTATCTCGACAACATCGCGGTGCCGGACATCCGCGCGTTCGAGATCGAGCTGTACAAGTTCATCGAGACGCGGCACCCGAACATCTTCCCCGGCATCGCCGAGAAGAAGCAGTTGGACGACGAGCTGAAGGGCGCGCTGACCGCGGCGGTGAAGGAGTTCTCCGGCGATTTCGCGGCAAGGAAGAGCGCGGCCGCATGAGGCTGACCTTATGCCTTCTCTAATCGATCTTCGGCGCCGGATCCGCTCGGTGAAGAACACCCAGCAGATCACCAAGGCCATGAAAATGGTGTCGGCGGCGAAGCTGCGCCGGGCGCAGGAGCGCATCGTCAACGCACGGCCGTACGCGGTGCAGATGCAGCGCGTGCTCGCGAGCGTGGCATCGCGCGTGGATCCGTCGATCCACCCGCTGCTGGCGGTGCGCGAGCCGCGGCCGGAGAGCAAGACGCTCGTCGTCATCGTGACGGGCGACAAGGGGCTCTGCGGCAGCTTCAACACCAACATCATCAAGGCGGCCGGCGGCTTCATCGGGTCCAGCCATGACACGTGCGTGTTGGGCCTGGTCGGCCGCAAGGGGCGCGACTATTTCGGACGCCGCGGCTTCGAGGTGCTGTTCGACACGATCGGGCTCTTCCAGAAGCTGCGCTACCAGGACGCGCAGGCGATCGCGCAGACCGCGATGGAGGCGTTCATCGGCGGGAAGGTCGATCGCGTCGTGCTCATCTACAACGAGTTCAAGTCGGTGATGACCCAGCGCGTCGTGGTGGAGCAGTTGCTGCCCATCCGCCGCGGGGACGTGGACGATTCGTCGCTGGCAGGGGCGCCGCCGAACCAGACCGATTATCTCTACGAGCCGTCGGCGCAGGAGATCTTCAACCAGCTGTTGCCGCGCTACATCGAGGTGCAGGTCTACCGCGCGCTCCTCGAGTCGAACGCCGCGTTTTTCGCGGCGCAGATGACGGCGATGGATACGGCGACCAAGAACTCCGCCGACATGATCGCCGACCTGACGCTGTACATGAACAAGGTCCGCCAGGCGGCCATCACGCGCGAGATCATCGAAGTGGTATCAGGAGCTCAGGCTTTATAGCCCCGCTCGAGACGGCTGGCTCACTAAGCAGGAAAAGAATAATGGCTCACAACATCGGGAAAATTGTTCAGGTGATCGGGCCGGTCGTGGACGTCGAGTTCGAGGCGGGCCACCTGCCGCAGATCTACAACGCGCTGCGGATCGTGTCGGACCACCCGGAGAAGACCGGCGCGATCGACGTCATCTGCGAAGTCGAGCAGCACCTCGGCGAGAACCGCGTGCGCGCGGTCGCGATGAAGCCGACCGACGGCATGCAGCGCGGCATGAAGGTGACCGACCTCGGCCGTCCGATCGAAGTGCCGGTTGGCCCGGGCACGCTCGGACGCGTGATGAACGTGCTCGGCGAGCCGGTCGATTTTCCCGACAGGCCCGTCGAGGCGAAAGAGCGCTGGTCGATCCATCGCGCGGCGCCGACGCTCGAGAATCAGTCGACCGAGCTGAAGATGTTCGAGACGGGCATCAAGGTCGTCGATCTGCTCGAGCCGTACCTCCAGGGCGGCAAGATCGGCCTCTTCGGCGGCGCCGGCGTCGGCAAGACCGTCGTCATCATGGAGCTGATCCACAACATCGCGCTGAAGCACGGCGGCGTGTCGGTGTTCGGCGGCGTCGGCGAACGCACGCGCGAGGGCAACGACCTGTGGCTCGAGTTCCAGGAGAGCGGCGTCATCGACATCAACGACCCGAGCAAATCGCGCGCGGCGCTCGTCTACGGACAGATGACCGAGCCGCCGGGCGCGCGCCTGCGCGTCGGGCTGTCCGCGCTCACCGTTGCTGAATACTTCCGCGACGCCGAGAACAAGGACGTGCTGCTGTTCATCGACAACATCTTCCGCTTCACGCAGGCGGGGTCCGAAGTGTCGGCGCTGCTCGGCCGCATGCCGTCGGCGGTCGGCTATCAGCCGACGCTCTTGAGCGAGATGGGCGAGCTGCAGGAGCGCATCACGTCGACCAAGAACGGGTCCATCACCTCGGTGCAGGCGATTTACGTCCCCGCCGACGACTACACCGACCCAGCGCCGGCGACGACCTTCGCGCATTTGGATGCGACGACGAACCTGTCGCGCGCGATTTCGGAGCTGGGGATTTATCCCGCGGTCGATCCGCTGGCGTCCACGTCGCGCATTCTCGATCCGCGCATCATCGGCGACGAGCATTACAACGTCGCCCGCCAGGTGAAGCAGATCCTGCAGCGCTACAAGGACCTCCAGGACATCATCGCGATTCTCGGCATCGACGAGCTGTCGGAAGAGGACAAGCTCACGGTGGCGCGCGCCCGCAAGATCCAGAAGTTCCTGTCGCAGCCCTTCTTCGTCGCGCAGCAGTTCACCGGCCTCGAAGGCAAGTACGTCGTCGTCGCCGACACGATCCGCGGCTTCAAGGAGATCGTCGATGGCAAGCACGACGAAATCCCCGAGCAGGACTTCTACATGGTCGGGACCATCGAGGAAGTGATCGAGAAGTTCAGGAAGCGGCAAGCGGCGTAGCAGATGGCACTACCGCAGTATTTGCAGCTTCAAATCGTCTCGGCGGATCGATCGCTCGTCAACGAGCGGGTCGACGAGGTCGAGATCCCGGGCGCTGACGGGTATTTCGGCGTGTTGCCGGGCCATACGCCGCTGCTGGCTGTGCTCGGGGTGGGCGACCTCTGGTACCGTCAAGGTCAGGACACGCATCACCTCGCGATCGCGTTCGGGTTCGCCGAGGTTCAGCCCGACGGCGTGACCATCCTCGCGCAGGTCGCGGAGACGGCCGAGGAGATCGACGTGGCGCGCGCCGAAGGGGCCAAGAAGCGCGCCGAGGAGCGGATGGTCACACCGGCCGCCGACATGGACTTCGAGCGCGCGCGAGTGGCGCTGATGAAAGCGCTGATTCGCCTGCAGGTGGCCGCACGCGCTAGAATCCGGTCGTAAGAATTGCTCCGTAACCTCGCCACGCTCATGCGCTACCGCGGGCTCATTCAGAGTCTGGTGGCGCGCGACCTCAAAGCCCGCTACCGGGGATCGGTCCTCGGCTTCTTCTGGTCGTTCGTCAACCCACTATTGTTGCTGCTGGTTTATTCATTTGTGTTCAGCACCGTCATGCCGAATACGACGGTCGGCATTCAGCCGTACGCGCTCTTCATGTTCTGCGGCATTCTGCCGTGGACCTGGTTTACCGCGTCGCTGTCGGAAGCGACCAACTCGCTCATCACCGGCGGCAATCTGATCAAGAAGGTCCTGTTCCCGGCCGAGATCCTGCCGATCGTCAGCGTCCTGGCGAACATGGTGAACTTCTTTCTCGGCCTGCTGATTCTCGTGCCTGGCCTGATCTACTTCCACAAGCTGCACCTCTCGTTCAATCTGCTCTGGTTTCCCGTGACGGTGCTCGTGCAGCTCGTCCTCACGCTGGCGCTCGGGTTGATGCTCTCGGCGCTGACGGTGCACTTTCGCGACATCCGGGATTTGCTCTTCAACATCCTGACGCTCTGGTTCTTCGCGACGCCGATCATCTATTCCTGGCAGCAGGACAACGTCCGCAAATACAAACACCTCTTCGACCTCAACCCCTTCACGCATCTCGCCATCTCCTACCAGGAGACGCTGTTCTACGGGCCGGTGGGCCACTGGAAGTGGCTCCTCTCGCTCGGCGCGGCGTCAGTGGTGTTGTTTCTCGCCGGCTACTGGCTGTTCGACCGGCTGCGCGATTCCTTCGCCGAGGCGGTATGACGCCGGCGATCGAGCTCCTCAACGTCTCGAAGATCTACCGGCGCTACGGCGGGCGGCAGTTCGCGACGCTCAAGAGCGCGCTGCTGCAGCGGAGCATCCTGCGCACGCTGCGGCCGAGCGAGACGTTCTCGGCGCTCACCGACGTCTCGTTCACCGTGCCGAAAGGCTGCACCTACGGCGTGATCGGCCCGAACGGCTCGGGCAAGAGCACGGCGCTCAAGCTCGTCGCCGGCATCACCAAGCCAACGACCGGCACGGTCCGCGTCGAGGGACGCATCTCGGCGCTCATCGAGCTCGGCGCCGGCTTCCACCCCGAGATCTCCGGCCGCGAGAACGTGTTCATCAACGGCATCATGCTGGGCCTCACCAAGCGCCAGATTCACGAGCGCTTCGACGAAATCGTCGAGTTCGCCGAGCTCACCGAATTCATCGACGCGCCGGTCAAGACCTACTCGTCCGGCATGTACATGCGCCTCGGCTTCGCCGTCGCCATTCACGTCGATCCCGACGTCCTGCTCGTCGACGAAGTGCTCGCCGTCGGCGACGAGGCCTTCACGCACAAGTGTCTCGACAAGTTCTCCGAGTTCCGGCGGCGCGGCAAGACGATCCTGCTCGTCACGCACTCGCTGGGCCTCGTCGAGCGCTTCTGCGACGAAGCGCTCTGGCTCGACGCCGGCGTCGCCCGCTCGCACGGCGATCCCAAACGGGTCGTCAGCGAATACCTGATGTCGGTCGAGGCCTCGGAAGAGCACCTCATGGAGACGACGACGGCGAGGGCCGTGGCGGCCGCCGACGAAGGTGTTCAGCCGCCGCCGAGCGAGCCGGACGCCACGCGCCCGCCCGAGAACATGTTCCACGCCACCGAAGGGCGCTGGGGCGCGCGCGAGGTCGAGATCGTCGACGTCACGCTGCTCGATGGCGACGGCAAGCCGGGATTCATCTTTCATTCGGGCGAGCCGATGTCGATTCAGCTCAAGGTGCGCGCCGCGCAGCCGAACGACGAGGTGGTGTTCGGCATCGGCATCTTCAGCGCCGAAGGCGTGTGCTGCTACGGCACGAACACGTTCCTCGAAGAGATGAATCCCGCGCGCCTGGCAGGGGACGCCGAGGCGACGTTCGCGATCGAAGGGCTCGACCTGGTCGAAGGCACGTACAAGCTGGACGTCGCCGTCCACAAGCGCGACGGCGCGCCGTACGACTACCACCGGCTGCTGTACACCTTCCGCGTGAAGTCGCGGACGCACGACGTCGGCATCTACCGGCCGCGTCATCACTGGACGTTCTCGCCGAACCTGCAGTTTCCAGCCGGCCGTGACGACGACTGACGCCGTCCACTTGATAGCCAGGCTCCGCGCCGATGGGAAGACGGTCGTCTTCACCAACGGCGTGTTCGATCTCCTGCATCCCGGCCATCTTCGCTATCTCCAGCACGCGCGATCGCTCGGCGACGCGCTCATCGTCGGCATCAATTCCGATCGATCGGTGCGGGCGAACAAAGGCCGCAATCGGCCGATCACGCCCGAGGCCGAACGCGCCGAGCTTCTGGCGGCGTTGTCGCCGGTGGACGCGGTGGTCGTGTTCGACGAGGACACGCCGCACGCGATCATCGCGGCGCTGCAGCCCGACGTGCTCGTGAAAGGCGCCGACTGGGCCGAAGACGCCATCGTCGGCCGCGCGTCCGTGGAGGCGAGAGGCGGCAAGGTCGTGCGCGTGCCGCTCGCGCCGGGATATTCGACGACGGCGATCGTCGAGAAGATTCGAAGCGCTCGGTCAATCGATTTCACTTGACGGCTCGCCACATCATCCACAGAATGCGCCGGACTGTTCTTCGATACCATCCAGGCATACTTCGTGACGCACACCACCGTTCGCTCGCTCGGCTGGCTCAGTGCACTCATCCTGACGGCAGCGGGCCTCTGGTGCACGGACGGGCTCCTCGATATCGTCAGCGGATCCGCCGGACCCATCCGTGTCGCCATGTTGCCGCCGTGGTGGCTGCTCGTGGCGTTCCTCGTCGTGCTCGGCACCACTGGTGTGGCCGCAGCCCGGACCGGTCGCGACCCAGACCTCGTGCTTCCGCTTTGCGCGCTGGGCGTGCTGGCCATGCCGTATCTGCCGTGGCTTCCCGATCGGGTGCCCGCCATTCGTGCAGCCGCCGGGCCCGCGCGTGGCCTGGTGTGGCTGGTCATCTTCTGGCTGATTGCCGGTCGAGGTATTGCCAGCCTGCGCTTGCGCCCCCGCGTGTCGCTTTCGCCCCGCGTCATCTTCCTGGCAAGCGCCATCATCTTTGGCGCCGCCGCCTGGCGGCTGACCGGCACGGTATTCTTTCCCGGCGGCGACGAGCCGCACTATCTCATCATCACGCAGAGCCTGCTGCATGACGGCGATCTGAAGATCGAAAACAACTACAGGCGCGGCGACTACCGCGCGTACTTCGGCGGCGACCTGGCGCCGCACGTCATCCGACGCGGACAGAACGGCGAGATGTACTCGATCCACGCGCCAGGGCTGCCCGCGATGATCTTGCCGGCGTTCGCGATCGGCGGCTACCACGGTGTGGTGATCTTCCTGATCCTCG
>Ga0097691_1002773_pt1 | contig 11308 bp, 10 predicted proteins | sample NGESurdeep072012_8_FD_72858 | JGI IMG/M metagenome (GOLD analysis project Ga0097691, IMG submission 72858) | Arctic peat soil microbial communities from Barrow, Alaska - NGEE Surface sample 210-1 deep-072012 | ecosystem: Environmental > Terrestrial > Soil > Wetlands > Peat ...
GCGGCATCGATCATCTGCTCGGGCGTCGCGCCGACCGCCAGCGGCACCAGGCCGGCGCTGCCGCCGACCGCAAGCCGCGCCTCGCCATGGGCAACACTCACTGCCTCGATCAGCTTTTCCAGTTCGCGCGCCTTGGCCGCCGCCAGCGGGGCCCCGAGATTCCACAACAGCACGCCGAATTCGTCGCCGCCCAGCCGCGCCACCACGTCGGAGGCGCGCACATGGCCGACCAGTTCGCGCGCCACCGCCTTGAGCAAGACGTCGCCGGCGGCGTGGCCGTGTTGGTCGTTGACCGCCTTGAAGCCGTCGAGATCGATGAACAGCAGCGCCGCCTCGCCTTGGTAGCGTTGCAGATAGGCGAGCGAGCGCTTGAGCTCGCGCTCGAAGCCGCGCCGATTGAGGATGTCGAGCAGCGGATCGACGTCGGCGCGCAGCTCCAGCTCGGAGACCTTGCGCTCCGCCCGGCTCAGCTCGCTTTTGAGCCGCTCGATTTCGGCCAATAGCAACGCCGCCGGCGCGACTGCCGGGCTAGTTTTCAGCTTTTCGGGCTTGTCTGCGGCCACGTCCCGACCCTACCGCGATTCCGCTCCGATCAGAGCGCAATCGTATTGACCGTCCGGTTTTCGATCTCGCCGCGCACTTTGGCGTAGAGACGGGGATTGCGGCCGGAAAGAATCTGCAAGGCGGCGAGCACCGCGTTGGCCGGATCAAGAACCGTCATGACCGGAACCGCGCTCGGCGCGCGCAATGACGACCACAGATCGTCGGGAAATTCCTTGATGCTGGCCGGCACGGTAATGACGGGCACCGTCGACATCGCCGACAGCGTTGGACCGGCGCCGTTCGAGCGCCCGATATAGGCGATCACCACCGAGTCCGGGATCTCCTGCATCATGCGATGGAAAATGCCGGCGGCGTTGACCGGCTCCTTGTGCACGGAGCAGGTCACCACGGTCATCATGTCCTTCAACTCGCCGAGCGCCTGCAAAAAAGCATCCGGGCTGTCCTTTTCCGAGCCGCGCCAGAGAACGATGCGCTGACGCGGCACGCGGAAATGGCTGGTGATCTCCGCGACGTGCCGGTATTTGGCGACCACGTCGTCGAGTGCGCCGCCGTCGCGATAGACCTGCTTGTCGATATAGGAGCCGCCCTCGAGCACGCGCCAGGAATCATTGTCGATGACGTCGGCGAGCAACAGGCCGCCTTTGGTATCGAATCCGAACTCGACCTTGAGATCGACCAGCGTGCCGCCTTCGAGTTGCCAGGCCTTCTCGAGCACCAGGAAAGCTTGACGCGCGATGCGCCGCATCTCGGGAAAGATTTGTCCCTCGTCGTCGCGGCCAAACACCTCCGAGCCTGCGAGCACGAGAAACGGTTCCTGCCCCTGTAGCGGCTTGGCCGGGTTGAACAGCCTTATCTGCTTGGCATCTTCCGCGAATTGCATGAACGGATCGTCGGCAATAAGCGGCTTGCCCTTCCAGTTCTTGTCCTTGGTCTTGAGGTAGAACTCGACCAGGGCTTGCGGAAACAGCTGTCCCTTCGAAAGGTGAGGATTACGCTTCAAATAAGAGCCGTGCGCTTCGCGCCGCACCACCACCTCATAGGGCAGCATGTCGCATTTGGGGGAGACGAATGAAGTCGCGCTGTCCTGCTCGACGAAGGCGACCGGCAGGCCGCAGGCCTTGAGCAGACGGAAGACATTGCAGGTGGTCGCGGTGGCCAGCCGGCCCTTGTCCGGGATGATGTCGTGTTTGGCGCCGTCGCCGGCCGTGATGTCGTCTTTGGCAACAACGGTCACCCGATCGGAACTGCCTTTGACCAGATGGATCTTTTTGGTCTTACCCTCGGCGACCAGGGCGCCAAGAGAGGCGCCAAGAGGATGCTTCGCGGCAATGCTTTCCGACATTTGGCGTTCTGACATTGGAGCGTCCACGGCCTGAACCCGTTTTCAGGATGACGGGGAAAATAATCGTTAGACACCATACTATCTAGAGCATGCGGGAGCCAAATCGCGCTAACCCCCGACCCCACATGGAAAAATGGCCATGGAGCGGGCATTTCCGGCACGCTCCGATGGACTCTTAACCCCTTTTCTGCTATCGCCGCGCGACTCAGAAGCCCCGTTATTGCGGGGCTTTCGACTTCAACCCGGCCCCGGAACAACGAAGGAGCAAGCGTGCAAGTTCTCGTTCGCGACAACAACGTCGACCAGGCCCTCAAGGCGCTCAAGAAGAAGATGCAGCGCGAGGGCATTTTCCGCGAGATGAAGCTTCGCGGCCATTACGAAAAACCCTCGGAAAAGAAGGCGCGGGAAAGGGCGGAAGCGATCCGCCGCGCCCGCAAGCTGGCGCGCAAGAAGATGCAGCGCGAAGGCCTGCTGCCGATGAAGCCGCGCGTGGTTCCCGGCGCGGCCGGCGGTCCAGGTGGTCCCGGCGGCGGTGGCCGCGGGCGTGGCGGCCCGCCGCGTTTCGGCGGCGGCGGCGGCTCGGGCTTCTAACGCAACTGGTTTCGACGAATTATTTGGCGCGGGCCGTAACAAGCCCGCGCTATTGCTTTTTCTAGTTCGCCCCAAACACAAAGCGCGTGCCGACCGCCGAGTGAATCACCTTGTCGCCGAGCGCCGCACGCGCGAGGTCGTAGAAACGGTCGCCGGTGCAATGGCCGACGATCAGGAAATCCGGATCGATCTGGCGGAACTCCTCGATCGTCTTCTCGATGTAATCGTCGCCGAGCGGCGGCACCACATGGAAGCCGCCGATCACCGCGTGCACCTTGGTCGTACCGGAAGCTTGCATCGCCTGGCGCACGGTGTTGATCACGCCGCGATGGCTGCACGAAGTGAGCACCACCAGGCCTTTGCCCTTGACCAGGTAGACGGTGGCGAGTTCGTGCTCGAAATCGTCGGGGATGTAGCCGCCGGTGTTTTTCTCGGCCGGCATCTTCTCCGGGAAGCAACCGAAGCCGTCGAAAATGCCGACGATCTCATCGGTCGCCCGCAACGGCGTCTCGAACGAGGTCTGCCCGATGCGGCCGGTGGTGAAGGCGTGATCGGCGACGATTGCCGGCTGCGCGGCCATCATCAGCGTGAGGTCGGCGTCCAAAATCGCCTTGCGATCGAGCGCGCCGAAATTGCCGCCCGGATTGCGCCGCAGGCAGAAAGTGTCCTCGCCGCCGACATAGAACGGCATCCTGCTTTTGAGCGCGCCCTTGGTGGCGTTGAGGAACCCGACCATGCCGCCAAAATGATCGTAATGGCCGTGGCTCAACACCAGCGCATCGAAACTCGACGGATCGATCTTGAGGATCGCCAGGTTGTTGAGCAGGACTTCCGGCGTATAGCCGAAATCGATCAGCACGTTGCGTTCCTCGCCGGCGGCTTGCGATTGCGCGTGCATAGCGAGGCCCCATTCGCCATTGAGGATGGTGCGCGGCGGCTTGTCGGGGACGGTATTACCACTGCGGCGCTCGATGGTCAGGCCATCGCGCTTTTCGGTCGGCACGAACTGGATGACGATGTTGTCGGTGACCATGCGCACCGCCAGCCGGTCCACTTGCGGCACGGCCTTGCCGAGCGTTTTCGCCGGCGCCGTCTTGGCGCTGGCGGCGAGCGTCGCGATCACCGCCGAAACGAAACCGGCGCCGCCGCCGCACACGTGAGCGAAATTCGCGGCCAGCGACGGGCCGCAGTTGCAGACATTGAACAGCATCGTGGAATTCCCCCAAGCGGAACGTATTCAATGGAGCCTATGCGTGCATCATACCCGGTGTCATGCCCCGCGAAAGCGGGCGATGACGGTCACGGCAATTCCGCCAGAAACTCCCGCACCACTTTCGCCGCGCCGTGGTCGTCGAGATCGACATGGCCGCCTTGCGGGAAGCGCACAAAGCGCTTGGGCTCGCGCGCCAGCGCGAACAGCCGCTCGGCAAACCGAATGGGCACGATGCGGTCCTGCTCGCCATGCAGCACCAGCAGCGGCGCCGACACCCGCCCGATGCGCTCGTCCGAATGAAATTTGTCCTTCATAAACCAGCGCACCGGCGCGAATGGATAGGCGGCGGCGCCTACCTCGACGGCGGAGGTGAACGGCGCATCGAGGATCACGCCCGCGGCCTCGTGGCCGGCGGCCAGCGCCACCGCCACCGCGGTGCCGAGCGACTCGCCGAACAGCACGATGCGCCTGGCTGGATAGCGCGCGCGCGCGAAGTCGTAAGCCGCGCCTGCGTCGCGGATCAGCCCGTCCTCTGTTGGCCTGCCGGTCGAGCCGCCATAGCCGCGATAGCACAGCGCCAGCAGGCCGGTGCCGTCGGCGGTCAGCCAGGTGAAGCGCGCGATGCGGGCGGCGAGCCCTTCGGCATTGCCCTGGAAGTAGAGCACGACCGGCTGGTCGCCGCGCGGGGCCACAAACCAGGCGATCAGCTTTTCGCCGTCGCCGCTGGTGAGCGTGACCTCTTGCGCCTGCGGCAGCCCGGCCTGCGCCGGCAGGACGTGGTTTGAATCGGGGAAATACAGCAATGCGCGCTGAAAGACGTACATCAGCGCGAGCAAGCCGCCGTAGCCCAGGACAGCGGCGATAACGAGCCATTTCAACGCGGTCATGGCTCCCTCATATCACATGGGCTGCATTCCCTCGTTTCCAGGCCGTCCGGCCGGGCGTATGGAGTTTGTTAAGGCAAAATGGCCGAAGCGGCTGAATTCTCGATTATTTTACGCAACCAATCGCAAGATTGAGCGTTTAAATCACGGGGTGGGGTTTCTTGTCCGCATGAAACCCGGAGGTCAGGCTGTAGTATTGCGTTGATTCGGGATTGGAAATGGACAAGCCGACCGGCTTTCTTGAGAGCGAATTTGAGCGGGTCATCGCGGCTCGCGGCGTGGCGTCGGCCGACCAGAACGTCGTGCCGATCTCCGAGCCGTTGCGCGCGCAGGCAACGCTGCGCGAGCGCGAACGCCGGTTCCGCGAATTGCTCGATGCCCTGCCCGCCGCCATCTACACGACCGACGCCGCCGGGCGGCTCACCTATTACAACGAAGCCGCCGCCGAGCTGTGGGGCCACCGGCCCAAGCTCGGCTCGAGCGAATGGTGCGGTTCGTGGAAGCTGTTCTGGCCGGACGGCACGCCGCTGCCGCACGACGCGTGCCCGATGGCGGTTGCACTGAAGGAAAATCGCATAGTGCGCGGCCAGGAAGCCGCCTGCGAGCGCCCCGACGGCACCCGCGTGCCGTTCATTCCCTATCCGACGCCGCTGCACGATGAATCCGGCAAACTCATCGGCGCGGTCAACATGCTGGTCGACATCACCGAGCGCAAGCGCGCGGAAGAGCAGCAGGCGCTGCTGGTGCGCGAGCTGCATCATCGCGTGCGCAACACGCTCGCCACCGTGCAGGCGATCATGGGCTCGACCGCGCGCACGGCCGAGACCATCGAGGATTTCAAGACCGCGCTGATCGGGCGCATCGCCGCGCTGGCCAAGACCCATCTGTTGCTCACCGACGAGGAACACGCCGTTGCGTTCGCCGACGTCTTGCACAACGAGCTCGATGCCTTCGACGATGGCAGCGACGGGCGGATCACGCTGAGCGGCCCGGAAGTCTTTCTGTCATCGCAGCTCGCCGTGTCGCTCGGCATGGCGGTGCACGAGCTCACCACCAATGCCGCGAGATTCGGCGCGCTCTCGGTCGTTGGCGGCAAGGTGGACGTCACCTGGCGCATGACCATCGAGGCGACATGCCGCACGCTTGATTTCGATTGGGTGGAAAGCGGCGGACCGGTGGTGTCGCCGCCGGAGCGGCAAGGCTTCGGCGCGCGGCTGCTGGAATTCGTGCTGCCCGGGCAGATCCAGGCCAAGGCCACCATCGACTACTTAGCCGAAGGCGTGCGCATGCACTGTGCGGTGCCGCTGCCGGCGGAGACAAAGGCCTAGCGCTAGGCCGCGCTCACATCGCCTTCACGATGCTCTCGGTCATTTTCTTGGCGTCGCCGAGCAGCATCATGGTGTTGTCGCGGTAGAACAGCGGGTTGTCGATGCCGGCGTAGCCCGATGCCAGCGAGCGCTTGATGAACATCACGGTGCCGGCCTTCCAGACTTGGAGCACCGGCATGCCGTAAATGGGCGAGGTCTTGTCGTCTTCCGCCGCCGGATTGGTCACGTCGTTGGCGCCGATCACGAAGGCGATGTCGGCCTGGGCGAACTCCGAATTAATGTCCTCCAGTTCGAACACCTCGTCGTAGGGCACGTTGGCCTCGGCCAGCAGCACGTTCATGTGGCCGGGCATGCGGCCGGCCACCGGATGGATGGCGTATTTGACCTCGACGCCTTCCTTCTTGAGTTTCTCGGCCATCTCTCTAAGCGCATGTTGCGCCTGCGCCACCGCCATGCCGTAGCCCGGCACGATGATCACCTTCTGCGCGTTCTTCATGATGTAGGCGGCATCATCCGCAGAACCCAACTTGACCGGGCGCTGTTCGGCGCCGCCCGCCGGGCCCGCCACCTCGCCGCCGAAGCCGCCCAGGATCACCGAGATGAACGAGCGGTTCATGGCGTGGCACATGATGTAGGACAGGATGGCGCCGGAGGAGCCGACCAGCGCGCCGGTGATGATCAGCGCCGAGTTGCCGAGCGTGAAGCCGATGCCGGCGGCCGCCCAGCCCGAATAGGAGTTGAGCATCGAGATCACCACCGGCATGTCGGCGCCGCCGATGGGCACGATGATCAGCACGCCGAGCGTGAGCGCGAGGGCCACGATCAGCCAGAAGTCGAGCGCGGTCTGCGCCACGTAGAAGTGGTAGACGAAGAAGACCAGCGCTAAGGCGAGCGCGATGTTGATCACGTGGCGTCCCGGCAGCGTGATCGGCTTGCCGCTCATGCGGGCGGAGAGCTTCAAGAAAGCGATCACCGAGCCGGTGAAGGTGATGGCGCCGATGGCGACGCCGAGCGCCATTTCAATGAGGCTCTGCTGATGGATATGGCCGACCGTGCCGATGTCGAAGGCCGCCGGCGCGTAGAAGGCGCCCGCCGCCACCAGCACCGCCGCCATGCCGACCAGCGAATGGAAGGCGGCGACGAGTTCCGGCATCGAGGTCATCGGCACCCGGCGCGCGATCACAGCACCTATGCCGCCGCCGAGCGCGAGGCCGCCCAGCACCAGGCCCCAGGCCAGCGCGCCTTCCGGCGGATGCGAGCCGAGCGTGGTCAAGACGGCGATGGTCATGCCGATCATGCCGAGATAGTTGCCGCGCCGGCTGCTGTCGGGGCTCGAGAGCCCGCGCAGCGCCTGGATGAACAGAACGCCGGCGACCAGATAAAGCAGCGCGACGAGATTAGGGCTCATAACAATACCTCAAGATCCGCGGATCGAGATTGCCGGTTGCCCGGCAATGACGACGACATAGTTCGAGGAAGAGAATTCATCCCCGCCGTCACTTCTTTTTCTTTTGATACATCGCCAGCATGCGCTGGGTGACCAGGAAGCCGCCGAAGATGTTGACCGAGGCGAAAGTGAGCGCGACAAAGCCGAGCGCGCGCGCCAGAATCGTGCCGTTGTCGTTTTCGATCAGCGCCACGCCCACCGCCAGCAGCGCGCCCACCACGATCACCGAGGAGATCGCGTTGGTCACCGACATCAGCGGGGTATGCAGCGCCGGCGTCACCGACCACACCACGTAGTAGCCGACGAACACCGCCAGCACGAAGATCGAGAGCCGGAACACGAAGGGATCGACTGCGGTGGCGATGTGGTCCATGTCGGCTCTCCGTCAGGCCGCCGTCTTCGGCATGAAATTCGGATGAATGATGGCGCCGTCGCGGGTGAGCGCGGTGCCCTTCACGATCTCGTCGTCCCAGTTGATCGCCAGCTTCTTTTCTTTCTTGTCGATCAGCGTCTCGACGAAGGTGAGCAGGTTCTTGGAGTAAAGCGCCGAGGCCGAGGCCGCCAGCCGGCCCGCCACGTTGAGATAGCCGACGATCTTGACGCCGCCGACCACAGCGATCGTGCCGGGCTGGGCGCCTTCCACATTGCCGCCGCGCTCGACCGCCAGATCGATGATCACCGAGCCCGCCCGCATCGACGCCACCATCTCCTTGGAAATGAGCCGCGGCGCCGGCCGCCCTGGGATCAGCGCGGTGGTGATGACGATGTCCTGCTTCTTGATGTGCTCGGCCACCAGCGCCGCTTGCTTGGCCTGGTACTCCTTCGACATCTCCTTGGCGTAGCCGCCGGCGGTCTGCGCGTTCTTGAATTCGTCGTCCTCGACCGCGAGGAATTTGGCGCCCAGGCTTTCGACTTGTTCTTTGGTGGCGGGGCGCACATCGGTGGCGGTGACGATGGCGCCCATCCGGCGGGCGGTCGCAATCGCCTGCAAGCCGGCGACGCCGACGCCCATGATGAACACTTTCGCCGCCGGCACGGTGCCGGCCGCCGTCATCATCATCGGCAGCGCGCGGCCATATTCCCCGGCGGCGTCGATCACCGCGCGGTAGCCGGCCAGATTGGCCTGGCTCGAGAGCACGTCCATCGACTGCGCGCGCGTGATGCGCGGCATCAGTTCCATGGCAAACGCAACCAGCCCGGCATCCGCCATCTGCTTGAGCGCGGCCTCATTGCCGTACGGATCCATGATGGCGACGATCAGCGCGCCCTTCTTGTAACCGGCAAGTTCGTTGGGCGTCGGCCGCCGCACCTTGAGCACCAGGTCGGCGGTCTTGGCAATGTCGTCGCCAACCTCGGCGCCGGCGGCTTGGTAGTCGGCATCGAGGATGCCGGAGGCGATGCCGGCGCCGCGCGCCACCGCCACCTCGGCGCCGAGCGCCTTGAATTTCTTGACGGTTTCCGGTGTGGCAGCGACCCGCGGTTCGGCGGCGTCGGTTTCACGCGCTACAGCAATTCGCATTCGCGGCTCTCCGCTCCGGCGAGTGAAAAATTCAGTGCGGCGAAAGCCCGGTGAACGCGAAGATCAGGAAGCAGAGCGCGAAGGAAACGAAGCTCGAGGTCTTCGAACGGCCGATCAGCCCCGGCACCGCGCCGATAATGCCGATGATGAAAATCGGCAGCGCCGCGAACCAGTGGCCCATCACACCGCCGGTCGCCAGACCGAGCATCAGATTGATCACGAAGATGATACCGACGAACGTGAAATGCACGAACCGCTCATAGGTGTTCTCGTGCGCGGGATAGTCGTTTCCGGTCGCGGTGGCGTATTCGACGGTGCCGTGGTCGGCCATGGGGGAGGGTCTCCGAGGATCGCAAAGGCGGGCGGCAGTTGGGTAGCGCAATTGGCCGCCCAGAGCAACGCCCGCAGAGCTAAGAGAGTCTACGTAGGTCTTATAGAATCAGGACCCTCCCGTAACATTTTGCCTGAGCATGATTTTGACGCCGATCAAGTTCGGGACCGGCTTTTTCCGAATTACGCTATTTTTGCATGGCGCATGATCTTTCCCGAAAACCGGTTCCCATCCCCGATCAAGTCGAGGACAAGCTTTTCGGGATCATGCACTAGCCAGCGGAAGGCTTGAGCCCCACCGCAGCGAGCGCAGCGGTTTGCCGCGCGGCCACCCGCTCGACCGTGAAGCTCTCGATCGCCTCATTGAACAATTGATAAAAGTTAAGCTCGGCCGCCAAATGCAGGAATACCGCGCCGAGGCCGATGGCGGCGCGGTCCATGAACACGAATTCGCGCGGCACCGTGACCGGGCCCTTGGCTTTGAGCACCTGGTGCACGCGGAACGCTTCCTTGCGGCCGTATTCCGACGGCTTCACGCCGTCGGCAACGCTGCGCACGCGGTCGTCGAGCAGCGGGCCGTAGATGAAGCGGGCCCAAATATTGAGCGCATCGATCAGCTCGCGGCTGAGCCGCTTGAAGCCCCAAACCTCGTAGGCGTGCACCACCAGATCGTCGTCGCCGTGCAACAGCCCGCGATAGAGATCGACCACGCCGCCGACGAAGCTCGGCGGGAAAATGCGGATGCAGCCATAGTCGAACAGATTGACGCCGGCGGGCTCGCCCTTGGGCTCATCGAACACCGTGTAGTTGCCGAGATGCGGATCGCCGTGGATCGCGCCGAAGCGGCTGAACGGAAACCACCAGGCGGTGAACATGGCGGTGGCGAGCCGGTTGCGACGGCTAAGCGTATCGTCCTTGTGCTCGAGCAGCTTGCGGCCGGTGAGCCAATCCATGGTGAGCAGGCGGCCGGTCGACAGCTCGGGCCAGACATTCGGCACCCGGATGGCGTCATGGTCTTTGAGCATGGCGCGATAGAGCGCAACGTGCCTGGCCTCACGGATATAGTCGAGCTCCTCGCGCAGGCGCGCGCCGATCTCAACCGCGATCTCGCTGGCATCGATCGCCGGATCGAAGCGCTTGCGGATCGAAAACAGCAATTGCAGCTGGCTCAAGTCGGCTTCGACCGCCGACTGCATGTCGGGATATTGCAGCTTGCAGGCAAGCTCGGCACCGTCGAGCGCGCGGGCGCGATGCACCTGCCCGAGCGAAGCGGCCGCCGCCGGATGATGCTCGAACTCCGCGAACTTCGTCTGCCAGTCGGGGCCGAGCTCCGCGGTCATGCGCCGCTTGACGAAAGCCCAGCCCATGGGCGGCGCCTGGCTTTGCAGCTTCATCAGCTCGTTGGCGTATTCGGTCGGCAGCGCGTCGGGAATGGTGGCGAGCAGTTGCGCCACCTTCATGATCGGGCCTTTCAGCCCGCCGAGCGCGGCGGCAAGCCCGATGGCGTTGGCGGCACGATCGACCGGAGCCCCGAACAAGCGCTGGCCGGCCATGCGCGCGGCCACGCCACCGACCTTGCTGCCGACATTGGCGTAGCGCTTGGCGCGGGCGGAGAAGCGGTTTTTTTCGCGGTCGGTGGGCGCCGCCATGTTCAGGCCGCCGTGTCCAGCGCTTCGAGCTCGCTGATCAGATTGGCAATCACGCTCAAGCCGCCGTCCCAGAACTTCGGATCACGGGCATCCAGCCCGAAGGGGGCCAGCAGCTCGGAATGGTGCTTGGTGCCGCCAGCCGAAAGCATCGCGAGATAGCGCTCGGCGAAGCCGCCCGCGGACTTCTCGTAGACCGCATAGAGCGAATTCACCAGGCAATCGCCGAAGGCATAGGCGTAGACGTAGAACGGCGAATGGATGAAGTGCGGGATGTAGGTCCAGAATGTCTCGTAGCCTGGCTTGAGCTCGATCGCGGGGCCGAGGCTCTCGCTCTGCACCGACATCCACAATTCGCTGATCTTGTCGGCGGTGAGCTCGCCGTTGCGGCGCTCGAGATGCACCTTGCGCTCGAAAGTGTAGAACGCGATCTGCCGCACCACC
>Ga0097691_1002774_pt1 | contig 11307 bp, 8 predicted proteins | sample NGESurdeep072012_8_FD_72858 | JGI IMG/M metagenome (GOLD analysis project Ga0097691, IMG submission 72858) | Arctic peat soil microbial communities from Barrow, Alaska - NGEE Surface sample 210-1 deep-072012 | ecosystem: Environmental > Terrestrial > Soil > Wetlands > Peat ...
CGAACTGACGCGGCTGCGTGGCGCGGCCCTGCGCGAGCGGCGCGCCGATTTCCAGCTCATTTTCCAGGACCCGTATGCCTCGCTCAACCCGCGCATGCGCGTCGCCGATATCCTGGCCGAAGGCATGAAGGCGCTCGGGGTGGCCGAAACGAGCGCGGAGCGGGCAGCGCGCATGGACCGGATGCTGGCGCAGGTGGGGCTGAATGCGGAGGCCAAGCTGCGCTATCCGCACGAATTCTCCGGCGGGCAGCGCCAGCGCATTGCCATCGCGCGCGCATTGGCGGTGAGCCCCAAGCTGATCGTCTGCGACGAACCCACCAGCGCGCTCGACGTTTCGGTGCAGGCGCAGATCCTCAATCTGCTGAAACAACTGCAACGCGATCTCGGCCTTGCCTATTTGTTCATCACGCACAACATCGCCGTGGTCGAATATCTGGCGCACGAAGTTGCGGTGATGTACCTCGGAAGGATTGTCGAGCGCGGCACGGTCGACGAGGTGTTGCGCACGCCCAAGCATCCCTATACCCAGGCCCTGCTGTCGGCGGTGCCGACGCTGGACCGGACGGGCGAGTCCAAGATCATACGCCTGCAGGGCGAACTGCCTTCGCCCGCCAATCCGCCGCCAGGCTGCCATTTTCACCCGCGTTGCCCGCAGGCCATGCCCGAATGCAAGCTGAAGTATCCCGACGCGGTGCGCCTTGGCGACAGCCATGAGGTAAGTTGCTTGCTGTATACGGCGTCTTGAATACCGTCGGCGCGCTAGCATTGCGCGCTCCGCGCGCCAACCGCGTTTTTGGTACGGATGAAAAGCGTATCCGCACCAAAAACGCGGTTCTGGATAAAAGCAAAAGTGGTTTCGGGTTGGTTTTAATCCAAGATCGCCGATTGTGCGCGGATACGTTTTTCATCCGCGCATAATCGGTGATCCGCGCGGACGGGGCGCCGTCCGCGCAAGTTCTAGCGGCACAGTTTTAGGTCTACTACTTCTTCTTCTTGACTGCGCGTTTTTTGTTGGCTGATTTCGCGTTCTTCACCGGACCCGTCTGGCGCACCTCGATCACCAGGTGCTGGCCGGCCGCAAGCCGCCCGATCTGGTTCCAGGTACGCAGATCGTCGGTGCTGACTTTGTAGCGCTGGGCAATCCGGGGGAGCGTATCGCCGCGCTGCACCGTGTAGCTCACCTTGCGTACCGCCGTGCGCGCCTCGGGCGAAGCCGGCGGCCGGAACATGGCCGGCAGCGGTTCGAGCGATGCGCCTTTCAGCGGCAGCATCAATTGGTAGCCCGGTGCCACCTTGGTGCGCCGCCCTATGCCGTTTATTTCCTTGAGCCGCGCAAGCGAGACGCCGCTCCTGGCGGCGATATGGTCCAGCTTGTCGCCCGGTCTCAGGGTATAGATCTGCCAGGAAACCAGCGGCTGGTCATTGCCCTCGAGGTTGGCGAGGAAGATTTTCGCCTTGTCGGCAGGCAGCACCAGCGCGGGCGTTCCGTTGGCAACGATTATCGGGCGGTTGTGGCCGGGATTGAGCGCGAGAAACTCCGCCAGCGGCATGTCGGCCAGCTTGGCGGCAAGGCGCACGTCCATGTCGCGCGTCTTTTGCACCGTCACGAAATAGGGCGTGTTGGGCACAGGCTCGAGGTCGACGCCGAAGGAATGCGGATTTGCGATGATGTTCTTCAGCGCCTGCAGTTTCGGCACATAATAGCGTGTCTCGCTCGGCATGGTGAGGCTGAGGTAATCGGTAGGTAGTCCCTTGACCCTGTTTTTTTCGATGGCGCGGGCCACGGCATTCTCGCCCCAGTTGTAGGAAGCAAGCGCCAGGTGCCAGTCGCCGTGCATCTCGTACAGAAACTGCAGATAGTCGAGGGCGGCGCTGGTCGAGGCGACGATGTCGCGGCGGCCGTCGTACCAGGAGTTTTGCTGCAGGTTGTAATTCTTGCCGGTGGAAGGGATGAACTGCCACAGGCCGGAGGCGTGGGAGCGCGAATAGGCCATCGGGTTGAATGCGCTCTCTACCATGGGCAATAGCGCAAGCTCGGTGGGCATGCCGCGCTTTTCCAGTTCCTCGACGATGTAATAGAGGTAGCGCTTGCTGCGCTCCACCATGCGCTTGACGTAGCTCGGCTGGCTCGCGTACCAGATCTGCCGGTCCTGTACCAGCGGGCTGGACAGATTGGGCATGGAAAAACCGGTACGGATGCGGACCCACAGATCGGGAGGCACCGCCGTCAGGTCGATAGTGGGGATGGCGCGCAGGCTGTCTTTGACTTCCTCGGCTCCGGTACTGGGCGCAGCAGCGACTCTCACAGAGGCCGCGGCCTTGGCGGTCACCGCAGGGGTCGTTGCTTTGGCGGATGCCGGATCGCCGATCGTCGGCAAGCCTGGCGCAGACGACCGTTCGGCCGCAGGCTTGAGCGCGACAGACGACTGATCGGTCTGCACCTGCGTTACGGCGCAGCCCGAACTGAGCGCGATAAAGACGATGGCCGCGGTAAAGCGCAATACCGGCACTGCGCCTCCTACCCGATTGACAACGAGGAATGGTAGCCGAGCGAGCCGCTGGGGTCAAGGAAAAGCAAGGAAAAAGAGCGTCTTAAAATTGATCCTTCCACTGCCGGATGGCGGCGAATACTTGTACCGGATCGCTTGCGCGCGCGCCCAGATACTTGTTGGCCGACGCTATCACCGCCGGCTGCAGGCAGCGCAGGAAGGGGTTGGTTTTCTTCTCGCGGCCGATGGTCGAGGGCAGCGTGGGGCGGTCGCTCTTGCGTTTTTCCGCATCGCTCGCCGCGCGCGCCGCGAGCTCCTCGTTGTCCGGTTCGACCGCCGTGGCGAACTCGATGTTGGCCAGGGTGTATTCATGACCGCTGTACACGAGGGTCTCGTTGGGCAGGGCCGCCAGCTTGGCGAGCGAAACAACCATTTGCTGCGCCGTGCCCTCGAACAGGCGCCCGCAACCGCAGGCGAACAGCGTATCGCCGCAGAACAGGGAATTTGCGCCATAATAAGCAATATGCGCCCGGGTATGTCCGGGTATGTCGAGTACGCCAAAGCGCAAACCCAGTTGAGGAACCTGCACCAGGTCGCCTTCGCCGACCGGGTGGGTCAACGTCGGAATGGGTTCGCCGCGCGGACCGTACACCGGCACCGCATGGCGCGCCAGCAACGCGGCGATACCGCCGACGTGGTCGGCGTGGTGGTGGGTGGCGAGTACGGCGCACAGTTCCAGCCGCTCTTGCTGCAGGTAGTCGAGCACGGGCTGCGCATCGCCCGGATCGACGACTGCGGCATAACGGCCGTTCCGAAGCGTCCAGATGTAATTGTCCTTGAACGCGCGCAGCGGAACGACTTCGAAATCATTGTTATCGGACATAGGCGTAGTTTTCGTGGAAGCACAGCAAAAGTCAAATCTGGCTGATTGGTTCGCCACGCCCAAGGGCGAATACGTGCTGCGCTGGGAGCAGGCCCAGTTCGACAGCGCGGTGGAGGACGTGTTCGGCTTCAACGCCGTCCAGGTAGGATTACCCCAATTCGATTTGCTGCGCCAGAACCGCATTCCGCTGCGCACCCGCGTCGGCCTCGATGCCGCCAGCGACCTCGTTGCCGACAGCGGCGCCCTGCCGCTCGCCAGCGGCAGCGTCGACCTCGTGGCCCTGCCGCATGTGCTCGAGTTCAGCGCCCATCCGCACCGGATCCTGCGCGAGGCTGCGCGCGTGCTGATGCCCGAAGGCCAGATTGTGATTTCCGGCTTCAATCCGCTGAGCCTGTGGGGACTGAAACGCGCCCTGGGCCCGGGCCGGCGCGAATATCCCTGGTGCGGCCGCTTCATCGGCTTGTTGCGTCTGAAAGACTGGCTGCAGCTGCTGGGTTTCGAGCTCAATGGCGGCCGCTTCGGCTGCTACGCGCCGCCGTTCTCGCAGGCGAAATGGCTGGAGCGCTCGGCGTTCATGGAAAAGGCCGGCGACCGCTGGTGGCCGATCGCCGGCGGTGTCTACGTGGTGCGCGCGGTGAAACGCACGGTCGGCATGCGCCTGGTGATGCCCAGTTGGCGCAGCCAGGCGGCGCCGGCGAAAGCCTTGTCGCCGGTGACCCAGCGCAATCATCACACAACCGGGACCGAAGGTTGAGCGGTTCGGCCGGCGCGGCGCGGGGGCGCATCTACACCGATGGCGCTTGCAAGGGCAATCCCGGTCCGGGCGGCTGGGGTGCGCTGGTGCAGCTCGACGGCCGCGAGACGGAGCTTTGCGGCGGCGAGCCCGACACCACCAATAATCGCATGGAACTCACGGCCGTGATCCGCGCGCTGGAGGCGCTGAAACGGCCCTGCGAAATCGACCTTTACACCGACTCGCAGTACGTGCAGAAGGGTATCAGCGAGTGGATCGTGTCCTGGAAACGGCGCGGCTGGAAGACCGCCGACAAGAAGCCGGTCAAGAATGTCGATCTATGGCTGGAACTGGACCGGCTCGCCGGCGGTCACGCCATCCGCTGGCACTGGGTGAAAGGGCATGCCGGGCATGCTGAGAACGAGCGCGCCGACCAGTTGGCCAATCGAGGCATCGACTCCGTGCACCGCGTCCGCTGACCTGAGGACCAGACGAGTGCGCGACTGGAACTTGGGTCGAAACGCCCAAGCCCGACTCGGATACCGTTGCGATTGGTTATAATCCCACGTGTTACACCACGCCATCCTTACCACTGGAATCCCCGCCCGATGCAGACGCAAGCGATCGCTTTCAACCAAATTTTTTCCGGCCTTCGGGCTGCAAGCCGTCCCTATCGTTTAGCCCTGTCCTGCGCGGCGCTCGCGCTCCTGCTCGCGGGCTGCGGCCGGGGCCGAACGGATGCCGCCGCGCCGCCGAATCCGACCGCTGCCGCGCTGCCGGCGGCGGTGCTCGAGGTCGTGCCGCAACGCGTGCCGATCGCGGTCGAGGCCGTCGGCCAGATCGAGGGCTCGAAGGAGGTCGAAGTCAGGGCGCGTGTTTCGGGCATATTGCTCAAGCGTCTATATAACGAAGGCGACCTGGTGCGCGCCGGAGCGCCGATGTTCAAGATCGATCCGGCGCCGTTCGAAATCGCGCTGGCCCAAGTTAGGGCCCAGATGGCGCAGGAGCAGGCCCGCAACGAGCAATCCAAGCGTGAATCGGGACGCCTGAAGCAGCTGGCTGCGGAAAAGGCCATAAGTCAGAAGGAATATGACGACGCGACTTCCAACCTGAAGCTCTCGGGTGCGACGCTGCAGGCGGCCGAGGCCAACGTGCAACAGGCCGAGCTCAACCTTTCCTACACCAACGTGACCGCGCCCGTGTCCGGCGTGAGCGGGCGCGCTGCCCGCTCCGAAGGCAGCCTGATCACGGCGGGCGCCGACAGCCTGCTCACCACCATCAGCCAGGTGGATCCGATCTGGGTCCGCTTCAGCCTTTCCGAATCCGACCTGGCCAAGCTGCCGCAACGGCGGCTGGTACGCGGCGCGCAGGTGGAGGGCAGCCTCATCCTGGCGGACGGCACGCGCTATCCGGGCAAGGGGCGGCTCAACTTCGCGGCGACCCAGATCGATACCCGGCTCGGCACGCAGCAGTTGCGCGCCGAGTTCGACAACGCGAAAGGGCAGCTGCTGCCCGGGCAGTTCGTGCGTGCGCAATTGGTCGCCGGCCAGCGCGACAATGTGTTCCTCGTACCCCAGACTGCGGTCATGGAGGCGGAGGCGGGCTACATGCTGTTCGTCATGGACAAGGAGGGCAAGGCCGCGCTGCGGCCGGTGCAGCTGGGCGACTGGATCGGCTCGGACTGGATGGTTCTCGGCGGCCTGGCGGCGGGCGATCGCGTCATCGTCGACAACCTGCTGAAGCTGCGCCCGGGTGTTGCGGTGAGCCCGTTGGCGCCCGGTCAGGGCAAGCCGGCCGCATCCGGCACGGCTGCGGCCAAGTAAGGGGCGAAGCGCATGCTGTCGCATTTTTTCATTCGCCGTCCGATTTTCGCCGGGGTCATCGCGATCATCATCACCATCGCCGGATTGGTGGCATCGCAGGTGCTGCCGGTAGCGCAGTATCCGGAAATCGCCCCGCCCACGGTCGCCATCACGGCCGCCTATCCGGGCGCGAGCGCGGAGACGCTGGCGAAGACGGTGGCCGCGCCGATCGAGGAGCAGCTTTCCGGCGTCGAGAATATGATCTATTTCGACTCGACCGCATCGTCCAACGGGACGCTGACCATCACCGCCACCTTCGAGGTCGGCACCGACATCAACAACGCCACCATCCAGGTCAACAATCGCGTCCAGATCGCTTTGCCGCGGCTGCCGGAGGACGTGCGCCGGGGCGGTGTCGTGGTGCAAAAGCGCACCCGCGATATTCTGATGGTCGTCGCCGCGAGTTCCAACGACGCGCGTTACGACACGCTGTTTCTGAGCAATTTTCTCACCGTCAACGTGCTCGACCTGCTCAAGCGCGTGCCCGGGGTGGCGGACGCCGCGATCTTCGGCGCGCGCGACTACTCGATGCGCGTATGGCTGCGGCCGGACCGCATGGCGCAGCTGGGCGTCACCACCACCGACGTCGCCAACGCCATTCGCGCGCAGAACAATCAGTACGCCGCGGGCAAGATCGGGCAGGAGCCGGCGACCGAAGGCCAGCCCCTGGTGTACTCGGTCACGGCCCGCGGCCGGCTGGTGGATCCGGGAGAATTCGGCAATATCATCCTGCGCGCGAATGGACCCGGCGGCGTGCTGCGGGTCAAGGACGTGGCCCGGCTCGAACTCGGCGCCCTGGCCTATGACCAGTTCACGACGGTAGATGGCAAGCCGACCATTGGAATCGGGATCTTCCTGCAGTCGGGCGCGAATGCGCTCAAGGTGGCCAATTCGGTGCGCGACACCATGGCCGAGATGTCGAAAACGTTTCCGCAGGGCGTCAGCTACCTGTTTCCGTACGATACGACGCGCGTGGTCGAGGCGTCGATCACGGAGGTAATCCACACGCTGTTCATCGCGGCAGCGCTGGTGCTGATCGTCGTGTTCGCGTTCCTGCAGAGCTGGCGCGCCGCGCTGATCCCGTTCATCGCGGTACCGGTAGCGCTGATCGGCGCGTTCGCCGGCCTGTTCCTGTTCGGCTTTTCCATCAACACCCTGACCCTGTTCGCGATCGTGCTCGCCACCGGCATCGTGGTGGACGACGCCATCGTGGTGCTGGAGAACGTCGAGCGCCTGATGGCCGAGCGCGGCCTGCCACCGCGCGAGGCGGCGTTCGAGTCGATGCGCGAGGTGACCACGGCGATCATCGCCATCGAGCTGGTGCTGCTCTCGGTATTCGTGCCGGTGGCATTCTTAGGCGGTCTCGCCGGCCAGTTGTACAAGCAGTTTGCGGTCACCGTCGCCACCGCCGTGAGCATATCCGGGATTATCGCGCTGACGCTGACCCCGGCCTTGTGCGCCATTCTGCTTAAGCCCGCTCACGAGGAACCGCATCTGTTCCATCCATTCAATGTCGCTTTTGCCTGGGTCACCGCCCAGTACATCAGGGGCGTGCGCCTGGCGATTGCTCATGTCTGGCTTGCCCTGATCGCTTTCGCGCTGGTGATTGCGGCGTCCGCCGGACTGCTCAGGGTCATCCCGGGCAGCCTGGTGCCAATAGAGGATGTGGGTTACTTCTATGGCGCGATCGTGCTGCCTGACGGTGCTTCGCTCGGACGCACCGGCGCGGTCGGCGCGTCGGTGCAGCAGACCATGGTGCAACACCCATCCGTCGATCACATCTTCGTCGTGAACGGTTTCGACCTGGTAGGCGGGGGCAACAAGACCAGTGCCGCAACCATGTTCATCACGCTCAAGCCCTGGGAGGATCGCCCTGAGTCCGCCGAAGATATGGTCAAGTACATGTCGATGAAAGGGGCGGCGTACCGCGAAGGCCTGGTGTTCGCTTTCAACGCGCCGCCGATCCGCGGCCTCGGGACCGCGGGCGGCTTCGAGGCGTACATCCAGAATCGGGCGGACGGGGATCCTAAGAAACTGGAGACGGTCGTGCAGCAGTTTGTCGGCGAACTGCGCAAGCGCCGGGAACTGGCTGGCATCAACACCTTCTATCGCCCGAGCGTGCCGCAGTTGTTCGTGGAAGTCGATCGCGAGAGGGCGCTCGCGCTCGGGGTTCCGGTGAGCGATGTGTTCGACGCATTGCAAAGCACGATGGGAGCGCTGTACGTCAACGATTTCAACAAATTCGGCCGCACCTACCGGGTGCAAATCCAGGCCGACGCGGCTTACCGCTCGCGTCCCGAAGACTTAGGCAGCGTCTATGTGCGCTCGGCCGCCGGCGACATGGTGCCGGTAAAGGCGCTCATCCGCACTCAGGGCATCGTCGGTCCCGACCAGCTGGATCGTTTCAATGGCTTCATCGCCGCGAAGGTTATGGGCGGCTCCGCGCCCGGGGTCAGTTCCGGCCAGGCTATCGGCGTGGTGGAGGAGGTCGCGGCCAAGGTCCTGCCGCAGGGCTATTACCTCGCCTGGACCGGCCAGGCCTTCCAGGAAAAACGCACCGGCCAGGCGTCGATCATCGCGTTCATCTTCGCCCTGGTCATGGTGTTCCTTATCCTCGCGGCGCATTACGAGCGCTGGTCGCTGCCGGTCGCGGTGCTGCTGGCGGTGCCGTTCGCGGTGCTCGGCGCGCTGCTCGCGGTGCTCGCGCTCGGCATGAGCAACGACATCTATTTCCAGATCGGCCTGGTCACGCTGATCGGCCTGGCGGCGAAGAACGCCATCCTGATCGTGGAGTTTGCGGTCCAGAACGTGGATGCGGGAATGGATGTGGCCAGCGCCGCCATAGCGGCGGCGCGCCAGCGCTTCCGGCCGATCGTGATGACTTCGCTCGCCTTCATGTTCGGAGTCCTGCCGCTTGCGCTCGCTACCGGAGCAGGCGCGGCGGCGCGCCGCTCGATGGGCACGGGCGTGTTCGGCGGCATGCTGGTCGCAACGTTCGTCGCCACCCTGTTCGTGCCGCTGTTCTTCACGCTGCTCGGCCGGCGCAAGGCGAAGCGTGACGAGGCGACGGTTGCGGCGCGGGAGGAGGCGGCATGATGCGGCCCATCCTGGTCGCGCTCTGCGCCGCGCTGCTGCTTGGCGCCTGCGCCGCGGTCGGGCCTGACTATGAGCGTCCCGCGACCGGCCTGCCCGGCGCCTATCCGGACGCGCCGGCTGACCTCGCGGCAACGGCGGCGATTCAGACTGAGTGGTGGAAGCTGTATGCCGACCCCAAACTCGACGAGCTGGTCGCCAATTCGCTTGAGCGCAACGCCGACGTGCGGCTCGCGGTCGCGCGCATAGAGGAGGCGGACGCGAACCTGCGCGAGGCCGGCGCCTCCTTCCTGCCGGAAATCGATCTGGGCGGGACGCCGCAACGCCAGCGACTCAGTGCCCTCACCGCCACACCCATTCCGTCCAGCATTCCGCTGGTCAGGAACGACATTCGCCTTACCGTGGGGACGTCCTTCGAAATCGATTTCTGGGGCAAGCTGCGCCGCGCCCTGGAGGCCACCCGCGCGCTCGCGCTCGGCTCGCGCTATGCCAAGGAGGTGGTGACGCTTTCGCTCGCCGGCCTCACCGCGCAGGCTTATTTTTCGCTGCGCTCGCTCGACGCGCAGATTGCGGCCACGCGCACGACCCTGGAGAGCCGCGAGGAAGCGCTGACCTTTGTGCGCAACCGCGCGCGCGGCGGCATTGCTTCGGATCTGGACGTGAACCAGGCTGAGCTTGCGCGCGCCGACGCCTCCGTCCAACTGAAGGACCTGCTGCGCCAGCGCTCGCTCATCCTGCACCAACTGGGCTCGCTCACCGGCCGGCTCGACCTGGCACTCCCGAGCGGCGACTTGCTGACCCTGCCCATGCCGCCGCTGCCGCCGGCCGGGCTGCCCTCCACGCTGTTGCAGCGCCGGCCCGACGTCCTGCAGGCGGAGCAGCAGTTGATTGCCGTGAACGCCCAGATCGGCATCGCCAGGGCGGCGATGTTTCCGACGGTCTCCCTGACCTCGTACTACGGCGGCGAGAGCACCGCACTGTCGACGTTGCTTGCCAGCGGTGCGCGCATCTGGTCGCTTGGCTTTGGCCTGGCCCTGCCGATATTCGATGCGGGGCGCTACGCTGCCCGCACGCAGGCTGCGGAGGCCCGACAGCGCCAGTCCGTCGCGAATTACCAGAAGGCGGTCGAAACCGCTTTTCGCGAGGTTGCCGATGCGCTCACCACGCTGCAACAGACCGAGGCGTCGGAGCAAGACCTGCAGCTACGCGCGACGGCGGCCCGCAACGCGCTGCGTCTCGCGAGGCTGCGTTACGAGGCGGGCTATTCCGCCTATCTTGAAGTGCTGGATGCGCAGCGCACGGCCAACGACGCCGAGCTCGCTTTCTTGCGCAACCGCCAATCCCGCCTGGTTGCCAGCGTGGACCTGATGAAGGCCTTGGGCGGCGGCTGGTCTGTGGATCAACTGCCGGTTTCGAACGCGGCGCTGCGGGACGCTGGCGGCAAATGACGCGCAAGATCGTCCTCGACACGGAGACCACCGGCCTGAACGCCAAGCTGGGCGACCGGGTGATCGAGATCGGCTGCCTCGAACTGCGCAACCGCCATCCGACCGGCAACCACTTCCATCACTATCTCAATCCCGAGCGCGCGAGCGAAGAGGGGGCGGTGAAGGTGCACGGCATCAGCGACGAGTTCCTGCTGGACAAGCCCAGGTTCCGCGAGATCGCATCCGAATTCATCGAGTACATACGCGGCGCGGAACTGATCATCCACAACGCGCCGTTCGACGTCGAATTCCTCGAGCAGGAACTGGCGCTCGCGAAGCTGCCGCCGCTGGCACAGCATTGCGCCGGCGTCAAGGACACGCTCAAGCTGGCGAAAGAGCTGCATCCGGGCAAGAAAAATTCGCTCGATGCCTTGTGCGAGCGCTACGGCGTGAACAACACCCACCGCACCCTGCACGGAGCGCTGCTCGACGCCGAGCTGCTGGCCGAGGTTTATCTCGCCATGACCCGCGGCCAGGAGAGCCTGATGATGGAGCTGGAGCAGGTGCCGGTCGCCGCGGCATTAATTGGGGGTGTGCCGGTCGAGCGTGTCAGGCTGCCGGTGCTCGCCGCTACCGAAGACGAAACCGCCGAGCATGCCAAGGTGCTGCAGGACATCGAGGCCGAGAGCAAGGGCAAGTGCGTTTGGCTCAAGCTCGATGGCGAGAACCCGGGCGCGGGTTGAGGCGCGGTGGCCAAGTGGCGCTGTGGACCTTCAAGCGAACATTCAGGGTGTAACTATTTGTCGACCTGTTCTTTATC
>Ga0097691_1002775_pt1 | contig 11305 bp, 8 predicted proteins | sample NGESurdeep072012_8_FD_72858 | JGI IMG/M metagenome (GOLD analysis project Ga0097691, IMG submission 72858) | Arctic peat soil microbial communities from Barrow, Alaska - NGEE Surface sample 210-1 deep-072012 | ecosystem: Environmental > Terrestrial > Soil > Wetlands > Peat ...
CCGCTCGTCGATCGGCTGAAGCTTTCCGCCGCGATCGTCGAGACCGTCGCGCAAGGCTGCGAGCAGATCGCGGCCATGCCCGACCCGATCGGCGCGATCACGGGACTCACCGAGCAGCCGAGCGGCATCCGGGTCGGCCGCATGCGCGTGCCGATCGGCGTCTTCGCCATGATCTACGAGAGCCGGCCGAACGTGACGATCGAGGCCGCGGCGCTCGCCATCAAGAGCGGCAACGCCTGCATCCTGCGCGGCGGCTCGGAAGCGCTGCAATCGAACCTGGCACTGGCGGCGCTGGTGCGCGATTCGCTCGCCGAAGCCGGCCTGCCGCCCGACGCCGTGCAGCTGGTCGAGACGACCGATCGTGCCGCGGTCGGATTTCTCATCGCAACGCCCGAGGCCGTCGACCTCGTCATCCCGCGCGGCGGCAAGAGCCTGATCGAGCGCATCGCCCGCGAGGCAAGAGTGCCGGTCTTGAAACACCTCGACGGCAACTGTCACGTCTACGTCGACGCCCACGCCAACCTCGACATGGCTCTGGCCATCGTCGACAACGCCAAGACGCAGAAGCTGAGCCCATGCAACGCGGCCGAGTCGCTGCTCGTGCACGCAGACATCGCGGCGCGCTTTCTGCCGGCCATCGGCACGATCTTCGCGAGCAAAGGCATCGAGATGCGTGGCGACGCCGCCGCGCTGACCCTGCTGCAAGGCGTCGCCGGCGCCATGCTCGCCGCCGCGACCGAGGCCGACTGGCGCGAGGAGTATCTCGCCGCCGTCATCAGCGTGAAGGTGGTCGACTCGTTCGACGAGGCGATTTCGCACATCGATCGCTACGGCTCGCATCACACCGACGCCATCGTCACCGATTCGCATGCCAACGCAATGCGGTTCCTCCGCGAAGTCGATTCGGCGAGCGTCATGGTCAACGCCTCGACGCGCTTTGCCGACGGCTTCGAGTACGGCCTCGGCGCCGAGATCGGCATCTCGACCGACAAGCTGCACGCGCGCGGGCCGGTCGGCCTCGAAGGCCTGACCTCGCTCAAGTGGATCGTCCTCGGCCAGGGAGAAGTGCGTGCCTAGCGACGCCCGCCGCGCCCTCGTCCTCTTCTCCGGCGGCCAGGACTCGACCGTCTGCCTCGCCTACGCGCTCGAGCGCTACTCGCACGTCGAGACGATCGGCTTCGACAGCGGCCAGAGGACGCCGGCCGAGCGCGCGAGCCGTGTCAACGTGCGCCAGCAACTGCGCAGTCGCTTCCCGCGCTGGGCGCCACGCCTTGGCGACGATCATGTGCTCGATCTGTCGCTGCTCGACCAGATCGGCGGCACCGAGCCCACCGCCAAGCGCGAGAGCGAGATGAACGCGGGCGGTTTGGCGAACAGCTTCGTGCCGGGCCGCAACCTGCTCTTCTTCACGTTCGCGGCGACGGTCGCGGACCGGCGAGGCCTGAACGTTCTCGTCGGCGGCATGTGCGAGACCGACTTCTCGGCCTATCCCGATTGCCGCGACAACGCGCTCAAGTCGCTCCAGGTCGCGATCAGCCTCGGCCTCGACACGGCGATGATGATCGACACGCCGCTGATGTGGCTCGACAAGGCCGAAACGTGGGCGATGACCGAGCGGCTCGGCGGCGAGCCGCTGATCGAGCTGGTCGTCGAGCACACCCACTCGTGCTTTCTCGGCGACCGCGAGCATCGCCATCCCTGGGGCTACGGCTGCGGCATGTGCCCGTCGTGCGACCTGCGTGGCAAAGGCTACGAGACCTGGCTCGAGAGCTGGTGAGCCGTCCGCCACCGCGACGATGACGACGACCGAGGCCACCCTGACCGGCATCGGCGCCCTCGTCGCGTTCTGGATCGTCGGCGCCTACAACCGGATGGTCCGCCTGCGCAGCGACCTGGTCGCCCGCTTCGGCGCCGTCGACGAGCGCTACCGGCACCGGCACGCGCTGATCGAGAACCAGCTCGAGATGCTCTCGACCGCGCTCGCCGCCGCCGCACCGCGCCTCGAGGCACTGCGCGCCGCCTGCCGCCAGGCCGACACCGCGCGCGAGCACGCGCGCGCCCGGCCGGGCGCGGCGAGCGTGATCACCAGCTTGCGCGTCGCCGACGAGATCCTGGCCGACGCGCGCGCGCGTCTGCCGGTGCAATCGGTCGCCGGCGTCGACCTGCCCGACCTCAACGCGCGGCTGGCAACGAGCGACAGCGCGCTCGCCTTCGCGCGCGGCGAGTTCAACGCCGCCGTCGCCGTCTACAACGAAGCGGTGCGCCAGTTCCCGACCGCCCTCGTCGCCCGCCTGTTCAGCTTCCGCGCGGCGGCGGCTTTCTAGTCCGCTGAGCATCAGCGCCATCACCCCGCGAGGCCGACCATGACCGACGACGCCCATGCCGCAGCACAGTCGCTCGCTCCCGAGCGCGATGCCGCCGATCGCCTTTCGCGCGTGCAGGGTGCCGGCGAGCTGCACGCCGCGCTGCTCGCCTTGTTGCTGCCACCGGGCAGCAAGCGCGCCTTGAAGGCGTGGCAGCTCGAAACGACCAGCACGCCCGGCGTCGATCCGCTGCGCGAGCACGCCGCCAACCTGTCGGGCGCGGCGCGCTTGCCGTGGTTCGAGGCCCTGCTCGCGCGCATGGCAGTGCAGCCGCTCGCCGCGCGCCAGGAGCTGCTGCAGGCAACGCGGCGCGTGATGGGCGCGCGTGGCGTGGCCAGGCCGATCGATCGCCTGCACTGGCTGGCGATGCGGCGCGGCCTCGGCGAGGTCGCGCCGCTCGCCGCCCGGCCCGAGACCAACGTCGAGGTCGCCGAGTGGCTCGAATCCGACGTGCTCAGCGTCGCCGCCTACACCGCCTTCCTGTCGCGCATGGTGCCTGGAGACGAAGCCGATGCGCCGGAGGGCCGCAGCTGGTACGACACCGTGATGGCGACCTGGCTGCCGTTCGCCGAGATCCCGGAATGGCTGCCGCCGAATGCCGAGGCGATGGTCGAGGCGCTCGTGAAGATGCAGACGCTCTCCTGGATGCAGCGGCCGGTGATCGTCCGCAACTGGGTCACGACCGCCATCAACCTGAGCCGCGCCCAGCGCCTCGGCGACCTCTCGGCCGACGCCTTGCGGCTGACCTGCGGCCTGCTCGATTCGCCGCTGCCGCCCGAGCTCGCGCGCCACTACATCGTCCTTCCCGGCGAATCGACGAAGCCGAGCTCTCCCTAGCGTCAGCAGGCCCTGGGACCGCCGTTTGCCTCGCCGCCGCACACGCCATGACCGACGACGCAGCCAAGGCCGAGAGCACGCCCTCCGGAGCCGAGAAGAAGAAGAGCGAGCCCGAGCGCGTCCTGCTCCACATGCCGGTCGACGTGCGCAGCATGGCGCTCATCGTCCTGGCGGTGCTGGCGAGCGTCTTCGCGCTGCAGTGGGCGCGGGCGATCCTGGTGCCGATCCTGCTCGGCTTGATGTTCAGCTATGCGCTGACGCCGGCGGTCGACCGGATCGCGCGCTGGCGCGTGCCGCGCGCGCTCGCCGCCGGCGCGCTGCTGAGCGCGATCGTCGTCGTGATCGGCTGGGGCGCGTGGTCGCTGTCCGACGACGCGTCGGCGCTGATCGCAACCCTGCCGCGAGTCGCGCAGAAGGTCCGTCACGGGCTCGAAGGCCAGCGCCAGAAGGATGCCAGCTCGACGATCGAAAAGATGCAGCAGGCGGCCAACGAGCTGGAGCAGGCCGCGCAGCAGGCCGGCGCCGACGCCGCCGCCTCGGGCGCGTCGGCGGCGTCAGGTGTTGCCGCCGGCGCGTCGTTCGGCGCGGCGGCCGAGGAGCGGGCCCGTTCGCGCGCCGGCGGCGCGACGACGAGCACGACGACGACGAGCTCGACCTCGACGACGACCACACCGACGCCGATCACGCCGACGACGCCGCGCACGGTGACGCGCGTCGTCGTCGAGCGGCCGGCACTCAACATCCGCGACTACCTCTGGAGCGGCACGCTCGGCCTGTTCGCCTTTCTCGGCCAGCTCGCGATCGTCTTCTTCGTCACCCTGTTCCTGCTCGCCTCGGGCGACACCTTCCGGCGCAAGATGGTCAAGCTCGCCGGGCCGCGCCTGAGCCAGAAGAAGATCACCATCCAGGCGCTCGACGAGGTGTCGGCACAGATCCAGCGCTACCTGCTCGTGCAGCTGGCGGCGAGCATCGTCGTCGGCGTCGCCATCAGCCTCGTGTTCCTTGCCATCGGCCTCGACAACGCGCCGGTCTGGGGGGTCGTCGCCGCGGTGACCAACCTCGTTCCCTATGTCGGCGCCCTCGTCCTGGGTGCGGGATCAGCGCTGGTCGGCTTCATCCAGTTCGACAGCATCGACAAGGCACTCGTCATCGGCGCCAGCTCGTTCGCGATCCACGGCCTCGTCGGCAACCTGCTGGCGCCGTGGTGGACCGGCCGCGCCAGCCGCATGAGCCCGTTCGCGGTGTTCATCGGCGTGCTGACCTTCGGCTGGCTCTGGGGCGCCGTCGGCCTGATCCTCGGCACGCCGATCCTGATGGTCGTGAAGGCAGTGTGCGACCGCGTCGACGAGCTGAAGCCGATCGGCGAGTTTCTCGGCGCGTGACGAGACGGCGCGCGCGCCTAGGCCGCGCGCGGCCTAGGCCGGCGGCGGCTGCGCTGGCCCGGAGCGCGCGAGCCGCCACACCAACGCGCCGAGGCCAGCGACGCCGGCGAGCAGCACGGCCCACAGCAGCCACGGCCTGAGACGCGCCTGGCGCGACTCCGCGGCGACCGCGCGCGCGACCGTCTCGTCGGCGATGAACGCGCCGAGCTCGCCATGGCCGAAGCGCGGCCGTTCGCTCTCCAGCTGCGGCACGACGGTGCTCACCGGCAGCGCGCCGGCGGGCGCATCGGCCGAGCCGGCGAGCAGTCGGAACGGCGGCTCGCCCTGGGCCGCGAACACGAGCGACGCGAGCGCCGCATGGACGACCAGCCTGGCATCGACGCCGTCGAGCGGCGCGGCGCGCTCGTCGGCAACGAGGCGCAAGAAGCGCACGCTGACCGGCAGGGCGATCGCCGGCGAGCTGCCGACGTCGCCGCCGCGCTCGAGGCGATAGAACACACCGGCGCCGAGATCGCGCCACGGCTCGTCGACGCGAGCGCGGCCCTGCAGCCGGACCGGCGCGACGTGCGTGCCGGCGGCAAAGACAAGGTCGACGTCGACCAGCGGCAGGTTGCCGCCGAGATCGAAGTGCAAGGCGCGGCGCGCGACCGCATCCGGCGGCGTGCGACCGGCCGGCTCGGCGCTGGCGGCGAAGCTCAGCTCGCGCGCCGAGTCGACCGCGACCAGATGGCGCTCGGCGACGAGCACGCTCGCGCCGATGAGGAGCGGCGCCGACGGCGGCTCGGCCCAGACCAGGCGCACGAACCGGCCGGGCGAATCGGGCAGGCCGACGACCGGCTGAGTGAGCGCGCCCGACGACGATTGCAAGGCCATCACCTGGCCGCTGCCGGCGCCGCGCCACTGGCGCAGGTCGTCGCTGGTCTCGAGCCGGTAGGCGGCCGAGAACTCGGCCGGCCCCGACCAGCGCAGGCGCAGGCTCCGCGGCAACGCTTCGCCCGGGCGCGACTCGCCGCTGTCGATCAGCCAGCCGCCCGATTCGCGCGGTCGCGACGCCAGGGTCGCTTCGGCCGAGCCGTGCCGCTTGACGCTGATCCGATCGCCGTCGACGACGACATCGACCGGCGACGACCACACTCCCGCCGCCGAAGGCCGCGCCGGCAGCGGATAGAGCGTCGCTTCGCGCACCTGCTCGCTGGTGTGCAGGGTCGAGCGCGGCGCGAGCAGGGCGAACGGCGCGCGCTCGCCGCGCGCGTCGACGACACGCAGGTCGCGCAGCTCGTCCTGCTCGGTGCGCCCGTAAGCGGCGGGCGGCAAGGCCAGCTGCACGAAGGGCGCGGCGGCATCGATGGCGATCGGTGCGCTGAAGCGAAACGGTGCTGGCTCGGCGGCGGCGACAAGCGCTTGCGCCATCAGCAGCGCGACCGCGAACACACCTCGTCGCCCAAAGTCAGAGTGCAGCACGGGAACCTTCCTTTGCCGGCGGCGGCGCGACGTAGTTGATGATGATCATCAGGATGCCGACACCGATGAACGAGACGATGCGCGTAATGCCGCCTGACAGATCGATGACGAGGAGTTTCACTACGACCACGCCAAGCAGCACTGCGCCTGCGGCCCAAGAGATGCGGACCTTGCGTGCTGCGGCAACCCACATCGTCACCAGCGCGATCGCCGTCCACAGCAGCGTGATGCCTGTCTGCACGGCGAGCGAGCCGAGCCAGGCGTCGACGTGGTACGGCACGCCGGCGTAGTGATGGAAGCCGCGCACCAGGATCGCGTTGAGCCAGACGAAGCCGGCGCCCGCGCCGAGCGCCAGCGACCAGGTCGCGACGCGGCCGCTGCCGCGCAGCCAGAGGAAAGTCGCGACGAGGGCGAGGCCGACACCGATGTCGAGCGGGTTGACGAAGGGGACGTGCGGCAAGGGCGCGGCCGAGCCGTCGGAGGCGACGTTGGCGATCAGCGTCCACAGCCACAGGGCCGCCGCGAGCACCGCGCCGGCGCTGTCGCGATAGGCCTCGGGCAGCGCGCGCACCGGCCAGAGCCGGGCGGTCGCCGGGCGCGTCAGCAGGAGCAGCAAGAGCGCCGGCACGATCAGCCAGCCGAGCCACGGCCAGGCGCTCGCCGGATCGCCCCAGGGCGCCGTGATCGCGCGGCCGAGCAAGGCGCCGACAAGCGCGAGGACGATCGCGCCGAGCGCGTGCACGGCATGCGCCGACGTCTTCGGCAGGCGCGGCGTGGCCCACGCCAGGACCGCGGCGTGGGCCGCGAATGCCAGCGGCCACGCCCACGCGCCGCCGTCGTCGAGCGGGCTGGCGAGCAGCGCAGCATCAGCCAGCGCGGTGAGCAGCATCCAGGGCGCAAGCGCGATCGTCGGCCAGGCGATCGCGGGCCAGGCGAGCCGGCGCGCGAGCGCGGCGTAGATCGCGGCGACGACGCTCGCCGACACCAGCGCAGCTGCTAGCGTGTAGCGCAGCGCGACGAAGGCATCGAGCTCGATCGACGCGGTGGCGACGAGCCAGAGCGTCGCCAGGATGATCAGGATCGGCTCGCACGCCTCCTCGCCGTGGCGCAGCAAGGCATCGGCACGCGCACGGTGCAGGAAGTACGCCGCGGCGAGCGACGCGGCGGCGGCCATGACGCCGTTGAAGAGATAGGCGTTGAAGACCAGCGTCGGCGCGCCGTGGCGCTCGTGGCCGAGGAGCATCGCCAGGCCGGCGACGATGAGCAGAAGATAGCCGAACGCGCGCGGCAGGCCGCGGCGCTGGCGAAAGCCGATCCAGACCAGGCCCGCGCCTTCGAGCGTCCAGGCGCCGGCGGTGCTGCGCTCGTCGAGCGCGAACGGAATGACGAGGGTGAGAAAGACGGTCGCGATCGCCAGCGTCGCGTCGAAGGTGATGCCGAGCTCGGGCCGGTTCTTCATCCACGTCGCGAGCAGCACGTAGAAGCCGGCCAGGACGAGCGCGGCCAAGGCGGCGCCGAACGGCGTGCCGCGAACGAGGCCGTACTCGAGCGCGAAGGTGATCGTCGGCAGGCCGAAGAGCAGGCTGCTGTTGACCCACGCGTCGCTGCGCGGCGACGCGGCAGTGGGCGCGGCCCGTTCGCGCGCGATGCGACGCGCCGGCAGCACCAGGATGGCGACGAAGAGCAGGAAGAAGGCGATCAGGAACGCCTGGCTGGTCGCGAATTCTTCCGGCCGGTACTGCAGCACGCCCCACGCCGTCGCGACGACGAAGGTGGCGACGAAGCCGACCAGGTTGAGCGGGCGCCAGGTCTTCGACCAGGCGACCGCGGCGATGCCGGCATCGAGAACGAAGTAGTACGCGAACAGGGCGACGTAGTTGTTCGAGCCGGTCGAGACGATGAGCGGGGTCGCGAAGCCGCCGAGCGCGCCGACGACGGCGAGCGCGCGCGCATCCTGCAGCACGGCGAGCGCGGCGGCGAGGGCGGCAACCGCGACCATCAGCACGAAGGCGGGCAGCGCGGCGAGCACGCCGTAGTAGCGAAACGCCGCGAACAGCGTCAGGTACATGACGGCGACCGCGCCGCCCTGCAGCACCTGCGCGTAGTCGGGGCGCGACAGGCGCAGGCGCCAGCCAAAGCCGAGCAGGACGACGGCGGCCGCGCCAATCGCCGCGAGCCGCACCTCGACCGGCAGGTGCGCGTGCTCGCTCGCGTACTTGGCGAGAAACGCCAGGCCGATGAAGAGGATGCCGATGCCGGCCTTGACAATCGTGTTGCCGCCGAACAGCCAGCGCTTGAGCGGCGCCAGCGGATCGCGCGGCGGCGCATGCGGCACGCCGCCACCGGCGATCGCACGCGCTGACGTTGTCGTGGACGGGGTGGCTGCCAGCACCGCGGCACCGCTCGCTGCCGCGCGCGCTTCAGGCGTCGCAGGTGGGCTTAGCAGCGCTGTATCGACATCGACAGAACGCGTGACAGGCGCCTCCGCCCACGGCACCGGGACCGTGTCGGGAGCGCGCTCGGTGATCGGCTCGCCTGCAGCGGGCGCGGCCTCGTCGCTTGCGACGCCGGCGGAGCGGGCAGCGAGCGACGGTGCAACCGCGACGGCTGTCTCTGCCCGCTTGCGCAGCGCCTCGATCTCGCGCTGCTGGCGCAACGAGCGCACGATCAGCCAGCCGAACAACGCGCCGGCGAGGGCGCCGCCCTCGCCGCTGGCCAGCGCTCCCACCATGGCCCCGACGACGATCGCGATCAGCAGCATCAGTCCCTCTCCCTCTTGTCTTGTGCGAACGACTCTAGCAGTGGCACCTCACGGGACGGGCCCGCCGACGGGGGATGCGGCCGTTCGATCGCCGCGGGCGCGCACGCCGCGCCGCACGGTGGCGCGCGACGCGACTCGCGCGCCGCTCAACGGCAGTCGACGCGGACGATCTTGCCGACCAGGCCGAGCGACTGGGTGAGAACGTCGCCGAAGAAGGCGGTGTCGCTCACGAACGAGAGCGAGCCGGCGAGCCGGAAGCGGTTCACCGACTGGGCGTGGCCGCGCACGTTCATGAAGGTGAGGCGGCGCTTGTCGCTGCCGTCGACGTTCATGATCCACCAGTCGGCGCCCTGCAGCTGGAGCGCAAAGACGTCGGCGCCGGCGCCGGTCATGTAGACGATGCTCCTGCCATCGGGCGTGAAGGTCGGCGCCTGCGCGGCGCTCTCGGTCGTGAGCTCGCTGATCGCGCCGCTTTCGATGTCCATCGTGTAGATGCGCGATGCGAACAGGTTCTTCGAGACGTAGGTGCTGTAGAAGGCGATCGTCTTGTTGTCGCCGGCGATCGACTCGATCTCGCCGCCCTGCTCGACGTTGCCCGGGACGATGCTGCGCACGTTGGCGAGATTCGGCTCGGGTTGCAGCACGAAGTCGGCGACCTTGAACACGTAGGCGCCGGCGAAGAGATTGAGATCCCAGAAGCGCGGCGCCTTGACGCGCTCGGTCCAGGCGAACCTGCTGCCGTCGGGCGAGAAGGCGGCGTGCGTGATCGCGTGGTCGTAGCCGGCCGGCAAGGCGTAGAGCTTCCAGGCGCGCGCGCCGTCGCGCGTCACCGCCCAGTAGTCGGTATAGGCACCGTAGCCGGGGATCGCATCGACCGAGCTGCGCTCGTGCTCATTCTGCTCGACCAGCATCACGAGATGCTCGCCGGCCGGGTGCCAGGCGGCCGGGAACTGATGGCGATCGTCGCGCCACGAGGCGAAAGCGACGCGGCGTTCGTGGCCGCCATCGGCGTCGGCGATGAAGGCGTGATAGCGGTCCTTTTCCATCCGGCCGTAGGCGATCGTCCGCGTCGCCGCGTTCCACTTCGCGCCGATGCGGCCGTCGCTGCCGAAGTCGGCGATCGTCACCGGCGTGCGGCAGGCGTCGCTGCCGGCCGCAGCAGCTTCGGCAGCGCTCGCGGCGGTGGGCCACATCAAGGCCGCGACGAATGCGATCGTCGCGCCACGTCGCGCCGTCAGGACGGTCTCCTAGAAGTCGAGCCGATGCTCGAGCGCGGGCAGCTGGCGGCGCACCGACTCGATCCGCTCGCGCTGCAGCTCGGCGACGACGACGCCTTCGCCTTCGTCGAGGCAGGCGACGATCTCGCCCCACGGATCGACGACGAGGCTGTGGCCGAACGTGCGCCGGCCGTTCTCATGCGTGCCGCCCTGGGCGGCGGCGACGACGTAGCACTGGTTCTCGATCGCGCGGGCGCGCAGCAGCACTTCCCAGTGCGCCGCCCCGGTCGTGTACGTGAATGCCGACGGCACCGAGAGCAGATCGCAGGGCGGCTTGACGAGCGCGCGGTAGAGCTCGGGAAAGCGCAGGTCGTAGCAGACGCTGAGGCCAACGCGCACGCCCGCCGCGTCGAAGGCGACCGGCGTGCGGCCGGCGCGCAGGGTGCGCGCCTCGTCGTAGCGTTCGCGGCCGTTGTCGAACGCGAACAGGTGCATCTTGTCGTAGCGCGCCGCCGGCTCGCCCTGCGGCGAGAAGACGAGGTTGCTGTTCATCACGCGGTCGCCGTCTTCGGCACCCGACGCACCGGTCTGCGCGACGGCGAGCGGCAGCGTGCCGCCGATCAGCCAGACGCGATGCTCGCGCGCCGTCTCGGCGAGCATCTGCTGGATCGGACCTTCGCCGAGCGTTTCGGCGACGCTCAGCTTGTCGCGGTCGCTCTTGCCCATGAAGCAGAAGTATTCGGGCAGCACGACCAGCTCGGCGCCTTTGCCGGCCGCGCGGGCGACGAGGCGGCGCGCCGCCTCGAGGTTGGTCGCCACGCTCGGCGTCGAGATCATCTGCACGGCGGCGATCTTCATGGCGGTCTCATCGGGTGACGACGGGGGCGGTGTCGGGAGTCGCCGGCGGCACCTCCGCCGGCGAGGCCTCGCCGAGCAGACTGCGCTCGATGCGCTCGACCTTCGGATCGTCCCACGGACCGGTGACCCGGAACTCGCGCGTGATCGCCGCCATCAGCGGCTTCCTCAGGAAGTACTGGGCGAGAAAGGTGCCGAGACCGACCGCCGGATTGATCACCGCGTAGGCGAGCGAGGCCGTGCCCGCGTTGATCTCGGGGACGACGACGACGCGCAGGTCCTCGGTCTCGTGCTCGAGGTCGGCGCTGCCTTCCATCAGCACGGCGGCGGCGGCGCCGCGCATGCGCAGGTTGTTGGTCGCGGCGCGGCCGTCGCCGATCTTGACGTCGCCGACGACGTTATCGAACGCGAAACCCTCTGCGAAGAGGT
>Ga0097691_1002776_pt1 | contig 11304 bp, 7 predicted proteins | sample NGESurdeep072012_8_FD_72858 | JGI IMG/M metagenome (GOLD analysis project Ga0097691, IMG submission 72858) | Arctic peat soil microbial communities from Barrow, Alaska - NGEE Surface sample 210-1 deep-072012 | ecosystem: Environmental > Terrestrial > Soil > Wetlands > Peat ...
ATCAGGTGGGAGTCAGGCTCTGGCTAGGGTCGAGAAAGTCCTGCACCAGGTCGGCAAGGATCATGCCTCCGCGCCGATTCAGACCGGCCTCGGACCGTCCCCGGCCGGCCGGGCACAATAGGCGTCGTGGTCATCCACGACGTCCTCGCGCAGCTCCCCTCGTGCCGTTCGAATTTTGACGTCGGCCATTTAGACCTCGCTACCGATCGCCCTTCAGCCCTACCCGTCAGCCGCGACGAACATCTAGAGCTCGGCTCGAGGTGGTGAGTCGGAGACTGCGGGGCCGTGATCCCAGGCGTGGAGGGCGCGCAGCATCGGCGCCTTCTTCCACTGATGCTTCTCCATCTTGTGCAGCAGGTGGTCGAGCAAGGTGACCGCGTCCAGCACGTGAGGTCCCTTGTTGAGCATCACGCACTCTGCCCGCTCTGACATCGCGGCGTCGGTGACTTCGGCTCGGCTCGGCACGCCTTTCTGAACCAGTCGCTCGAGCACCTGCGTCGCCCAGACCACGGGGACATGGGCCGCCTCCGAAAGCCACATCAGCTCTTCCTGGATCTCGGCCAGCCGGAGGTAGCCGATGTTCACGGCCAGGTCGCCGCGAGCGATCATGACGGCGAGAGGCTGATGCCGCGCGGCCTGCACGATGATCTCGGGAAGGTTGCGTACGGCCTCCGCGGTCTCGATCTTCGCCATCAGTGCGGGCAGTCTGCCATGACGCCGGAGCTCCTCCTGCAGCAGGATCACGTCCTCGCGACGCTGGACGAACGAATAGCCGACGATGTCTGCGTTCTGGGCCACGAAAGCGAGGTCGTCCAAGTCGCCTGCGGTCAGCGCGGGCAAGTTGATGCTCTGGCCGGGAAAGTTCAGCCCCAGGCCGGAACGCAGCACCTTGCCCTTCTGTGGCGCTCGCGTGACACGAAGGATCACCCAGTCGCTGCCGCGGGACTCCACAACGCTCGAAACCTTGCCGTCATCGATGCTGACCTCCTCATCGACCTCGAGCTCCTCAACTACCGATGAGGGCATGCAGCGCGCCTGGAACTCAGCCGGAGCCGCAGCCGAAAGCTCGGATGACGTCAGCAGCACTCGATCGCCCGATATGAGACGGCGCTCCGGTGTCACGACATCCTCGATGCGAGGCTTCTGGCCCGCGAGATCCATGTCGACCCGTATCTCGCGATCGAGCTCGCTTGCGGCGCGGCGACCGTTGGCGACCATGGCGGTCCAGATTTCCTGATTGTCGTGTGCGCAGTTGATGCGCAAGCAGTCAGCCCCTCGCCGAATGAGATCCCGTACAAGCTCGTAGTCGGTTGCTGCCTCGGTGGGCAGCGTGGCCATGATTCGCTCCCGGCGTCCGTGAGGCGGAGGACCGAAGACCTCGTCCGTGTTTCGCTCCAGCAGTGCGTCGCCTTCGAAGAAGGAATCAGCAGATGGTCGCTGCGGCAGCTGATGTACTTCTCGACCGGTCAGCTCGGCCAGGGTGCGTAGGACGGCGTCCAGGGTGGGCATCACCCGAGACTCGAGCCGGCCCAGCGAGGAGATGCCCCATGGCATCAGCGAGACCTGCAGCGATCGCAGATCGTGACGGCGTAGGGCGAGATAGTCGGCGAGGTTGCTCGCGCTCGGCGCGAAGGTGCCGCGCTCGATCGGCAGGCCCCAGTCGGCTTTGATCAGCTGACTTTCGGTCTCGACGGCGGCGCGCAGCTGGGAAACGGCGTCGAAGAGCTCGGCGAGCGTGTCGAGATTGGAGGGCGGCAGCCTGCGGGAGTGACCGGTGACGATGGTGAGGTCCACTTTAGTTCCGAGAGGGAGACTCGGGGGGTGAACCGGGGACTAAGCGGCGGTTAAGGTTGGGGGGATGGCCTCGTGCTGACCAATTCCAGGGCCTAACCTTCGACCTTGAACCCTGGACGCGCTGATCAGGTACCAATCAAGCAATTACTTGCCCCCTAAACGCATCGTCTCCGCGGTAGGAACTTAGGCGACAACCCCGCTGCCTTGCTGCAGCAAACCGTCCGAACCTCATGCGCCATACGTAGAGTGCTGGCCGTGGACTCGACTGAGCTCATCGAGCAGTGCGATCGCCTCGTGGCGCTCGCCGGCCGGCGTCTTGCGTTTCCGACGGTGAGCCCCGCAGCCGAGGCACGGTCGCGGCAGCTACACGACCATCTCGAGGGCTTCGTCCGTCCGCGTCTCGCGGACATCGACGCGCCGCTACTGGTGCTGCTCCTCGGACCCACTGGCGCCGGCAAGTCGTCGCTCCTGAACACGATCGCGGGCGCGCAGGTGAGCAAAGTCGGCGTGCTCCGGCCCACGACAACCGACGCGGTTCTTTACGCGAGCCAGAGCGATATGGATCGAATAGTCGCGAGCGGTCGCCTCGGCGCCGTCGCGAAGGACAGGCTGAAGCTGGCGGCGGCGCCCGCAAGCGCTGACGGGGTGGCCGTCATCGATGCGCCGGACATCGACTCGGTCGACCGTGACAATCGCGAGCTCGCCGACTTGCTGGTTGAGGCCTGCGATCTATGCGTGTTCGTCACCACGGCGACCCGCTACGCCGACCTGGTGCCGTGGGAGGTGCTGCGCCGTGTGCGGGAGCGCGGTCTTCCGCTCGTCGTTGTGTTGAACCGCCTGCCGAATGATGAAGAGGATCGGCCGGCGGTCGTTGCAGACGCGAGGCGGCTCTTCCGCCAGGCAAGCACACGAAGCGACGAGGAGCCGATGGACCTGATCGCGATCGATGAGGGAGACATCGAGCCGCGCGTGAACGGTCTTGCGCGCGAAAAGGCACGGCCGCTTCTCGAGCGCATCGATCGTCTTGCTGCTACGGCCGACGAGCGCCGTGCAATAGCGACCCGGGCACTTGCGGGTGCGCTCAGGGGCCTCGCGCCGCTCTCCCACGCGGTCGCCGACGATCTCGAGCACGAGGCCATCGACGCTGATGCATTGCGGCGAATCGCCGCGTCGATGTACGCCACAGAGCTCGGGTCGCTGGCCGGCGAGCTGCAGGGCAGTCTCATCCTGCGCGCGGAGGTGCTGCGACGATGGAACGACTTCGTCGGCGCGGACCAGGTGGCGAGATTCATCTCCACAGGTATCGGCAGGCTGCGCGCGATGGTGCTGACCGTGTTCCGCGGCAGGACGGCCGCGCCCGTGACGATCATCGAGGCGGAATTGACGAGCACGCTCGAGGCGCTCGGGTTGCGTCACGCGACCGAAGCCGCGCGGCGGACGGCGATGGCGTGGTCCGACCGCCCCGAAACCGCGGAGGTGATTGCTGGCCATCACGGGCTGTGGTCCGCGTCCGAAAGATTCCGCCCGGCCATCGAGGAGGGCCTCGGAGAATGGATGCGCGGGATCGTCGAGGACGTTCGTTCGCATGCCGGCCGCAAGCGCACGGTCGCTCAGGTCTCCGCGCTCGGCGTGAACGCGGTCGGCGTGGCCGTGATGCTCGCCGTGTTCGTGAACACGGCCGGCCTGACCGGCGCAGAGGTCGGGATCGCCGCCGGGACGGCGGTCCTCAATCAGAAGCTCCTCGAAGCGATCTTCGGCGAACGTGCGATGGCAGAGCTCATCGCCACAGCCCGCGAGCGGCTCATGACGCTCCTGACCACGCTCTTCGAAGATGAGCGCAAGCGTTTCGAGGAGCTCGTGCCCGCGCCGGGAAGCATGCGCGAGCTCGCAACAGAGCTACGCGCCGCGGTCGACGGTATCGTCGCGTGAGCATCGATCGCTGCCTTGCGAACCTGGACGAGGCGATCGAGGCCGCGAACGCGCTCGGCCTCGACTCCAGATCCGCCGTCGCGACTCGCGACACGGTTCGTGCGCGGCTTGGCTTCCCAAGTAGTGCATACATCCTCGCCCTGGTCGGCGGCACCGGCGTCGGGAAGTCGACATTGTTGAACGCGATCGCCGGCGCGGACGTCAGTCCGGCCAGCGCGCGCCGTCCCACGACCTCGGACGCGGTGGCATGGGTCCCTTCGAGTCGCGGGCGCGAACTTGCGGACCTGCTGCGATGGGTAGGCGTGAGCAAGACGCGAGAGCACACAGGTGACGCTCTTGCGGATCTCGCCGTCCTTGACCTCCCCGACGTCGACTCTATCGTTCTCGAGCACCGTCAGCTCGTGGATGCACTGCTTCCCCGCGTCGACGCCGTCGCGTGGATCGTGGATCCAGAGAAATACATGGATCACGTCATGCACGGGAGCTATTTGAAGGAGCTTGCGCCACGCATCCGCCGCCAGATCGTCGTCCTCAACCGCATCGATCTTCTGAGCCCTGCCGACGCGAGCCGCGTCGCCGAGGACATGCGCGGCCAGCTGCGTCGAGACGGCGCTGGCGACATCGAGGTCGTCGCGACCCGCGCGAAAGAAGGCGCGGGCGGCATCGATGGGCTACGCGCATGGCTCGAGTCTGGAGTCGAGGCGAAGCGCGTCGTCGTGTCTCGAGTGGCCGTAGAGGCGCGCGAGGCCGTGCGCGATCTCGCCGCTGGAGCGGGCGTGGCGGGGGAGACGAATGATCCGCTCGTCGAGCCGGGCCGCCGGGAGCGCGCTCTCTCCTCGGTCACGCGAGGCGCGCTCGCCGTCGTCGACATCGCGGCTCTGGAGCGTCAAGCCGTCGCCGCCACGCGCTTAGCCGCCAGGCGGCGCGGCGCAGGACCGCTTGGGGTACTGACGAGCGCGATATACCGGCTGATCGGGCGTAAACGGACGTCGGCGGACCCCGCCGCCTTCTTGAACCGCTGGCAGGTGCGCGGCTCGCTCGCGCCGGCGGTCGAGCCCCTGCGCGAGCTCATCACGGCCGCCCTGCCGTCGGTGCCTGCGCCGCTCCGCCGCGGGCTTGCCGCCCTGAGTGCGCCCACGTCCCTGGAGCATCGACTCGCTGAGACGGTCGATCGTTCACTGGCGGGCGAAGCGGCCGGCTTCCGGGTGCCCACGAGCGCGCTGTGGTTCGTGATCGGCGCCGCCCAATATCTCGTGACCGCCCTCCTCGTCTTCTCCGCACTCTGGTTTGGGTCGCTCTTCGTCATCCACGACGCGCCGGTCGGCTCCATCTCCGTGCCTTACCTCGGGCCCGTGCCCACGCCCGTCGCGCTCCTCGCCGCCGCGCTCGTTGTCGGCTACTTGCTCGCGAAGCTGCTCCAGCTGCATGCCGGCTGGCTTGGGCGACGGTGGGCAAAGCGCATCGGCGCGCGTATCACCGGTGAGGTTCGCCAGCGGGTCGTCGATGAGCTTCTGGTGCCCCTGGACCGGTTTGAGGCTTCGCGCGCGGCGCTCAATAAGGCGGTGAGCGCGGCGGACGACTGCCCATGAGCCGCGTGTGATAGACGTTCGCTAACCCAGAAGCGGTGATCAGACCCGACGGATACGTCGCCTGGTTGGCGGGCGGCACAGATACCGTGTAGTAGTTCGTGTAGTAATTCCGGTGACTCCGGTGGACGAAACCGCACCCAGAGACTTGGCGAGGCTTTCGAATTGAGCTCAAAAGCGCCGCAAACAGTCTCGGTGGATGACACAGCCTAGATTTCGGGACCGTGAGGCCCCGGGTTCAAATCCCGGGCCCCCGACCAATTTCTGATCTCAAAGTTTGCCGTCCGGCGGGGAAAATGGGTCCTCAGCCGTCGACCTGCGCGGACCGGCGCCGGAGCCGGGTGCGGGCCCGGGAACCAACCCACATGAGGGTGACGCCGACGGCGAAGATCACCGGCTGGCCGACCCAGTAGTACCACTTGGTCTCGCCGCCGCGGTTCAGGGCCCCGGGGTCGAACGCGAGGTCCCAGGTCTGGAACGCCAGGATGGCCAGCCACACAACGCCGAAGATGACCTGGGTGCGGCGTCGGAACATTAGCCAGAGACCAAGCGGAAACCCGAGCAGGATCGATGCAGCGAGTGTCATAAGCAGTGTCTCCAATCAGCGGCCAGCCGATGGGTATCGGCCTGTCTCAACCACTGAGGGCAGTGTCTCGGTCCCGCCGACCCGGCCTCCAGAGGCAGGAGTAATCAATCTGACGAGGACGCCGCCCGAGCATGTCCCGGGACATCTCCACGTTCGACCTGGGACTGTCAGACTCCGATCACACCATGAATAAAACTGCGGCGTCCCGGATGACCACGATCCTGGCGTGGTCCCTCTGCGCGGTATCCGTCGCCGTGGCCGGCGCTGCTCTCGGGTTACACATCCTGAGCGGCGGCGTGGACCCCAAGGGCGTGACGGATGGGTGGGCCAGCCGGGTGCTGGTGGTTCCCCTGCCCATGGTGATGGCGGCCCTCATTGCCGCCGGCCGGCCGCGCAACCCGCTCGGGTGGCTCCTGGCTGGAGGCATCACGTTCGAAGCCATCGCCGGGCTCCTGGCCGAATACGCGCTCTACGGTCGGACAACGGCCCCTGGTTCTCTGCCCGCTACCTCGGCGGCGATCTTCCTGAGCACCTTCATCTGGACACCGGCGATCGCCGCCTTTGTTCTGATGGTCATGCTCTTCCCGGATGGCCGGCTTCCATCGCCGGCCAAGCGCTGGCGCGCCGTCGCCGCCGCGGCGCTGGGATCATCGCTGGCGCTGATGGTCTCGACGGCGCTGGCTCCCTACCCGGTGGCCTCGGCACGGCCGGCTGGTTTCGCGGGACTGCAGAACCCGCTGTCCGGTGTCGGGACTGCGCTATCCGACCCGATCGGAGCGTTAGGGGGCCTGTTGCTCGTGGCCTCCGCGGCGGGCGCGATATGGGCCCTGGTCCTGCGCTTCCGCCGCAGCCGCGGTGCCGAGCGCGAACAGATCGCATGGGTCGTATACGCCGCCTGGATCCCACTGGCACTCTTCGTTGCCCACCTCTTGCCGCTGCAACTGCCGATCTTCGTCGGGCCGGTGGCGATATGCGTCTTCGCGGTTGCGATGGCGATCGCGGTGTTGCGACACCGGCTGCTCGACATCCACGTCGTCGTCAGTCGAACCGTTGTCCTGGTCCTGCTGGTTCTGGCCCTCGGTGCCCTCTACGTCGCCGTGGTGGAGGAGGCTTCGACCTTCATGCGAGGCGCCGCGGGGGCCGCGCCGTCGGTGCTGGCGACAGCGGCTGTGGCGATTGCGCTGGCGCCCCTGCACCAGCTGCTGCAGCGCACGGTCAATCGCCTCCTGTTTGGTGACCGCGGGAATACCGGTGCGGTGATGGCCCGAGTTGGCCAGTCGATCGAAGGGACCGACGAGCCGCTGGACGTGCTCGCGGCTCTCTCGGAGACGCTGGTCGCGGCCCTCAAGCTGAAGGGTGCGAGGATCGAGCTGGGCGCCGATCCGGCGGCGGACCGTCCCGGCGAAGGCGAAGGCCTGGTGACACCGCTTCTGGTCCAGGGCAAGCAGGTGGGACGCGTGGTCGCGGTTCCGCGGGAGGGCGAGAGGCTCGGTGCGGCGGATCACCGGCTGCTCAGCTCCCTCTCCCCTCATCTCGCGATCGTGGTTCGCGCCGTCCAGCTCGGCAAGGACCTGCAGCACTCTCGCGAACAATTGGTGACCGCGCGTGAGGATGAACGACGGCGCATCCGCCGCGACCTCCACGACGGGCTGGGTCCGACGCTGGCGGGCGTGGCGATGCAGCTCGAGGCGGCCCAGGCCCTCCTGAAGTCCGATCCGCCGGCCGCTGTCGGGCGGCTGGAAACCACGCACGCCCAGGTGGAGGCGGCGATTGGCGACATCCGGCGGCTGGTGGACGGGCTGCGTCCACCAGCGCTGGACGAGCTCGGGCTGGAGACCGCCATCCGTCAGCAGGTGGACGCGCTGTCGGAGCGGGGGGCATCCTCGCGTCGCGGTCTCGACATCCTTGTCGAGTCCAGCGGCGAGCTGCGCGGGTTACCCGCCGCGGTGGAGGTCGCCGCGTTCCGCATCGCGGCCGAGGCGGTCACCAACGTCGTTCGCCACGCCCAGGCCAGCGTGTGCACCGTTCGCCTCGACCGTGACAACGATCTTCGGGTCGAGGTGACCGACGACGGCCGCGGTATGGCCCAATCGCGCGCCGCCGGCATGGGACTGGTGTCGATGCGGCAACGTGTGGCCGAGCTGGGGGGCACCCTTCACGTCGAGTCGGTGCATCAACATGGGACGACCGTGACCGCGGTACTGCCGCTGGGAGCAGGTGCGGGGTGACATGATCCGGGTCCTGATCGCCGACGACCACCCTGTCTTCGTGGACGGTCTGCGGACCCTGCTGGCTGTGACGGGAGAGTTCGAGATTGTCGGAGAGGTCGCCACCGGCACCGAGGCCGTGCAGGCCTGCGTGGAACTCCATCCCGACGTGGCGATCATGGATCTCCAGATGCCCGAGCTCAACGGCATCGAAGCGACGCGCGGCATCGCGTCGGCAGCACCGGGTGTCGGGGTGCTGGTCCTGACGATGTTCGAGGACGATGAATCGGTCTTTGCCGCGATGCGGGCGGGAGCGCGCGGCTACCTGCTCAAAGGCTCGCGACAGGCTGAGATCGTCCGGGCCGTCCACGTAGTTGCCGGTGGCGAGGCGATCTTCGGCCCCACGGTGGCGCAGCGGATCATCGCGTACTTCACGACCGAGAGACCGGCCGGCAGCCCGGGCGCCTTCCCGGAGCTGACCGATCGCGAGCGTGAGGTCCTGGAGCTGCTGGCGCAGGGAGAATCCAACCTGACGATCGCGCAACGCCTGGTGCTGAGCCCCAAGACCGTGCGCAACTACGTGAGCAATGTGTTTGGCAAGCTCCAGGTGGCAGACCGCGCCCAAGCGGTGGTACGAGCCCGCCGAGCCGGCTTCGGCGAAGGCGAACCCTAAAGTCACGCTGGCGCGGGGTTGTAGGGCGGCAAAAGTGCGTCGGTCATGCCGCCCTCGCGTAGGCGTGATGAAGTCCGCCGAGAATCGGTCGGCTAACGATGTCGCCATGCGATGTTGGTTGGCTCGGCACCGGCGTGTCAAACTCCAGGGCGCGGTGAGGTCGATCACGGTTGTAGTAGCGCACGAACTCCGTGAGTAAGGCGACCAGATGCCGCTCGTTCAACACGATGACGTGGTCAAGGCACTCTTGGCGTAAGGTCCGAACTACCCGCTCCGCGACCGAGTTCGCGAGCGGCGCCCGGTAGGGCGTTTTGATGTCTTCGATGCCAACGCTGGCGAGCTTGCTTCCGAAGTCACCACCGTAAGCATTGTCCCGATCATGGATCAGGTGTCGCGGTTGACGGCCCCAGGCGGTGGCCTCGATCATCTGCCTCCAGATCCAGGCCGCCATCGGGCTGGCGGTAACGTTGAAATGAATCAGTTCCCTGCGCTGGTGGCTGATGAAGAAGAATACGTAGAGGGACTGGAAGCCAATCGTCTGCACCACGAATAGGTCCGCCGCCCAGATACCTTTGATCTGATTCCGCAGGAACGTTCGCCAACTCTGACTTCTCTCGCGCTGCGGACCTCGCCATCGATAGCGGCGTATCGATCGATTGCTGACCACGATCGCGAGCTTGAGCAGCTCGCCGCGGATGCGCTCGGTGCCCCAAAGCGGGTTCTCTCTCGACACGCGAGCAATCAGTTCCCGGACTTCTGGGCTCAGGCGTGGCCGGCCGAGCCGACTGTGCGACCTCCAGGTCCAGTACAGGCGCCAACCACTGCGATGCCAGCCGATCACTGTCTCCGGCTGCACGATCCTCAGTTGACGAGTCCATCCGTCCGGCCACAGCCACCGCATCCAGACCCAAAGCATCCGGTCCCGGTTGTGCAGGCGCGGCTTTGGCTTGCGGCGAAGGAGCACCTCGAGTTGGTGTCGCAGGACCAGATTCTCGAGCGCAAGGTCTCGGCGGGAACGACAGCAATCAATGAGGACGCGAAGCAGCATCAACAGGAGGCCCAGCACCGGCGCCGGAGCATATCAGGGCAGCGCACGCCACCGGTTTGCGCGGCCCTGATCGACTTTTGCCGCCCTGCAGCCGGGAGGATCAGCGGCGTGTGGCTGTGGGTGAAAGGGGCTACTCCAGATATTCGCGCAACTTCTTCGAGCGGGAAGGGTGACGGAGCTTGCGTAGCGCCTTGGCCTCGATCTGGCGGATGCGCTCGCGGGTGACCCCGATGCGCTTACCGACCTCCTCCAGGGTGCGCTGGTGGCCGTCAGTGAGCCCGAAGCGGAGCTGGAGCACACGGCGCTCGCGCGGCGTGAGGGTGTCGAGCGCGCCTTGGACTTCGGAGCTGAGCATGGTCATCGAGGCGGCGTCGGAGGGCGAGACCGCCTCCCTGTCCTCGACAAAGTCGCCGAGATGGGAGTCCCCCTCCTCGCCGATCGGCGTCTCCAGTGAGATCGGGACCTGCGAAACCTTGACGATCTCGCGCACCTTCTCCGGGGCTATCCCCATCTCCTCGCCGATCTCCTCGTCGCTCGGCTCGCGTCCCAGCTCCTGCAGAAGTCGCCGCGAGGCACGGACAAGCTTGTGAATGATCTCGATCATGTGTACTGGGATGCGAATCGTCCGCGCCTGGTCGGCGAGGGCGCGCGTGATCGCCTGCCGGATCCACCATGTGGCGTAGGTCGAGAACTTGTAGCCCTTGTGATAATCGAACTTGTCGACAGCGCGGATCAGGCCCATGTTGCCTTCCTGGATGAGGTCTAGAAACGACAGCCCACGGCCCATGTACTTCTTGGCAATCGACACCACCAGGCGCAGGTTGGCCTCGGTCAGTCGCCTTTTGGCCACGGAGGCGCGCTCGTAACGCTCGGTGAGCCGGTAACGGGCGATGCGGTAGGCCTCCAGTGCTTCGGCTCGGACGCGAGGACGGGCGGCGCGGTTGGTCTGGCGCCGGTGCTCTGCCACGGCGGCCTGAAGCAGGATCTGCAGCGTGGATGTGTCGGCGAGGCCGAGCAGCTCCTGGGCGATGTAGGCCTGATGGCCTTTCCGCTTGACCATCGCGAGGCGCTCGATCACGTCTGGCAGCATCTCCTCGGGGCTTCGCCGGCGCCCGTCGACCTCTTCGGTTACGTTCAGCGCCTTGAATGCATCGTGGAGCGGCTTTGCCTCGATCGCCTGCGCCAACTCGACCTCATCCTTGGCGGTGAGGAGGCTGACTCGCCCGATCTCCTTGAGGTACATGCGAACCGGGTCGTCGAACGAACCCGAATCGATCATCTCTATGTCTAGGAGCATCTCGTCGTCGAACGGCTCGACTTCGTCAAAGTCCTTCTCGCTGTTAGTGACCTCGATGCCGATCTGTTTGAAGACGGCAAAGATGCTTAAGATCTGGTCCGGGTCGGCATCGATCTCGGGGAAACCCTGGAGGATGTCGTCGGGCGTCAGATAGCCCTGCTCTTTGCCTTTAACGATCAGTTGC
>Ga0097691_1002777_pt1 | contig 11300 bp, 10 predicted proteins | sample NGESurdeep072012_8_FD_72858 | JGI IMG/M metagenome (GOLD analysis project Ga0097691, IMG submission 72858) | Arctic peat soil microbial communities from Barrow, Alaska - NGEE Surface sample 210-1 deep-072012 | ecosystem: Environmental > Terrestrial > Soil > Wetlands > Peat ...
GGACGTGAAGATGGTGCGGCACGACGAGCGCGCGCTCGGGGATCCCGACCTCGTGATCCTTCCGGGTGGGTTCTCGTATGGCGACTACCTGAGGAGCGGCGCGATGGCCCGCTTTTCTCCGGTGATGGAATCCGTCGCGGCGTTCGCGGGGCAGGGCGGAGCGGTGCTCGGCATCTGCAACGGCTTCCAGATCCTGTGCGAGGCCGGACTCCTGCCGGGGGCGATGCTGCGGAACGAAGGCCTCCGTTTCGTGTGCCGGGACGTTTTCCTGCGTGTCGAATCGAAGCGCACCCCGTTCACGCTCGCGATCAACAAGGGCGATGTCCTCCGAATGCCCATCGCGCACGGAGACGGGAACTGGACGGCCGAGAAGAGGGTGTACGAGGAGATGCTCGCGCGGGACCAGGTCGTCTTCCGCTACGTGCGCGCCGACGGTTCGCGGGGAGCGGGGGGCAATCCGAACGGCTCGCTCGACGACGTGGCTGGCATTTGCAACGTGAAGGGCAACATCGTGGGTCTCATGCCGCATCCGGAGCGCGCCGCCGAGAACCTCCTCGGCGGCACCGACGGGGCGCGCCTCTTCAAGTCCTTCGCGACGACCCGCATGGCGATGCACGGGGCCTGAGACGCAGTCCGGCGCGCCTCGCCGCCTCATCGGCCGCTTCGACGCGACCATGCTCGTCGTCGGCTCGATGATCGGTTCGGGCATCTTCATCGTCTCGGCCGAGTCCGCGCGGCTCGTCGGAACGCCGGCGCGGCTGCTCGCCGTGTGGCTCGTCGCCGGACTACTCACGCTCCTCGCCGCGAATGCGTGCGCCGAGCTCGCGACGATGTTCCCGCTCGCGGGCGGTCCGTACGTCTTCTTTCGTGAGGCCTACGGGCCGCTCCTCGGCTTTCTCTACGGGTGGACGACGGTGCTCGTCATCCAGACCGGCACGATCGCGGCCGTCGCCGTCGCGTTTTCGATGTTCCTCGGTCTCCTCGTGCCGTCCGTCGCGGGCGGCGCGACGAAGGCCGTGGCGGCGCTCGTCGTGCTCGTCCTGACGGGGACGAACGCGCTCGGGCTCCGGGTGGGCACGCGCGTCCAGAACGTCCTGACGGTCCTCAAGGTCGCCGCGCTCCTGGCCCTCACCGCCGGGGGCATCATTTTCGGGCGGGCCCCGGCGGAGGCGGGGGCGGCGGCCGCGGCCGCGGAGACCCCCGCGCTGAGCGCCCTCGTCCTGGCCTTCGCGCTTGCGCTTGTCGGACCCGCGTTCTCGCAGTCGGCCTGGACGAACGTGACGTTCCCGGGCGCAGAAGTCGCCGAGCCCGGCCGCACGTTTCCGCGCGCGCTCCTTCTCGGCTGCGCGCTCGTGGCCGGGCTGTACGTGCTCGCGAACGTGGGTTACGTGCGCACGCTGGGCTTTTCCGGCATTGCCCACGCTCCGCGGGATCGCGTCGGGACGGCGGCTGCCGCGGCGCTCGTGCCGGGCGGCGGCGCGTGGATGGCGGCAGCGATTCTCGTGTCCACGTTCGGGTGCGCGAACGGCCTCGTCCTGTCGGGCGCGCGCGTCGTCTACGCGCTCGCCGCGGACGGTCACCTTCCCTTGGCCGCCGCCCGCCTGAACCGGGCGGGCGTGCCCGGAGTGGCGCTCGCCTTGCAGGCCGCATGGGCGCTTGTCCTCGTGCTCTCGGGCACGTATACCGACCTCCTGCTTTACGTCGTGGCCGTCGAGTTCGTCGTCCTTGTCCTTCTCGTGCTCGCGGTGCCCGCCCTGCGGCGCCGGCTGCCCGCGCGCGACCGGCCGTACCGCGCGTGGGGGCATCCTTTCACCTCGGGCCTGTTCGTCCTCCTCGCGGGCACGGTCGTCGTTCTCCTCGCGGTCGCGAGCCCGCGCACGACGCTGCCCGGCTTCGGCCTCGTTCTCCTCGGCATCCCGGTCTTCCTCGCGCGGCGGGGGAGGGGACGCGCGGGATGAAGGAGGCCGGCGAATTCGCGTGGCTCCTCACGTTCGAAGGCGAGGAGGCCGCGGCGAACGAGGCCGCGCGCGGCGCCGCCGCGGCGATCCTCGCGTCGCGCCTGCCCGGGGTGGTGGATGTCGTGCCGGCGGCGCGATCCGTGCTCGTCGCCGGCACGCCGGAGCTGGATCCCGGGCGGCTCCGCGCGTTCGAGACGGCCCGTCTCGAGGGCGCCCCGGCCGCTCCGGCCGCGCAGCTCGCGCCGCCCCGCACGCACGAGATCCGGATGGTGCCGGACGGCGCGGATCTCGACGAGATCGCCTCGCGCTGCGGGCTCTCGCTGGCCGCGTTTCTCGGGGTCTTCGCGCAGCTCCCGTTCACCGTCGGGTTCCTCGGTTTCTCGCCGGGGTTCGCCTATCTCTACGGGCTTCCCCGGGCGTTTCATCTGCCGCGGCGCGGCACGCCGCGCGTCGCCGTGCCCGCGGGCAGCATCGCCCTCGCGGGACCGTACGTCGGGATCTATCCGGCGTCGACACCCGGCGGCTGGAATCTCCTCGGCACGACGCAACGCCGTCTCTTCGACCTCCGCGCCGATCCTCCTTTTCTCTTCGCGCCGGGCGACCGGGTGAGATTCCGGCTATGACGCCGCCACGAGGCCTCCTCGCCCTCGAGCCCGGACTTCTGACGACGGTCCAGGACCTCGGGCGTCACGGTTGGGCGGCCTTCGGCGTGCCCGTGGCCGGCGCGCTCGACGAGGAAGCCCTGCGCCTCGCGAACCGGCTCGTCGGAAATGCCGAGAGCGCGGCCGCGCTCGAGATCACTCTCGTCGGACCGTTGCTGCGCGCGTCGGGCGCGCTCGACGTCGCGGTCGTGGGAGGTTCGTTCGGCGCGGCCCCGGGGAGAGTGCACCGCCTCGAGGACGGCGAGGTCATGCCTTTCGCGGCCGCTCCCGGCGCGGCGCGCGCGATCGTCGCCGTCTCGGGCGGAATCGACGTCCCCGTCGTCCTGGGGAGCCGCTCCACGTGTCTCTCGGCCCGCTTCGGCGGATTCCAGGGCAGGCGGCTCCTACGCGGAGATTTTCTCGCCGTGTCTTCGCCGCCTTCGCCGTCGTCGCCCCCGCTCCTCGACGTCTCGGTCGACCTTCTGGAGCCGGGAGCAGGCGACATCGTCCTGCGGGCGTTCGCGGGTCCGGACGAAGCGGAATTCGACGCGAAAGAGCGCGCGGCCTTCTGGGGCGCGCGCTGGAGGATTCTGCCCGAGTCGAACCGCATGGGGCTGAGGCTCGGAGGGCCGTCCCTCGGCCTCCAGGAGACAGCCTCGCGCGCGTCGGAGGGGACGACGACGGGCACGGTCCAGGTGACGGCGGACGGCCATCCGATCGTCCTTCTCGCCGAGAGGCCCACGACCGGCGGGTACCCGAAGCTCGCGGTCGTCGCCGCCGTCGATCTCGGCCTCCTCGCCCGGACGCCGCCCGGGCGAAGCGTGCGCTTTGAGAGAATCCCCGTGACCGAAGCCCGAAGTCTCCTCGCCGCGCGTGACGTCCGTCTCCGTTCCTTTCCGGGAGGTCGAACATGACCCAGCCCATTCGTGAGTACCGCACCAGGGGCCGCTTCGCCGTCGATCTGAATTTCGACGGGGGCGAGGGGGCGGACGACGCGGCCCTGATGCGCTCGGTCTCGACCGTGAACATCGCCTGCGGGGGGCACGCTGGGGACAAGCACTCGATGCGCGAAGTCGCGCGCCTCGCCCTTTCGAGGGGCGTCGCGATCTGCGCGCACCCGTCCTACGAGGATCGCGAGAACTTCGGGCGCGCGCCCGTCGCTCTCGCGCCTTCCGCGATCGAGGATCTCGTTAAGAGGCAGGTCGAGGCGCTCCGGAATGTCGTCCGCGAGGAAGAGGGCCAGCTCACGGGCGTAAAGCCCCACGGGGCCCTCTACCATGCGGCGGCCACCGACGGCGCGGTCGCGGCGGCGGTCGCGCGGGCCATCCGGGAGGTGTCGCCGGACCTCGTCGTCGTCTCGTCCCCGGGCTCGAAGCTGCTCGAGGCGGCGCGCGCGCTCGGTCTCGCGGTGGCGGCGGAGGGTTTCGTGGACCGCGGTTACGAAGCCGACGGGTCGCTCGTGGCGCGCGGGAAGCCGGGAGCGCTCATCGAGGATCCGGCCGACGCCGCCCGCTCGGCGCTCGCGATCGTATTCGAGCGCAGGCTCGTCGCGCGAGACGGGCAGACGATTCCCGTCGCGGCCGATACGCTCTGTGTCCACGGCGACACCCCGAACGCGGACGCGATCGCGGCGGCCGTGCGAAAGGCCCTCGTCGACGCGGAGGTCATCGTGCGCAGCCTCCGGGGCTGGCGTCCCGCGGCATGAGTGACAGCCGCTAAGACAGCAAAAGCTCGATCTCTTCCCGCCCGAGAGCGGACAGCGGACCGGCGTCTCCGGAGAGGATCGAGTCGGCCAGCCGCCTCTTCGACTTCTGCAGCTCGACGACCTTCTCCTCGATCGTGTCCTTCGTGATCAGACGGTATGCAAAGACCGGCCGCGTCTGGCCGATCCGGTGCGCCCGGTCGACAGCCTGCGCCTCGACGGCCGGGTTCCACCACGGATCGAGGAGAAAGACGTACCCGGCCGCGGTGAGGTTCAAGCCCAGGCCTCCCGCCTTGAGGCTGACGAGGAAGAGCGGGCAGGCCGGGTCCGTTTGGAAATGCTCGACGCGCGCGGCGCGGTCTCTCGTCTTGCCGTCAAGGTACTCGTAGGGGACGCCGCGCGCCGAAAGACGCCCCCGGAGGATGGCCAGGAAGGACGTGAACTGGGAGAAGACGAGCGCCTTGTGCCCCTCCTCCCGAAGCTCCGCGAGCTGCGGGAGAAGGGCCTCGAGCTTGGCGCTGCTCTCGTGAGCCCGAGCTACGTCCAGAAGACCCGGATGGCACGCCGCCTGACGAAGGCGCAGGAGCGCCTCGAGGACGTGCATCCTCGATTTTGCGAGACCGACCTTGTCCACGCGCGCCAGGAGCGTCCTGCGATAGTGGTCCCTCAGCTCGACGTAGGACTTGCGCTGCGGCGCTTCCATCTCGCACAGCAGCGTCTGCTCCAGCTTGGCCGGAAGGTCGGAGGCGACTTGCTCCTTCGTCCTCCGCAGGACGAACGGCCGGAGCGCCCGGTTCAGCAGCTTACGCGTGGGGTCGTCGGGGTCGCGCGCGGCCTTGCCGCCGAAGACCGACGACGTGCCCAGGAGGCCCGGGTTCAGGAAGTCGAGGAGGGTGAAGAGCTCGCCCAGGTGGTTCTCGATCGGCGTGCCGCTCAGGGCGAGGCGATGCTTTCCCTTGAGCAGTCGAACGGCCTTGGCCGTGGCGCTCGCCGCGTTCTTGGCCGCCTGCGCCTCGTCGAGGATCACGTAGTCCCACTCCACCTCCTTGAGCGTCAGGATGTCGCGTTTGAGCGTGCCGTAGGTCGTCACGACGGCGTCGTAAGCGCCGAAGGCCGCGCCTCCCCGGCCAATCCCCGTGTAATCCAGGATCGAAAGGCTCGGCGTGAACCGGGCGGCCTCGTCCTTCCAGTTGAAGACGAGCGAGCGCGGGACGACGACGAGAGAGGGCCCGCGTCCCATGTCTCTCCGCGAATCGAGAAGGGCCAGTACCTGCACCGTCTTGCCGAGCCCCATGTCGTCCGCCAGGCAGCCGCCGAACCCGAAGTCCCGAAGGAAGGTGAGCCAGCCGAGCCCCTCACGCTGGTAGGGGCGGAGGCTGCCCTGGAACGACGAGGGCGGGTCGCAAGGGTGCACGCCTTCGAAGCGCGCGAGCGCATTGCGCGCCTGCGTGAAGAGAGCATCGCACGAGGCCGCGGGCTCGGCGGCCAGTAGCGCGTCGAGCAGTCCCGCCTGCCAGCGCGTGAATCGGATGTGGTCGCCCTCGGCGTGGCCGAACTTCGCGAGCAGGGCGTGCTTCTTTAGCCACTCCTCGGGCAGGAGGCCCAGCGACCCGTCTCCAAGAACGACGAACCCTTCGCGGCGCTTCAAGGCTGAAAGAAGCGCCGGAAGGCTCGCGCTCTGGTCGCCGAAATCGACGGAGCCGTGCAGCTCGAACCAGTCCGCGCCCGTCGTGACCGAGAGGCTCGACGCGCCGCTCTGCCGGTAAGCCTTGCCCTCCGCTTCCAAGCGCCATCCTTCCACCACGAGGGCGCGAGCAGCCTCGGGAAGGCGTCCGGGCGGAAGAGACAGGACGGGGCGCCCCTCCCGGCTCTTTCGGCCGCTCTGGAATCCGAGCTGAGAGAGGCGCGCCACCGCGCCGGCCTCGAAGGTCTCGTCGCGCCGGATCACGCGGCGCCGATCCGCTTGGACGACACGGCGGGCGCCCGCCCCGTGCGGTACCTCCGTCCCCTCGTAGTCGAAGGCAAGCTCCGCGCGGAGCGACGCCTGCTGCCAGGGCGATCCGGGTTCGGAGACGAGCCTGAGGCGGGGATGTGGTACGACATCGACTTCGTCGAACCGGAGCTGCTCCGGCAGGTCGAGGCGCGGGAGGTGCGGAATCGTAAAGAGCGACTCCACGAAGCGCGCGGTGTCCGCGGAAGGTACGCGGATCGAGCCATCCTTTCGCAACGCGGAGACCCAGCGGAACGTCTCCGCCGCGTCGAGCCGGGCGGCCTTCTCTTTCGTGAAGACGAGTCCGCCCTGAAGGAGCAAGACCGGCTCGGCGAGCGCGAGCCTCTCCTCGCCTCGCCTGAGCGAGCCCACGAGGACGAGGTCTCCCGCCCCGCCCTTCGAGCTTTCGAGCCACAGGTTCCATGGCGGGCCTTCGTCCCAGGAGAGCCGATGCAGCTCCTCGTCCCACGAGCGGACCCGCAGGAAGCACCGGCCGGTTTCGCAGAGGAGAGGGAGAATCGCCGCCGGCAGTGAGCTCGACAGGGCCATCTGCGCCCGTACCGCCTCCCTCTGCTCCCACAACGCGTCGCCGGCGAATTCGAGCACCGCCCTCGGGCCGGAGAGCAGCGCCATGAGGCTCCGGTCCGCCTCGTCGGGAAGCCTGGAGATCTCGCCCTTGAGGAGCGAGATCCTTTTCGGTTTACAGAAGCCCCCCTTGACGGCGCGGTCGCGGCGAAGGATTTCGAGCCTGAGCGCTCCGCCTTCGATCGTGGCCTCCGCGTCGATTACGTAGAGGATTTCGCACCCTTCCGGCCAGACGAACGGCCGCGCGGCGGGCGACGGTCCGCCGCCGACGCTTGCGAGAACGCGGCTCCACGCGGGCGGTTCGGGCGGCTTCTGCGGGACCGGGCGCTTCAGCCCCGGCGAGAGCCCGGGAAACAGCAGGCGGTTTCCACCAGCCTCCTCGAGATCGGAATCGTCTTCGCCGTCCGGGTCTTCCGCACCGCCGTCCGCGAAGCCATCCCAGTCCACGTCCCTTATCGGGCGGCCGTCCCCGCGGAGAAGACCCCTCTCGCCCGCAAGGAGGAGCGTTGCCCACAGGTGCTTGCACGGCCCGTCGCCTTCGAAGTAGGGGCAGGTACACGAGAGGCGAAGCGTGTCGTCCTTTCTCTCGACGCCGACGGAGTAATTCGCCGTACCTCTGACGACCGCGCGGACGCGCCAGGCAGATCCCGCGACGAGCCGGACTCTCCCTTCCTGGAAGTACCGGGTGCCCTTGGCCCGGACGCTGTCCGGGAATTCGAGTTCGAGCACGCGAGCGGGAAGCACGGGCGCGGATGATACGGCTCGTCGAGCTCGCCGCTGCCCCTGGCCGCCGCGCTTCCTAGAAAGAGAAGACGTCGTCCAGACGGACCGCCACCGTGTCGAAAGGAGCGGCGTTCAGCGCGCCAGCTTCAGCTCGCCGGTCAGGATTCATCGACCCGCGGACGTTCACGAACGTCTCGATGGTTTTGGCGTCGGGGTCGGCGAGCCACGCCCAGCCGATTCCCATCATGCCGTAGGCTTCGAGCCTCGGTCCGCGGTCGTCGTTCGCGCTCGTTGGGGAAAGAACCTCGAGCACCCATTCCGGCATCAGCTCGATGAGCGATTCGTCCGGTTTCGGCCAGCCGCTCGTGGAGCGCCGCCAGCCCGCGAGGTCCGGAATACAGCGCGTCCATGAGCGCTCCGACCGGATCTCGGGCTCAATCAGGAAAAGCCAGTCGGGCTGCCGGGACGGTCCGCCTGCACCCCGGCCGATGGCGGAGTCCAGGATTCGCGCGAACGCCACCTGCGCCGCTGCGTGTCGGACGCGTGGCCGCGGGCTCATGAGGTAGACCCCTCGCACGATCTCGGCCGTCACGCCTTCCGGCTCCGCCTCGGCGAGCTTCTCGAGCGCGTGAAAATGGGACGCGAGATCGGGAAGCGTCGACATGACGCAGTCAGAGTAGCAGGTCCCTGGAGGCGCGGAAGGGCGTGGCGCAGGCGGATGTGGCGCCGGCGAAATGTTGACGAGCCTTGCGCCCGGCCCTACGCTGGGTAGAGATGGACTTCGACTCGACGGGACGGGTTCTCGCGGCCCTCGAGCGCGAGGGAGTCAGGTACGTCGTCGTTGGCGCCGCGGCGATCAACCTCCTCGGTCTGCCGCGCGCGACGCAGGATCTGGACATCTTCATCGCACCCGAGGCAGGGAACGTCGAACGCCTGAAGGCGGCTCTTCGGTCGGTCTTCGACGATCCGAGCATCGACGAGATCAAGGCCGAAGAGCTTCTCGGCGAGTATCCGGCGGTGGAGTACGTGCCGCCGCAGGGGACTTTTCACATCGACATCCTGACGCGGCTCGGCGAAGCGTTCCGATTCGAAGATCTCGAATCGGAGCGCGTCAAGTTCCAGGGAATCATGACTTCGGTGGCGACGCCGGGTACCCTGTACCGAATGAAGAAAGGGACGGTTCGCCTGAAAGACCAGGCGGACGCGGCCCTGCTGAAAGAGCGGTTCAAGATCGAGGATTCGTGATGCCTGTCCGTAAGTTTCGAAGCGTCGAAGAGATGAGCTGCGACCTGTGGTACGCGCCCGGCGACCCGCGCCTTTGGGACGCGATGGCCGCCGTGTGGGGCTTCGCGGCGAGCGCGAGCCAGATGAGGTTCCCGCCCGGCGTCTACAAACACCGTTCGATCGAGGAATCGAACCGTCTCCGCGACGAGTGGGAGGCCGCGTCAATTCGGCGGCTCGAAGAGGAGCGGCGGCGCTGACGCTTGTCGCGCAAGCACTCTTCGAGGGGCTTCCCCTCCTTTCGAACGACGTCATCTTCGACAAGTACGCTGCCCAGCGCGTCTGGTGAAGCAGCGTGCGGACGGACATTGACGGGCCTTCCGCCCGGCTTTAGGCTTCCTCGATGAAGATCGTGACGAGGCGCCGGCCCGGAGAAGACGCTCTGAGGGACTCGGCGATCCTCCAGCGAACGCTCAACGCGCTCCGCGGGAACGCGCTCGTCCCGCGCGGGGTCTACCGTTTCGCGAGCCACGAGGAGGCCGACGCATGGATGACCCTCCAGATCGCGGCTACTCACGCGCGCCTGAGCTCCGGGACCTCGCCGCGCTCTGCCGTTCGCTGAACCGGGAGAACGTCCGCTACCTCCTGATTGGAGGTTTCGCGGTCGTGCTGCACGGCTCCGTGCGCACGACGAAGGACATCGACCTTCTCGTCGACGCTTCCCGTGACAACGTCCGCGCGCTGAAGCGGGCCATGAAGGACCTCCCGGACAACGCCATAGCGGACATCGCGGACGACGATGTCGGCCGCTACCGCGTCGTGAGGGTCGCCGACGAGGTGGTCGTCGACCTCATGGCCGAGGCCTGCGGGATCGACTACGCGAAGGCCCTTGAGCTGGGCGTCGAGACGAAACGTATCGAGGACGTCGATGTCCCGGTCGCGAGCAAGGGACTTCTCATCCTCACGAAAGACACCGTCCGCGACAGCGACAGGGCCGACGTCGCCTTCCTTCGGGTGCGGATAGAGGAGGAGAGTTAGATGCGCGCACGGCTCGCCCCTGACCGGCGGACGCTCGACCGCGCCTACAAGGCCGCGCGGAAAGAGAAATGGCGCCGCCAGCTCACCGCGGAATGGGCGTCCCTCGACGTCGAGGGCTGGCCGTCTTAACGGCTCCGGCTCTCCGCCGGGGAGACGTGGTCTGGGTCAGGGCTCGTCATCAACCTGCGGGATCAGGGGACCGTGACGAGCAGGTCAGCAGAGGCGGGAACTTTGAGGTCTAATCCCCGCTGAGGTAGCCCATGGCCATCGTCGACCGCATCAAGAACATCTGCCTCACGCCCAACACCGAGTGGCCGGTCATCGCGGAAGAAGTCACGTCGGCGGGGAGCCTCATCACAGGCTACGTCGCGCCGCTCGCCGCGATTGGCGCCGTCGCCGGTTTCATCGGCGGCTCGATCGTCGGCACCACCCTGCCCTTTGTCGGCACTTATCGTGTGCCCCTGGTGGCCGGACTCGTCATGGCCGTGTTTACCTTCGCAATGGCCATCGTCGGCGTCTTCGTTCTGTCGATCATCATCAACGCCCTGGCGCCGAATTTCGGCGGGCAGAAGAACGGCGCGCAGGCGATGAAGGTGGCGGTGTACTCGTACACGCCCGCGTGGGTGGCGGGGGTGCTGCGCATTCTGCCGCCGCTCGGCATCCTGGCTCTGCTCGTCGCGTTCTACGGCCTGTACCTCCTGTATCTGGGCCTGCCGCGCCTGATGAAGTGTCCGCCAGACAAAGCCGCCGGCTATACCGCCGTGGTCGTGGTCTGCGCCATCGTCATGACGCTCGTCATCGGAGCCGTCGGCGGACTGATCGTTGGCGCGGGGGCGCTTGGCTCGGGTGTCGTAAACAGTGCGATGCGCCGCGGCGGGAAGGCGTCGGAAGTGCAGTTCGACAAGGACAGCCCGCTCGGCAAGCTACAGGATCTCGGGAAGAAGCTGGAAGAGAGCAACAAAAAGGTAGAGGCCGCGCAGAAGAGCGGCGACCCGAACGCCCAAGCGGCGGCGGCCATCGAAGGTCTGGGCACGCTGCTCAGCGGCGGCAAGCACGTCGATCCGATCGGGATTGATGTGCTCAAGTCGTTCGTGCCCGAAACCTTCGTGGGGCTTCCGAAGAAGAGCGGCAATGCCGAGAAGTCGGGTCTGGCCGGCCTCATGGTGTCGAAGGCCGAAGCCACTTACAGCGACGCCGCGGGCAAGAGCGTGACGCTCGAGATTTCCGACACAGGCGGCGCCAGCGGTCTGTTGGGGCTTGCCGGTTGGGTGGGCCTGCAGGGCGAGAAGGACGACGACAACGGTTCGGAGCGAACGCAGAAGGTGGACGGCCGCCTGGTCCACGAAAAACTCTCGAAGAAGGGTGGCACGAATGAATTCGGCGTCGTTCTCGGCGACCGCTTCGTGGTCAGCGCGAAAGGGCGCGGTATGCCGATCAGCGAA
>Ga0097691_1002778_pt1 | contig 11300 bp, 11 predicted proteins | sample NGESurdeep072012_8_FD_72858 | JGI IMG/M metagenome (GOLD analysis project Ga0097691, IMG submission 72858) | Arctic peat soil microbial communities from Barrow, Alaska - NGEE Surface sample 210-1 deep-072012 | ecosystem: Environmental > Terrestrial > Soil > Wetlands > Peat ...
CGCGGACTCGTGTTCATGGACACTCCTGGGTACGACCCGGTCTCGGTGACGGGGATCGTTGCCGGTGGGGCCACTGTGGTCTGTTTCACGACCGGGCGTGGATCGGTGTTCGGATGCCGTCCCACGCCGTCGATCAAGCTCGCCACCAACACACAGATGTACCAGCGGATGGCCGAGGACATGGACCTCAACTGCGGTCGGATCGTCGACGGCACGGCCACGCTCACCCAGGTGGGCGACGAGATCTTCGAGCGCATCATTGCCGTCGCCTCGGGCGAACGCACCGTCAGCGAGGAGCTCGATATCGGCCAGGAGGAGTTCATCCCCTGGCAGCTCGGCACTGTGACATGAAAAGGAAGACATGAAAGACATGCAGAGCAGCCGAGCGTTTCCGCTCTCCTTGCACCCGGACCGGCTCCTGCCCGTGGACCCCTCGGTCCGTGACATCGCCCGTCGGCTCTACAAGACGGTGCAGGATCTCCCGATCATCTCCCCGCACGGGCACGTGGACCCGCGGATCCTGCTGGACGACGTGCCGTTCCGAGACCCCGCGCAGCTGTTCGTGACCCCGGACCATTACGTGACCCGGTTGCTGCACGCCTCCGGTGTGCCGCTGGACGCTCTCGGGGTCGGGCAGGGCCCGCTCAGCGAGACGGCTGCGCGCGAGGCCTGGCGGCTGCTCTGCTCGCACTGGCACATCTACCGCGCCACTCCGGTGAGGTACTGGCTGGAGTCCGAGCTGGCCGAGATCTTCGGCGTCGCGGTCCGGCCTTCGGCCGGCACGGCCGACGCCATCTACGACCACCTCGCCGAACGGCTGACCCAGGACGCCTACCGGCCGCGTGCGCTGTTCACCCGCTTCAACATCTCGGTGCTCGCCACGACGGACGACCCGTGTGACGACCTCTCTGCGCACTCCGCGCTGGTCGCGGACCCGACCTGGTCGGGACGAGTCATCCCGACGTTCCGCCCCGATCGCTATCTCGAGGCCTCCGAGCCGGGTTGGCCTGGCGCCGTCGCCCGCCTGGGCGAGGTCTCGGGCGTTGACACGGGCACGTACTCCGGCTGGGTCTCGGCCATGGAGGAACGGCGTCGCTACTTCATCGAGCATGGCGCCAGGTCCGCCGATCACGCTCACACCGACGCGGGTACCGAGCCGCTCGAGACCTCCGAGGTCGACCGGATCTACCGGGTGGCCAAGGCCGGCACAGCCACGCCCTCCGAGGCGGTGGCCTTGCGACGGCATATGTTGCTCGAGATGGCGCGGATGTCGACACAGGACGGCCTGACCATGACGCTGCACGTGGGCGTGCGGCGCGGTCACCACGGTCCATCGAACGCAAAGTTCGGACCGGACACCGGTCACGACATCCCGCTGCGCGGCGACTTCACCGACCCGCTAAGGCCCCTGCTCGAGCGGTACGGCACCCACCCCAATCTGAAGCTGGTGCTCTTCACCCTCGATGAGACCGTGTTCTCACGCGAGCTGGCGCCGCTGGCCGGCTTCTACCCGTCGGTGTACATCGGGGCGCCCTGGTGGTTCCTGGACGCCCCCGACGCGGTGCGGCGCTGGCGCTCGGCGGTCACCGACACCGCCGGCTTCTCCCGGACGTCGGGCTTCATCGATGACACCCGCGCGTTCTGCTCCATCCCGGCGCGGCACGACATGTCCCGCCGCCTGGACAGCGGCCATCTCGCCCAGCTGGTCGCCGAACACCGGATGGACGAGGACGAGGCCCAAGAAACGGTGGTTGACCTCGTGACAGGTCGCCCTCAGGACGTCTTCAAGCTGTGAACGAGCTCCACAGGTCCGTGGCGGCGCCACCCGTCCGACACGTCCACCTCGGCTTGGGTAACTTCTTCCGCGCCCACCAGGCCTGGTACGGCACTCATGCCCCGGATGCGGCCGAGTGGGGCATCGCCGCCTTTACGGGTCGCGGCTCGAAGCGCTCGAACGCGGTCGCGGCTGCGCTCGCTGCGCAGGACGGCCTGTACACGCTGATCACCCGGGCGAGCGATGGTGACCGTTTCGAGGTGATCAGCAGCATCGCCAGGGTGCACACCGCGGCCGATCACGCAGTCTGGCTCGACTATTTCGCCGACCCGCTCATGCAGGTGGTCACCACGACGGTCACCGAGGCCGGCTACGTGCGCGGCGCGGACGGCGGTCTCGACGCCGGCCGGCCCGAGATACGGGCCGAGGTGGCGGCCCTGCGCGCTGACCTCACGGCACCTGTCCGTACGGCTCCCGCGCGGCTCGTGGCGGGCTTCGCGGCCCGTCGGCAGGCCGGGGCCGGTCCGCTGACGATGGTGCCCTGCGACAACCTTCGGCGGAATGGCGCTGTTGTCGCCCGGGTCATCGGTGACTTCGCTCAGCTGGTCGACCCGGAGCTTGTCCGCTGGATCGCTGGCAACGTGGCCTACGTGACCACAATGGTGGACCGGATCACCCCTGAGCCCACGGCCGGGGACATCGCCAACGCGGAGGCCCGCACCGGTGTCCACGACCGCGCGGCCGTCGTCACCGAGCCCTTCAGCGAGTGGGTGATCGGCGGTGAGTTCGCCGCTGGCAGACCCCGTTGGGAGGACGCCGGGGCAACCTTCACCGCGGACGTCGAACCGTTCGAGGAGCGCAAGCTGTGGCTGCTCAACGGCGCCCACTCGATGCTCGCCTACGCGGGCTCCATCCGGGGGCACGTGACTGTGGCGGATGCCATGCTCGACGAGACCTGCCTCGGGTGGCTCGCGGAGTGGTGGGAGGCGGCGTCGAGACACCTGACCCTGCCCGCCGCCGACAACGCCGCCTACCGCGCGGCGCTGACCGAGCGCTTCGCAAATCCCCGGATGCGCCACCGCCTCGACCAGATCGCCTGGGACGGTTCCCAGAAGCTGCCGATCCGGGTTCTTCCCATCCTGCGCCGGGAGCGCGCGGCCGGGCGGCTCCCGCGCGGCGTCACCCGGCCGGTTGCCGCCTGGGTGTGTCATTTGAGGGGCAGCGGTGCGACAGTGACCGACGCCCGTGGCGCTGAGTTCGCCCAGCTCGCCTCGGGGCCGCTGCCCGAAGCGGTGTGCCTCGTGCTCAAGGCGCTGGATCCCGACCTGTCGGCCGACGACGACCTGGTGGCCGCGGTCCTCGCCCAGGCACGCGAGCTCGTGCAGTCCTGACCGGTAGACGAGAGCTGCACAGGAGGCATTCGATGGAACAGACATGGCGATGGTTCGGCCCGAATGACCCGATCACTCTGGCGGACATCCGGGCGACCGGTGCGACCGGGGTCGTCACCGCCCTGCACGAGGTGCCCAACGGTGAGCCGTGGACCGCGGAGGCCATCGCGGACCGCAAAGAGCTGATCGCGGCCTCCGGTCTGAGCTGGTCGGTCGTCGAGAGCGTTCCGGTGCACGAGGACATCAAGCGCGCAGGCCCGTTGCGCGATCGGTGGATCGCGGCATACCAGGAGAGCCTGCGCAATCTTGCCGCGAACGGGATCGACGTCGTCTGCTACAACTTCATGCCGATCCTGGACTGGACGCGCACCGACCTGCGATACGTCATGCCCGACGGTGGCTGGGCGCTGCGGTTCGACCAGGACGCCTTCGCGGCCTTCGACCTGTTCATCCTGGCTCGTCCCGGGGCGGCGGCCGAGTATGACGACGCAGGGATCACACGCGCCCGGACGTACTACGACAAACTGCCGCACGAGGGTCCAGAGCTTCTCGTGCGGAACATCATCGCCGGGCTGCCGGGTTCGGAGGAGGCGTACACCCTCGAGTCCCTCCGGGAGATGCTGGCGACCTACGCCGACATCGACGCCGCCGAGCTTCGCGAGAACCTCGGGTACTTCCTGCGGGCCATCGTTCCGGTGGCCGAGGAGGTCGGGATCCGGCTGGCCATCCATCCCGACGACCCGCCGCGCCCGCTGCTCGGCCTGCCGCGTGTGGTCTCCACGCGCGAGGACACCCAGTGGTTGCTCGACGCAGTGCCAAGTGTGGCGAACGGGCTGACCTTCTGCACCGGTTCGTTCGGGGTGCGGGCTGACAACGACCTGGTGGCCATGGCGCAGCACTTCGCCCCGCGGATCTACTTCGCTCACCTGCGTTCGACCGAGCGTGAGGAGAATCCGCTGACCTTCCACGAGGCCGACCACACGGGCGGCGACGTCGACATGGTGGGCATCATCGCGGCACTCGTCGGGGAGGAGCGTCGTCGTGACCGCGACGGGGGCCCGAGAATCCCGCTGCGCCCCGACCACGGGCACCAACTGCTCGACGACCAGCACCGGGAGGCCAACCCCGGCTACTCCCTGATCGGGCGGCTCAAAGGACTCGCAGAGCTTCGCGGCATCGAGCTCGCGGTGCATCGACTCCTTCCCTGAGCCTCTTCGCTCAGGCCAGGGCTGCAGCGGCGAGGGCACGTTCTAATCGTTCCCCAACCGACAGGTGAGGTTCACCTAAACATTCCGTCACGCCGGAGGGTTTCCACTTGAAGGCTAGCCTTTGACATGCGCCGTCAAACGACACGATTCTGGTCTCGATGAACAGGACTAGGCAACCCAAGAACCACATTTCGGGCGTCTCCACGGCGAATGAACCGATCCGTGCCACGACGGGTGCCCCCTGAGCAGCCCACCGCCTGGCGTCCGCGTAGACCCATAGGTCGATTGCGAGGATCGCCAGGAGCACGACTAACGGAACGAGAGCCTCTGGCATGTCCAAACCATACGTCCGCTCCAAGGGGTCGGATGGGACCGAGTCAACGACCGGAATTCGCAGATCCGGTCGTATTTCGTCGAGTGCCCACAGTCCCGATTGCGGATCCGCTTACGGAGGGCCCGACATCCGCCGCCTTGTCGGTTTGTGCTCCTATCATCGGGGCATGAAACTGCTGCGCTTCCGACGGCCTTCCCTGCGCCGCAGGTTCGCGAGGCGCTGGCCGCTCACCCCGTGGGCGGGCAGCTGATCGTGACCGCGTCCTTGTTCTCGGCGGTATCCGCGGTGCTGGCGACCCCAGCCTTGGCAGTGGAGTGGCTACACCTCGCGCCGCACGCGACCGCGCCTCGCGCTTCGCGCGCCTTCGTTGCGCGCACCCTGCTGGACTGGTGGTTGCCCGGCAGTCGTTGCGCGTCGGACAGCGCATGCCCGGAGGCCATCCACTGTTTGTTCGCGACCGAATGAAGGCTGTCGCCGTCGATGAAGGGCACTCCAAGACGTTGGGCGAGCAGCTCGCCGATCGTGCTCTTGCCCGAGCCCTGCATCCCCATGATGATGATCTGCGGGATCGAAGCATTCGAAGGCCTAGTAGAACTCGACTGTGTTGACACGGTTGGTCAGCTGCTCCCCATCCAGAAACTTGGTGGCGTTACTGACGAAGAGCTCAGCGATCAACCGGTCCTCCTCGGGGTTCAGGGCGGCAGTGTGCGGGCTGATCAGAACACCCGGATGCTTCCAGAGTCGACTCTCGGCTGACAGCGGCTCACTGGAGAACACGTCGAGGACGGCGAAGCCGATCCGCCCGTGGTCGAGGGCGTCGAGCAGCGCAGCCTCATCGATCACGGTGCCTCGCCCGACGCTGACCAGAGTGGTGCCGGCCTTCGCTGCACCCAGTACCTTCGCGCTGATGAGCCCTTCGGTCGCGGCGGTGCCAGGGAGGCTCACCACGATGCCGTCCACGCCTGCTACGACTTCGGCCAACCGGTCTGGGGAAGCAACTTCGTCGACGTTCGGCACAGGATCGTCGTGCCGGCTGATCCCGACGACGGTCGCTCCGAGAGCCTTGAGTTTCGCGGCCGTCGCTCGCCCAATGCTGCCGAGCCCGACGAGAAGAATGCGCTGCTGGCTAATCAGGGCCATCGACCAACGGCCACTCCACTGCCTGTTGCGTTGCTGCTCGAGCAAACGCGACAGGTCTTTTGCACCGGCAAGCAGACCGAATATCGCGAACTCGGCCAGCGACTCCGCGTGGACGCCTGCAGAGGTGCTGAACGCGATACGTGCGAGCTGGTCACTGCTCAGGTTCGCGGCCTTGACTTGGCCTCCGCCGCCGGCGGGCATCGTATGCACCCAGCGGAGGTTCATATTCACATCAGCGGTCCGGCGCAGGGCTGCCGGATCCTCGTCGGGAACCCCGTAGAGCGCGTCGGCGGAATCTACCAAGTCCTCGAACGCGCGTTGCTGTTGCCCAGAACGACGAAATGCTGGGTCACCGGCGTGGTCGCCGGCCATGCGCATCGGGGGCAGCAGGGTCTGGTCCCGGATGAAGTCGACTCGCGGTTCGGCCGCCAGGATGAGCTGGATCAGTTCCTCACTGATCGGGGTGGCAGCCACCACTCGAAGTCGGTTCGTATTCTTCACGTCGTTCCTCATTCTCTCGAAGTCTGCTTCTCGCGACCACGAATCGGTGGTGCGCACGAGCTGTCAGGCGGTCCTTCGCATCATGACACTCTGCGCAGGAAGGCACGCGTTCGCTCGTGTCTGGGGGTATCGAACATCTCAGAGGGCTTACCCTCTTCGACGATGACTCCCTCGTCCATGAAGATGACGCGGTCCGCAACTTCTCGCGCAAAGCCCATTTCGTGGGAGACGACGACCATGGTCATTCCCTCTTCCGCCAGTCGCTTCATGACCTCCAGGACATCCCCGACGGTCTCCGGGTCAAGCGCGGACGTCGGCTCGCCTCTTGTGATCTGCCTCAATGGTTACATGCTATGGAATAAAGCCAGGACCATCCGAATCGAATTCCGTGGCGCCCCAGGGTGGGTATCGTCCCGATGATCTCCGATGCCGAGATGGTGACGCTGTCGGTGATGCAGGCGCTGCTGGGGTACACCAGCGAGGCCAGGTGGTTGCGGTTCGCCGGCGAGCACCTGCGCCACCTGTTTCCGTACCTGCCAAAGCAGCCGGGTTACAACAAGCGGCTGCGCCGGCTCGCCGCCACACTGAACTGGCTTCTGGGGGCGCTGGCCCGCGACACCAGCGTGTGGACCGACGACGTCTGGGTAGTCGACTCCACCCCGGTCGAATGCGCCCGCTCTCGTGAGACAGTCAAACGCTCAGACCTGGCAGGCTGGGCCGAATACGGTTACTGCGCAAGCTATTCTCGGCTCTTCTGGGGGCTGCGGCTGCACCTGGTCGCGACCCTGCACGGGTTGCCCATCGGGTTCGCGCTGGCCGGCGCCAAGGCCGACGAACGCCAGGTCCTGCTCGGCCTTCTCCACGACGACCTCACCCTGGCCGCTTCCCGACGAGGGCAGATCCTGCTTGCGGACAAGAATTACTTCGGGCGAGAGTTCGAGGCCAGCATCGCCGAGCGCGGCATCCAGCTGTTGCGCCGTGCTCGCAAGGGCGAACCCGAACGACCCGGCGGCCGGTTCTTCAAACCGCTCCGCCAGAGCGTCGAGTCGATCTTCGACACCCTTAAGGGACAACTCGATCTGGAACAACACGGTGGACACACCCCAGGTGGGGTCCTCGTGCGCGTCCTTCAACGCTTGCTGGCCATGACCACAGCGATCTGGCACAACGACCGCACCGGCCAACCCGCCAGACGATCCCTACTCGCCTACGACCACTAACCCCTTGGAATTGATCATCTGCGTCGAAAATGAACCCATACCCTCCTACGCGACGTCGGGGATGGGGTCGAAGCGGACGGTCAGGCCGAGGGCGTTGGCCTGGCGGATGATGCGTCGCATGGCACGTTCGGGGTCTTGTTTGGTGAAGTAGTCGCCGCCGAGGTCGTGGTAGTCGACGTTGTCGGTGAGCATGTGCCAGGCGGCGATCAGGATGGAGTGCTCGACGGCGACGATTGTCTTCTGTTTACCCAGGCGGGGGACCAGGCGGGCGTAGCGGGCGCCGAGGTAAGTACGTTCCCTTGTGCGGCCGGCGGCCATGGCGGCGGTACCCAGGGCGCCGCCGAGCCATCGGTTACCGTGCCTGCGTTTGCCCGATCGTTGTATACCGGCGGACTCGTGGTGGCCTGGGCAGACCCCGGCCCAGGAAGCGAGGTTGGCCGGGGTGCGGAAGCGGGTCATGTCTGCGCCGGTCTCGGCGATGATGACCTGCGCGGTGCTCTTCTTGACCCCGGGGATGGTCACCAGTCGTTCAATCTGGGGGGCGAAAGGGCGCATCTCCGCCTCGATGCGCGCCGAGAGCTCCTCGATGGTGGCGCACAACTCGTCGATGCGCGTCAGGTGCAGGCGGCACAAGAACGAGTGGTGCTCACCGAAGTTGCCGGTGAGGGCCTGGACCAGGGCGGGGATCTTGGATCGCATCCGGCCCCGGGCCATCTCCACCATGGCCTGCGCGTCGTCCTGGCCGTCGATGAGCGCGGTCAGCATCGCCCGCCCGGAGACACCAAGGATGTTGGAGGCAACGGATGAGATCTTAATCCCGGCATCTTCCAGCTCCTTCTCCAACCTTTGGGCTTCCCGGGTGCGTTCCACCGTCAGAATGGTCCGGTAGCGGGTAAGGTCACGCAGGTGCCGGACCGGTTCGGGCGGGACGAACGAGGCCTTCAACAATCCGCATTCACCCAGCTGGGCCAGCCAGGCAGAGTCCGAAACGTCCGTTTTGCGACCAGGCAGGCCCTTGGCGTGTGCGGCGTTGACCAAGATGACGTTCAGGGTGTCTTCCAGCAGGTAGTACACACCACGCCAGTAGTCGCCCGTAGCTTCCATCACGACCAACGTGACCTGCTGGTCGAGCAACCAGTCCCTCAGCTCCAGCAGCGCGTTGGTCGTCGTCGCGAAGGTGCGGATCTCCTGGCGTCGTGAGCGCCGCCCAGTCGGGCTCGGCGTGCGCACGCATGCCTTGAGGTCCTTCTTACCGATGTCCAACCCGGCACACCGATCATGCAAAACATCCATCACTCCTCCATTCGTAGGACGGGCAACAACAGCGCGGCCGTCCGGAGGAACCACAGGGGCTAAGAGTCTGACCCTCGTACTCAAGCAACAATCGACAGTTCCTGTCGGTGGTCCCCGGCGCCATCCTGCGTCACGAGCTGACATGCATCACAGTGAGATCGGCGTCCCGGACGGCCGCACCCCCATTTTCCCGCCTCGACGGCGGCCAAGCGAAGCGGCCAGGAATCCTGCGTCGAAAATGGGTGGTGAGTGGGCAGGCCCCGGAAGGGCACCTGAGGACTAGCGGGACTTTCCTGGCTAGTTCGTTCTTGAGTGGTAAACGTGCAGGTCAGTGGTGGTGCGAGCACTGATTGGGTGTATTACCCATGTCAGCGGTTTGGGGCGTAGGTGTCGAGCCCGAAGAGTTCGAAGAGGCGTTTTTTTGGGTGGGGTCGGTGTCGGTGAGGATGCGTTGTGCGCGTGGTCGGCCCTTGTTCCCGGTGGGGTAGATCAGCACGGTTTCTTCGATGCCGCCCAGGGTGGTGAGCAGCTCACGGACGCTGAGGTCCAGGCCGGCTTGGTGGGCTTGTCGGCGCATCAGGTGTGCGATGGCGAGGGCGAGCACGCAGTAGAAGACGTGGACCCGGATCTTGGAGTCGGTCCAGTGGAACATTGGGGAGAACCCGACGACGTGGGGGTCTTTGAGTTGGCGGAACCCGGACTCGACGTCGTTTTGGGAGCAGTAGCCGGCGACGACTTCGGTGATGGTCCAGTGGTCGTGGTCGGTGACGAGCAGGCGCTTGCCGAAGATCTCGGTTTCCAGTGCCTTGCCGGCGGCGTCGATCTTCCAGCTCAGCCGCATCTTGGCAGGTGTTTGGCCGGTCAGGTCGGTGGTCAACACTCGGTTGACCCAGCGGGGGCGGGTGATCGCGGTGATGTTGGCCAGGACGGCGGTGCGGTTGCGGCGGGTCTTGCCGCGGGCCAGGGTGTCGGCCAGCTCGCTCAGCGTCTGGAGGGTCTTGGCCAGGGTCTGGTCGAAGCTGCGGGACTGTGCGGCGTGCAGGGTCGGTGAGTGGGTCAGGACCACCCTTCGGTCGGTGCCGAACACCACGGCGCGGGTGTCGTAGGCACTGAGCCCGGGGAACTTCTCGACATCGACCGTGCTGCGTCGGCGGGCGGGTAGGGCGAGCAGGTCGGGGAAGTCGCTCGGTGGCAGTGACCCGACGAAGTGCAGCCCGGACTCGGCCAGGTGCGCGAACTTGGCGGCACTGTTCTGGCCGGCGTCGAACACCACCGTCGGGCCCTGCACGGTGCCACCGCCACCGTCGCCGTTGCCGTGGCTGTCAAACAGGGCGGCGTAGCGGGTGGTGAGCTCGTCCAGCACGCTTGCGAACTGGGTGACGTCGGGGCGGTTGCCGGCGTAGGCGTGGCTGGCGATCGGGATGGCGCCGTCGCGGGTCACGACCAGCCCGAGGCCGACCAGCCGTAGGTCGCCCCGTTTCTGCTTGGCATGGCCACGTTGGGCGATTGGGGGCTTTGTCGTTGGTGCTGTCGATGAAGGTCGCGAAGTTCGTCATGTCCAACGCCAGGCCAGACAGGTCCAGGCCGAACTCGGTGACCATCGCGGTGCTGATGGCCCGTTCGGCGGCGGCCAGCTTGTCGGTGTCGAGCTGGTCCATGGCGTCCCAGAACCGGCGGTGGTCAGTGGCCGCCACCGGCACTTTGGTGAACCGCGGACCCGCGGTGCTTGCCCACCACTGGGCGAAGCCCCGCTTCGAGCGCGGCTCCACCACTCGGTTCAAGGTCGCCAGCGCCAGGTAGGTCCCCACCGACGCGGCCGCATCCGAGCGACGCGGTTCGCACACCGCGTCGATCGCCTCGGCGACCCCCAGTCGCGCCAAGATCCCCCAGACCGCCGCGAGGTCACCATACTTCTTGTGCTGGGTGCGTTCCGGGCTACCGGCGGGAGCGCGAGAGAGACGGGCCATCACTTCCTGTGCGCTGCCCAGGTACTGCTGGTCGACGATGCGTGGCTTGCCGTCCACCCGGGCGGACTCCACCAGGTAGTAGTAGGTCTGGTTCCCGCGCTTCTTACCCACGATTGATGCCATATATGGGTAATACACTTTCGGGCCGGCCATGTCCAGCACCGGCACGCGCATTTGCCCAGGTCACAGCAACTTTCGAGCCCTGTGACAGTTCAGCCAGACTCGCTCACAACGCGACTAGCCAGGAAGGTCCCGCTAGGGTGGAAGGGATCCCGTCCGCGAAACAAATGGAGTTGGCATGCGAATCGTCCCAAACCTGACTTTGAACAACGGGGTCACCATTCCCCAGCTCGGCTTTGGCGTATTCCAAGTCCCGGAAGGACAGACGCAGCGCGTCGTGGAGGACGCGTTGGGGGCCGGCTACCGGCACATCGATACGGCCGCCGCCTACGGCAATGAGGCAGGCGTGGGT
>Ga0097691_1002780_pt1 | contig 11295 bp, 10 predicted proteins | sample NGESurdeep072012_8_FD_72858 | JGI IMG/M metagenome (GOLD analysis project Ga0097691, IMG submission 72858) | Arctic peat soil microbial communities from Barrow, Alaska - NGEE Surface sample 210-1 deep-072012 | ecosystem: Environmental > Terrestrial > Soil > Wetlands > Peat ...
GATCAGGTTGAGGCCCACGGGGACTTCATCGATGCTCATGCCGGCGGTGGGCTCGTCGAACATGAAGACCTTCGGCTCGAGCGCCATCATCAGGGCGACCTCGAGCTTGCGCTGATCGCCGTGCGACAGCGCGGTCGCCGCCACATTTCGCCGGCGGCCCAACGCCACCTTGTCGAGGATGGCGTCGGCGCGCGCGATCAGGTCCTTGCGCGTCATCCACGGCCGCAGCATGTCGTAATGCACGCCGCTTTCGGACTGCACGGCGAGGCGGACATTCTCCTCGACGCTGAGGTTCGGGAACAGGTTGGTGAGCTGGAAGGCGCGGCCTAACCCGGCGCGGGTGCGCAGCGGCACGGAAAGCTGGGTGATATCCTGGCCATCGAACAGGATGCTGCCCTCGCTGGGGCGCAACTGTCCGGAGATCAGATTGAAATAGGTGGTCTTGCCGGCCCCGTTGGGGCCGACAATGGCGGTCAGTTCGCCGGGACGAAAGCTGCAGCTGACACGGTTGACCGCGACGTGACCGCCGAAGCGAATGGTCAGATCGCGGGTTTCGAGCGTGAAGGCCATAGGTAACTCGGGTTGACGCGCGGCGGGCTCGGCAATTCTCACCTCTCCCCGCTTGCGGGGAGAGGTGAGAAACAAATTACCGCTTGTTGCGGATCGGAACGTTCATATCCTCGATCTTGAGCTCCCGCACCGGCTCCAGCACGGCCCAGCTCACGTTCGGATCGACCTTGACCTTGAAGTGGTACATGCTCTGCAGCGCCTGATGGTCTTCCTTGCGGAAGATCATCTTGCCCTTGGGCGTATCGAACTCCATGCCTTCCATCGCGGCGATCAGCTTTTCCGTATCGGTGGATTTCGCCTTGGTGACGGCGGCGACCACGGCCATGGCAGCGGAAAATCCGCCGGCGGTGAAGAAATCCGGCGGCGCATTGAAGCGCTTCTGGTGCTCACTGACCAGCCAGTCGTTCACCGGGTTCTTCGGAATGTCGTAGTAGTAATAGGTGGCGCCTTCCATGCCGGGCAGCTGTTTGTAGGCGGCCAGCGCCGGCAGGATGTTGCCGCCGGTCGAAAGCTCGATGCCGTAACGCTTCGGGTCCATATCCTGCAGGCCGGCCAGCGGATTGCTGGCGCCGGCCCAGATCACCCAGATGATCTTGCGGCCGGGCTTGTCCTTCAGCGCGTCGAACAGGCGCTGACCAGCCGCGGTGAAGTCGGTGGTGGTGGTCGGTACGTACTCTTCGGCGGCCAGTGTCGCGCCGGTTTTCGCCAGCGCCTCCTTGAAGGCGGCGACACCGTCACGGCCGAATGCATAGTCCTGCGCCAAGGTCGCAATGGTGACGCCCGGCTTGCCGATCGCCACCGCGTTCGAAATCGCGTCCTGCGAGGAGTTGCGCCCGGTGCGGAAGATGTACCGGTTCCACTTCTCGCCGGTAATCTGATCCGCGACCGCGGGCTCGACGATCAGGATCTTCTTGTTTTCCTCGGCCACCGGAAGGTCGGCCAGTGCTGCGGCCGAAAATGTCGTGCCGATGGCGATATCGACCTTGTCGTCCTGATAGGCTTCCGCGAGCGCGGCCTTGGACAGATCCGGCTTGCTCTGATCGTCCTTGGTAATGATAACGATCTTGCGCCCGTCGAGCGTCATGGTGCCCTTGGTGGCATACTCAAGCCCCATGCGCAGACCGGTTTCGGTTTGCTTGGCATAGGCCTCCAGCGGTCCGGTCTTGCCGTAGATCAGGGCGATCTTCAGATCGTCGGCCTGCGCCGCGGCAGTTCCCAGCAAAACCACGGCAATCCCGTGAACGATCAAAGACTTTCGCACAGCTACTCTCCCATGGTTTCAATTTCGGTGATCTGCACGTCACTGATAGTGTGAGGGCTCGCCTCCGGTCAAGGCAGCCTTGTTGCCGCTAGCCTCGCGCGCCGGAGCCAATACCCCATTGAACCGATTGTCCATAAGAATAGTCTTGAAGCAATCGGGAAAGCCAATGCGGCGGAAGTCCGCAATATCAGGGAGAGAAACAATGAAAAAGCTGCTCGCCGTCTGCGGTCTGGCTACACTGATCGCGATGCCGGCCGTGGGCCGCGCCAAGGACATCGCCCGCTTTGAACGAGGGCGCGCGCGTCAGCGGCGATAGTGTTCGCCGCGCGAATAAACCGGGCGGTTTTGCTGATGCGGGCGGCTCGCCGGACTGATGCGCGCGTCGCTGAAGATCCGAACGGCGGGCTTGAGTTCTTCTAGAAAAATCGGCCGGGAAAAATAGTAGCCCTGCGCATAGCGGATTTTGGTGGCGGCCTGCAGATAGGCGAGTTCCTCGAAGGTTTCGATACCCTCCGCGATGACGGTCATGCCGAGGGCTTCGCTGAGCGATTCGATCGCCCTCAGGATTCCCTGGCTGCGCGGGCGTTTATGAATGTCGGTGATGAAGGATCGGTCGATCTTGATTTCGTCGGCGGTGATGTCGGCCAGCGCTGACAATGACGAATAGCCGATGCCGAAATCATCGATGGAAACCCCGACCCCGAGCTCGCGGAACATCGGCAGGATATCGGTCTGGAAATGGGTTTTTGCGACGAAGGCGTCTTCCGTCACCTCGATCATGAAGCGCTTCGGGTAGCCGGTCGCCTCAAGCGCCTGCGCAAACGGGCGCATGAATTCCGGATTGCCGGCCTGCTTGGCCGCGACGTTGATGCTGATGCTGGTATCGGGGCCGAACGTCTCGTTGATGAGATCGATCAACTTGACGATCTCCGCCAGCACCAGATGGGTAAGCTCGTCGATCAGTCCGAGCTCCACGGCGAGATTGATGAAAGTGCCGGGCGCCTGAATGACACCCTCGTCGTCGCGCAGACGGACCAGCGCCTCGATGCCCTTGATATCCTCGGTCCTGATGTCGACTTTCGCCTGAAACGCGCAGCAAAAGCGCTTTTCCAGAATGGCCAGCCGCAGCGACTGCTCGACTTTCATTCGTGCGAGCGCCGCGCGCTCCATGCTGGCGTCGAAGAAGGCTGCGGTGCCCTTGCCGTCGTTCTTGACGCAATACATCGCAATATCGGCGTTCTGACGCAGCACGTCGTAGCTGCGGCCATGCTCGGGATAAAGGCTCACCCCGATCGAGGTCGAGGCAAATATTTCCGATCCGTCGATGAAAAACGGGGCCCGCAGCCGTTCCAGCGTATGCTGGATGAATTCCACCACCCGTGCTCGCTTTGGATCGGATTGAGCAACAGCAGGAATTCGTCGCCGCTGATCCGCGACAGCATGTCGGAATCGCGCAGATCCAGCCCAAGCCGCTTTGCGAACTCTACCAGCAGCGCATCCCCGATCGCATGGCCGTAATAATCGTTGATGTGCTTGAAATTGTCGATGTCGAGAAATGCGAGGGCGAACTTCCCGTGCATCTCGTCCTGCTGCAGCAGGCTGTTGGCGCGATGTTCGATCACCCGCCGTGTCGGCAGATCGGTCAGCTCGTCATAATTAGCCGACCGGAACAACTGATCCTCGACGGCCTTTTGCGCGCTGATGTCAGCCGAGCCTGAAAGCAGCAAATTGCGGTCTGCGATACGAACCGGCCGATGGGTCGTGAGAAAGACCTGTTTGACCGGGCCGCTGGTCACGCATTCTTCCGCGACGGCAGCGCGGCCGGCGCGAAGCAATTCAAGGCCGGTTTCGCGGCGGTGGTCCAGTTCTTTCGAAGGCGGTGCCGCCGTCTCGCCTGCGACAATCCAGAGCTGCGCCGCGGCGGCGTCATTCACCAGCAGGAAACGGCCTTGCTCGTCCTGAACCGTCACGCCGGTCGGAAGCATTCTGAAAACATCTCTCAGAATGCTCAGCTCGTTATCGGCCGCGAGTTCGTTATCGCACTCTCCGTCGCGGCGGCCTGCAGGTGGTGGTTGTAGCGGCTTTGCATGGCCGCGGAGATTGCCAAAGCCTGTTGTAGTTTTGGTTAAGTGGATCTGAGAAACACGCTGACGCGGCGGGCGCGCAGCCAATTTGGGTCGAAGCGCCGCGGGTTGTCATTAACAGAGTATCAACGGCGCTTCAGAATATCCTTAATATCGGGACTCTCGTGCGCGATAACGGGGCAGGGAAGCGCCGCTCAACTGGCCGGTATGCGGCACTGCATCGTGCAGTGAACTCCGGTCTTCAAGAAAGCGATCTCGGTCTTGCCATCGAAAGGCCCGAGCGCCGATTTCAGCAACTTGGTCCCAAACCCGGCTTCCCCGATCGCTCCGACCGGGGGACCTTCAGTCTCGTCCCAGGTTATGTTGAGGCGATCGTCCGACACCGACCACGACACCTGCAATAGCCCGCGCGCGGAAGAAAACGCACCGTATTTTCCGGCATTGGTGGCAAGCTCATGAAATATCAATGCAAGGCTCACCGCCAATTTGGCGGGAAGAAACAGCGGATTGCCGTTCAGGGTGAATCGAACATGGCCGTACGGTCCGAGTTCGGAGAGCAGAAGATCCTTGAGATCGCAACCATTGCCGTCGACCCGTGCGATCAGATCGTCGGTCGCGGACAGCGCCCGCATCCGTTGATCGATGCTGGCCCAGATTTGCGGGTGACCCTCCAGGATCTGATGGAGAACGGCGTGAATTGTCGACAACTTGTTTTTCAGCCGGTGCTGAAGTTCGTCGACAACGAGCTTCCGGTACTCTTCCTCCTGGATCAGGCGCTTTGATATCTGCCGTTGACGCGAGGCGATCAATCGATAGTGCTCGACACCCCATATCGTGAGGCCGCACACGATCAGATAGATAACCAGAAGCGCCAGTCTTGCAAAATCGACCGGGGCGTCACTGAAGTTGAGGGTCAAGCCGAGGGTGCCCCCGGTGATCGCGGTCGCGATCCCGACCCGGAAACCGCCGAACGCGGTGGCAAAGAATACGGCCGGAAAATACGGAGTGAAGAATACGTCCGGCCGGATCAGCGCAAGGCACCACCGCGCCGCCGTCGACAAACCGACGCAGGATGCTGCAAATCCAATGCTGAAAAGCGGCGACGGTCGGGATATTCCCTGCCAGCCCCGCCGGAACTCATCGATGAATTTTACCATGGGCCACATCAGCCGATCAGCGAATCCAAAATATGGCCAAGCATAGAAGAAAACACATAAGGGGACCTCGAATAATTGCAGTAGCTGGGAATCTCGGAGATCTTTGGGGTGAACAGCACAGAATCGAAACGAGAACAAAGCCGAATCATTCGTGGGTAAATTCGGGGCGCCTGATGATCGGTGGCAATTATTCGAGGTCCCCATAAGTTGAAGCAGCAAAGGTGACGACCGCGTCGGCTTTAAACGCAGAGGGTGCAGCAAAGCATGGCTTGCGTTGTTCCGGCAGGCCGGAGATATACTGAACCCAATTTCACTTAAAAGGAGAACGACATGGGACGGCTGGACGGCAAGGTCGCGGTCATTACCGGGGCGACGAGCGGCATCGGCCTGCGCACCGCCGAGATCTTTGTTGCGGAAGGCGCGAAGATCGTCATCGCCGGACGCCGCGCGCCGGAGGGCGAGGCGCTGGCCAAAAAGCTCGGCGCCGCCTGCGTCTTCCGCCAGACCGATGTTACGGTCGAGGAGCAGATGCGCGCGCTGATCGGCCAGGCGGTCGAAAGATTCGGCCGCATCGACTGCCTGTTCAACAACGCCGGCGGCCCGGCGCAGACCGGCGGCATCGAAGGCCTCGACGTTGCGCGTTTCGACGCCGCGATGGCGACGCTGGTGCGCAGCGTGATGCTCGGCATGAAGCACGCCGCGCCCCATATGCGCCGCCAGGGCTCCGGCAGCATCATCAACAACGGCAGTATCGCAGGCAGGCTCGCCGGTTTCTCGTCGTCGGTGGTGTATGGCGCGGCCAAGGCCGCCGTCATTCATCTCACCAAATGCGTGGCGATGGAGCTCGGCGAATCCGGCATCCGCGTCAACAGCATCTCGCCGGGCGCGATCGCCACCGGCATTTTCGGCAAGGCGCTCGGCCTTTCGGTCGAGGCGGCGGAGAAAACGCCCGACGTGATGCGCGAGGTCTACAAGACCGCGCAGCCGATCCAGCGCGCCGGGCTGCCCGAAGACATCGCCTACGCCGCGGTGTTTCTCGCCAGCGACGAATCAAGCTTCATCAACGGTCACGATCTGGTGGTCGATGGCGCCATCACCGGCGGCCGCAACTGGACCGCGCAGCAGCAGGGCTATGTCGCGCTGCGCAAGGCGTTCGAGCAGGGTAAGGGGTGAACTCTCGCGTTCATCCCGGCGACAGCGTCACGCGCAATCCGTCGCGCGGCTTCGGGATCGGCCACATCTGCCAATCCGGCGCGTAGCCGGGCTCCAGCGAGACGGTCAAATTCTGCAGGAAATGCCGCGCGAAGCATTTCGCCTGCATATAGGCGAAGTGCAGCCCGAGGCACATATGCGCGCCGCCGCCGAACGGCACCCAGGCGAAGCGATGGCGGCGGCGCTGCGCCTCGTCGGTAAAGCGCATCGGATCGAACGCATCGGGATCGGGCCAGATCTCCGGCATGTGATGGGAGAACAGCGGATTGATACCGATCATGGTGCCTGCCGGGATTGCATAGCCCATGAAGCTGAAATCTCGTATCGCGCGCCGCGGCATCGAGGGCACCGGCGGCTTCAGCCGCATCGCCTCCTTGAACGCCATCTCGGTCAGCGGCATGGCCTCGAGATTATCGAAGCTGGTCGGCGCGTCGGCGGCGAGACCCAGCCCCATCACTTCGTCGCGCAGTTTCGCCTGCCATTGCGGATTGGCGGCAAGCGCGGCCACGAACGATGTCAGCGACGAGGTCAGCGTGTCGTGCGCGGCCATCATCAGGAAGCTCATGTGGTCGACGATATCCTGTGTCGACAGCAGCGCGCCGTCTTCATGGGTGGCGCGGCACAGCTGCGAGAACAGGTCTTCGCCGCCTTTGGCGCGACGGATCGGAATCTGCTCGGAGAAATAGGCGACGATACGTTCGCGGCCTCTGACGCCGCGCGCCATCGCCGTGCCGGGCAGAGGCTTGCGAATCACGGCGACCGAGGCGGCCACCATGTCGACGAACGCACGCGTGATCTCATCGACCTCGGGACCGATGCCGGCGCCGAGAAAGGAAGTTGCGGCGAGATCGAGCGTGAGCTGTTTCATAGCGGGATAAAGCAGCATTGGCCCCGGCTGCGCCTTCCACTGTGCGACGCGCGCCGCGATGCCGGTATCGAGCGCCGCCAGATAGGATTTCATCGGTCCGGATTTGAAGGCGACGGAGAGCGCGCGCCGATGCAGGCGATGCTCCTCGAAATCGAGCAGCATCAGCCCGCGCGGAAACAGCAGGCCGAGAATCCGGCCCCAGCCGTGCGTCGAGGAGAACAGCTTGGCCTGGTCGAACAGCACCAGTTCATTGGCCTCGGGCCCAAGCAGCACGAGACTGGTCTCGCCGAATAAATGGCTGCGATAGACCAGTCCGTATTTGGCGGCTTGCCGCTCGACCTGTCCTTTGGGATCCGCGAGCACCTCGAGCGTCTTGCCGATCAAGGGCCAGCCCTCGTCGCCGGGAATATGCGTCAGCGAATTGCGCTTGGGCGGAGTGAAGGTAATTGCGGGGGAAGCCACACTTTGCATCGACACGGCGTTTGCTCCGGTTGGTCCTGGCATAGGATCCGTTGGACCGCGCCTTTGTTGCGATCGAAGATTCGGCGCGGACGGTCATCGGCATAGCCCAGGCCATTAAATAGCCCGTTGTCCGCGCCGGTCAAAGCCTCACGATCCGGTCCGGCGAAATTATGCCGATCCGGGGGCGCGACAAACTCCCGCATCATGATAAGCCCCGGCAAAACAAGATCGGTCAGGGGGAATTGCCATGTCGAGAATTTTAGGAAGGCTTTTCATTGCATTGGCGGCGGCGGGCTGGATGGCGGTCGGGCCGACGGCGGCGCTGGCGCAGACCAAACCTGTTGTCACGAGCCTTGGCCCCGATTTCCCGAAGACTGGGATTTTCATCGGCTGCGACTCGAGGTGAGGCAATGCGCCACCGCCATTCCGCCGCGCTCCTCACGCCTTCCTTTTTCTTTTCGCGGCTTCCTTCTGCAGATCCGGCGCGTTGATGGTGGGGATCGCGACGCGTCCGGGGCCGGTGAGGGAAAGGGCCGCGGCGGCCTTGTCGTTTTCCATGATCTTCGCCATCACGGCTTGCACTGCGCGCTCGAACACCGCGCGGTTCTCGACCACAAATTTCTGCGACTTGCGCAAGCCGTCGATATAGCCGTTGATCTCCGGCACCACGTAGCGCGCCACCATGTCCCAGCTGCGGCGGGTGTTTTCCGGATTGGCCCAGTCGTGCACGAAGCCGATGATGGTGCCGACGCCCCCACTTACCGCCATCAGGTTCTTGATGGTTTTGACCAGATCATCGGGGGTGCCGATGGTGGAGGCGGCGCCCTCACCGCCGGCGGTCTGCTCGACGGCGTCCTCGGGCGAGGTGAACGGCTGAAGGCCCGGCCGCTGCAGGGTGCGGACATTATATTCATTGTGCCAGCGCATCAGTCCGGCGCCGGCCTCCCGACGCGCCTGTTCGCGGGTTTCGGCGACGTGCCAGGAGAGCAGCACGCGCCAGTCGGAGCGGCTCACGGTGGTGCCGTATTTCTTGGCGGCATCCTCGGCAAAACTCCATTGCGTCGGCAGCGCCATCAGGCCTTGCGTCGACATCGAGCCGAGCGAAATGATGCCGATGCCGTATTTGCCGGCCAGCGTCATGCCTGACGGCGAGATCTGCGACGCCACCACGAACGGCATCTCTTCCTGCAGCGGCAGTATCTGCAGCGCGGCGTCGTTCATGGTGAACCAGTCGCTTTTTGCGGTGACGCGTTCGCCCCTGAACAGCCGGCGAATGATCGCGATCGCCTCGTCCTGACGGTCGCGCTGCGTCATCGGATCGATGCCGAGCGTATGCGCGTCGGAAGCGAGCGCGCCCGGTCCGGAGCCGAAGATGGCGCGGCCTCCCGTCATGTGGTCGAGTTGCACCATGCGCTGGGCGACGTTGAAGGGATGGTGATAGGGCAGCGAGACCACGCCGGTGCCGAGCTTGATGCGTTTGGTGCGCTCGCCGGTGGCGGCCAGAAACATCTCCGGCGACGCGATGGTTTCCCAGCCTGAGGAATGATGCTCGCCGCACCAGAATTCGTCGTAGCCGAGCGCGTCGAGCTGCTCGACGAGATCGAGGTCGCGGCGGAATTGCAGCATCGGATGCTCGCCGATCGGATGATGCGGGGCGAGGAAGGCTCCGAATTTGAGGCGTGCCATGGGCTTCTCTCCGGACTTTATTGTTCTTGGGTGCTGTGCTCCAAACTACGGGCTGGGGAGGGCCAAGGCAATCGCGGAACGGCGTTACAGCCTATGCGGCATGGTGCCATGCGCGCAGCCGATGGATCGCCGAGGGTGTGAGGCTGTAGGCCGCCACCGTGGTGTCCGAGAACCGCGCTTCCGCCGCAGGCGCGCGCAACAGCCTCGCCACAACTACGCCGAGGGGAATAGCGCACCATGGGTCGGTCAGGAGCGGCACCAGTTCCTCGCGCGAGCCGCGATATCGCCCGGAGCTAAAGGCGAGCAAACCGATTTCCTGCAGGATGTCGCGCCGGCGGTTGCGCCGCCGCGCGGCATCCAGCAATCCCATCAAGCCAAGCCGGGTGAGGACGCCCTCGCGACCCTCGGGCTGGACCGGCGGCGTTTCGCCGAGCGAAATCTGCAACAATGCACCTGGCAGGTCGACGCCGCTCAACCACGCATTCATCGGCTCGACCAGGCGGGGATTGGCGTCGATGAAATGCAACGTTTTCGTTGCGTGATCCCGGATGTAATCGAACGACAGCGCGCCGTGCCACTTAAGCGCTTGCCCGATCCGTTCGACGGTTTCGCGAACCTCGGCACTGACGGCGCTGATCTTGAGCACGTCGCCGCCGCCGGGCCCTTCCACTACTTGCCGATAGATATGACTGGCGACCAGACGTCCGCGATCGAACACCGCCTGCGTGCGCTCGAGGGCCCCGATTACCGCGGCCTGGACCAGCAAGCCCTGAGCGAACGCATTCTGCCGTTCGAGTTGAAGCAGCAGCGCATCGCGCCGGTGCGCGTCGCCCACCCGCCAGACGCCGGCGCTCGCGGTGCCGAAGGCTGCCTTGACGAAAAACGGATAGGGCCGCTCGGCTGCGAATTCGTCTGCCGAGCGAATGATATCGGTTTTGGGTTGCGGCACTTTCAGCCGCGTCAGCAGGTCAGCGAGACTGGCCTTGCTCTGGACCTGCTCGAACGCCTCGAAATCGGCGAGCGCTATTCCAAGGCCAAAGGGGAGCTGTTTGCGCGCGGCGGCAAACAGATAGGCCTGCTCATGCACCGGGATCAGCGCATCGATCTTGCTCATTTTGACGACTTCGATCACCGCGGCCAGATAGCCTTCCGGATCGGCGCCGGACGCGGGAGCCCGATGCACACGGCTGACGAAACGCGAGAAACGTCCAAGGCACATTGGATCACTGGAGACCAGTTCGACCCGGTGGCCGGCGAGTCCCAGTGCCGTGATCGCCTCGCGCGACGACAGGCTGGAGCCTTCGCTAAGAAGAATTTTCGGTCTCGGAGCTATCATTCGGGGCGTTGCCTCGGCGCGCACCTTAAGCTGGCTGACGCACGAAAACAAAGCGAGTAGACAGGGTTCGCATCCCGCCGCCGGCATTGTCGCCCAGCCGAACTTGCCATAGCGTCGCCGCGTCACTTCCGCAGAAATCACTCCCTCACAGCAATGGACAGCCATGAACCGCGTTCTCGCTCATACCGGCGCCAGATATCCTATACTGCAGGCCCCGATGGGCTGGATTGCGCGCAGCCAGCTTGCTTCCGCGGTCTCGCGTGCCGGCGGCCTCGGCATCATCGAGACTTCGTCGGGCGAAACCGAAGCCTGTCAGGCTGAAATCAACAAGATGAAAGCGTTGAACCTGCCATTCGGCGTCAACCTGCCGATCCGGTTTCTGCGCGACGATGCGATGCTGAAATTCGTCTGCAACTCCGGCGTTAAATTCGTCACCACGTCGGCGGGCAGCCCGGCGAAATTCATCGCGCCGCTGAAGGGGGCGGGCATCACGGTCTATCACGCAGTGCCGACCGTGGAGACGGCGATGAAATGCGTCGAGGCCGGCGTCGACGGCCTGGTGGCGGAGGGCGCCGAGGGCGGCGGCTTCAAGAATCCGGAAGAGGTCTCGACACTGGTGCTGGGAATCCGTGCGCGCACCGACGTGCCGATGATCGCCG
>Ga0097691_1002782_pt1 | contig 11291 bp, 9 predicted proteins | sample NGESurdeep072012_8_FD_72858 | JGI IMG/M metagenome (GOLD analysis project Ga0097691, IMG submission 72858) | Arctic peat soil microbial communities from Barrow, Alaska - NGEE Surface sample 210-1 deep-072012 | ecosystem: Environmental > Terrestrial > Soil > Wetlands > Peat ...
AACTGCTCATCGTATCCCGTCTGGAATTTATCGGCACAGATGAGGAACCGATATGGGTGTTCCTGCACCTTGTCCGCGATTTCACGAGAGGGAAAGCCATTGAGGGATGCTTCGGTCAGCTTCGCCCCTCCGTACTCATGCTCGCCTGAAAACGCGACAATTGCCTTATATGGGCTTTTGCGCTCTTCGAGATAGCTCCGGATCGCGTGAAAATATTGGATCGCTCGCTCGATTCCGCTCGTGACCACCATTGCACGTGCTTCACCGCCGATTTTGCGGAGGTCGATCACCTGTTCGTGGAAATGATCCATCATAATTTCCGCCTTGAGCCGGATCGCATGGTCATTGCTTTCAACGAAGCGCCGCAGTTTTTTCTTTGCCCTCTTCGTATCGAATTCCGGATCGCTCTCGATCGTTTTCACGAGCTTGTAGTAGCTATCGACGGGCGTATATGTCTTGAGTACATCGAGGATAAATCCCTCGTCGATAGCTTGCTTCATCGTGTAGCTATGGAACGGTCGGTATTTCGTCCGGTCGCCATCTTTGAACGGTTCTCCGAATATCTCCATCGTTTTGTTCTTGGGAGTTGCCGTGAAGGCGAAATAACTCGCATTTGGAAGTAGCTTCTTCGCCTCCATAATTCGATTGATCTTGTCCTCGATTGTTTCGTCGTCTTCCTCTTGCCCCGCTTCGGATAATGCGGTGCTCAACGCAGCTGCGGTTTTGCCACCCCGGCTGGAATGTGCTTCGTCGATGATAACCGCGAACGACCGTCCGCGATGCTCGCTCCCGATCTCTTCGAGGATGTAGGGAAACTTCTGCACGGTAGAAATGATGATCTTCTTACAGCCCTCGATGAATCGGCGAAGATCACCAGAATGCTCCGCATGGCCGACGGTGGCTCCGACCTGAAGGAAATTCTTGATAGTGCTATGGAGCTGGCTATCGAGGATAGTGCGATCAGTCACGACGATCACGGATTCGAATATCGGTGCGTCATTGCGCTTCAGGCCGACGAGCTGATGCGCCAACCAGGCAATAGAGTTGGACTTCCCACTGCCTGCGGAATGTTCGATCAGGTATCGGGTGCCTGCCCCGTGGGAGCCGACATGATCAAGGAGGCGGCGGACCACTTCAAGTTGATGATAGCGTGGAAAGATTTGTTCGCGCTTCTTCTTCCCTGTTTTCTTGTCCTCTGTCTCCACAATCTGCGCATATTTCTCAATAATGTTCGTGAGGCTGTCCTTAGCGAGCACACGCTTCCAGAGGTAGTCAGTCTTGAGACCGTCTGGATTTGGTGGATTTCCTGCGCCGTCATTCCAACCCTTGTTGAACGGCAGGAACCAGGACGCCTTCCCCTTCAAATGCGGACAAAACATCACCTCACTGTCATCGACGGCGAAGTGCGCCATACAGCGTCCAAATTGAAACAACAGTTCGCGCGGATTCCGATCGCGCTTGTATTGCTCGACTGCATCTTCAACAGTTTGCTTAGTGAGGCTGTTTTTCAGCTCGAATGTTGCAATCGGTAGGCCGTTGATAAAAAGGCCCGCATCAAGTGCATTCAGTGTTTCGTCCAAACTGTATCGCAGCTGACGGCTCACGCTAAAGCGATTTGCCGCGTATTGCTCCTAGTAACTACCGGGCCTTTGGCGGTAACGGTGATGTAGCCCAAGGCAATCAACCTTGCCAGGTGAGAAGTCGGTATCTGGGGTGCACGCGTTGTAAGCGCGAATTCAATCAATGAGGCGAACTCTTCGGGTGTCAAAAGCTTTGCAGTATGGAGGGGCACAATTGCCTCGTTCGCTAACGGGCCGGCTCCGATGCGGACACCGACTTCTTCATGCAGCGGACTTCCACCGACGTGCCCTTTTGATATTGTCCGTTGCGGACACCCTTTAGGTAGTTTTTCAAGTAAGCGTCATTTTGTGAAAACGCTTCGCACTCCTCTGCGCTGGCGTACTGTTTTGGATAAGCAGGGTGGCACTGTGCCGTTTGCGCCTCGCCGGATGTAAAGCACACGAAGACCATGAAGACAGTCATCGCGGTTCTCCCTGCGAGTTTCAAATCGTGAGCGCGTTTACACATGCCGCAGCAGATCGGACTCGTGAGTCTAACGTGCAGGACAGGCTGACAGCGCTCCCCAAGCCCTGTCAATCGTCTCACATTTTCTTGCCGTCCGGCCCGTATTGCTTGAGGTAAGCTAGGAGGTCGCTGATCTTTTGCTCATCCTTGAGACCGGCGTAGATCATCTTGGTCCCGGGAACCTTGGCCCTGGGATCTTTGATGTACTCACGAAACGTCGGCTCGTCCCAGGTCAATCCCGAGCTCTTGTTGGCATCCGAATAACTATATCCTGGATACGTACCGGCCTTTCGGCCGATGATGCCATTCAGAACGGGGCCGACAGCGTTCTTCGCTGTTTCACCGATCTGATGACAGGCCTTGCACACAGCAAAGACCTTTTCGCCCGCTGCAGCATCTTGCGCCAACGAGGCAGTTGTACCTGTCAAAATCATGATCCCGGCAATGATTAAAGCTCGCATCTTATGCTCTTTCTTCTTTGTGTGGCCGGATACGATTGATTTCGAAGCATCGAATGCCGGCGGCGGCAAAGTCACTCCAGATCGCTGACATAGGCCGCGACGGCTCGGATCTGCGCCTCGGTAAGCTGGTGGGCAATTGGCTGCATGATCGCTGAGGTGTCGGGGTTGGCCTTGTCTTGGCCCCGCTCCTTGTCCCAGTTCGTCAGTTTCCTGAACATGTAGTCATGAAGCTGACCTGCCAGACGGGGAAACGCGTCGGCGCCCTTGGCATCCGGCCCGTGACAGGAAGCGCATGGAGGGACCTCGGTGCTCGTAACTCCTTCTTCATAGATTTTCTTCCCCGCGGCCACGAGCTCCTTTGGAGCCCCTCCCAACGGTTTAGGATTGAGATCTTTGAAATAGGTGGACAAAGCCGTCAGCATCGGCGGGCTCAGAACATGCGCCACGTTAAACATGACAGGGTTCGTTCGCCTGCGCTCGATAAACGCCGACAACTGATTCTTCAGGTATTCGGGTTGCTGTCCCGCCAGTCGCGGCATCGGAAAGGCTCCGCGAAACCCTTGCCCGGACACCCCATGGCAGGTTTTGCAATAGTCCGTCTTGCTCTTGAGTTCCTGCGCCGAAACGGCGGACGCTTTCTTGTCCTCCGCATGCGCCGCGGACACGACGATGGCGAAAGCTACTGTCAGCAATACAGATTGTAAGTTCATGGACCCGCCTTTTTATAATGGGCCACGTTACGCCTGCCCGGGCAGTTTGATCCAGTTCAATTTTTCTCGACATGATCCAGATCAGTAGCAATATGCGCGAATTCGGACTTATATTACGGTGACGGGGTGGATCTCGTCATATTGGCTTCTGTATCGACGAGCGTCGAAACGCAATGTTTTGGCGTTTTTTTGTTGTTGCATATGCGACGATCGTTGCCAAAATGTCGCGCCTTCATGAAATCGGAGTCGGTGGGGCTATTCGCTTAGCCGCGCTCTCGACTCCTGGACTATTGTTGTTCCCGTAAGCGGCGTTGGATTCGGTATTCATGCCTGTGCACGAAGTGCCGCGAATAACGGGATAGTGCGCGATGCGAGGCGATACCGGCCGTTTTACTCGACCCTTTGGGAAATTTGGGCTGTTCGCTGCGGTTGCGGTTATTGCCGTCCTGGCTGGCTTCCTGACAATCGGCTTTGCGCCATCGGCGCAGGCGCTGCCGAGTTTCGCGCGCCAGACCGGGCAGCCCTGCGGTACCTGCCATACCGATTTTCCCGCGCTTACCCCGTACGGCCGAAGGTTCAAGTTGCTCGGATATACCGCCGGTGGCGGCGAATTCCGCACGACGCCGTTTTCGTCTAACACCGGGAGTAACGCCCGCGCGGAGCTCGACAAACTGCGTGGCTACACGAAGGCGGTGAATCCCCCGGCGACTGATGGTAACAAAGAATACGTCCCACCGATCTCGATGATGGCTATCGTCGGCTATACGCATACACAGGGGCCAACCGTGGCGCCGCCGACGGACCCCTACAGAGAGAACGATAACGTGGTGTTGTCGCCGTTCAGCGCTTTCTGGGGCGGAGCGATCACCGACAATATCGGCGCGTTCGCCCAGGTCACCTATAGCGCGCCAGACCCCTTGTCCGCCTTGTCCGGCACGCCGGCAGACCAATTCAAGCACACCTGGTCGTGGGACAATGCCGACGTCCGCTTTGCCAAGACCGCAAATATCGCCGGGCTCGACGTGGTCTATGGCATCACCGCCAACAACAATCCGTCCGTTCAGGACTTGTGGAACACCACACCAGCCTGGTCCTTCCCCTACGCCGCATCGTCGCTTGCGGCCACGCCCGCCGCCAGCACGATGGTCGAGGGTGCGTTTGCCGCGCGTGTCGGCGGGGTCGGCGGCTACACGATGATCAACGACCTGCTTTATCTCGAACTGACCGGCTATCGAACTCTCGGGTTCAGCCAGCAGAACTCGCTCGGTATGAATCCGTTCGACGGGCCCGGGCTGTTCGGCGGCGTGGCGCCCTATTGGCGCGTCGCTCTCGAACCGCATTGGGGCAGACATTCGCTGATGGTCGGCACGTTCGGAATGTACCTCGATGTGCATCCGTGGCTCGATCCAGACTTCGTGACGGGAACGACAGCCACGTTTCCCATGTCGGACAAATTCACCGACTTCGGCTTCGACTCGCAATATCAGTATCAGGGCGACAATTACTGGCTGACGCTGCGCGGCAGTTACGTTCGCGAGTTTCAGCGGCTGGACGCGAGCTTTGCCAATGCTTCGGCCAATCCGAGCAACCTGCTCAACAGCCTGAAGCTGCAGGCCTCATTTGCCTATGGCGGCGACAACCGGATCGTCTTGACAGGTCAATATTTCAATATCTGGGGCACCGCCGACCCGTTCTTGTATACGAATCCCGCTGACCCGAACGCCAACACCCCGAACAGCAACGGCTGGATGGCCGAGCTCGCCTACATCCCGTTCGGGACCGGCAAGGCGCCGGGCTGGCCGTGGTTCAATGCCCGCATCGGTCTGCAATATATCTACTACAACAAGTTCGACGGCACCACGATCGGCGCCCGCGACAATAACACCCTGTTCCTCCATGCCTGGTTTGCCATGTAGGCGGGCTCGCCCGCACACGGAGATTATCCGATGAGAAAACTGCTTTTCGCACATGCTGCAGCGCTTGCAGTGACCATGGCGGGGCCCGCGGTCGCCGCGGATATGCCGCTTCGGGCGGCGACGCCGTTCGCTGAGCGGTTCAACTGGACCGGCTGTTATCTCGGTGGGCATCTCGGGGGCGGCTTTGCCCGTAAGGATATTACCGACCCGGTGCAGTTGGTGCAGGATTCGTTCGGTGCAGGCCCGACAACCGGGATCACCACCGTCAGTCCGTCGCCAACCGGCGTCGTGATTGGCGGACAGATCGGCTGCGACTACCAGTTCGCCCCCTCCTGGGTGGTGGGCATCGAAGGCTCCGCCTCCGGCTCGACCATGAAGGGCTCCACGATCGTGGGGCTCCCGCTCGGCAGTCCCGATACGGCGCTGGTGCAGGCCAAAACCGATTTCCTCACCAGCGTGACCGCGCGGCTCGGTTATGCATTCGACAACGTGCTGGTCTACGCCAAAGGCGGCGTTGCCCTGGCGGCAGACCGATACGATGTCACGGGCTCCTTTGTCGGCACCCCCTTTGGCTTTGAGGGGCTGGAAAACCGCATCGGCTGGACCGCGGGCGGCGGCGTGGACTGGGCGTTCTCACGGCATTGGTCCGCCAGCATCGAGTACGATTACTATGGATTCGGGCATCGCAACGCTCTGATGTTCGATTCGACCAACGTTCTTGCGGGCATCGTGGATGTCAAACAAAGCATTCAAGTCGTCAAAGTCGGGTTGAACTTTCACGTGTGGGGGCCCGGGTGGTGATGGTCGGAGCCTGTTTACGTGTAGCGGACAACGTTCGTGTCCAGTGGTAGGCGCGGAGGCCGGATCATGAGGGTCATCAGCTTGCGGCTGGCATTGCCAACAGCGATGCTGGCGCTGGTTTTTTCCGCGGCGGGTCACGCGGAGAACAGAGGCGCGCCTGCAAGACAAGGCGGTCTTGAGGCCAAGCTGGAATATTGCAAAACCTGCCACGGGCTGTCGGGGCAGGGTTATCTCGGATATTTTCCGATGCCACGCCTGGCGGGACAGCAACCCGAATACATCGAGGCTCAGCTGCGGGCCTTCATTGAGCGCAGGCGGACCAACCCGATCATGTTCAACGTCGCGCATGTCCTGAGCCCGTCGATGCTGACGGCCCTGGCCATGCATTTCAGGGATCTCAATCCCAGACCGTTCGGAGGGGCGCCAAGGGGATCTATCGCCACCGGCAAAAAAATCTTCGAGGAAGGGCTCCCCGAAGCCAACGTTCCTGCATGCTCCGCCTGCCATGGCACGGAGGGCAAGGGCCAGAATGAAATTCCGCGACTGGCGGGTCAGGTCTATGCCTACACCGTAGGCCAGTTGAGAGGTTGGAAGCAGGTGCGAGGGCAGGGTTCGACGGTTGACACTTCCGCCATCATGGCACCGACGGCGCACAATCTGACGAGGTCACAGGTTGAAGCCGTCGCCGCCTACGTCAGTTATCTGCAATGAGTGCTGCCATTTTACATATCATCGTTTCGATGAATGCATAAGGCGCGAAAGCTTGAGGTCATGAAGCGCATCGGGCTAAAAATAGCGATCCTGGCGATTGTCGCCTCAGCCGCTCCAGCGTGGGCGGGCGAGAGCGCCGCCGTCCGCAATTGCACCTGGTGCCACGGAACATCGGGGCAGGGCTTTATGGTCGCGCCACGACTGGCCGGACAGAGGCCGCAATACATCGAGAGCCAGATGCGGAGTTTTCGCGAGCACACGCGAGACAATCCATTTTCGAAACAATATATGTGGTACGCGGTGGCGGCTCTGAGTCCGCACGCTGCGCGCGATCTGGCAATCTATTTTGCAACGATCCCCCCGAAAGCCGCCAATGACGGCGATAGGAATCTCGCGGCCAAGGGAAAAACAATCTATCTGGATGGTATTCCGGAATCCAACGTTGTGTCCTGCTATGCCTGTCATGGCCCGAATGCCGAAGGCGTGAGAGATATTCCTCGCCTGGGAGGACTGGCCTATTTCTACCTGAAGGGGCGGCTCGAGCAGTGGGGTCAGGGATATCATTCGGGCACAGCGTCTCCGATGCCTATGGTCGCCAGCCATTTGGGCCCGGAAGAAATCGAGGCGCTCGCCTCATACCTCAGCTTCGTCAAGTAAGCCGCTACCCGACGGCCCGGGCTTGATCGGCGTCTTGGCACAGACTCGCGATGCAGCGAATGCTGTCGCGGTAACGCATCCGACGTTTTCGAAGGCCGCAGCATTCCCGCTTGGTGCCATCGCGGCTGGCGCGTGAAGTAAGAGCAACTGCTTTGCGCGGATCAAACCGCTCAGCCGGTGAAGAACGACCACATCAACGCAACCACTGCCAAAGCCATCAGCGCGGTGCCGATCCAGCCCAGGGCGATTAGCCAGGATCTGGCTCTGAACCGTCCCATCAGTCTGGAATTTGCGACGATTACCATCATCATCGCCATGATCGGAACCGCGACAATACCGTTGAGCACGGCGCTCCACACCAGCATGTGAATGGCGTCTATTCCGGTAAAGCCAAGTCCGAATCCGATTACGGTAGCCGCTGCGATGATGGTGTAGAATCCGACAGCGTCTGGAGCCTTTGCTTCAAGGGTAGCGTGCCATCCGAATGCTTCGGATACCCCATAGGCCGCCGAGCCGGCCAGCACCGGAATCGCCAGCAGGCCTGTGCCGATAATACCGAGGGCGAACAGCAGAAAGGTAAAATCCCCCGCCAGCGGTCTTAACGCTTCAGCCGCCTGGGTTGCTGAATTTATGTTGGTGACACCGTGGGCGTTCAAGACGGCGGCGGTGGTCAGAATTATGAAGAAGGCAATCGCGTTGGAGAAGATCATTCCGACGATGGTATCGATCTTGATGCGGTCAAGCTCCGTAAGGCCGCCTCTGGTTAGCTCCCGAAGCGGACGGCGCACCTTGCCCTGATTCATTTCCTCGACTTCCTGCGAAGCCTGCCAGAAAAACAAATAGGGACTTATCGTGGTCCCCAGAACAGCCACAACCATCAGGAAATATTCTGCATTGATTGTGGGCTTTGGCCAGATTGCCGCCAGCAGCGCGGTGCTCCACGGAATGTGCACGGTCAGTGCGGTTGCAACATAGGCGAACAGCGTGAGCGTTAGAAATTTGAGCACCGGAGCATATCGGCGATACGGCACAAAGACCTGCAGCAAGGTGGATGCCGATGCGAAAATCAGGGCATGTTCGTGATTGAGGCCGCCAATAACCAGCGAGAGAGATTCTCCCATCGCAGCGATGTCGGCCGCGATGTTGAATGTGTTTGCGGCGACCAGAAGAAAAACAAGTCCCAGTACCAGCCAGCGCGGCGCCAGCTCCATCACATTGGCGGCGAGGCCCTTGCCGGTTACCCTGCCGATCCGCGCGCTGACCAACTGGATCGCGATCATGAACGGCGTCGTGAGAAACACCGTCCAAAGCAGGCCGTAACCAAACTGCGCCCCGGCCTGCGAATAGGTGGCAATGCCCGACGGGTCGTCATCGGCGGCGCCGGTGACCAATCCCGGACCGAGTAACCGAAGCACCATGTTTTTGTTTTTTTTGGTTTTTGAGCGATCAGATTCGGCCATGAAATTCTTTGATGTTCGAGATCAATTGAATCAGTAAACAGTTTTCGGAAACATTTGCATTGAAAAAAGGTTCCAGCGATGGAACCCAAGGGGGATACAGTGTTTTCGGCCTTCGCCAACCTGCGTCGGGCGGCTGGGGGAATTGTGTCTGAGGGCCAAATTTCCCGAGTCTGAAGTCAGTCACGGATCGGCGGATAAGGAGCGGCTTTTCCTCGGCCGCAGCGAGCTTGCCGGCCTCATGAAGCGTTTCGACCGGGCCGGCACGCCGATCGGCTCGCCGGAGCTTTGGCCGCCAAAGGCAGCCAAATAACCGGGTCGTGCTTCCAGTCATTGCGAGGAGCAAAGCGACGAAGCGATTGCCTGGATTGCTTCGCGGACCCTGTCATCGGACGGCGCTTGGCGCCGAACCGTTGCCACATCTATGTTCGCGGCTATCGAAACCAGAGGAGGATGTGTCTGCACCTTCGTGCCGCCGCAATTTCGGAATCCTGTGCCCTGCGCTGGGCTCAAGGAAATCGCGATGAAGAAAATTCTTGTTGCCGCACTGATCGCAGGATCATTTATTTCGGTCGAGGCAAGAGCTCAAGGTCGTGCTGGAGATGCTGCCTTGGGCGCGGTGTCGGGGGCGGTCGTCCTGGGACCTGTGGGCGCGGTGGCGGGTGCGTTCATTGGATACACAGCAGGGCCTTCGATCGCGCATTCCTGGGGACTTGGGCGGTCCGCATCGCGATCTCGGGCGCGACGTACAGCACAATCCAGCCTCGGAACCCAAGCGCTTGGAACCCAAGAGGCTGGAGCCCAAGAGCAAGCCGCCGCCAAGGTAAGTTCGCCGCCAGCTGTCAAATCTCCCGAGACGCTTCCCGGGAAGAAAGCCGCGCCGCCGGTTCAGGGATTTGATTGAAAGCGCTGGCGGGTAGATCGGCGGCCACTGCAAAAAAAATCTTGCCCCGTCGGGCAAATCACCGGCATATATTCAACATCGCAAGAATTAAGCCCGCGCCGGGAAACCGGTCGCGGGCTTTTCGAATCGGACGGCGATCAGCATTTGGGGCGGTTCTGTTCCTTGAAGGTGGTCCTCCCTTCAGTATAGCTTTTGAGGTGATGGTGGGCACTGGCATGGCAAACAAGAGACATACGCTCGAGGAGAACGTCAGTTTCGTGCCAATAACACACGAGGCTGCCTCCGTTGGTAGCGTACTGCTTTAGAGGCCATATCCGTGCCGCGCAGCGAGGCTCAAGGGCCTCGCTCGTTCAGTCGGCATGTCGCGTGGCGCTCGCTGGGCTGTTGTCGTTGTGGTGTTCCGGCCTCGCTTTGAGCAAGGACAATGACGACAGCGACGACAAATCGGCAAAGGCAGCTTCGACGCTGCCAAACATCTATCTGGACTTGAGGACAAACTACGCGACCGTGCCTGCCAACACGCTCTCGATCGGCGTCAGCAATCCTTCATTGTTCTCAGCACTTGCGACGCTCCAGACACTCACGACACTGACGAATTTACCGACGTTTCCGACGCGCCCGATCCTGTCGTCGCCGTCGAGCCAGAGCATCGGAGTCGATGTTCCGCTGACGCTGGATTTCGGCGACCGTATCTCGGTGTATGGCGGCTTCAGCGCCAGCGCATCGCGCACCGGCTTGTCCGACTGGTCGACGCTCGCGGTCAGCAGCTGGTTTGTCGGATTCCAGGCCGACGTCTATCAGCAGAATGGCGGATCGATCCCGACGGTTACGCTGCAGTCGACGGTCACAAGGTCGGTGCCGGACTCCCCGCTTGCAACGACGTCCTTCAATACCATCGTAGAATTTGATTATGCCCTGAACGAGGACGAAACCAGGGGTCTGCTCGCCGGTGTCCAGTACACCAGGGTTGACGTCGACTCCCCGCTGACAACGGTCAATCCGAATATCGTCAGCTTTGTTGGCGGCTATTATCAGTGGGACAACAACTGGAAGCTCTCGGGCCGCTTCGGCGTTCAATCGTTCGGCGGCGCGCAGCTTCTGAACCTGACGCCGTTCCAGCCTTTTACCCAGCCGATCGTAAGGGTCGATCTGGACCGGATGGATGACAACGACAATCGTCTGTTTGGCGTGACGGCGCAGATCGCGTGGGTGCCGAAACCATCCTACCAGTTGACCGTCAGGACACCGCTTTATGCGGTGAAGAATTAGAGAGCCTCGAAAAGAATTTGACACGTCGGGCAAATCACCGGCATATATTCAACATCGCAAGATTTGAGCCCGCGTCGGGAAACCGGTCGCGGGCTTTTTGAATCGGACTCTTTGAATCGGACTCTTTGAATCGGACTCTTTGAATCGGACGGCGGCCGCATTCAAGACGCGCATGATGATCGCAGTGATGTATCAGTCGTCATATTCCATCGAGATATCCTGGCCGGTGTAGTCGGGCATCATCGACGCCGCCACCAGGCTCACCACTGCGCACGCCGCGATGTAGATCGAGATCGCGTAGCCCGATTGATAGCTCGCGA
>Ga0097691_1002784_pt1 | contig 11279 bp, 13 predicted proteins | sample NGESurdeep072012_8_FD_72858 | JGI IMG/M metagenome (GOLD analysis project Ga0097691, IMG submission 72858) | Arctic peat soil microbial communities from Barrow, Alaska - NGEE Surface sample 210-1 deep-072012 | ecosystem: Environmental > Terrestrial > Soil > Wetlands > Peat ...
CCTCGCCGAGTTGAGGTCATCCGGCACTTCGCTCGCGAACTCCTCAGCGGCCCTGACGCCGCAGCCCACGAGTGGGAGCTGTTCCGGCAAAAGACCGGCGGCCTGTGGCACCAGTACGTCAACGAACTCGAGAACGCCACCGACTTTGACCACCCCCTGCTAATCACGCTCCCACACGACACGGCCGGCGGGCGAGAAGGTCGCGGCGGCACCGCCGTATGGCGTTCCCAACGCCTCCAAGCAAGCGAATCCATCGCCTACTGGCTACTCGACGACTCGAGCGACACCATCGCCGTTGAACCACCCGGTTGGATCTTGCGAAAAGAGCCGAACTGGCGAGCTGAACCCATCCCGTCAACCGGCCCTACCGGTGACCTCGCAGCGCTCGTCGAAGCAGGCGAGGTCCTCGACCTACGAGCTGGTGCGACCCGCTTCCTCTGGCCGCTAATTGCGGACAACGAACCAGTACCAGAGCTCCATAGCAGACTGTCCCAGCTGGCGACCCTCCGGCCGATCACCCAAGCCGTCGAGACGCTGTTGGTCCAGTGGGGCAAAGACGTACCGCACAGCGTCGCGGTCCCGGCGTACAAGGCGCGGGACTACGGCATCATCAGCAAAGCTGCCGCGGAAGACCTCATCAACGAGGCGCGAGCCATGACCGAGGATCGGATGCAGTTGGTCCTCGAACAAAACGAGGATCTCGGCGCGGAGATACTCGCCGATCTCGCTGGGGCGAGGAGCACCCCCACCGTGTTCGCGAAAATGTGCCGGGGGTTGGACATCGACTTCCATATCAGCCGCGGCATCTGGCACCTGGAGATTGACACGCTCGCCGCCGAGCTCACCGAGGGTCACCGCCCCTCAGACCTGTTGACCTGGCTGACCGGCGCCGCCCGACGGCGGGTTAACCGTGCCCTCACCATGTCGATGCAGGACGCCTGGGCTGACGGGTTTGCCCAAGTCGGTCAGGCGCTGGTTCGCTTGTGACATCGGCCGTTATAAAGACTCTCCCTTCGCGAGTTTGGATTGGTTGTGCCACCGAAACAAAGGAGTACGACCATGGTCGCGAACCACGACCCGGAAGCCGAACACGACCGCACCAGGAAGTCTGCCTGGCGCGACGTCGCTAAGGTCCTGTGCCACATCACTGCCAGCCAGATGATCGGCTGGCTCATCCGCCACTGGTGGGGATGAGCCAGCCCGCCAAGGGCGGGCGTCGATGACCAACATTCAAAGAGGCAGCCTTACCGAAGCCCGCCGGGCACGCAGTACTCCAAAGAGGTCCCCCTGCTGCCGGCCAAGCGCAGCGAAATACCTGGATCTGTCGCGACTCCATGCTTGCGTCATTCCGCCGCTAGTGATGTCTGTGGGAATTCTGCTCGCGTCACCGCCGATGAAAGCGAAGAGCCATAACTCGTAAACTGTCAAAGTAGGACAAAGAAAAGCCCCCGACCGGCTTGCACCGATCGGGGGGAATCCTATGGAAGTCGATTTCTTGCGCTAAGCCAATTCAGTTTCAGATGATGCTTGTTTCGCTCTCTTATTGGCGCGCAATGCACATTCAGAACCAGGCTGTGCCCTATTTCCAGGTTTCATCCGGGCGGAGACCGCAGTCTGCGTCTGTTCTGCTGACCGTGGCTTACGCCGTTTATGTGTTCCGCTGACCGTGGCTTACGCCGTTTATGTGTTCCGCTGACCGTGGCTTACGCCGTTTACGTGTTCCGCTGACCGTGGCTTACGCCGTTTATGTGTTCCGCTGTGTTTTGGCCTCTCCTCTAGAAAGAGATGCTGCCGACAACGATGGTTGGTTACTTGGTCTTGATGGAGAAATTGATTCCCAGTACTTTTAATTTGGTGGTGATGCCTTGTCGATCCCCACCAATGGTTGTGGCAATCACAAGTACGATTGCCACAGCGACTTTGGCTACGGCGTTGCTCAATGTGCAGATAAGATAGATGAGCACCACCGTTTGGACGGTCACAATAACGTCATTGAACGTGACTCGGAAGTCACGGAAAACGTCACGAATGCCCGCACCTTTGCCCAATACTTGACCATTTGACTTACCGCTCGAACTTCCATTTGGTTTGAGGTCAAGCCGGGCCCCCATGATCTAACTCCTGGAGGTCCCGACGAGTGAACGATTTTCCATCGCACACCTCCGTCGTGCTCGGCTTCGCCCCTGAACCTTGAAGGTCCACTACGCGCTACAGCCTGAATTCTCTGTTCAAGTTTCAAGATGCGAATAACTGGCCTACAGAGCCAGGTTCCTGGCTCCTGTTCATAGTGTGACTTGCCGTACGAAGGGGGTCAATGCCTTGACGGTCGTTGGCATAGCGAGCCGCGCATGTGGCGCCAACCTCGTGCGAGGGATCGCGATCGACTCGTCGCCAGGCAACGCATTTGGCATGAACCGCAGACCGACCCACTCGGCTGCTCACGATTCAGACCCACCGGGTACCTGCAAACCCTGCAGGGAGCAGTTCATACGGTCCAGCCCAACGGGATCGACTGGGCCTGGCGACGTTCGAGGTCGCGAGTCGGGCGCGACTCATGGATGAGCGTTCGTCAGCTTGCGGACGCCGCACCCGGCTCTGCGCGTGTCGGTGTGAGAGCCCAGGGAACGGTCAGCGGAGCAGAAATCGCACCGTGAGCTCGTCCCGTAGCGCGATCGGTGACCGTTCACCGCTCGATGACCGATCCTTTGCGGACATCCGTGGACCGGGGTGGGCCCGATTCCCCAATCTGCCCGGCGGCCCGGCAGGCCGTGTCACGCGCGAGACCCTCCACCGAATTCCGGCGTGCATAACCATGCATAGACGCAGCCCGGCCAAACTACCGGATGTCTGCCGCATCCGCCCGCTCGCGAGGTGAGTCTTACCGCCGCGTTAGGACTAGCGTTGCCTCATGGCATCGGTAGGGGGTAGAGCCCGCGGTCGAGCCGCCGCTGAATTCACAGAGAACGTGAAAGCGGAGTTGGCGGCGGAAGCCGGGTATAGATGTGCGAATCCAAACTGTCTCGCACAAACCCATGCTGCGGGCAGCACCAAACTTGGCGTGGGGATTGTCGGACAAGCAGCGCACATATCTGCGGCAGCGGAAGGCTTCGCGCGTTGGCAACCCAAGTTGGACCCGGCGGTACGCAAGTCGGCCGTGAATGGGATCTGGCTCTGCAACGTCCATGCGCGTGAGATCGACGTTGATGAGGCGCGGTTCACAATTGCACTCCTCCACCGTTGGAAGCGGCGTTCTCGGAGTCGCGCGCTCGCGTCGCGAGGCGTTCAAGACGGGCGAGTTCCTGCGCAGCCGGGAGAGCTCATGAGGCACACTGCATGGCTCGGCGAACGACGCGAGCGGCATGATCTTCACGAGTTCGTCGCGAACTTCATGGATGACACTGGATCGCACTGGCTGTGGCCAGATCGCGCTCATGACGCGATCCGCATGGTGCTGTATGAGCTGATTCTTAACGCCCTGGGTCATGGAGGTGCGCAACACCTCCACCTTCGGGCACGCGGACACCGCATCGATCTCGTCTATCGAGGTCCCGACTTCGACCCGAATGCCTTGCTCCGCACGGCCGGTAATGGAGGCGCTGCAGCCATGGCGCACCTCCGCGCGACGCTTGGTGACTCCCTTGCTGTGGCGTATAGACATAACGGGAGCGTGGCCACGATCCGACTCATTGACGTTGCCAGCGCGGGCCCGAGTCAGCCATGTGGCGTCAGAACGTCAGACTTGCGACCCGGATGGGAGCTGCGTTTCACCTCCTGCGACACGGTCCATGTTTTCGGGGGCGGCCTCATGTCCTTCAGCGACCTGGGGGTCCTTCAGTCTCAGTTGCAAGCTCTAGGAACACGGAACCGAGTTGTTCTTCATGGGTTGAATGCAGCGTTGGAAGAGTTCGCGAGGCAACGACTCCCGAACGTCTCCGTAGCTCCGGGACGCAAGTAGGAGTCAGTGCACCAGTCTCGGCGAGGCTGCGACATGGCCCGCCGAGCGGGCACGCAGCGCGATGTGGTCGCGCCGAGCATCTGGTGCCCCCGTCGCGCCGGCCCCAGCTAGGGCGCCTCGACGCGCGCGTTGAACGCGCGTCGGCTACGCGCCCGGGCTGGAATCGAGACGCCTGCAGAACGCGCATCGATCAGCATGTCGGTCGTCATAAAGGCCAACCGCCACGAGTACGGCGGGCGCGAGAACGCGTGCGGCGTCAACGGCCGCCCCGATCTCGATGAAGTACGTCTTCTCGCCGTCTCGCTCACGGACGGCCACTTCAATCGAGTGACCGCCGGGACCACCGCCCGAACTGCTGCGGATCTCCAGCCCAACGAGATGGTCCAACACAAGCACTTCACCACGCCTCATCTGAGCGCGACCGGCTCCGCGCAGGTAGTCCTCGAAGTGTTCGAATCGGTCACGAACCACTTTGAGATCTGGCTGGCGTTCCTCGAAAGCGCGGACGGGGTCACTGTTAGGCCCAAGGGCAACCGCAGCACCCCTGTACGTGTTCCTAACAGCATCGATTACCACGAGCGAGAGAGCATCGCGCGCGCCGATAGACGAGGCAGGGCTCTCTTCATCCCAGATCGACTCCAGAAATTCGTGTGTTCGCGCTGCCGCGCACATCCACGTGTGCGTCCATCGAGCGATTTCGACTCGAGCTTGGTGATCGACTGATGTGTCTACGTTCTCTGGCACAAGGGTGAGGGTATCTCCCCTGCCGACTACGGGGGGCAAGCTGCCTGCCCACACGCTGAAGCGTGCGTCATTCCGCCGCGAGTCGACCATGGTGGCGGCGTCGATGATCTGGGGTTGCCGGTCTCTAGGCGACTGGTTGCAGGCGGCGGACCTTCGGGGTGCCAGCGGCTCGCTCGGTGGCGAGGTCGTAGGCCGCCTGCATGGCGAGCCATGCGCGTGCGGTTCCCACGCCGGCCTCTTCGAGGCGGACAGCGAGGTTGGAGCTGATTCGGGCATGACCGTGCAGCACGCGGCTCAACGCCACACGCGAGATGCCGAGCCGTGAGGCGGCCTCGCTGACGCTGAGGCCGATCTCGGCGAGCACGTCCTCGCGCAGGATCTCGCCGGGATGGACGGGGTTCTTCATCATGGGCCTCTCCTTCCTGCTCAGTGGTAATCCTGATAGTCGACCAGTTCGGCATCCGATTCGATGAACCGGAATGTGATCCGCCAGTTTCCGTTCACCCAGATCGAGTAGTGCCCGGCCAAGTCGCCTTTGAGTCGGTGGGTCCGGAACGATGGGATCGCCAGGTCGTCGGGGCCTTGGGCCACGTCCAGGGCCGAAAGGATTCGGAGCAGTTTGGGGACGTGGTCGGCTTGGACGCCCTTCTTCGTACCTTCGCGGTACAGCTTCTCCAGACCCTTGTGTCGGAAGCTCAAGATCACTCTCTCACTGTATCGCGTAACGTGTCGCGATACAACCACCTTCACCCCAGGCTCGTGGCCCAGAGCGAGACCCGCCTCGGCGCCACCTGCGTCACTTCGCCGCCAAGGACTGCACCTTCGAGACCGTCCGTCCGAATCAGGGAACCGCCAGCAGGACTGTTCCGATCCGCAGACGGTCGTCGTTGTGAATCACCAGGACCGTCCCGGCTGACGATCGATTTACGGGCACCGAACTGGCTCAGCTTCTGTCCGATAGGCAGGGCCGCGAGCTCTAGCGCAGTTGCGGCACGACAACGTTGACCGCGATCCGCCGCTGCTCAGAACCAACATCGCCCGCGCACTGGCACCGGGATGAGCTTTGATCAGAAGCTCCTTGCGGTCGTATCCGCCCAATGTGCCCACCCGCCCAGACCCGGCAACACCGGCAGGGAGCCGTTCGGCAATGAGGGCTGCAACGAGTCTTCGGTGCGTAGGTGTTCTCAAAGAGCGCACCGCAGACCAGCCGCGCACCTGCAACGTGGCGGCTGGTCCGGTGTACGCGCACAAAGATGACTCTTGGCGGCCATGAGATAGACCAGTTGGCGCAAATCTAAGGTCAGATCCCCGCCGGTGCTGGTTCGAGCTGCGACTGGAAGATTACGAGCGCGCCTTCGGCGGTAAGGGTCTCACGGCGGCGCACGAGTTCCTCCTGGATCCGTGTCAGCGAGATCACCATGCTGTCCACAACCGTGACTCCTATGGCCGTGGGGACATCCCTGGGGTGAGGTGGGAAGAACCGGAGAACAGACGGCCGGAGAACATGAGAAACAGGCTGAGCGTCCTCCTGAGGCTCAAAAGTAGGTCCCAGGGTGTGGATATCTGTGGCCCAAAGTGGCCCGAGCATGGACCGAAACGCAGATCAACAGGGAACTGGAACCTTCCAATTCACTTATGCTGCAACACTTTTCGCGTGTAGAGCGGGTGACGGGAATCGAACCCGCACTGTCAGCTTGGGAACCGTTTGAACTCATGGGGTTTGTGCTCGGTTCTTTGCGAGTTTCGTGGTCCCGAGCGGCCTGGAGTGTCCCTTGGATGCCTGCCGTAATGGCACGTTAATGGCACGGAGCCGGCGATTGAGAGTCGCCTGGGCAAGGACGAGTCGCCCAGTCTTCACGTGCTCCAGTGTGAGCCTCTTGGCGAGGTTGGTGGTTGGGGGACAATGAGCGCGTGGGTTTGGATCTTGACGTGGCTAGACGATCAGTTGCAGGCATCCTTTCGCGTGCTGATCGAGACTTCTTGGCCCTGGTGCGCGCGGCTGCCGATGACGTCCCCGCGAGTTGCAAGAGGAGACGGGCCTGGGGCAACGGACGGCACCCCCGATCCCGGATGCGAGTTGCCTCGGTTGCGTTCCTGGCGCTTGCGCCGCTTCCAACAACCCTGCGGCGCGATCGCCGCGAAACGTCCGGGGTAGCCATGGGCAGACAGGATCAGCGAAGATACCCGGCGCACGGCCACGGCTCCGGGGTTAGTTACGGATGTGGAGGACCCTTGATGAGCACCAATCGCGCCGTTCTGCGCTGCATATACACCATCAACGGCGTAACATCACGCGACGCGCCGTCACTACGACTTTGCCGTAGCCCTGCCCGAAATCCCCTCGCTCATTGCTACATAAAGTTCTCGGACGGCCAAGACTTCGTCGGCTGCGGTGCGACCATTGGCAACACCGAAACGGAGGGTTCGACTGTTCGCTCGTCTTGCAGATCCTCGTGCAAAGATTCGTTTTGGCGGTGACATGACAGCTAGCAGTAATAGACACTCCCTGCCGTCGGCGTACCGGCAAGTTCCGGAAAGCACCACATGCGTTTGAGAGTTCGATGCCAGTTGCTCAAGTTGTTTAAGGTCCAGATCGATCAGCGCACCAGTATTCTCCTCGGCTTTCTCGATGCTTTCACGCACTGTCTGGAATAGAGTCGTCCGATTCTCGGTGTGGAAACACAGCAACTCATCAGGACTGGACAACAATCCTCCGATTAATCCCAGCGGATCATGGAGGCTGCCACTAGTCACTTCCATCATATGCTGGGGGCCCATAGGGTGTACAGCCGCAGCCAATGGCTTCAGAAGTCGGGCTAGTCTGGCAAACGGGAAGAAGATACCCGTTACTGCCCTTTCAGTGGGAATTTCTTTCCCTGGCTGAACAATGAAGCAAGTTCCCTGTGCATCGGCCAACGATCGCACAATCTGAAGAGGGCGCCATGCTGGTCCTCGTAAGGTACTCGAGTAGGTGAGGAGGCCAAGCACATAACGGGCATCCATATACGGCGTGTCGGCACGGTAGGCCTCAGCCGAGCAGGAGAATCTGTCACCAGACTCAGTCACACCTGCAGCTAGGACAACTACGGTATCGCGACCCACTCGTCTTTCGCCAGATGCGCCGTACCATCCGTGAATACGCGTGGCGAGTATCGCAACTTCTGGTTGACTGGTTAAGCTGTAGAAAGGTGGTCCAACAACTTTTCGGAGGTTCGTTCCGCTCCAGTTCCCGGCCTTGTCATTGAGTGTATAGGTCTGCAACCCCCGGGCAAGGCGCTGCCGATAGAAGGCCATAGCTGAGAAGAGGTCCGAATCTCCGGCTTCCCTGATCAGGGGAACTAGGCAGCATGTGATGATGAATCCCACTATTACTTTCCAAGACAATGGCTGGGTCGCGACAAAGAGCAACGCAGACACGACAACGGTGCTCGCCAGGAGAGCCGTGAGAATGCAAATGGCGAGCCCAACCACCTTGGCGATTACGACGATTGCTCGGGAGCGTCCATCAGGCAGGTTGATCGCTAGCAAGACCAAAGCATAGAAAAGAACAACACACGTTGCTACGGCCAGAGGAATGTTAGTGAGGGGCAATTTGCCGAACTGATACGAGCAAGTGCTATGAGCAATCATTCCGCGATCCCCACACACAGTCTCTCGCACGAGACGCAAATCTATGAACGCTCGTGCTGTTGGCGCACCTATGCGGCCAGACTGGGTTAAACGTTCCAACAATACTGTGGATCCAGGCAGGACGATCAAAGAGAAAGTAAAGAATACCGTTAGGCGCATGGTAAGTCGGCGAAGAATGAGAAGAAACTCGTCGATGCTCTCAGTAGCGTAACGTGTTGATTGCCAACCCCGTCTCAGCAGGTCAATGCCGGCAAACAGTATCAAGCCAGCGCCTGCCACTCCTACCACCCAGGATGCCAGTTGAAGACCGTTCGGAGTCACTTCTAATATGCCTAGCCAGCGTGATGCGAACCCAACGATGCTTCCGAAGGCTGCAAGCGCTAGGACGAGCGGGATAGTGTTTTTAATGAGTGCCAACGTGGCTGGCAATAATGCCGGGAAGCGCAATCGCTTGGAGGCCAATTCTTCCGCTGCAGACAATAGTTGGTCTTCTTGCCAACTCTGTTCTTTGAGTGTGCGCAGGTTAGGGATAGATTGCTTGGCTACGGCGTCAGCAAAACTCGGAACACCTCCTGAGGAGACAGCGTTAACTCTGGTGGCTTGATCATATAGCTCAAGACGCTGCATTGTTTGAAGAGCGCCCAACGCAAAGCTGGTCGCCCACTTACCGTTGCCAGAGAAACTGAGTGTAAGACGTCCTAGGCTCGGTGAGATCTTGCTTGGTGTCGCCAGAGGTTTAGCTGTGGGCAGCACAGGTATGACTCGTTCAAATTCGGGGTCCGGTGCGTCTGCGGTTGCGGTGACAGGACTCCGGGCTATGACAACAGTTCCTCTAACGTTATGATTCGCAATCATTGGAGTCTGTTCGACAGTTATCTTTCTGACCTCGGCATAGACGTAGTCATATAGTTCTTGAGGTGTAATGAAGCCATCTCGGTTGGTGTCCGCGTCGCCGCTTTGAAGTCCCTCGACCATTGCGCCCGTAAATACGGCTGGCCTCGGAGACTCAGCAGCAAGTTCGTCGCCTTCGTAGGCATATTGGATGCTGGTGGAAGCGCTAATAACGTATGTACCGCGCCCATTTTCGAATGACTCTAAGGACACTGACTGGTCAGTTCCTCGGGAACTGAACCCTTTGACGAAGGCGCCACTGAAGCAGCAATCCAACGAGGCAATGATGCGAGTTGACTTACTTTCGTCCATCAGCTGGTTAACGAATTGAGCCGAGACCCCAGTCGACTTGATTCGATCGAACTCGGTGTTACTTCCGGCGAAATATAGTTCACCGATCTTCTTTACGCCGTGGCAGCTCAAATGGACGAAAAGAGTATCCTCATGTTGCGCGTCTTCGAAGAAATCCTCCAAGACCACCCGCAGTCGTTCCGCCGTTATGTCGACGGCATGAGTGACGACGAAGGAGCCAATTTCGGGATTTGATAGAACCTCAGATAGAGCTTTCGCGTCGGCGGTTGCGGCTGGCAGTGGCTGAAACTTAGGATCTTCATAGGTCGAGACTGCAATAATGAGTGCTAATCTTTGTGGCACTTACTTTGTCTGCTTTCGGAGCCATTCTGTGACCAGGGCTTGCTGCTGTTCAACTGTCGCCTTATCGAGGATCAGCTCATCCTTTCCTGTCTTGAGCGTCACGCGCGACGTACCAGTGTCCATGCGCCATTGGGTGATGACACGCAGTAAGTCAGTCCAGGCTTTGATCGTTGGAGGCATCACCATGAGGATTCCAATGATTCCCGCTGCTGCATGTCCGCGCGTTCCAGAAGGGGGAGCAGTGGTTTTCGATAACACTTCCGCAGAGATGTCGGCATCACGAAGGTTCTTCACGAGAGTGAGCGCGTGCCCTTCGGCTAACGCTTTTTCTCCTGTTGTCGTGGGTACTGAGATTGTGAGCATTGGGGAGCCACCTAGCTGTTTGGTAGACGGGCAACGTGGTCATGGTAGAGCACTTTGGTTGGCATCGGGGGGAAGGCTGTGTCCGGCTCGATATTGGAGAAGTACTGGGCGCCACCAGGGAAGCCTCACGTTTAATGAGATGCAACGCGGCGGCGTCCAACGTGCCGGATAGCTGGTCGTTGCTCACGCATTTGATGAACACCGCGCGGCGGCCGCCCGCCCTCCTGGGGCGATCCGGTCAGTGGCGGTCTGCCTGCTTGTCGCGCGACCGAGACGGTGGCACGGATGCTGCGGGACAGCAGGGCCGAGATCGAAGCGCGGGGTCGCCTAGAGCCGCTCGTGGACCGCGCCTACGTCCGGGATTGCACTACTCCGGCGCCGACGCGTGGGAGCAGTAGGGTCGGCGCGCTTCGAGTGCCGACCCTACTCCTTGTTCCGCTGGACTCGCTGATGGCGCCCCGGCAGGAGGCGTTGCACACCATCTGGTCCGGACCGTGGTGGTGCCCGGTGCCGGCCGCTGGGTCCGCAGGGACCAGTCTGCCCGGTACCTCCGGGCCGTCAACGCGTTCCTCGACGAGGTGGCACGGGTACAGCAGGTCCGGACGAGGAGGCACTCGACGAAGCAGGCCCTTCCCCTCGAGGTGATGTCGACAGTTCGAGTCTGACGCTGGCCGAGGGCTGATGTGAAAGCTGCCTCGAAGTTGGACTCACCTCCAGCAGTTCCTCGGTCATGTCGACCCCTTCGAGCCAAGCCGTAGCTTAGCGTGTCGGGCCACTTACATCGATGAGCTGACAGTCCCGCCCGCTTGGGTAATGGCACGCGGTAATGGCACGAGTGCTGATTTCTGATGCCGACGGGCGTCCAATCAGGTGGGAAATAGCGCCCAATTCGTCTATATGGCAACGCTTTTCGCATTTAGAGCGGGTGACGGGAATCGAACCCGCACTGTCAGCTTGGGAATCCGACACGGACCCGCCATCCACGCTCCGTGGCCCGATCTGACGTGGTCGTGAGTGATCTGTCTTGACCCCGGCTTGTTGC
>Ga0097691_1002785_pt1 | contig 11277 bp, 14 predicted proteins | sample NGESurdeep072012_8_FD_72858 | JGI IMG/M metagenome (GOLD analysis project Ga0097691, IMG submission 72858) | Arctic peat soil microbial communities from Barrow, Alaska - NGEE Surface sample 210-1 deep-072012 | ecosystem: Environmental > Terrestrial > Soil > Wetlands > Peat ...
AGCATGGTCACCGGTTGGTCGGCGGCCGCTCGTCGGTGCCGGTCGACGGCCCGGGCGCAGGCCTCCCCGACCGCCAGTCGCAGGTCGTCCAGCCCCCCTTCAGCTGCAGCTGCCCGACCCGGAGCGCCACGGGGACCCGCCCAGTCTCTCGGCCGGGTCCGACAATCCGGCGGACCGGGCATTCCTCCCCGCCCTGAACGGCGGGGCTTCCAGCCCGGGTTATCGGTGAGCGCACAGCAGGCCGCCAACGGCACCGGGACGGAGCTGCTGGCGCTCTACGACCTGGCGCGGCCGCAGGCCCGTGCCTTCTACGGCGAGGTGCTGGGTTGGCGGTTTTCGCCGGGCCGCGTCGAGGAAGGCTGGCAGGTGGAGGACGTCGTACCCATGACGGTGCTGTCCGGGGGTCACCGGCAGGCCACCGGCGTGCCGATGTGGCTGGTCGAGGACATCGCGGCCGCGGTCCAGCGGGTGCGGGACGCCGGCGGCACGTCGACCGAACCGCAGCGCCAGCCGTATGGCGTGATGGCCGACTGCACCGACGATCAAAGCATGCACTTCTACCTCGGACAGCTGTAGCCCGCTCGGCCGGTAGGCAGAACGGGGACGCAGCCTGGTTACTTGGTGAGAAGCCCAGCGGCGCGCCGCGGGCGGCGCGGCGTGGGGCGGCGGTGGTCGACCGGTGAGTGCAGCCGAAGCGTCAGCCGAGCCCGTTGCTGCGGAGCCAGTCGACCGCCACCCGGTCGGCTGGCTCACCGGCGAGCACGACCCGCCGGTTCAGCTCCACTACCCCCGCCGTGGTCAGCTTTGCGCTCACGGTGTTCACCACGTCGGCCAGACCTGAGCCGTAGCGCTCGGCAACCTGCCGGCGAACCACCGGCACAACGTTTTCCGCCGGCTGCAGGCCGCGGTCGTCGGCCAGGTGCACGATCCGACCATCACCCAGGTGGGGATCGGTGGTCTCCAGCATCCCGACGTCGATCTCGGCGTCGAGCAATGCCTCGGCCGTGATCTGGCGGGACGGCATCGGCAGGAACGCCCGGAAGCGCAGGTCGTACCGGTCTCGCAGGCCCGCGAGGCAGAACGGGCGCTCAGGACACTCCGGTGGGCCGCCGAAGGCCAGCGACGACGCGATGGGCACCAGGTCACTGACCTGGTGCAGGCCACGCGCGGTCGCGGTCGCCGCGGTCACCGCTACTCCGTTCTGGTCCTCCGCGGCGGCGAAGGCAAGTGCAACCAGGCCGCGCTCGCCCAGAGCCGCGGACAGACTGGTCGCCGCGTCCGCGACGGCGGTGGTGACCGAAGACTCGGCGCCCGCTGGGCTGGTCGACGAGGCGGCGGCAGACTGCAGGAACCGCAGCGCACTGCCGGCGTACTCGGGAACAAGGTCGACCAGGCCCTGCTCCATCGCTGGCTCGACCACCTCGCGCGACCCGAGACCCAACGTCCGGGTCACCGGGTAGCCGCGAACCTGCAGGGCCGTCGCGTAGATCTCGGCAAGCACGCGACTTTCCGGGAAGTCGAACGAGGCCACCCGCACCGTGGCCCGGGCTGGATCGCCTCGGTCGGCAGGCAGCGAACCGCCCCCCGTACACCCGAGTAAGAGCAAGCCAACCAATGCTGGACCGATCACGCGTCCGCGAACGCTCATGTCATCCGACCGCGATCCTGAGCGTCGACCCCAACGTGGACGATGCGAACTTCGCACGATAACAGTGTGGGCAGCCCGTTCAATCGGCGATACGGTCAGCCGTCGCGACCCGGATGGGGGGGCATGGCAGCGACACCAGACGCCATTGCGGTCGACCGCGGTACGGCATCCGAGCTGCCGCCGCGCATCGTCAGGTCGCGACGGCGGCGCCGGCCCTCCGGTGAACCACCGCCGCTACCTCGCCAGCTCAACACCTCCGGGCGATACTGGCTGGCGGTCGCGCTGGCCATGCTGGCGTTCTCGGTGGTTGCCAAGGTCAGCACCAGCGTCCGTCTGGCCGGCGCCGTGGTAGATCACCGGCTGCTGGACTGGGTGCTGCAGCTGCGTACCCCGGCGCTGACCAGGGTCACGCACGGCGTGGGCTGGCTGGCCACTCCGCTGGCGTTGCAGCTGGCCTGGTGGGCCAACGCCGCGGTCCTGCTCGGCTACCGCCGCTGGCGGCACCTGTTCGTCTGGATCGGTTCGATCTTGACCGTCAACACAGTGGTGCGGCTGGCGGCGCTGCTGTTCCAGCGTTCGCGGCCGCTGGGCATCGAGATTCTCGGACCCTGGCAAGGGTTCGCGATGCCGTCGCTGCCGATGGCGATCCTGAGCGCTGTGCTGGTGAACACGGCGTACTCGCTGGTGCCGCGCGGTCAGCGCCGACAGCTGGCCAAGGCAGCTGCGGCCGTCGCCATCGCAGTGGCGGGGCTGTCCCGGATCTACCTCGGCCAGGACCACCCGAGTGACGCGCTCGTGGGCGTGGTCATCGGCGTCACTATCCCCCTGCTGGCCTACCGGTTGCTGGTACCCGGCGATGTCTTCCCGGTCACCTACCGCCGGCAACGCTCCGCCCACCTCGACATCGGCGGTGCGCGAGGGCAGGCCATCCGCGCGGCGTTACAGGAACAGCTCGGCGTCGTACCGGTCGACGTCCAGCCGTTCGGCTGGGCCGGTTCCGGCGGCTCGACCCCCCTTCGGGTCAAGATCAAGGGTGACCCGGAGAGCTATCTGTTCTGCAAGCTTTACGCCGCCAACCACCTACGCTCCGACCGGTGGTACAAGCTCGGGCGGACGCTGCTCTACGGCGGTCTGGAGGACGAGAAGGCATTCAACAGCGTCCGTCGGCTGGTCCAGTCCGAGGACTACGCGCTGCGGCTGATGCAGGCTGCCAACCTGCCCACTCCGGAGCCGTACGGCATCGTCGAGATCACCCCGGAGCGGGAGTACCTGCTCGTGACGGAGTTCTTCGACGGCGCGCGTGAGATCGGCGAGGTCGACGTCGACGACGCCGTCATCGACCAGGGTTTGCTGCTGGTCCGCCGGCTGTGGGAGGCCGGCCTCGCCCACCGCGACATCAAGCCGGCGAACCTGCTCGTGCGCGACGGACGCATGCTGCTGATCGACTTCTCCTTCGCTGAGGTACGGCCGAGTCCGTGGCGGCAGGCGGTGGACCTGGCGAACATGATGCTGGTCCTGGCGCTGCGCAGCGACCCCCGGAAGGTCTACGAGCGAGCCCAGGTGTTCTTCACGGTCGACGAGATCGCCGAGGCGTTCGCCGCCACCCGCGGGCTGACCATGCCATCCCAGCTGCGTCGTCTGATGCGCGCCCAGGGCCGTGACCTGCACGTCGAGTTCAAGCGGCTGCTGCCCTACCAAATCTCTCCGATCGCGATCCAGCGCTGGAGCTGGCGCCGGGTGCTGCTGGTACTGACCGCCGTCGGCGTGGGGCTGGTCGCAGTGCTGATCATCGCACAGCTGCTCACGAGTCCGCTGTGAGCCGGCGCACCGCGACCCTGGGTTTCCTCGCCGTACTGGCCGCGCTGCCGGTCGGGTTGACCGGCTGCTCACTGACGCCGGCCGGCGTCGGCCTGGACGCGGCGTGCGGCCATCCCGAGGAGCGGACCCGGCCGACCCTGGCGCTGATGGCGCAGTCGGTGCCCACGGCATCCCTGATCCCGTGCGTGCAGCTCATCCCAGCCGGCTGGACCCTGGAGGAGATCACCGCCGAGAGCGGCCGCTCGACCCTGGTCCTGAACTCCGACCGGGACGGTTCCCGGGCGCTGACGGTGGAGCTGACCGCGTCCTGCGACACCACTGGCGCCACTCCGGTGCCCAGCGACCAGGCCGGCGCCCGCCGTTATGAGCGGCCCGAGCGCATCACATCGGGGTACGTCGGTCGGCGCTACTACGTCTATCCCGGCGGCTGCACGACCTACCGGTTCGACCTGCACGGGGCGAGTCAGGCGCAACCGGTCAACGAGGCGTCGCTGGCGATCGGGTTCACCACCCGAGACGTCATTCGGACGGCGACGCTGCGGGATACCGGTGGCCGCTACCCCCTCGATCCGCCGACCGCGAATGCTCAGAAGCCGTGACCGCGCATCGGCCCGGTCCCGCCGCGCCCGGAGGTGGGTAGCGCGGCGCCGGCGACGTCCGCCCCCGCCGTCGCACCGGATTTGGTGCCACCGCCGACCCGGGTCCGGCCGGCGCGGCCCGCTCGCACTCGCGAGCGCGTCAGGCGGTCTCGGCACTCGGGTCGCTCGCGGTCGTGATCGTCATCTTCTGGTACTTCCCGCCCCAGTACGCCGACATCTCCAAGGTCGGGTCCTCGGTGCGCGACATGACGTGGCTGGAGGTGACCACGCTCGTCGTCGCCGCCGGCTGCAACCTGGCGACGTACCTGTTCGTCATGGTGGCCACCATGCCGGGGCTGACGTACTCCCAGGCTTTCGTGGTGGCCGAGTCCTCCACCGCGGTCGCCAACACCGTGCCCGCCGATGGTGCCATCGGGATCGCCACCAGCTTTGGAATGTTTCACTCCTGGGGGTTCTCCCGCTCGCGGATCAGTGTCTCGCTGCTGCTGACCGGAATCTGGAACAACTTCGCCAAGCTGAGTCTGCCCGTGCTGGCGCTCGCGCTGATCGCCCTGCAGGGCAACCCGAGCACCGGCCGCCTGATCGCGGGGTTGACCGGGATCGCCGCGCTGATTGGCGCGATCACGGTCTTCGCGCTGGTGCTTCGCAGCGACGCCTGGGCGCAGCGCGTCGGCGACGGTCTGGCTCGATGGGTGTCCGCGCTGCAGCGGCCACTCGGCCGCAAGCGGGTCGAGGGCTGGGGCAAGGCGACTCGCAAGTTCCGCTCGCGGACCATCCTGCTGCTGCGCTCCCGCTGGCACTGTGCTGACCCTGGCCACCCTGGTCAGTCACCTGTCGCTGTTCCTGGTGTTGCTGCTGGCGCTACGGCACATCGGCGTGTACAACCGGGAGGTGAGCTGGGCCGAGGCGCTGGCCGTCTTCGCCTTCGCCCGGTTGGTCACCGCGATTCCGATCACCCCGGGCGGCATCGGCATCGTGGAGGTAGCGCTGATCGCAGGGCTGTCGGCTGCCGGGGGCGCGCGGCCGCAGGTGGCCGCCGCCGTCCTGGTCTTCCGGGCGCTGACCTACGTGCTGCCCATCCCGCTGGGGTTGGGGGCGTACGTGTTCTGGCGGCGCAACTCCTCCTGGCGGCGGGCACCGAACGCCGCCCCCCGGACCGAGCTCGTCCCCGAGTCGGCATGAAACCGGCTGCGGCTGCGGCTGCGGCCGCGGTCACGACCCGCGACCCGGCGCACCGGCCTGGCGCGGCGGCCCCGGCTCGGGCCGGCCGTCAGCCGCCACCGGGGCGATTTGATCGTTGCCGTCGTCGCGGTGGCGGTCCTGGTGCTGAGCGCGCTGCCGGTACACGCCAACCGCGTATCCGGCCCGGAGCGGTCGGTCTTCCACTGGGTCAACAACGGGGTCGCCGTACCGTTCGTGATCGTCTGGCCGGTCATGCAGCTGGGCAACATCGTCGTCGTACCGGTCGCCGCGGCTGTGGCCCTGGCCACCCGGCGGGTGCGACTGGCCGCCAGCATCCTGATCGGCGGCGCACTGGTCTACGAGCTGGCCAAGGTCGTCAAGCGACTAGTCGTCCGCGGCCGGCAGCCGGCGCTGCTGCCCGGCGTGCATATCCACGGCACGGCGGCCCAGGGACTCGGGTACGTGTCCGGGCACGCCGGTGTGGTGGCGCTGCTGCTGACGGTCGCGGTGCCATACCTCGGTCGCCGGGTGCGGTGGGTGGTCGACATCCTGGCGGTGGCAGTCTGCCTGGCGCGGCTCTACGTCGGCGCCCATCTGCCGCTCGACGTGGTCGGTGGAGCGGCACTCGGCGCGGCGGTCGGCGCCGGAATGCGGCTGGTGTTCGGTCGGCCGGCCCCGTGCTGACCAACCACGCGATGCTGACCAACCACCGGCGGGCGCTGGTCTGTTGTCTGTCTGGTGCGGCGCTGATCGGTGTCCTGCTCGCCGTGCCCGGCCCGAAGGGTGCCCTGCAACAGCTCGACGACAGGGTCTACCGGGTCACGGCCACCATCCGGATCGCGCCGCTGACCCGGGCCGCCAAGGCGTTCGACCTGCTCGGTGGCGTTTGGGTCAACTGGCCATTGCGGGCGGCGGCTGCCCTGCTGCTGGCTTGCCGGCGCCGGTGGGTGCAGCTGACCGCCTTCGCCGTGGCGGTAGCGAGCTCGGAATACTTGATCGGAAAGCTGAAGGCCGGATATGCCCGGTCTCGTCCGCCGCACGCGCTGGTGTCTACCAGTGGTTCCTCCTTCCCCTCCGGGCACGCGGTCGCCATCACGGTCACCGCGGTCGGCCTGGTCATCGTGCTTGTCAGCCCAGGCCCACGGCGCTCGGTCTGGCAGCTGCGGGCCGTGGTCTTCGCCTTCATGATGGCCCTGAGTCGGGCCTACCTCGCGGCCCACTGGCTCTCCGACGTGGTCGCTGGAGTTCTGCTGAGGGGCGGCCTGGCGATCGGCTGGCCGGCGGTGCTGCAGTCGGTCAGAGGTGTCCGAACCCAGGTGGTCACGCCCGCCGGCATGGGTGAACGGTGGCCCTGACCCCGGCGGATGGATGGTCGGCGGACACCGGCAGTCGCCTGCTCGGTGGGCTCACCGCTTTCGCGCTCACGTTGCTCCCGGTGCGCGGCGGCGGCGTCGCGGCCGGCGAAGCATCGGTCTTCCGGCTGGTCAACGGTCTACCCGACTGGCTGCACCCACCGGCGTGGCTGGTGATGCAGCTTGGGAGTCTGGGAGCCGTACCGATTACGGCTGCAATGGCCGTCCTGACCGATCAACCTCGGCTGGCGGCCCGGCTGGCCGTCTCCGGCGGCAGCACATACGTGCTGGCCAAGGGGGTCAAGCGGCTGGTTCGCCGGGGGCGACCCGTCGAGCTGTTGGCGGACGTGCACATTCGCGGCCGGGCGGCGTCCGGTCACGGCTACCTGTCCGGGCACGCCGCGGTCGCCACGGCGCTGGCCGAGGCTGCCCGCCGCAGCCTTCTCCGACCGGCGGGTCGAGCAACGCTCGCCGCCGCCCCAGCGGTCGCGCTCGCCCGGCTCTACGTCGGCGCGCATCTGCCCTGGGACGTCGCCGGCGGACTGGCGTTGGGGTGGACCGTCGACGCCGTCGTCGGTGCGGCCATGCCGGGACGCCGCGCAGTGCCGGGGCAGATCCTGCGGAGGCGCGGCACTGGCACGTGCGGGCGCCTGGATTGAGCCGGCACGTCCCGCACAGCGCCCAACCACCTGAGCGCCCAACCACCTGAGCGCCAACCACCTGACCGACGGGTCGAAGTGCGTCATGGTCAGCGTGATTCGACCCTCGCTCGAGGCCGTGTTGCGTCCGGCTGTTGTGCCCCCAGCGTGCCCTAGGCTCAGTGATCCACCCATCTCCGCAGGTCAAGGGGGTACGACGGACGAGTCGGCCTGCACGCCGGGTTCTGTTCACGCCCCTCCTTGACCTGCAGTTTGTCGAGGGTCAAGGCCCTGACCTGCGGAAACGTGGGACAGCATTACCCAGCGCGACCCCATTACTCCCTACGATTCCCAAATCTTGTGTAACCGATGTGTAACCGACCATGATCCACAGCTATTTCGGCCAGCGCATATGGTGCCGGAAATGTTCGACGATGACCTCCGCCCGCTGGGCGATGTTGGTGGGATGCAGCGACACCCACCGGGCCAGCGCCACCGCCGCCTTGCCCTTGGGCAGCTCCGGGTCCTCCCCACCCAGGCCGTTCGCCAGCCGGTAGTAGGTGGCGTAGGTCGTGTAGTTCGCGAGCACGTCGAGGATGAACCCCTCCTTCGATCGCCTGACGCATCGAGTACAGGTGGAACGGCTCGTACCGCTCGGCCCCGGCCGAATCGACAATGGCCTCGCCGAACAGCGCCAGTGTCTTGTGCTTCGGCGTCGCGGTGAACGCGAAGAACGTCAGATTCGCCTGCCGGCCGCGAGCCGTGGCGGACTCGGCGAGCAGGTCCTCAACATCCCTCACCGCAACCTCCGCGGCAGCGTCCGCGCTCTCCGCGGCGACGAGGGCCTCGTTCCCGGAGAACCCAGCCGGGTCGCCCTCACCGCTGCCGGACCCGCTCACCGACGCCCCCGCCGTCCCGCCTGCCGGGCGAGCAGCTCGTCTCGGCCGGTCTCCCCGGCCGCCTCGAGCTTCGCCAGCGCGGACCGGTAGCGCTCGACCGCTGCTCGCACCCCGGCCACCTCCGACGCCGACAGGGTGACCGACCTGGTCCTGCTCCGCTCCGAGTAGGTGAACACCGTCTCCTCGTGCAGCGCCTCGCCGGCCGCGCAGTGACAGTTCGGTTTCCCACAACGGCGTCGATGGGTCACCACCGAACCGCGCACCATCCGCGGACCGCCGGAACCACCTCGACCAACCATCGCACCCATCCTCCTATCGGCCTGGGGTTCCCCGGCAGATTCTGCCGTGCGATGGCACCACAACCGAGTATTCGCAGAGCGTGTCGTGCGGCTTTTCGAGCGGCGCTCGCAGATCTATCCCAGGTACCGAGCGACTGAGTCGTCAGCAGCAATCGGCGTCACTCCAAAGGAGCCGCACCCCAACTAAATAGCAGGAGATCCCTAGCTAGTCGCCGCCGCTGGCGCGCTCCTCGTCGCCGGGCGTTGGCTGGCAACACCCGCTGGGGCTGCGACCGGCAACCCTGGCGGCTGCGGTGGACTCGTAAAGAATCAACCTGCTGGTGTCGCTGCGCCAGCCTTTGCGCCGCCGGGTGATGTCAGGGAGTCGAGCAGGGCAGTTGCGGTGGCGAACCGTGTCGGGGCGGGTGCGGGGTTGTATCCGTCCTGGGCCAGCAGCGGCGCGACTTCGCGTACGACGTTGCCGATGGTGCGTCGGCTGACCTCGAACAGATCGGCGAGGGTGTCTTGGGTGCAGAGGCCGCGCTGGTGGAGGACGGTGCCCAGCACGCGTTCGGCGTCGGTGATCTTCTGTCGGAACACGCCGCCGCGGGCTCCGGGCAGGCGTTCCCCGCCGCGGCGGCGGTGGCGGTGTCCTTCGGCGCGGGCGGCTTGGCGGTGGGACAGCCGTTCGGTGAGGGCGGCCAGGTCCGCGCGGGACATGCCGGTCAGGGTCGGGTCGGAGAGCAGGTCGGGCAGGCGGGGCCGTGGCGGACCGTCGCCGCTGCCTGAGGCGAACGCGGTGAGGGCTTGCGCGTCGGTGAAGCGCAGCGTGGTCGGGGTGATCACGCGGCCGTGTTCGGTCAGGAGCAGACGGGTTTCGGCGATCGCCTGGCCGATCGAGTTGGCGTTGACGCCCAGCAGGTCGGACAGGATGTTCTGGGAGCAGAGCTGACGCAGGTAGACGATGGTGACCAAGACGCGGTCGGCGTCGCTGAGCAGACCCTGGCTGCCGGCGCCGGGGGCTCGGCGGCGAGGCCCGCCGCGCTGCTCGTGGCAACGTTGCGCGGCCTGGGCGGCCTGGGCGGGCGCGAGCAGGCCGGTGAGCTCGGCGAGTTCGCCTGCCTCCATGCCGGTCAGTCGTTCGTCGGCGAGCATGGCCAGGGCCACGGTTGTGGCGCGGGCGCGGTGCTCCGCCCGGACCGGGACGACGTCGCCGGCGGGGGCGACGGTGTAGTTCCACTCGCCGCGTTGCTCGTGCGCTTCGATCGGCAGCGCTCGCAGCGCTTCCCGAGTGACCGAGATCCCGAGCGGGTAGCGTCCGGTGTCCAACTCGGCCGCGACCGCCAGCCCGGTCCGGGTGCGGGTGGAGGCGATCGTGGCCACGACGACTTCATGGCTGGTCAACGGCCGGCCCCGCCAGTTCATGGCGATCTGGGAGAATAGTCGGTGCTCGATCTTGTTCCACTTGCTGGTGCCGGGCGGGAAGTGGCAGACGGTGATCATCAGGCCGGTCTCGGTGGCCAACACGGCCAGTTCTGCCTTCCACAGCCGGTAGCGGTGGCTGTTGGATCCGCCGGCGTCCGCGGTGATCAGCAGCCGGCTGGCGCCCGGATAGTCGCCTGCCCCGCACGCGGCCCACCAGCGGCGGATCGACGCCACGGCGAACGCGGAGGTGTCGTGGTCGACGCCGACGTTGACCCAGCCGCTGTCCGCGGTGAGGTCATAGACCCCGTAGGGGATGGCCTGCTCCGTGTCCCGCCCGGCGGTGAAGAAGCTGTGGTCGTCGACCCGGACCGGGTCGCTCTTGGGGCGCCATTCCCGGCCCGCGGCGGGTAGCTGCCCGAGCTGCTCCTTCTTCTTCGCATCCACGCTGACAACCGGCTCACCGGCATCCTGATGGGCCTTCACCTGCTCGTTGATGTAGCGGAACTGCGCGTCGCGGTCGGGATGCTGCTCGCCCTCCAGCGTCTTGGCGGTTCCCTGCAGGCTGAAGCCGTTCTCCCGCAGCAGCCGGCCCACCGTGGGCGCGGACACCGGGTGACCCTGTCGGCTCAATTCCTCGGCCAGATGCCGCAGCGACTTTGTCGTCCAGCGCAACGGGGACATCGGGTCCCCGCGTTCGTCCGGCTCCACCAACGCCAACAGCGCCGAGACCAGATCAGGGTCCACCGCGGTGGCCGGCTTACGACCCCCGCCTGGACGGCGGGCTCGTCGGACTGGCAGCGGATCTTCCCCGGCCTCGAGCTCGGCGACCCCGCGGCGCACGGTGGTCGCACTGACTCCTGCGGCCTCCGTGACCGCCCGCACCCCGCCGTGACCGAGTAGCCGGGCCTCGGTCGCCAGCGCCAACCGCTGCTGACGCTCGTTCAGATGAGGCAGCAGCACCTCGAATCGGGTGGCCAGCTGAGCCCGGACCTCGCCGCCGATGCGCATACCACATCATCAAACGCCGGACGGAAAAAGAACAGGTTGATTCTTTACGAGTCCAGGCGAGCAAGAACCGCACGACCTTCCTCCCGTTCGCCCGGTACCTGCGCTCGCTCTATCCCCTGGACACCCGGATCGCGGCGCAGTTCCAGGCGCTGCCCTACTGCACCCTCGACGGCACCGACCACGTCTCGCCCGAAGAGCAGGCCAGCATGATCCGCCGCTACCTCGGCTGGCGTAATCCTCACGCGGACGACGAGAAGCTACCGGAGATCGTGGCCAGGGCGAAGGTTGCTTTAAGCGGCACCAGCGCCTAGAAACGCCCGAACCGGCCATGCGCCAAAGTTGTGCGACGGTTCGAGCCGCCGGCGGCTCGTTCTGCCGCACAGGTCGCGGGTGCCATGTCGACCGCCCGCCCTGTCGACCGTCGGCGCTG
>Ga0097691_1002787_pt1 | contig 11264 bp, 9 predicted proteins | sample NGESurdeep072012_8_FD_72858 | JGI IMG/M metagenome (GOLD analysis project Ga0097691, IMG submission 72858) | Arctic peat soil microbial communities from Barrow, Alaska - NGEE Surface sample 210-1 deep-072012 | ecosystem: Environmental > Terrestrial > Soil > Wetlands > Peat ...
CTCTTGAATTTAAAAAAATTTTGAGCGACTTGAGTCTGAAAATGCCCAGCGGCCACACAGTAATGTCTGACAAGCATTGGGATAAAGCGACCAAAGATTTTACTGATGTATGGAAGCAAACGGTGGAAGATGCTGCAACGGTTGGACAGCATTATGTAATAAGCCCATGGCTTGATGAGAGCCTTCGAAAAAATTATGACGACCTTATTAGCTTTCTCGATGTATTCAATAAATCAGGTGAGCTATGTAAAAAATCGGGGTTAAAATTTGGATACCATAATCATGATTTCGAATTTAAATATTCACTGAATGATAAGAAGATATATGATATTATATTGGAGAAAACTGATCCCGCGTTAGTGGCGCAGCAAATTGATATTGGAAACATGTATGAAGCAGGAGGCAGGGCATTGGAGATCCTAAAAAAACATCCTGGCAGATTTGAAAGCATGCATGTAAAAGATGAGATCAAAGCAAAGGATAAAGGCGAGATGAATGATAATTACGAAAGTACAATATTGGGTAAAGGAATTTTACCTGTAAAAGAAATAGTAGACCTCTTCAGGAAATCGGGTGGTACAAAAGAATTCATTATTGAACAGGAATCTTACCAGGGAAAGACACCAATTGAATGTGCAAAGGAGGATTTAAAAATTATGAAGAGTTGGGGTTATTGAGGTACTGCTTATTCCTACCTGAGCCATGGAACTTGCAAAGGATAGTATGCAATTGACAATTAAGAATGTCAGCTTTAGGATACTGATTTTTCTAATGGATAATGGACGTAAAAGAGTTTGTCCATAGCCAATGCATTGGATTTTGGTATTCATTGATATAGGATTTAGGGGTAGCCAATTATCTAAAGCATTGCTTTTTGATGCTTGGCCGGTAAATTCAAGGACTTAAACGAACAGAAGTAGATAATATTATATCATATGTAGAAAAATTACTACGGTTATTTATAAAGCCAGCAAAGAAGAGTAATAATATTATAAAACAATAACTATTAATTAAAATACCTGGTATCTTCCTATATGATAAATATCGGTCTTAGTACCATCATTAAAACTGTTATATATTAACCCGATACCTTTTGCAAACCATCTTTCTTCAGTATAGAATGGGGTTGTAGGAGCAAGAGTTATAAAATATTCATACCGCATTTTTAAAACATCAGAAGAAGTTACAATTCCACTTGTTGTTGGTGTAATTGCCTTTTCAAATAATGTCATCTTAATAAAAATAGTAAAAGAAGTTCCGCCTTGTGTGCCTGTTATGTTTGGAGAATTCCAGGTAGTACCCTGCGGTACATTATCTTTTAGAAAAATATATTCTACATCTGCAGGATTGCCCGTGCTATCAAATCCAAAAAAGGCTTTTGTATTGAAATTTTCATAATAAATTCCACTGGATTTTCTATAATATAATCCAGCAGGGGGGCCTGAAGCCGGAATACTATCATAAGTAAAAATATTATAAACAGAACCACTAATGGATTTTGTTCCTGATGTAGCGGTGATTTTAAAAGAATCTGTAGGATTATTTATATTCCCCAAATCCCAATAAGAACCTGTAGTTGTAGGAAAATAATCTGTTATTACTGTGCCTGTTGCGAATGGTATAGAAAAATTACATACACTGCTGCCAAAGGTTACCGTAAAATTCTGGCTGCCGGAATTTGTTGGTGTACCCGTACCGTTTAAAATTACATTTTGAACTCCTGTTGCTGTAAAAGTTCCCGTCTTTGAAAAACTAACTCCATTAACGGTATTGGTTGATATGGTATAAGTACCGGGTGTTGTAACCGTAACCTGTACCTGCACTGTGTTTGTAGATGTAAGTGTAACTCCCTGCGTATATGTACCGCTGGGACTAACCGGTGTACATACACCCGAGTTTGCGCCCAATGTACCTATAGCGCTGCCGGCGCCTCCGCCGCCGGTTCCATTGCCAATTAAATTTATTCTTGAGGTAAACTTACCAAGAGTAAGTGGCTTGATTGCACCTGTTGAATCTTCTGATGCACCCGCAAAGATTCCTGTTATATTATTATTGCCTATGGCGGTAATGGTTACGATAAATTCACCTATTAATTGATCAGCCTGGTAAATAGTTTTTGACTGTGTATAATATTGAAAATCGCTTTGGAAAAGAGATGCTTTATAGGTGCCTACAGTAAAACTATCGGTTGCATATAAATGTAAAAGAAAATTCTGCTGACCATCTGCTGATTTACCGATCAGGTTTAAAGTTTTTGTAGTTCCTGTAGTTTCAATATAAGCAGTATCAATATTGCCTGCATATAATTTGGTGCCATCATTAAACTGCCAGGTACCTGCAGGTGTTACTATTACCTCTAAACTGTATTCTTTTTGGCAGGAAACAAATAATGTTGTCAGCAATATTATTAAGGAATAAATTTTTAGAGTTTTCATTGATACGTTTTTAATAATTCAATTTATGACACCTGTACTTCGTCATTTACAATGGCGCCGGTTTCAACTGTATGATGATTTGTATTGCTTTTTCGCTGCCCGAAAAACCGTTTTTGAAATAATAAAATTGCAATTACCCCACAGGATATTGACGCATCTGCCAAATTAAATATAGGCCTGAAAAATTCAAACTCTTCTCCACCCCATACAGGTACCCACGAAGGAAAATGCGCATTTCTTATTATCGGGAAATACAGCATGTCAACTACTTTACCATGAAAAAAACCTGCATAGCCATGAGCAGGAAAAATTTTAGCAACATTATATATCACCGGGTTACTTTCTTCAAAAATAATTCCATAAAACATGCTGTCTATTAAATTGCCAAGAGCGCCTGCAAAAATCAATGCAGCACAAATTATAAAGCCCGGATGATATTTTTTCTGAACTATTTTCTGTAAATAAAATATACCAAAAATTACAGCCGCCAGCCTGAATAATGTAAGGATCATTTTGCCCCAATCACCACCAAACTTCCATCCGTATGCCATGCCTTCGTTCTCAATAAAATATAACCGGAACCAGTTACCGATAGCAGGATGTGATTCACCGGCATGATAATGTGTTTTTACAAAGATCTTTAAAGCCTGGTCTGCAAGCACCACCAAAAAAATAATCAAAAAAACATTTCTTCCTTTCACATTACGATATTAAGCTGTAAATATAACAAAAATGGTTAATCGTGAATTGTCAATAGTGAATAGGAGTCCGTTTAAAACGTTAATTTTTTGTTGATGAATTAATCATCGCGGTTAACATTTTAAAGCATCTCACTATTTCTTCACCCAATAAGTTTAAAGGAATATTTTTTAAGTAATTAAGTTCATGAGCAATATCAATTGCAGCATCTATTTCAACAACAGAACCTTGTGAAATCTCAAAATATCTTTTTCTTTCAACTTCCGATTTTCCTGAAGCGCCTTCTGCAATATTAAGATGTACAGATAAAGCTGCTCTTCTGATCTGGGATATCATTCCGAATTTTTCATCTGCAGGTAATTGTTTACTTAATTTATAACATTCCAAAACAAATGATTTTGAAACCTTGTATAAATCTAATTTTTGATGATTAAGTTTTAAAAATATATTTAATGATTTAGATGACAAATTTTGATTCACCATTGACGATTGACCATTCACGATTCACTATTGTCATTCTTCAAAATAAATTCTTTTAACTCTTTGCGAAACACCGGTCATTATTTCGTAAGAAATAGTGTTACACCATTTTGCCAATTGCTGTATGGGTAAATGCTCACCAAATACTATTACCTTATCACCTTCTTTACAATTAATGCCGGTAACATCAAGCATTGTCATATCCATACAAACATTTCCAACAACCGGAACCAATTTATTTTGAACAAGCATTTTTCCTACCCCATTACTCAATGCCCGTGGATAGCCATCAGCATAGCCAATACGAACAGTAGCAATAATGGAATCTTTTTCCAAAATTGCATCGCATCCATATCCTACGCTTTCTCCTGCTCTTACATTTTTTACCTGGGCAACAGTTGTTGTAAGTGTGGATACATTTTTTAACTTCTTTTGTATTGCAGCATTGCCATCAATTCCATACAAACCTATTCCCAAACGAACCATATCCATTTGCAGATCGGGATGCCTGCTGATAGCTGAAGTATTGGCAATATGCCTGAGGAAATTATAGCTTACAGCATTTTGAAACTCTTCACAACATTGCAAAAAGATAGCTGCCTGCTTATTGGTAAATTCATCATGGCTTTTATCGTCGCTTGCTGCCAAATGAGAAAAAACCGATTGCACCTTTATTTTATTATTGTTTTTAAAATGCTCTGTAAGAATACTTATATCATTTTGTTCAAATCCCAGCCTGTGCATTCCTGTATCCAGCTTTATATGCACAGGAAAATATTGTATGCCCAATGAATGCAAATATTTTTCAAGAGAAAATAAAATGGAGAAAGAAAATATTTCAGGCTCAAGATTATATTGTAACAATGTATTAAAAGTATTTTCTTCAGGATTCATCACCATTATGGGAAGTGCAATGCCGGCTTTTCTAAGTTCCACACCTTCATCAGCATACGCAACCGACAGGTAATCAACATTATTAAACTGGAGCAGGTTTGCTATCTCAAAGCTTCCACTGCCATAGCTGAAAGCCTTTACCATAGCCATTATTTTAACTGATGGCTTTAATAAACTTTGATATTGCTTAAGGTTATGAGCAATTGAATTAAGATTGATTGATAAAATTGTTTGATGAACTTTTTGTTCAAGCAATTGATCTATCTGTTCAAACTCAAAAACCCTTGCTCCTTTTAAAAGAATAGTTTCATCTTTAAAATGCAGCGAATGAAAATGTGTTTTAAATTCATCAACAGAAACAAAAAAATGCTTTTCTGTAAGAAAAGAAAATTGCTGTTGCTGCAAATTTATTTGAGGCCCAATGGCTATTAATCTTTCTATTCTTTTTTGTTTTAAAAGGGATGCCACTTCACCATACAATTCATGTTCTGCCTTACCACTTTGCAAAATATCAGAAAGAATAACAGTTTGTTTTTGATGTTGTTTTTGCTGATGTAAAAAGTCAAGTGCAATTTTTAATGAGTTGATATCTGCGCTATAACTGTCATTGATGATGGAACAATTATTTATACCGTGTTTTAACTCAAGCCGCATTTCCACTGAATGTAATTGCAACATGCGCTCAGCAATAATTTCATTTGCAATTTTCATTTGCAATAACACACACCAGCATGTTATTGCATTTTCTATCGAGGCATCATCTGTAAATGGAATTCTTATCTGAATTTCTTTTTCTCCGACAGGAGTTCCTGGAACAAAATATTTTCCTCTTATGGTTGATAAATTATTTTCCTTTTCAATAGAAACAATTTGCAATGAAGCTAAATTGTTCCTGCTCCATGTAAATAATTGCAACTTCGGGGTTTCTCTTTTTAAAATATTTACTCCCTCATTCAATTCATTATCATCAGCACAAAAAATTAAAGAAGAAGAATGCTCAAACAATTTAAGTTTCTCATTTATTTTTTGCCTTTTATCTTCAAATCCCTCACTATGTGCTTCGCCGATATTGGTAAAAATCCCAATCGTTGGCTGGATCATCTTTTCAATCTTATCCATTTCACCTGGCTGAGAAATACCAGCTTCAAAAATTGCCAGGGTATACTGTTGATCTATCTGCAAAACACTTAATGGCACACCAATCTGTGAGTTATAACTTTTGGGGCTTCGTATTATATTAAAATCTTTTTGCAATAATTGATAAAGCCACTCCTTTACAATTGTTTTACCATTGCTGCCGGTGATCCCTGTCACAGGTAATGTAAATGTGTTGCGATGATGAATTGCTAATAAATGCAAAGCATGCAATACATTCTCAACTAAAATGAAAGTTGCATCAGGGTATGGAGAAAGATCGAATTCTTTATCATCAATTACAAAACTATGTACCTCTTTTTCATACAGGCTTTTAATAAATGCCGACCCCTTTCGATGGCTGCTGTTTACTGCAAAAAAAATTGTGCTCTGCGGAAAAAGGAGTTTACGACTGTCCAATAAAAGATGTGCAGGCTGTGTTTCAGAATTTTGCTGAATAATTTTTCCCTGCCCGTTAGTCAGGCGGGCATTGGTTATTTCAGCAATGCTTTCAATCGTATAGTTAATTGCTACATCCAACTTGTAATATTTTATATCTTCGTATCATCTGATGCATCTTCAGGAATATCAATTTTTTTATGATACATAGAAAAGACTATTGAGCCGACAAGGCAGACAATAATTACACTTAGCGATATCCAAATGGGGATATGAATATCGAAATATTCTATCAGCATTTTAGTGCCAATAAAAATCAATACAATGGCAATGCCCTGCTGCAGGTAATCGAATTTACTTACAGCGCCTCTCAGCAAAAAGAATAAAGACCGTAAGCCGAGCACTGCAAAAATGTTTGAAGTGTATATCACCATTTTATTTTGCGTAATGGCAAACACAGCAGGGATGGAATCAAAAGCAAAAACAATATCAGTTGTGGCAAGTAAAATAATTACCACAAAGAGCATTGTAAAATATTTTTTACCACCTATCTGCTTCGTAAATTTTCCCACGGCATCTTCATGTGTAATAGGTAAAAATTTCTGTAACAGCACATACACTTTATTTTTACCGGGATCAAATTCATCATTCTGCTCAACAAAAAACATTTTAATACCTGTAAAAACCAGGAAGGCGCCGAAGATGTATAATATCCACGAAAAATTGGCCACCAAAGCAATACCGATTGTTATAAAAATTATTCTGAAAACAATTGCTCCCAAAATGCCTAACAGCAATACACGTCCATAGTATTCTTTTTTAATTCCAAAAAAACTAAAAATGAGAATGAATACAAAAATATTATCAATGCTTAGGCTCCACTCCATCAGGTAAGCGCTTATGTATTCCACAGCCGTTATTTTCCCTTCTGTGTACCAAACAAAAATACCAAAAGCCAATGCCAAACCTATCCAGAAAGAGGTTTGATAAAATGCTTTTTTAATGGTTATATTTTTTGATCTTTTACTAAATAATCCTAAGTCAAAAATTATAGCGAGTAACAATACTGTTCCAAAAACCAAATAAGATAATTCTGTAGAATCCATTTAAAAAATATTGCGCAAAGATAAGATGTGTAATGTGCAAACCCGCCTGCCGGCTGTCAGGTTTAAAAATATGCAGATGTGTAAATGAATTTTAAATTTAAACACTGTATTTTCTTCTTCTCCAGAATTGATAGATAAAGCCGAAAATAAAAATTAATAAAACAGGTACTACAATATTTACAATTTGCCACTTAGTTCGTTCGTTCTGAATTTTTTTTGGGTCTAATAATCGTAACGTATAATCCTTTGATTTAGCCTCTATAAGTCCTGAATTATTTATAAGATAATCAAGACAATTTTGTAAAAAATCCCTGTTGGCAAACTGGTACTGGTATTGTGTTCCCATGGTATAGGCATTCACTCCCATTGGCAAAGGCTGCCCCTGCGAAACACCATTTAAAACAATATCTCCATCTGATATCACTATCATTTTATTATCTGTTATAGAAGATGTTTGAAAGGGTGTGCCATAGCGTTCAAGGCTATCCATAATATTTAAAGGCAGGCGATTTGCGTAAAGAGATTTGAATTTCCCTTCGAGCAGTACTCCTGCGATAACATCTTTCTTTTTAAATTGTTCATCCTGCGGTGCATTGCGGTTCTCCTCGCCGCTTATTAATGCAGGCGTAGCAATGGTTCTGGCGTTTGAAGATGAACTTAATAAAATTGTTTTAGAAAGATCCTGCGTTTTTACTGTATCCATTGAGTTTACAAACCTGCCGGCAACCAATCCCACATTTTTATTAATTACATGGTTTGATTTTGATTCGAACAGCGGGAAATAATTCCAATGCAGAAACTCAAACTGTTTATTTCCGTTGACATCAAACGGTAAAAAATCGCATTGAAGATCCATCAGCAGGTCAGGATTTATTCTTACGCCATATTTAAAAAGCAGGTCTTCAAGATTCAAATTTCTGTCATAAGCAATTACCTGGTTTTTTAATTGAAGACTGTCCATTTCTGCATTCAGCCTGTCTAAAAACCAAATTATTTTTCCGCCATGCATTACATACTGATCAATTTTTATTTTTTCATCTTCTGTAAAAGTGAGTGTGGGCTTAACGATCATCAATAATTTAAATGTATCAGGAATTACCGGCTCTTTTGAAATATCTATTGTAAATAGATTATAGTTCTTTTTTAAAACATTCTCAACAAGGTCGTAAACATTATCACCGGTCGGTTCGCCATTACCATAAGAATATGCAACCATTGGTTTGTTGTTTTGCGTAAGCTGTTCTATTGCATTGGCAAATTTGTATTCCATCAATGCTTCGGCGCTGTTTAATTCTTCAGGTGTGATCAACATTTTTGTGCCGGGGTATAAATTTACCGGCAAAACCCTTTCTTTATAATGCACAAGGGCTGCGGGAAAAATAAATTGTGTCTGCTCACCAGCTTTTAACTGCACTTTTAAATTTATCGGCTGTACACCCAATGCAACTAATGTATCAGCATAGGATCTGTTGCTGCCTTCCATTTGTTCATCGGGGGAAATAAATCTGTATTGAATATTATTGCGGTTATATTCTTTAAACTCCTGCAATAATTCATCTGTGGATGTGGCAAGCTTTTTAAACCCCGAAGGAAATTCACCTTTTAAAAATATATCTATCCGAACAACATCATCAAGATTGCCCAAAAGTTTTTTTACGGGAGATGAAATGGTAAATCTTTTTTCATTTGTAAGATCAATACGCTTATGAAATTGTGCAGCAAGAAAATTTACCAGCAGCAAAATAATTATCACCGGTATCCACCACCATCTGCCTGTTCTTTTTAAAATTGATTCCATAAATGTTACCGGTTATTTTTTACGTAGGTTTTTTACAGCGAGCAATAAAAAGAAAAATGTAATGCTGAAGAAATAAACAATGTCTCTTGTATCTATAACGCCGCGGCTTATACTACGATAATGAAAATCGATCCCAAGCATTTCAACATAATAATCTGCCTTGCCTTGCAGCATTGGTAATTGGCTTATTGCACTAAATCCAAAATATAAAATGAGGCAGGCAAATGCACTTATTAAAAAAGCGATAACTGCATTACTTGTAAAGCCTGAGCAACATAATCCTATAGCAGAGAACACAGCTGCTAAAAAAATTAAGCCAATGTACGAACCGGCTATACCTCCTGAATCTATACCGCCACCTGCAGACAATGATTTTATAGTAAAAACATAAATTAATGTTGGTAATAGAGAGAAAAGAATTACGGTAAGTATGGCAAAATATTTACCAAGAACGATCTGCCATTTGGTTAAAGGACGGGTTTGTAAAATTTCAAAGGTCCCGGTTCTGAATTCATCAGAAAGAGAACGCATGGTAATTGCCGGAATTAAAAAGAGAAGTATCCATGGCGCCAGTTCAAAAAATTTATCAAGTGTGGCATAACCAAAATCAAAAATGTTACTGTCTTTTAAAACAAATAAGAACAAGCCATTCACCAGTAAAAATAAAACAATGGTAATATATCCTGTCAGGCTGCTGAAAAACTGGTGCAGCTCTTTTTTAGCGATAGAAAACATGCTGCAATTTAGCTTAAGAATAAATAAAAATGGTTTATAATACCTGTACATGCAGCATTTATTGCAGAGAAGTTGTCAATAGTATGGCTGACAAGTTTCAGACACCTCAAACCGCCTCTGCCTACCACAATTAATAATGAATCTTTGAGAAAGAAAATGTATTGCATGTTTTCAGGAAAAGCAATCTCTTTGATTTATAAATAGTTTACCGAAACCAACTGCAAAGCAAACCCCTTTTACAGGGGTTTGTGTATTTTAGTATGGATATTTTAAGATTAAGCATCGTAGTAGAAATCTTAATTATGAAACGATTAAAAATTGCCTGGCATGTATACTGCTACTTTTTTTGCAGTTGCAATTTCTCAAACTAAAAAACCTCCATTACCACCACTTCCGCCTCCGGAAATAAAAATGGAGAAAACCACAGAACCTCAAAAAGTAAAAAGTCCGGAATTAAATTATCCTCCAACACCACCAAAGCCAAAAGAGGATTAATTAAAAACAAAAGCCCTCCGAAAGATCGAAGGGCTTTAATATTTTGTAGCTAATAATTTTACACTGCAAAGCTTTCACCACAACCACAGCTGCGGCTTGCATTGGGATTGCTGAAATAAAAGCCTTTACCATTTAATCCATCACTAAAATCTAACGTAGTATTTACCAGGTATAAAAAACTTTTTAGATCAGTTACCACTTTTATTCCATTATCATCAAACTCCTGGTCCATTGGTTTTTTCTCATTATCAAAATCCATCTTATAACTCAAACCGGAACATCCGCCGCCAACAACACTTACACGCAAAAAATAATCATTGGCAGGAAGCTTTGCCTCCTCCATTAATTTAGAAACTTTTTGTTTTGCTTTATCGCTTACGTAAATCATTGCTTTGAGCTTTGAGCTTTGAGCTTTGAGCTATGAGCAGCTAAAAGCAAATTGCTCACAGCTCATGGCTGGTTTTTTAATGTACAACACTTTCTTCAAACCTGATCTTCTCCATACCGTTCTTTATACGGTAATCATTGATGGCTGATTTAATCGCATCTTCTGCCAATACAGAACAGTGAATTTTTACAGGCGGAAGATTTAGTTCTTCCACAATATCCATATTATCAATCGTAAGTGCCTCATCAACGCTTTTACCTTTAAGCCATTCTGTAGCCAGCGAAGAAGAAGCAATGGCAGAACCGCATCCAAAGGTTTTAAACTTTGCATCGGTGATAACACCTGTCTCTTCATCAACCTGAATTTGAAGACGCATTACGTCTCCGCATTCAGGTGCGCCAACCAGCCCGGTACCAACATTTTTTTGACTCTTATCCAACGTTCCAACATTCTTTGGATTTTGATAGTGGTCAATTACTTTTTCTGAATATGCCATGTTTTTAGTTGCCCCTATCCCCTAAAGGGGGATTAAATCCTTCGGGACTGAAGGGATTTATTTTTTTACAAATTTATATTTAAAGATCTTAGTTTATTGTTGAATAAAGAACTAAATGTACAAGTGAGTGACACAACGATGATGAGTAAAGAATAAATGTTTGTCACCAAAAAATACAAAACACAATCTTCTTATTTATCTTCTC
>Ga0097691_1002788_pt1 | contig 11262 bp, 8 predicted proteins | sample NGESurdeep072012_8_FD_72858 | JGI IMG/M metagenome (GOLD analysis project Ga0097691, IMG submission 72858) | Arctic peat soil microbial communities from Barrow, Alaska - NGEE Surface sample 210-1 deep-072012 | ecosystem: Environmental > Terrestrial > Soil > Wetlands > Peat ...
AGGAGTGCCAGGCACTCCTGCCTGCCGCGTCCCCACTCATGGGGACGCTCTTTCTTCGGTGTCGCGCCCGCAAAGAGTGCCGAGAGAAGTCTCGTCACGGCAGGCAGGAGTGCCTGCGCCACGTTGATGCCCCCGAACATTGGTGAGAAATGTCGCCTATCCGCCGGCGGGGCAAAGGTCGCGGAAGAAGGGACAGCGTTTGCACTGCTCGCCTTCGACCAGTGGAAAATCGAGTTTGGATTGCGCTTCCTGAAAGTCGCGAACGGTCTGTTCGGGACCGTCGATTAACGTTGGGGTCAGATCCACTTCCACCAGGGTGTTGGGACGCAGGAAGTGCAGCCAGGCGCGGTTTGGCGCGCGGCCGGCCACGCGCTCCACGGCACGGGCGTAGAGGCGCAGTTGCAGCGCGTAGTCCCGGGCGCGATGGTGGGCCTCGGCCCCACTGAGCTCATCCGTCTTGTAGTCCACTACCACCAATTCCCCGCCTTCCTCGAACCACAGGTCTACCTGCCCGCGAATCACCAGGTCTTCCATGGCCATCAGGAAATCGAATTCACGAGCCGTCCGGGTGGCGCGGGCGGCACGCCGGCCGAGCGGGCTTCGGCGGAAGACTTCCGCCAGGTGGAGCGCTTCGGGGGCGGGATCGGCCACGGCGTTGCCGGCCAGCAGGGCGTGCACCTGGGTTCCGAACGCCGAAGCGGAAAGATCGGCGGCAAGGCCGGCGGGCTCACCGGAAGCGAGCACGGCTTCTCCCGCTTTGCGCGGGCGGCCCTCGAATCCAAGGTACCGGGACAGGTAATATTTCCGCGGGCAACTCGCGAATAGCGAGAGCGCGGTCACGGTGGCGTTGCCATCCTGCTGCTCCTCGACGGTGGGCGGGGAGACTAGGAGCACCGGGCTCTCCTCCCGCGGCGCGCGCGGAAGGGTGAGCAACTCGGCCACGGCTGGCTCGGGGGCCGCCTGCAGGATGCGGATGCGCGCTTTCCACGCCTGGCCGCCGGGCGCGTGGTAGATCGCCAGGCGGTCGCACGCCCTGCCGGGGTCGAGCGCCAGGCGCTCGACCGCCAGTTTGTCCCAATTGGCGGGCTGGCGGCCGGTGGCGGAGAAGCTGAGCACCAGGTGATGCTCCGCGCGCGTCATGGCCACGTACAGCAGCCGGCTGCTTTCTTGCTCTTCGCGCAGGCTCCATTCCTGCCGCAGGGCATGTTGGAACAGATCGTCCTTGTCCTTCCCGGTCGCCGGATTGCGCCAGCGGGCGCCCAGCCCGTAATGCCGCGAGAAGGCCACCACGGGCACACCGGTGTTCACGCCCTTGTGCATGGCGGCCACGAAGACTACGGGGAACTCCAGGCCCTTGGCCGAGTGCACTGTCATGATTTTCACGGCGTCGGACGAATCTTCCGGCGGGGCGTCGGTCTCGCGCGGATTTTCCTGGCGCACCTGGGCCAGCTCGGCGACGAATTCATCCAGCGACACGCGCGCAGCGGCGGCGCGGGCCAGGGCCAGGAATTTGTCCAGGTTGTCGGATGCCGGGTAGCCGCAATCGTCGATGGCGGAGAGCAGCAGACGATCGAAGGTGACGTGCTCGCGGCGCTGGCGCCATTCACGCAGGCGGGCCGCGAAGCGGGCGAGCCGGGCGTGGTCCACCTCGCCGAAGGCGGCGGGATCGGTGCGGCTCAAGGTGTCACCCAGCGAGCCGCCCTGCGCCTCGCCGTTCATCTTGAGGCGGAGCAGCGCTTCTTCCGACACGTTGACCAGCGGCGAGCGCAGGACCACGGCGAGCGAAATCTCGTCACGCGGGTTGGCGATGGTGCGCAGCAGATGGGTGAGATCGTTGACCTCGCGACTGTCATAGAACCCACGCCCGTGATTCACCACGTAAGGTATGCCCGCGGCGTCAAGCGCGGCCGTGAACTCTGGAATCACTTCGGTGTTACGGACCAGAATGGCGAAGTCCCGGAAGGTGAATTCGCCCATCTCCAAGATGCGCCGTGCGACCCACTGCGCTTCCATCGCCAGTTCCGGGGCGGCGATCACCTCCACGGAGTAGTCCGGCGCGTCGAGGAATTTGCGGCCCGCCACCAGAGAGCGATCTTCAATCCCAGGAGTCCCGGCGGTCACGGTTTCCACCGCGCGCAGGATTTCGGCGCGGCTGCGGAAGTTGTCCACCAGTTGGACCAGGTGGCGGCCGCGCGCCAGGACATCGTCGCGGTAGTGGACGAAGCCCGCCGGGTCGGCGTGGCGGAAGCCGAAGATGGATTGATTGATATCGCCCACGGCGTAGAAGCGGTCGGGCGGACGGATAAGTTGGATGAGCTTCGCCTGCTGGCCGTTGGTGTCCTGAAACTCGTCCATCAGGATGTGGTCGAATTGGCGCTGGAGGCGGGCGCGGGTATCGGCGTGCTCTTCCAGCAGGCGCACGGTGAACTCTTCGAGGTCGGCGAAATCGAGCGCGCCGGCCTGCTGTTTGCGCTCGCGATAGAGGCGGTCGAAGCGGCGCAGAATCTCCATCAGGAGTTCGCGCTCGAGCGCGTAGTGCGCGGTAATCAGGCCGGGCTCCGCCTCTTTAATCTGAACATCCCGCATGTACTTGAGCAGTTCGGTGGCCTTGCTGCCGCGCTTGCACTTGGTGAGATTGCATGTAAACGCGCTCGTGGCGCGCAACGCGGCGAGCGGGCTGTGCGCGCTCAGAATGCGCTCGGCGCCCTCGAGCGCGGCCTCCAGGTGCTCCTTCTGCGCCAAGCTCCAGGCACCGAGGCTTTCATTGCGGATGGCGTTCAAGGTGTCGTTGATTTCGTCCAGCGTGACACCGGCGGGCGCGCGGAAGTCCGGCAACTGCGGGACGCGCACGCCCGCGCCGCGCATGGTATCGTACGCCGCCAGCACGGCCTGCTCGAATTCGTTGGAGGAGAGCCCGCGGATCAGTCCGCGCATGGCTTCGCGGTGTTGCTCAAACAGCGCGTCGATGGCGCCGCGCATGGATTCCTGCTGCATGCGCCAGGACTGGGTGGCATCGAGCACGCCGAACTCGGGGTCGATGCCGGCGAACACGGCGTTCTCGCGCAGCAGGCGCGCACAGAAGCCGTGCACCGTGGAGACCCAGGCGCGCTCCAGTTTGGCGCGTGTTTCGGGCAGTTCTTGGAATGCCTGCGCCAGCTTCTTGCGCATGTTGCCGGCGGCCTTCTCGGTGAAGGTGATGGCCAGGATGCGCAGCGGATCGACGCCGGCGGCCACCAGTTGGCGGAAGTACTCCACCAGCACGGTGGTCTTGCCCGACCCGGGTCCGGCCACGACACAGGCATCGAGGTGGCGCTGGGCGACATCGACGGCGTCGAGCTGATCGGCGGTGAATGGGATGCCGCTCATGCGCCCTCCGTAAGATTGCGGGGTTGGCAGGCGAAAGCGCCCAATGCCACTAGCTTTTCCAAGTACCGCACAGTCGGCCGAATTGGTGGGGCGGACCCCCCGGTCCGCGGCCGACGCCCCCGTCGGCCTCTTGCGCCCTGCATAAAGCTGATGCCGTTGCTCCGGAGGCGGGACGAGGGCGTCCCGCGCGGACCGGGGGGTCCGCCCCACCACTTTCCAGATGCAGTGATGGTGCTCATGCGCCCTCCGCTTGCTCGGCGGCGGCGGCCACCTCGATCCGGCAGATGTCTTTGGCATCGCAGAAGCGGCAACTGTCGCGGTCGGCGGGTACGATCTCCACGCGGCCGCGGCGGATCTCCTCCACGATGCGCAGGGTCCGCTCGCGCGCGGCTTCCAGCCACTTCTCGGGCAGCGCGAGGCTGTCCATCAACGGAGCGTCGCTCCACCCGGCGTACTCGATACCGCCTTTTACTCCCACGTAGAACATGCCGGCCGGGCGGAAGTTCAAGTCCTCCGCGGCCATCATATAGAGGGGCGCCTGCATCAGGTTCTCATTCTTCAGCTTGTCCTTGACGCGCTGCGCGGCGCTGTACTTGTAATCCAGCACGAAGGCGCGGCCGTCGGGCGCGACATCCAGGCGGTCAATGCGCCCGAAAATTTCCACGCCTTCGGCGAGGGGAAAGGCGAAGTCTTTTTCGGTCTGCGATTGGAACACCCCGCGCGGCCACGCGTCCAGGCTGGTAAAGCGCTTGAGGTCGTCCAGCATGGCGTTGCGCAGACGCTCGGTGTGATAGCCGTTGGGGATGTGCGCTGCTTTCAGGTGGCGCGCGAAAATCTGTTCAAAGAGCGGCTCCATGTCGCGCGGCTGCTGCCACCATTCGGCCAGCACCTCGTGCACGATGTTGCCCTGTTCGAGGAAGGAGAGACGCTCCTCGGGGCGCGGCGGGGCGGTCTCGAGACGCATCAGGCGTAGCGTGAAGTACTGAAACGGGCATTGCAGGAACGTCTCTAGCGCCGTGGCCGAAAGGCGGGCCGTCTTTTGGCGCAGGAAATCGAGCAGGTCGGGTGCGGCGATCTGCGCGGCGATCCGCGCCGCGCCGCGCGGTGCGGGCAGGCTGCGCGGCGCGGGACGCACGGCCACCGCATCCACCGGCGGCTCGAGCAGATCTTCCAGGTAGATCGACTGCAAATTGCGTTCCCCGCGCGCGTCGAACTCCGGGTAGGAGAGGGTGACCAGCATGGTGGCGCGGCTGGTAGCGGTAGAGAACAGGGCGCGCTCCTCGCGCTCGCTCTCGGCGGCGGTGCGCACACGGATGCCGCCGGCATTCAGGCGGCAGCGCGCCGGGTCGGGGAAAAACGGGTCCTGCTGGTGGATCTGCGGGAACTGTTTCTCCACCATCCCGCAGACAAACACGATGGGCAGCACCCACTGGCGCGCTTCCTTGGCGCCGATCACGTGAACCACGTTGCGCCGTCCGTCCTCCAGGCGCAGCGGCTTGAGGCGCAGCACGCTTTTGACGGCGCGCCAGTAGTCCTCCATACCGATCTCGCGCGCGCCATCGAGCGCCGAGGCGGCGTCGGCGAGCGCCTCATCGAAAAGCTGGAGCGCGGCCGACTGGCTGCGCCACTGGAGCGCGAGTTCATGGGTGGCGGGCTCGGCGGGCGGCGCCGGGCGGAAGAGATTGCGCAGCGTGCCGAAGCGCGCCGCCCAGTTCCTGGGGGTGAGCGCGAAGCCTCGCCACTCTTCGAGCGCGGCGAGCGATTCCAGCTTGTGCAGCAGACGGTCGGCGCCCGTGCGCGGTTGGCCATCGCCCGCGAGCAGCAGCGACCGCAATTCGCTCAGGCCGGCGTTGGGGATCTGCTCGCGCACGTCGAAATCGAAGGTGTCCGCCATGGCGAAATCGGCGAAGCGCGGGGTGAGGCGCAGGACCGCGAGGGTGCGCGCGTGGTCCCAGCCGCCGAGCATGGCCTCGATGGCGCCCGCGAGGAAGCGCACCACGGCGTGGCGTTCCAGCCTGGTATCGAAATAGAAGCGGGCCGGGATGCCGAAGCGTTCCAGCGTGGAGCGCAGCGCCGGCACGTAGATCTCGGGGGCGCGCACGATGACGCCCATCTCGCGGAAGGGGCGTCCCGCGGTGGCCTGAAGAAGAATGCGGCGCGCGATCTCTTCGACTTCGCGCTCGATGCCCGGCGCCTTGACCAGCGCCAGAGCGGGCCGGGCTCGCCGGGCACGGGTGCGCTCCTGGTCTACCACAGCGGTGAAGCCCATGGCGGTGAGACGCGTGCGGAGGGCGGGCGTGAGATCCTCGTCGCCAAGGGTGAGGGTGAGATCGGCGTGCCTGCCCATGGCGGCCACCACGCGCAGTTCGGGATCGGGGAGGGCGTGAAAGCCATCCATGCAGATGGTCGAGATACCGTGTAACCCCTGCGCTGTAATCTGTGCGGCGGCCAGCTCCAAACGCCGTGCGCGCATCGCCAGACCGCGGCGAGCGAGTTGGCGATCCACCTCCTGGTAGACGGCGAGGAAGGCGTCGCCGAGGGGGACATCGGGGAGAGAGGCGGCGAGGCGGGCGCTATCGCAGCCGGCGGAGGCGAACTCCTCGATGGTGTGCGCCAGCGAGTTCGAGAAGCCGTGGAACCGGATGACGCGGGAAAACTCGGGGCGCGCGACGCGTTGTGCGGCCTCTTCCACCAGGAGGTAAAGCACGGCGCGGGGAACCTCGGCAGCGCCGCCGGCATAGTCGCGAACGAAGCTGGAGAGGGTTTGGATCAGGCTGCCGCGAAATACCAGGCCCTCGCGGGCGAGACGATTCTGCAGGTGCCGCGCCATGGTGTCGGTGGGCACCAGGAGGCGAATGGCCGAATTGCCCGAGAGCGCCTGGCGAAAGCGATCCAGGATGTTGGTGGTTTTGCCGGAGCCGGCGGGTCCCGAGAGCAACCGCATCGGCTCCAGTGTAGCGCAGGGCGAAGAAAAATCGAACAGGAGATTTAGTGCCTGGCCGCTGGAAGAGATCGGTTCAGCCGGCTGCGGACCCAATGACGAGATCGAGGCCGGCAGCGTCGGCGAACGCCCGGAAATCCCGGTCTCGCGTAAGGAGAGGAATCCCGCGATCGATGCAGCTCTGGGCGATCAGGGCATCGCCGAGGCGGGCCTTGCGGCGCTTGGCCAACACTTTCGCTCGTAACTCGCCTGCCCGTTGCCAATAGCCAGGCCCGACCTCGACGAGAGGCAGCTCCGCGAGAGTTTGTGAAACCTCTGAAGAGAGCTTCGGGTCGCTCAACACTTCGGTGAGCACAACGGGCACCATCAGCACCTGCCGGTCCTGGAGCGCCCTATCGAGCAACTCCGCGTCCTCGCCGCCATCTCCTTGCAGGAAGGCGATCCAGGTGCTGGTGTCGACCGCGATCACCGGTCGGCCTTCAGCTCATCTGACGTGAGCGTGAAGCGAACCTTGCCCCGGAGTTGGCGTAGCTGCGCGTAGGCCTGCGATGCGGCAACCAGTTGCAGGCCGGTACGAACAGTCTGGGTGATGCCGCTACCGGTGGCGCGTTGTGCCTTTTTGAGCAGCTCCGGTGGCACCTCGACGGTGATCTTGCGCGCTGTCTCCATGACGCCTCAGTATACCATACCCGATACCAGCATCGACTATGGCCCAACGGGTCAGCCGTATGCCACGGGCTATCTTGGGCGTGGGGGTGCTCTTTACGCCAGGAATACTGCCGGGGAAACGTGAAAGAACTCGGCGAGCTTGCGGATGTGGGCCTTGCTGAGTTCCCGCTTGCCGTTCAGGACCAGGGAGGCGATGGAGCGCGCACCGAAGATGGGGGTCAGGTCCGCCGCCCGCAAGTCGCGCTGTTCCATGAGGAATTGGATCATGCCGATGGGATCGGCCGGCGGAAGCGGGTAGGTGCGCTCATCGTATTCTTTGACGAGGGTGGCGAGAAGGGAATGGAGCGCGATTTCCTCTGGGCCTGCGGCGCCGTGCTCAATCGCTCGGCTCAGTGGCTCCATTATTTCGATGAAGTGATCCATTTCCTCGCCCGTCTCGATGCGCTTGGGCATCGTCCGGGAGAGCAACTTTCCATATTTGGCAGGGCTTAGGGTTAGCACCATTTCTTCCATTCCTCTCGATCGTATTCCTTGTGAGTCAACAGCGCTTTCACATAGATTTCACGGCCGGCAAAGAAAACGGTCGTAATCAGCCGGTAGCGATTGTGCCCCAGATTGAACACGAGCACTTCGCCAATCAGGTCCGCGCCAGGAAACTTGATGCGCACGTCGGCGAGGCAAGTCCAATTGGCGGCGGCCGCGGTGCGGAACCAGTTCAGCGCGTCGGATTCTGTCCCCGGATGTTTGGCTGTGAGTTTTTTGAGCCCGTGCCGGCTGACCACGTTCACAAATAGATGTTATCAAAACGATAACACATATGCAAGCGAGAAATGTCTCTGCCCTATCTTGGGGCGATGCGCTGCACGAAGGGCAGCTTGGACAAGGCCTCCAGGCGAGCGATGGGGATGTGGCCTTGAATCGTGGCGCCTTGCTGGCTGGTGATTACCAGGCCTGCCTGGCGCAGTTGGTTTAACGCGCCGGTGGATAAGTCGGCGATGGTGAGCCTTACATAGGCTTCTTCGCCAAATACGAACTTACTCTCGTCCACGCTGGGGCGGCCTCCGGCTTTGACGCGCGCGATCAGGGCGGCAATCGCCGGATCGAGATTCGACGCCGGCGTTTGCGGTGCCAGCGGGGGCGCTACTTTGCGGGATTCCATCGCGGGGGCGGACCTGGCGCCGCCGCCGCCGCCGAAGTAGGCCCGATCGGCAATCATGGCCATGGGGGCGGCGACGGCCTGCAAGCGATCCCCTCTGCCGAACACGCCTTCGTAGCTCATGCCGTCGGGCATCTCCACGGGCACTTCGACGCGCCGCGGCGCGCCGCCTTCGGTGATCACTGTTTCTTCCACCGCGACGAAGGATGTGAACGGCGTCATCAGGCGGTAGTCGATACCCAGTTGCGTGATCTGCTGCTTGAGATCGTCGCGCATGACGCCACGTTGCAAGCCGCCGAAGTCCTGGGACATCAGGTCTTCCACGCGGCGGCGGGCCCAGAGCGTGGCCAGCATGGCATTCTCGGGCTGCGAAGCGGGCAGGTTGACGCGGATCTCGCGAGTGAACTCGCGGCCCGCCATCTTGCCGTGCAGGCGGATCACACCGGCGCCGGGCGAAGTGTAGCGGCCGGAAATGACCAGCGGTTTGGCGGCGAACAGGTCGGGGATGCGCGCCGGGTAGACGCCAGTGATCGCGAGGCCGCCCCAATCGATCGAGATATCGGTGAGCAGTGGGCTGCTGACGCGCTCGTGGAAGCGGCGCGCGGCGGCGGAGCCATCGTCCTGCAGTCCGACGTACTCCACTTCGCCGCGGCCGTAGCGCGCCATGCCGTCGAGCAGGAAATGGTTGACGCTGCCGCCGATGCCGAAGGCGAAGACGCGCGCGTTGGGGTGGCGCTGCACCTCGGCGAGGATATCCAGATCGTTGCCCACCTCGCCATCGGTCATGAAGCAGACCACGCGGGTGCGCTCCGGCGCATCGCTGGGGGCGCCGCTGGGGGCGAGTGCCGCGCGGATGGCCTTCATCATTTCGGTGCCGCCGCTGCCCGACCGCGAGTTCAGAAACTCGCGCGCCAGGCGGCGATTCTCGGGCGTGGCGGGCACGGGGTTGGGGAACAGGATGTGGGTGTCGCCGGAGAACGTGATCAGGTTGAAGGTGTCGCGCGGATGCAAGCCGTCGAGCGCCAGGCCCATCGCCTCCTTGGCTTTCTCGATGGGGAAGCCCGACATGGAGCCGGAAGTATCGAGCACGAACACCAGTTCCTTGGGCGCGATCTCTTCGGGCTGCACGCGATCGGGCGGTTGTAGCAGGAGGGTGAAGTAGCCCGTGTGGGTGAGCACCGCATCTTCCACCCGGCGGCCGGCGACGCCGTACTTGAGGATGAAATCCTTGTTCGGGATAACGGACTTGTCGCGCAGTTTCACCACGGCCTGGCGCGGGTTGGGGCGCTCGATCGCGACATCGTGGGTGCGCGATTCGATGGCTCCGATGGGGACGCCGGCGTCCAAGTGGACCTCCACCGCGATATCGTGGCCGGCGCGCGTGCCTTCGGGCGTGACGGGCGGCGCGATGCGGGCGGCGTCGGGCACTCCGCGGCGCGGCATGTAGCGCGGCGCCACCACCATCGGGAAATTGAACGAGTAGGCGCCGGCTTCGTAGGGCACGGTTTCGACGTAACCGATCCGGATCTGCACGGTGGCGCCGGGAAGGATATTGGCGACGGCCTGGGTGAAGATGTTGGGGCGCTCCTGGTCGAGCAGGGAGGCAATGCGGCCCGTGCGGCGGGCCTCCTCGTAGATTTTGCGCGCTTCGTCGCGCGGTTTGATGAGGCCGCGAATGGTGCGGTCGCCGACGTGCATGGTCATGTCGTCCACGGCGGAATCGGGCGGCAGGGGGAAGGTGTAGACGGCCTCGATTTTTTCGGCGAACGGGTTGTGAAATTCCTGGGTGACGGTGACGCGGGCGAGCGGACCGGCGATGCGCACCTGCACGTCCGTGTGGCGTAGCGGGCAGATGCCCTTCGGCGTGGTGAGCGATCCGGGCGCGACGGAATCGTTGGCGGCAAACCCGGGAAGGGCGAGGATGGCAAGAAAAAGTAAACGCGAGTGGAACGGCATCGGAAGACCTCCACGGGCGAAATGCCGCCAGAGCGGAATTCCTTTCAGGCAAGGCAAAAAACCGCCCGGAGCACCGAGAACGTTGCATACTGGGATTGAGAATCCGAAGCGGAGTGATTGTCAATGAAAGCTAAGAGTTTTGCAAAAGACTTTCCCGTCGTTTGCGTGGGTGGTTCGGCCGGCGGCCTCGACGCCTATACCCGGCTGCTCAAGCATCTGCCGGCCGATATGGGTGTGGCGATCGTCATCGTGAATCACTTGAGAAGCGTAGCCACCCACCTTCACGAGATTCTTCCGCGCTACACACAGATGCCGGTTGAACTGATCACGGAAAAACTACTCATCGAGCCCAACCATGTGTTCATCATCCCGGAACAGCGGGATTTGCACGTTCTTGACGGAGAGTTCCGTCTAAAGCCGATATCCAAGCCCAGGGGATGGCCCGACGTGATTACGGTCTTTCTGCGCTCCCTCACGCAGAACTGGGACGGCAAACTGATCGCTGTCATTGTCTCCGGCTATGATGGCGATGGGGCAGCGGCGCTGTGCGGCATACGGGAAGTGGGGGGCATTACCATCGCGCAGAAGCTCGACACGGCCGGGCAGCCAGATATGCCTGAGAGTGCCATCGCAACCGGGTGTATCGATTTTGTTCTTTCACCTGAGAACATCGCGCAGCAAATTGTACGAATTGCCGCACGCGTCCCGGGCGAAGGGAACGCCAATTCACCAGAAGGCAAGTAGAAGTCCGAGCTGCGAAGCGGATGCACAAGGCGGACACACAACTCCGCCCTAATTCGATAGTGCGGGAGGGTGGCGGAGGTTCTCAGGAGAATTTTGTAGGTGGTTCTCAACTGCGTTCGGGCGCGGCCAGGTCGGCGGCGATCTGGGCGAATTGATCGAGGGCAGCCTGCAGGTCTTCGATGATCTCGGCCGCGAGAATGGCGGGGTCCGGGAGATCGGAGGAATCGCCGAGGCTGTCATCGCGCCGCCAGAAGATGTCGAGGTTGGCTTTGTCGCGCTTGATCAAGTCTTCGTAGGAGAAGGAGCCGAAGCGCTCGGTTTCGGTGCGCTGGTGGCGGTTATCCGGGTTGTAGGCGCGGACGAAATCGTCCAGATCGGCACGGGCGAGGGTGTTGGTCTTCAGGGTGAAGTGCTGGTTGGTGCGGAGATC